>JGI12053J15887_10000028_pt1 | contig 36727 bp, 36 predicted proteins | sample MedBloCAOM1_O3_FD_15887 | JGI IMG/M metagenome (IMG submission 15887)
AGCCAGATTTTGCGCTGAGACGGCCGCCCCGCACGCGCATTTGCGGCCGAGCAGGCTTCGGTCGGGAGGAGCCTGCGTCTAATGCAGAAGCGGCCCGCTTGCCCGTTTCCAGGCATCGATGCCGCCCTGGATGTGGCAGGCCGATGCGAGACCGGCGTCCTGCGCGGCCTGTACCGCCATGGCTGAGCGTTCGCCAAAGGCACAGTAGAAGATGATCCGCTTGCCGGTAGCGCGGGCGAGCTCGTGCAGCATGCCTCCCGGGCGGACATTGGCGGCGAGCTCGGGGTAGGGGGCGTGCAGCGAGCCCGCGATAACGCCGTGCTTCTCGCGTTCGGTCCGCTCCCGTAAGTCAACGAGCGTCACGTCCGGCCGGCCGTTGAGGGCGAGGGCCTCGGCGGCGCTCACGGCCCATCCCCGCCGCGCGATCGCCTCCTGGGCGAGGCCGACGCGCATGTTGGCGGGCACCGCGACATCCATCATTTTGGGATTGGGCAGATTAAGATTGTTCATCAGCTCGACATATTGATCGACCGATTTCACCTGCAGACGCGGGTTGAATGACTTTTCCTCGCCAATGGTCGAGACGGTTTCGCCCTTATAGTCATGGGCTGGGAAGATCATGGTCTCGTCAGGCAGGCGCAGCAGCTTGTTGAAGATCGAATCGTACTGCGCGCGCGGGTCGCCGTTCTGGAAGTCGGTGCGGCCGGTGCCGCGGATGAGGAGGGTGTCGCCGGTGAACACCCGGTCGCGCATCAGGAAGCTGTACGAATCATCCGTATGCCCGGGCGTGTAGAGCACGTCGAGGGCAACGCCTTCGATCGTGAGCTTGTCGCCCTCCCAAAGACGCATCGACACCACATCGACCTTGCTGCGCTCGCCCATCACGGTCACGCAATGGGTGCGATCGCGGAGCGCGCCGAGGCCGGTGAGATGGTCGGCATGAAGGTGCGTGTCGACGGCCTTGACCAGCCTGAGGTCGAGTTCGCCCACGAGCTGGAGGTAACGGTCGACCTTCTCCAGCACGGGATCGATGATCAGCGCTTCGCCTCCGCGCCGGCTGGCCAGAAGGTAAGTGTAAGTGCCCGAGACGCCGTCGAAGAGCTGGCGGAAGATCATCGCCCTGCCTCGCCGATTTGGGGATTCCGAATCCCCCTAATGCCGCTGCGGACAATATAAATATTCCATGCCTTACTAAGAAGGGCGGCAACCCGACTATTCCTCGTAAATCATCTTCCGCGTCATGCCGCCATCCACGACGAAATTCGCCCCGGTGATAAAGCCCGCGCGTTTGCCATCAAGCAGAAATGCGACCATCTCGGCAATGTCTTGGGGCCAGCCGACCCGGCCGACGGGATGCTGCAGGTGATCCTTGCGGCGCAGTTTCTCGTCGGGGTTGGTGACGATCCAGCCGGGGCTGACGCAGTTGACTCGCACCTCGGGGCCAAAGCTGATCGCCAGTGCGTGAGTCAATGCCAGGAGCCCGCCCTTGGAGGCGGAGTAGGACTCGGTGTTGGGCTCGGACATCAGGGCGCGGGTCGAGGCGATGGTGACGATGGCGCCCCTTGCTGCGCGCAACGGCCGCTCGGCCGCGCGGGCGAACAGGAAAGCTGCAGTCAGGTTGGTGTCCAAAACCTTGCGCCATTCGGCCAGGGTGAGTTGGCGCAAGGGCTTGCGCACCATGATGCCTGCGTTCGAAACAAGCGCGTCGAGGCGGTTGAACTTGTCAGTGACCGCCTCGACCGCGCGCCGGGCTGTCTCTTCGTCGGCGACATCGCCTTCGATCAGGACGATGTTGCGCCCATATCGGCCGTAGCTGCGCTTGAGTCCCGACCGCGGCAGGTCAACCGCTCCTACGTGCCATCCGCCACCCAGCAGATGACGCGCGATTGCACGGCCGATACCGCGCGCGGCCCCGGTAACGATTGCAACCGGAGCCTTGGTGCGCGCCATGGATCAGGCCTTCGGTTCGACCGGCAGATCGTCTCGCGCTCCCCATTCCGACCACGAACCGTCGTAGAGAGCCTTGGGTTCCTTGCCTAGGGCATCGAGCGCGAGCCAGAGCGTGGCCGCGGACACGCCCGAGCCGCAACTGGTGATGACGGGCCAGTCGAGGTTTACGCCGCCTGCGGCAAATGCCGCTCGAAGTTTTTCCGGCGGTGCGAGCGAGCCGTTCTCGACCACGGCGGTGGAGGGGACGTTGAACGCGCCCGGCATATGACCGGAGCGCACGCCAGCGCGTGGCTCGGGCGCAGCCCCAACAAAACGATCAGTCGGCCGCGCATCGACAACCTGCGCCGATTTGCTTCCCAGGGCCGCACGAACGGTATCGACCGAAGCGACGATGTCCGCAGCTTTGCGCGCCTCGAACGTGCGCGGTGCACGCTTGACGGGGCCGGCTTCAATTGGTCGCTCTTCAGCCGTCCACTTCGGAAATCCTCCATCGAGGATGAAAACGTTCTCGGCGCCGAACAGGCGAAATGTCCACCACACCCGCGGCGCGGAAAACATGCCCGCACCGTCATACACGACGATCATGTCTCCATTGCCGATGCCGAGTGCCCCGACCTCGCGCGCGAACTGCTTGGTGTCTGGCAGCATATGGGGCAGCGGGTTGGAATGATCGGCAATCGCATCGATGTCGAAGCGCACGGCGCCGGGAATGTGGCCAGCGAGATATTCGGCCGCGGCGTCGCGTTTCATCGCGGGCAGATAGAACGAACCGTCCACGGCCACGGTCGTGGGCGCGCCGAGGCGTTCGGCAAGCCAGTCGGTGGTCACCAGCCAGCGGGAGGTTGGACTTTCATTCGGCATGACGGGTTCTCACTTATGCTGGAACGGTACGCTGTTCACCTGCGGGCGCGGCGTCAGGATTAGACAGCTCTTGGGCCGAACAAGAAGTGTTCGGCTCATGCGAACGCAATTCGCACGCGCCGGTTCTGCTTGCCCTTCTTTTCGATCTGCGTCACCCGCACGTTGCCGATCTCATCGGTCGTGCGCACATGGGTGCCCCCGCAAGGCTGCAGGTCATAGCCGACGATCTCGATCAGCCTCACGCGGCCGGTGCCGGTGGGCGGTTTGACCGACATGGTCTTGATCAGGCCGGGCGCTGCCGCGAGTTCGGCATCCGTGATCCAACGCGAGCGTATCTCGGCTCCGGCCGCAATCATGTCCGCGGGTTTTCTGGTGATGTCGTCCTTGTCGAGGCCGGCTTCGGGAATGTCGAAGTCGAGCCGCCCATCCGCGTCCCCGACGGCGCCGCCGGTGACGGGATACGGCAGTACGGCCGAAAGCAGATGCAAGGCAGTGTGCATGCGCATGCGCGCATAGCGTACGCCCCAGTCGATGGTGGCATGCACGGGCTCGCCGATCTTCAAATGCAGCCCGGTCGTGGCCGCCGGCAGATGGGCGATCTCGGTTTTTTCAGGATCGGTGTAGCTTGCGTTCATGATTGGGATGGCATCACCGGTTGCCGTCGTGAGCAGGCCGCGATCGGCGGGCTGGCCGCCAGAAGCGGCGTAGAACACGGTGCGATCGAGCACGATGCCACCCGCCTCGCTCAGTCCGACGACAAGGGCAGCGCATTCTTTCAGATATGCGTCTTCGCGAAACAGACAATCGGTCGGGAGGGCGGATCGTGACATGCGATCAATCCGAGTTCAGCCTCGTTCGTACGGCACCTTCACGCTGGTACGTCGCTCCAGCCATTCCGGCACCGGAAGCCCTTGCTCCCGCAAGAAGTCCGGATTGAACAGCTTCGATTGATAGCGCGTGCCGAAGTCGGCCAGAATAGTAACGATGGTATGGCCTGGCCCCATATCGTTGGCGAGCCGGATCGCGCCAGCGACGTTGATGCCGGTCGAGCCGCCCATGCACAAACCCTCGTGCTCGAGCAGGTCAAAGATCACCGGCACCGCCTCGTCGTCGCGGATCTGGTAGGCGACATCGATCGGGGCGTCTTCCAGATTCTTCGTGATGCGGCCCTGGCCGATGCCTTCGGTGATGGAGGAGCCTTCGGCCTTTAGCACGCCTTTAGTGTAATAGCTGTAGAGCGCGGCCCCCATGGGGTCGGCGAGCCCGATGCGCACATTTTTGTTGCGCGCCTTGAGCGCCATTGCGACGCCGGCGAGCGTGCCGCCGGTGCCGACCGAACAGATGAAGCCGTCGACCTTGCCGTCGGTCTGGTTCCAGATCTCCGGACCCGTGGTCTCGATATGGCCTTGGCGGTTGGCAACGTTGTCAAACTGGTTCGCCCAGATCGCGCCATTCTTCTCGGTCTTCGCCAGTTGCTCGGCCAGCCGGCCGGATACTTTCACGTAGTTGTTGGGATTGGAATAGGGAACGGCAGGCACCTCGACCAGCTCGGCGCCGCAGAGCCGAAGCATGTCCTTCTTCTCCTGGCTTTGCGTCTCCGGGATCACGATCACGGTTCGAAAGCCGAGCGCATTGCCGACGAGGGCAAGTCCGATTCCGGTATTGCCGGCAGTGCCTTCAACGATCACGCCGCCCGGCCGCAACGCGCCTCTGCGGACCGCGTCCTCGATGATGAAAAGCGCGGCGCGGTCCTTCACCGACTGCCCGGGATTCATGAATTCGGCCTTGCCCAGGATGGTGCATTGGGTCGCGGCGGAGGCGCGCTTGAGCGCGATCAGAGGTGTGTTGCCGATTGCTCCGACGATTCCGTCGCTGGTCTGCATGTCCAGCCTGTCCGCATTCAAAAGGGATCGGAACCTAGATGACGAACTTTCGTTCGACAAGCGCACTCGTGCTGACGACAAGCAAGGGGAAAACAGACTCATGGCGCCCGCCCAAGTAAAAATCGGGCATTGGGCATGCGGTCGTGGAGCCTGCCTTACTTCGCCTCCTCGACCAGCGTCAGCGTTCCCGGCCCTTCGCCCACGATGAGCACCCAAGCCTCTTCGTCTTTGGCGCCGTCCCAATGCACCTGCTTGCCGAAATGGGTCACGAAGCTGCCGGCCGGCATGGGAACCATATTGTCTTTATCGGCCTTGTTGCCCGTGGCGACCCACCAAGTCCCTTTGACCACGGTGATGAAGCGATCGTTGGGATGGAAATGCGGTTTACTGAAATTGCCCGGCTTGAACCGATTGAGCGCCATGTACAGGCCCGGCTTGGTCGGATCTCCATGCAGGATAACTTGGTTCGTGCCCGCCGCGCCGGTGGGATCGCGCCATTTGTACTGTTCCGGCAAGGTGTAGACGACCGCGCTCGGATCAATTCCGCTCAATCGGCCCGCGGTCGGCTCGGCCGGGGCGCTTGTCCCGGGGCCTTCGCCTACGATCAGAAGGGCGGCGTCCTCGTCCTTCGCCCCGTCCCAATGCACCTGCTTGCCGAAATGGGTCACGAAGGTGCCGGCCGGCATGGCAACGCTGTTGTCGGGATCGAACGTCGTTCCGCTGCCCACCCACCAAGTGCCGTTGATGACGCTGATGAACCGATCGTTGGGATGAGAGTGCGGCCGGCTGAAATGATTGCCTTTCAGCCATTTGTTGAGGACGATGTAGAGGCCGGGTTTCGCGGGGTCGCCTACGAGCACCGCGTTTTGCGAGCCCGCCGCGCTCGGCGGATTCCATTTGATCTGGTCAGGCAGTTTATAGACGAGTGCGGACGGATTGAGCTCGGCCGCACCGCCGGGCACCACTGGGTTCAACGCAAATATCGCAGCCGTTAACACCAGGCGCCTTCGGCTCAGGTGAGCGGGCATTTTTTTTCTCCCGTTCGTGACCTCCCAAACATCGCCGAGCATAGTCCGTTCGGTTTAGGTGGCAAAGGCCGGATCCATGCGCAATGCCGTCAGTCCGTTACTCGGCCTTCCATGGGATGATGACGCGCTCGAGCTCGTTGAGGGCGAGCGAGATCAGAAATCCGATGATCGCGATCACGAACAGACCGACATACATTTGCTCGACCGCGAACGTGCTCCAAGCGCTCCAGATCAGGTATCCGAGCCCGCTCTTCGCGCCCACCATTTCCGCCACGGCGATCAGAACAAGCCCGATGCCGATTCCGAGCTTGAAACCCGTCATGATCACCGGCAGCGCGCCCGGCAGCGCGATCGTCCAGAATGTGTTCCAGCGATTGGCTTTGTAGTTCTGTCCGACATCGAGATAGATCTTATTGATCTCAAGCACGCCGGTGGTCGCATTGATCACCACCGGGAAGAATACGCCGATCGCCACCATGAAGATCTTCGAGCCCTCGCCGAGGCCGAAGATCAACAGCGCCAGGGGCAGGATGGCGCTCTTGGGGACGGGATAGGTCGCCGCGATCAGCGGATCGAACAGGGCACGGATCGGCCGGTTGAGTCCCATGGCGATGCCAAGCACCAGCGCGGGCACGCCGCCGAGGATTGTTCCATAGAGCAGGCGCTGCATGCTCACCGCGGTATGGGTGACGAGCTCGCCCGTGCGCAACATCTCGACCATGGTTGAAACCACGCTCGACGGCGCCGGAAAGAACCGGGTGTCGATGAAGCCGAAACGGGCACAAAACTCCCACAGGCCGAGGAGCGCCAGCGGAGAGATCACACTCAACAGCCGGTCGCGCGTACGCGCGGACATTTTCGAGGTGGTCTCCGACCCGGTAGCAACCGATTGCACGCTCATGACTTCATCTCCTCTTCCTGCTGGCGCGCGCGGTGGACCTCTTCGCGCAAGCTGGACCAGATGTGCGCAATCAACTCGCCGTATTGCGGCATCTTCTGCAGTTCCATGATGTTGCGCGGCCGTGCAAGCGGTACCGGCACGAACGCCTTCACATTCCCAGGCTGCGCTGTCATCACCATGATGCGGTCGCCGAGAAACACCGCCTCGTCGACCGAGTGTGTAATAAAGACCACCGTCTTTTTGTGCTCCTCCCAGATGCGCAGCAGCTCCTCCTGCAGCAGTAGCTTGTTCTGCGCATCGAGCGCCGAGAACGGCTCGTCCATCAGCAGGATTTCTGGATCGTTGGCGAAGGCGCGCGCGATCGAAACGCGCTGGCGCATGCCCCCTGACAGCTGGTGCGGATAATATTTGGCGAAGCGAGTGAGGCCGGTGCGCGCGAGATAGTGCCCCACCACCTCCTTGATGGTTGATGCGGGCACGCGGCGCATCTTGAGACCATAGGCGGCGTTGTCCCAGACAGTCATCCAGGGAAAGATCGAGTCGCCCTGGAAAATCATCGAATTCACCGGGCGCTGCGAATTCGGCGTCTCGATCTCGATCGAGCCGGAAGTGATCGAATCGAGGCCTGCGAGAATACGTAACAGCGTGGTCTTGCCGCAGCCGCTCGGCCCTACAATCATGAAGAATTCACCGTGGGCGATGTCGAACGACACGCCATCCACGGCAGTGAGTTGCCCGAACCGCTTGTAGAGGTCGCGGATGCGGATGGCCGGGGGCAGCGGCTCGGCGGCTTCGAGCTTGGCGAGCGGAAGCGTCATGGATAGTCCTTGGCCGGCTTCAATCTGCCGGGGCGAAGCGGCGTTCACAACCTGTTATTTCGCGCCAATGGGTCGCGGCACTGCATTCCCGATGCAGCCTGCGCGCGAGACCGATATTCGCCCCGCGACCGCGACGATTGGGCAGCTTCCCGCAACCGCACGCTGCAACGGTGTCGGTGCAGCCCACGGCTTTCAATTTCGCCGTGCGTATTGAACAATCGGCGGCACGAACAATCAGCGTGACTGTACGGGAGAACTTGGACCATGGTCGACGCATTACACCTCAGCCGCCGTCGCTTCCTGCAGGGTGGTATTGCGCTCGGCGCGCTTGGAACGGCGGATTCCCCGCGGCGTCGGCATTCGCGGCGCCCGCGGCGGCCCTCAGGCTGCCGGCGCGCGGCAACATCGTCATCCGCAACGCCTATGTGATGACCATGGAGCCGGGGGCGCCGGACATCAAGGCCGGCGAAGTGCACGTGAAGGACGGCGTGATCGTGGCCGTCGGCCAGAAGCTCAAGGCGCCCGGCGCGACGATCATTAATGGCGTCGGCATGATCGACATTCCGGTTGGGTTGTCGGTCGACACGGTCGAGCTCATGGGCAATGCCGACATGTTCGGCATCATGAAGTTCATCCAGAACATCGAGAACGGGAAGAGCGAGAACGAGTTCAAGCTCACCGCCCGCCGCGTGCTCGAACTCGGCACCATCGAGGGCGCACGCTCGATGGGGATTGCCGACAAAAGTCGGCTCGCTCAAGGCGGGCAAGCGCGCCGACCGCATTATGGTCTCGACGCGCGACGTCAATCTCGGCGTATTCGGCGATCCCGCGCACAGCTGGTGACGGCGGCGCAGCCGTCGAACGTGGACACGGTCGTGGTGGACGGGCGCATTCTCAAACGCGGCGGCAAGCTCACCGCCCTGAACACTGTCCAGATCGTGGCCGAAGCGGCTGCGGCCAACGCGGCGCTGCGCAAACGCGCCAATTGGTGGTGAGATGGTCTCGCAATGTCTTCCCGCAACAGTGCCGCCGAAGGTCGCGCCCCATGAAGATTGTCCGTGTCACGGCAACGCCGCTCAACGTCCCGCTTCAAATTTCGCTTCCGGGCGTTGAGCGGACATCGTCGCTCGAGGGCTGTTTCGTGGAGGTGGAGACCGATGTAGGCCTCATTGGCCACGGTCTGGCGGCGATCACCCGCGAGACCGTGATCGCCGAGATCGTGAACGGCGTCATCGCGCCGGCGATCATGGGCGATGATCCACTGGCCAACGAGGCGATCTGGGACAAGCTCTATTGGACATTGACGCCGCGCGGGCAGACCGGTTTCGGCGTGCAGGCGCTCTCGGCCGTGGACATCGCGCTCTGGGACATCAAGGGCAAGGCGTTCCAGCAGCCGGTGTGGCGGCTTCTCGGCGGGGCCCGCTCGCGCGTGCCGCTTTACGCCACGTTCGGCTTCAACTTCTTCGATCGCGATCAGCTCGTGGCTGCAGCGAAGCTTTGGGTATCGCAAGGCTACCGACGTTTGAAAATGGTGGTCGGGCACGAAGCGCTACGCAGACGCGAGGCTCGGCCGCTCTCGGAGGTCATCCGAGAGGACGCGGCACGCGTGCGCGCAGTGCGCGACGCAGTCGGGCCGGACATCGAGCTGTTCATCGACGCCAATTGCAGTCTCGATCTCTATCACGCCGTTCGCCTGGCGGAGATGGTGAAGCCGTGCGGGATTTCGTTCTTCGAGGAACCGATCACCCAGAACGATGTGGTGCAGATGCGCGAGATGCGGCGTGCAACCGGCATGGCGCTGGCCTGCGGCCAGAACGAAGGCTTGATCTTTCGCTTCCGCGACCTCCTGCTGCATGAGGCGGTCGATTATGTTCAGCCCAACGCGGTGAGCAGCGGCGGTTTCACCCAGTGCGCCAAGATCGCGGGGCTTGCCGCCGGTTTCAATGTGCCGCTGGCGAACGGCGGTGCCTGGCCCTACCACAACATGCACCTGCAGGCCGGCGTGGCGAACGGCGGCCTAGTTGAGATGCATTACCTCGCGGTCGAGTTTTGCCGGCGGATCTATCGCGACCTGCCGGAGCCGAAGGATGGATGGCTCACGCTTCCCGAAGCGCCGGGACTCGGCTTCGAGCCGGATCGCGACGCAATTCGCGAGATCGCAAAGTCATCGCAGGCGAGCGCAGACTGAGCGTCGGTGGGCAGGGGCCCGTGGCATGCGGGCGATTTGGCGACGGCTACGATGGCTGCTAGAAGGCCGCACCATTTTCATCCGGGCACAAAAATCAAGATGAAACGAAGTGTTGATCGCATCCTCACCACTCATGTCGGCAGCCTGATCCGGCCGCAGCCACTGCAGGAGTTCCTGCGCGCCAAGCAGGCACGCAAACCGTTCGACTCGCAGGCATACGATGACTGTCTGACCCAGTCGGTCGCCGATATCGTCCGCCGGCAGGCGGAAGCCGGCATCGATGTGATCAGCGATGGGGAGTTCGGAAAATCCATCAGCTGGTCGCAATACGTGCTCGAACGCCTGAGCGGGTTCGAGCGCCGTCCGGTCAAGCCGGGGGGCAATCCATTTCAGCGCGGTGCCGATCGGGAGCGCTTTGCCGAGTTCTATGCCGAGCTCGACGCGCACGAAGAGGTTGCGACCAGGACGGACTCGGTTTGCGTTGGTCCTATCAGCTATACCGGGCAGGCCGAGCTCCAGCGCGACATCGATAACTTCAAAGCTGCGCTGAAGGGCGTGGAGGTCGAAGAGGCATTCCTGCCGGTGGCGGCTCCCGCGAGCGTCATTCCGGACCGCAAGAACGAGTATTACAAGAGCGACGAGGAGTGCCTGATCGCCATCGGTACGGCGATGCGCACGGAATACAAGATGATCGTCGATGCCGGCTTCCTGCTGCAGCTCGACGACGCTCGCGCCGCCGTGACCTACGATCGAATGGTCCCGCCCGCGAGTTTCGCCGACTACCGCAAATGGGTGGACATGCACGTGGAGGTGCTCAACCACGCGATCGAAGGCCTGCCGCCGGATCGCATTCGTTATCACGTCTGCTGGGGGAGCTGGCCGGGTCCGCACACCACCGACGTGCCGCTCAGGGAGATCGTTGATCTCATTTTGAAGGTGAAGGTCGGGGCCTATGTGATCGAAGGCGCCAATCCGCGCCACGAGCATGAGTGGAAGGTCTGGAAGGATGTGAAGCTGCCCGAAGGCAAGGTGCTGATCCCCGGCGTCATCAGCCACGCGACCAACGTGGTCGAGCATCCCGAGCTCGTCGCCGAGCGCATCAGCCGTTACGCGCGGCTCGTTGGGCGCGAGAACGTGCTGGCGGGAACGGATTGTGGTTTCGCGCAGGGGCCGTTCTACCGGCGGGTCCATGCGTCGATCATGTGGGCAAAACTCGACGCGCTGGCACAAGGCGCGCGCCTTGCCAGCAAGGAGCTGTGGAACTGACGATCGGCCCGACTTGTCAGCGCGTCTTCGACAGAATCCGATCGATGCTGAAGCGGCCCGGCCCGGTCACGAACAGGAGCAGCGCGCCGCCCAGGATCGCAAGATTTTTGAGGAAGTTCGTTTGTTGCGCGGCCATCTGAGCGGGCGGGTATTCCCAGTAGCGGTGCGCCAGCGCGGTCGCACAGATGAGGAACACCGCGCAGAGCAGGGCGGCATAGCGCGTGCCAATGCCTAGAATCAGCGTAACGCCGACCAAGAACTCAACCGAGGCCCCAATCCAAGCCATGATCCCGGGGGCGGGCGCCTTCAGAGCTGTCAGGTAGCCTTCGAAGCCTGCGATGTTCGCGAGCTTGCCCCAGGAACTGGCGAGAAAGAGCCAGCCTAGTAGCACGCGGCCTACCAGCAGGACGATGTCGGTGGTGCTGGCCGCCACACCGTCTGTGCACGACAGCAACGGATGGGACGATTCGCTTGACTGGACGGTCATGGTTTCACCCTCATGTTGTTACCGATGGACTCGTCGCTTACAGGAATTTCGCCATGGGACGTTCGAGTGGGCATGCTTCGCTTCGCCTACCTTTGCTTGATCAGATCTCCCGCCCGATCATATGGTCGAGCGAGCATCGGCCGCCACCGCGGATCAAGAAGAACAAAGCGCAAATCCCGATCAACAGGGGGTATTCATAGCCGCCGGCGCTCCAGAAGAAACCTTTGGCGGCCGTGAATTTCACCGCCACGATCATGAAGATCAGCACCGCAGCGGCGGCAAAGCGGGTGAATAGTCCGAGCACCAGCAGCATGCCACCGACGAGTTCGGTGCATCCGACCAGCGTCCCCCAGAATATGCCGGGCGTGTAGCCCAGCCGGTCGAACAGCGCGGCATTGTTGGTCAAACCCATGCCGCCGAACGCTCCGAACAGCTTTTGCATGCCATGCGGGATGAGAATCGCTCCGACGCCGATCCGCAGGATCGGCTCCGCATAGTCGTTGACCGCGCTGTAGAGGCCGCCAATCGCCGGAACGTAGAGACGCGATGCTGCTTCAGCCATGGAATTCCCCCTCGATGCGTTTCCTAGAATTTCGCCTTCATCGGATAACCGAAGGGCGAAAAATCGCGCTTCTTCGCGGAGCGCTATCCATCAGCTTATCGATCCGATGGATGAGTGCAAAGAGCCTTGCAACACCCGCTCCCCACCTTGTTCGCGGGGCGCCCCGGTCGAGAACCGGGCGTGCCGCAGGGTGCCAATGACGTCCTGAGCTTTGCGGCATTGTGCTCTGTCACTCTGTCCAACTTGATGACGCGGAAGTGAACGCGCCATCGTTAGCCACTGTTCTTGGGCGGCGAAGCGCCTTATTGAAGGGCCTAGGGCGGGTGTCTATGGTCGCATGAAACGCCTCAAAGTACGGGAGGGAATTCGAATGTCTGTGTCGCCGCGCGCCGCCACGCTTGCTTTGGTGCTTGCTGTGCCGTTTGCCCTCCCGATCTCGCCTGCTGCTGCCCTGGCGCAGGACTATCCGTCGCGCCCGGTCAAGATCGTGGTGCCGTTTGGTGCCGGCGGGCCCGCCGACGTCTATGCCCGCGTTCTCGCCCAGCACCTGTCCGAGGCACTCAAGCAGCCCTTCGTGGTCGAGGATCGGCCGGGGGCGGGCTCGCTCATCGGCACCGATGCGGTCGCGAAGTCGCCTCCCGACGGTTACACGCTGCTCGCAATGTCGAACACCCACACGACGAACGAGTCGCTTATCCCCAACAAGCCGTTCCAATTGATGCGCGACTTCGTGCCGGTCGCCGGGATCAACTATTCCGACTTGGTGATGGTGGTCCATCCTTCCGTGCCGGCGAAGGACCTCAAGGAATTCATCGCCTATGCGAAGTCGAAGCCCGGGGAGCTTAACTATGCCTCGTCCGGCGCCGGCACGCCCTATCACATGGCAGGCGAACTGTTCAAAGCCATGAGCGGCACGAACTTGGTGCACGTGCCGCACAAGGCGTCCGGTGAAGCTCGCAACAGCGTGATCGGCGGCCACGTCCAGATGATGTTCGACGCCATCACCACCATGACACCGAACGTGAAGGCGGGTCAGGTGCGCGCTCTCGGCACCTCTGCCGCTAAGCGCTCGACCGTACTGCCCGATGTTCCGACGATCGCGGAAGCGGGCGTGCCCGGTTACGAGTCCACGATCTGGCTCGGCATCATGGCCCCGGCGGGCACCCCGAAGGCGATCGTGGATAAGCTCAACGCCGAGATCAACAAGGCGATCAATCGCTCCGACGTGAAGGAAGCATGGGACAAGCAGGGGGCTGTGCCGCTGGTGATGACGCCCGCCGATTTCGATGCCTATTTGCGCAAGGACATCGAGAAATGGGCCAACGTTGTGAAGGTCTCGGGCATCAAGGCGGAGTGACGACACAACACCCAGCAATCGAGTGGATAGTCAGCCGTTCATCGGCAGTTATTTTTTCGCTGCTGCCTTCACCGGGTCTTTCACGTCCGGGATGGTTTCAAATTCAATGTTCCAGAGTTCGCCCTCTTTCTTCTCGACTCTGCGGATATAGATGTTTTGGATAATGTCGCGGGTCTCCGGATCGATCGAGATCGGGCCGCGTGGGCTTTCCCATTTCATGCCTTTCATGGCGCCGATAAGCGCGCCGCCATCGGTCGAGCCGGCGGTCTTCCTGAGCGCCTCATAGAGGACATGCATGCCGTCGTAGCCGCTGACTGCGAAAAAGTTTGCCCGCATGCCATTGTTCGCTTTCCGGATTCCCTCCACGAAGGCGCGATTCTTTTCCGAAGGATGCGCGGCCGAATAGAAATAGGCGGTCACCGTGCCGAGCATGACGTCGCCCATATTGTTCAAGGTATCGTCGTCGGTGAGGTCGCCTGCACCGAACAGCCTGATCCCGGATTTGTCGAGCCCGCGCTCGACAAATTGCCTCATCAGCGCAGCCGCCTGACCGGCGGGGACGAATACGAAGAGGCCATCCGGCACAGCATCGCGGGCCCGCTGCAGGAACGGCGCGAAATCCGGGTTCTGCAGCGGGATTCGCAGCGCTTCGGTGACTTGCCCGCCGGCCCGGGTAAAGCTGTCCTTGAAGAAGGTCTCGGAGTCGTAACCGGGAGCGAAGTCGGAGACCATGCTCACGGCTTTCTTCATGCCGTGCCTGGCCTGCCAATCAGCGATCACCACCACCGGCTGCGCCTGCGCGAAGCTCGTGCGGACGATGTAGGGCGAACGTTCGGTCACGATCGATGTCGCCGCTGCCATGACGATCATCGGAGTCTTTGACTGCGTCGCAAGCGGTGCGGCGGCAAGCGCAAGCGGGGTCAATCCAAAACCCGCGATGGCATTCACCTTGTCGTTGACGATGAGCTCTTGCACGAGGCGTCGCGTTTGATCCGCGATACCGGCATCGTCCTTGATGATCAGCTCGATCTTCTTACCCCCCAACGGTATTGCCGTTCTGCTGCAGGTAGAATTGCGCGCCGGCCGCCACCTGCTTGCCGGTCGAGGTGAACGCTCCCGTGAGCGGCGCGACCAAGCCGATCTTGTATGTCTCTTTGTATGGCTCCTGCGCTTGCGCGGACGCCAGGACCGCGAGAGCCATCGTCGCCGCGAGCACGGATCGAGCCATCGAAACCTCCCTGGAGTTTTTGTTGCCGAATTGTCGTGCTTGCCGGGCTTTTTGCAAGCGGCAAGGGCGCTCGATTCGGCCGTCCGGACTCAAGAACGATGCTGCCTGCAACCTCCCGCAACGACTCTGGCAGGGGTCAGGTGAGGTCTGCAGGCCGAACGCGCGGCATCCGCAGCTGACTGGCGCATTTGAGGTTGCGCGCTTGCGCCAAAGGGCCGAAAATATCGGCATATCCCAAGATTGCGGCGTGCAGGCCGGTGAGGAGGAGACCCCATGCTCTCGGCGATGAAGTTCCAGGTCATCCTGTGGGGAATGGCGCAGCTGCTCAAGTTCGCAGCCTGGCGGTATCCCGTCTTCAAGGCGCGACTCAAGGAGCGCAACCTCGTGGCGCAGCTCAAAGCGCGCGACGAGGAGATCGGTCGCTGGTACGCCATCCGCGACGGCAAGCTGACTTCGGGACACGGACTGCGCGCGGACCCCGACGTCACGCTCGCCTTCAAGAATGCCGCGCTCGGTGCCGATCTGCTGATGCCGCCGATCAACTGGCTCGATCAGATCAACGCGCAGAAGGATTTCAAGCTCACCGTCGACGGCCCGGAGGATCTCACCAACTGGTTCGCCCAGACCATCATGATGAGTCAGAGCGTGGGCCTAAAGATCGGCATGCGCCTCGCCGACGGCACCATGCGCTACTGCAATATGACCAATGGCGGGCCGGTCTTCGTCTACGTCAAGGGCGGCAAGATCATCCGCATGACGCCGATCGACTTCGACGACGCCGATCCGGCGCCGTGGACCATCGAGGCGCGCGGGCTAAAGCTTACGCCGCCGCGCAAGACGACTCTTGCTCCTCATGGCCAAAATGCGAAGTCGATCGTCTATTCGCCCGATCGCCTGCTTTATCCAATGAAGCGCGTCGACTTCGATCCGAATGGCGAGCGCAACCCACAGAACCGCGGCAAGTCCGGCTACGTGCGTGTCTCCTGGCAGGAGGCGCTCGATCTCGTCGCCGGCGAGATCAAGCGGCTCAAGTCCACCTATGGCCCCGGTGTCATGGCGGTCTCGCACGGTTCGCATCATACCTGGGGCAATATCGGCTATTATCTTTCTGCTCTATTCCGCTTTCGCAACGCGGTCGGCTACACGCAGATCCACCATAATCCCGACAGCTGGGAGGGCTGGTACTGGGGCGCGGTCCACCACTGGGGGTACACCCTGCGCGTCGGTCAGTCGGAGACCTACGGCACGGTCGAAGACTGCCTGCAGAACTGCGACATGATCGTGTTCTGGGCCGCAGATCCCGAGAGCACCAGCGGCTCCTATGGCGCGCAGGAAGGCACCGTGCGCCGGCAATGGCTGAAGAACCCGAAGCTGGGAATCAAGGTCGTTCACGTCGACCCGTACTACAACGCTTCTGCGCAATTCCTGCCGGGCAAGTGGTTTGCGCCCAAGCCCACCACCTCGGTCGCGATGGCGATGGCGATCGCCTATGTGTGGATCAAAGAAGGCCTCTACGACAAGGAGTACGTGAAGACCCACACCGTCGGCTTCGACAAATGGAAAGCCTACCTCGTGGGCGAGGAAGACGGCATCGCGAAGACGCCGGAATGGCAGGAGGAGGAGACCGGCGTTCCGGCGAAGGACGTGCGCGCGCTGGCGCGGGAATGGGGCCGCAAGCGCGTCTATCTTGCACCCGGCGGCTGGGGCAACGGTCACGGCGGCGCCTGCCGTAACCAGACCGGCATCCAGTGGGCGCGCGTCATGGTGTGCCTCACGGCAATGCAGGGTCTCGGCAAGCCGGGCGTCAATATGGGCAATCTGCAATGGGGCTGCCCGCTCGACTTCCAGTTCTACTTCCCCGGCTATTCCGAGGGCGGGATGTCGGGCGATCTGGAAGGCACGGCACTGCCGGTTTCGCTCTATCAGCGCATGCCGCAACTGCCGACGATGACGACGACGTTCCAGCGCATCCCGCGGCTATGGACCCCCGAGGCGATCGTCGACGGCAAGGCCGAAGGCTATCCCTGGATCGGCAAATCGATCGAACACCAGTTCGCAAAGTTCGCCTATCCGGCGCCGGGCCATGCGCCCGTGCGGATGATGTTCAAATACGGCGGCTCGATCCTGTCGACCATGAACAACACGAACCGCTGGGTGCGGATGTATCAGTCATCTAATCTCGAATTCGTGGTCAACCAGTCAATCTGGTTCGAGGGTGAGGCCAAGTTTGCCGACGTGATCTTGCCCGCATGCACCAATTTCGAGCGGGTCGACATCAGTGAGTGGGCGGGGCTCGGCGGTTACGGCCATCATGGCCAGCAGCAGCTGAATCATCGCGTCATCATCTTCCAGGCGCCGGCGATCGAGCCGCTGGGCGAGTCGAAATCCGATTTCTGGATCTTCAACGAGATCTGCAAGCGACTTGGTCTGGCCAACTATTTCTCCGAAGGCGTCAACGAGATCGATTGGGTGAAGCGCCTGTATCTCGCGTCCGACATGCCGAAGGTGATCTCGTGGAAAAAGTTCATCAAGCGCGGCTATTACGTGTTGCCGGCGGAAAAGGAAAAGCTGCGTGCGCCAGTCTCCCTGCGCTGGTTCTGGGAAAACCGCAAGAAAGACGTGCCGGAGGCGCAGCCGTTACCCTCAGACTACGCAAAGGAATATCTGCACGGCCTCCAGACCCAGTCCGGCAAGCTCGAATTCGAATGCAACAGCCTCAAGCGTTTCAACGACCCCGAGCGGCCGCCGATCGTCAAATACGAACCGTCATGGGAGGGGCCGCATTCAGGCGAGATGTACGAGCGATTCCCGCTGCAAATGCTCACGCCGCATTCGAAATACTCGTTCCATACTCAGGGCGATGGCAAGGATTCCTTTCTTCTCAACATCGAGGATCACCGGGTCAAGGTCGACGGCTACTACTACTGGATCATGCGGCTCAACGCCGAGGATGCCGCCGCGCGTGGCATCAAGAAGCATAACCTGGTGAAGGTCTTCAACGAACGCGGAGCAGTGATCTGCGCCGCGTTGCCGACGCAGCGGTTGCCGCGCGGCGTGTGCCATGGCTACGAGTCGTCCGCGGTCTACGACCCGATGGGCGAGCCGGGCAAATCGGTCGACCGCGGAGGGTGCCTCAACCTGCTTACGCCCGAGCGCACGCAGACCAAGTCGACACACTCGATTGCCGGCGCGAATTCGCTCGTTCAGGTGGAGCTGTGGGACGGTCGTACCGAACACATGTCGGAAACCTTCGCGCGGATGGCAAAGGACAAGGAAATCCGCGAAACGCTGAAAGCCGCGCAACTCGTGCCGGCGAAGTGAGCGCCGTGCGTTCTCCACTGTCATGCCCGTGCAAGCCGGCATCCAGCAATCCCGGCGTCGTGATGCGGCATCGTCAGGGTCGCACCGCTGTTTCATATGGGTGCTGGACCATCCACTTGCGCGGATGACGACTTCGAATTGGGCCTTAGGGCCACGGGAGTGAGCCATGCAAAAATGGAACATGATCATCGACGTCGCGGAGTGCACGAACTGCAATCTGTGCACGCTCGCGGTCATGGACGAATATGTCGGCAACGATTGGCCGGGCTATGCCGCGCCGATGCCAAAACACGGGCACAAGTGGATCAACATCCTGCAGAAAGAGCGCGGGCAGATCCCAATGATCGACATCGCTTACGTCCCAACCATGTGCAATCACTGCGACGACGCGCCCTGCGTGACGAAAGGCGGAAGCGCGGTGAAGAAGCGTGACGACGGGATCGTGCTGATTGATCCGGAGAAAGCGAAAGGACGTAAGGACCTGGTCGAGACTTGTCCCTACGGACATATCTGGTGGAACGAAGAGTTGCAGCTTCCGCAGATCTGGCCTTTCGACGCCCACCTCCTCGACCAAGGTTGGGAGCAGACGCGCGGGCAGCAATCGTGTCCGACCGGAGCCATGCGCGCAATCAAGATCGAGGACGAGGCGATGGCGCGCATGGCGCGCGAGGAAGGACTGGAAGTGATGAAGCCGGACGCCGGCACCAAGCCTCGGGTCTATTACCGCAATCTCTGGCGTTATTCGAAATGCTTCATCGGCGGCACCTTGGCAGCGGAGACGAATGACACGGTCGATTGCGTGGAGGGGGCAAGCGTTCGCCTGACCAAGGATGGCCGCATGGTCGCGGAAACGACGAGCGACAACTACGGCGACTTCAAGTTCGACAAGCTCGACGAGAATTCAGGCCGCTACCTGATCGAGATCTCGACGCGCGGGCATGCCGACAAGACAGTCGAGGCGAACCTCGGCGTGAGCGTCAATCTCGGCGAAATCAGGTTGTAATCTTTGATCATTCCACGTGTTGCTGAACGTGAGGCCGAAATCCGTAACCCGTGTTCGCGGATCGCCATCTGGCCGGTTGGCAAGTCGCCGACTTGCGTATCATGAGACCGGCGAGCGCGGCTGACACAATCGCGCGGATCATAACGGAATGACGGACCCGACTCCGCTCATCTTCCCGGACCTGGGTCAACTCTATCAGGCACTGGCGCCGTGGTCGGAGGTGCTGCTGCGCGCCGTGGTTGGGCTTGCGCTCGTCCCCCATGGGCTCCGCAACACGTTGGGACTGTGGCCAAGCACAGGAGTGCGGTCGCACAATCTCAGGGAACTGGCACAGCAGCTCGACAACGATGGGTACCGGCCCGGAAAATTCTGGGCACTGGCGATCTCCCTCACGCAATTGGTCGGTGGACCGATGCTCGCGCTCGGCCTGTTCACCCGTCCGGCCGCGCTCGCGATCGTTATTTTTCTCGTCGTCTCCAATTACGAGCGCTGGCGCGTGGGCGGATATTTCTGGAACAAGACCGGTCTCGAATACACCCTGATGTGGACCGTGGCCGCGTTGTATTTCCTGGTGCACGGCGGGGGTGCGATCTCTGCCGACCATCTCCTGATCGGGCACGAGTTCTGACCGGCGTGGCGGCCGTGCCCACGCGCGGCTGGAATGCGGCGGCCAGTTTCACTACCATGATTTATCAGAGCAAGCCGAAGCCGGCGTCACGCATTGCGTGGGTCAGCTGGACAAAGGGAGGTCCTGCAGTGAACATCCATGCCAAGGCCGCGACCAGCACACCGACGATGTCATCCGAGGAGTGGCAGGCGCGCGTCGACCTTGCGGCGGTTTATCGCCTGGTCGCCCAGCATGGCTGGGACGACGTCATCTACAACCATTGCTCCATGCGCGTTCCCGGCGAGGATCGAAAATTCCTGATGAAGCGGCATGAGTTGCTGTGGACGGAGGTTAGGGCCTCCAATCTCGTCAAGGTCGACATAGACGAGGACCTCGACGAGCGGTCCGGCGTCAATCGGCCGGGCTTCACGCTGCACGGCGGGGTCCTGCGCGGGCGGCCCGACGTCAATTGCGCGGTGCATGTGCATACCCGGATCGGAATGGCGATCGCCGGCCTCAAGAGCGGGCTGCGGATGATCTCGCAGGAGGCGGTGCGATTTCATGACCGCGTCGGCTATCACCCCTATGAGGGCATCACCGAGGATTTCAGCGAGCGCGAGCGGCTCATCGCCCATCTCGGCTACAATCGCGCCATGATCATGCACAATCACGGGGTGCTCACCGTCGGCAAGACCGCCCGGGAGGCTTTCATCCTGATGAAGCACCTGTTGGAGGCGGCCGAAATCCAGTTGGCCATGGAAGCAACCGGCGGCGAGATGATCGAGATCCCGCCCGATATCTGCAAGAAGACGGTCGCTCAGTATGAAAAGCACGACAGCGGCCGCGGCTCCGCCGATTGGCCCGCCTACCTTCGGCTGCTCGATCGTGTCGATCCCAGTTATCGGAGCTGATCGTCGAGCCGGCTGGCGGCCCTGCTGCCAGAGCAGGGGAAATCGGAGCGGTGCCGCTCTCGGCGCCGCCGCGCGTTGCAGGTTCTACCTTTCCATGGGGCTCCTGCCGCGCGTGATGGGGAAGCTCCGTCCGCCGTTCGGCGCTGGCTTTTCAATCCAAGCGTGCATTAAGATGCCTCAACCGAAGGTGTAGGCTCTGCGATGGAGCGCCGTCATGCAAACGCAGAGAGTGTTTTTGGCATCTCTCGTCGTGATCGCCCTGGACGCCGGTATGCCGGCGTCATCACAAGTTTGGCCGCAGAAGCCGGTCAGGATCGTCGTTCCCTTTGCCCCTGGGGGTAATACCGACGGCATTGCCCGCCTTATCGCGCAGCCGCTCGGCGAGACGTTTGGGCAGCAATTCGTGGTGGAGAATCGGCCGGGTGCAGCGGGTGCCACCGCGACTGAAGCCGTCGCCCGCGCACCAGCTGACGGACAGACGCTGCTGATGGGAACCCCATCACAAATCGCGATCATCCCGGCGATGACCAAGACGTCATACGATCCGGTTAAGGATCTCGTGCCTATCAGCGTCGTTGGCACCAATCCCTACGTTCTGGTCGTCCATATTGGCATGCCGGTCCACACGCTTGCGGAATTGGTGGACTACGCACGCCAGCGGCCGGAGAAATTGGCCTATGCGGCTCCGGTGTCCGGGGGCCTCAGTCATCTCTCCATGTTGTTGTTTCTCAAGCGCGCCGGGCTCGAAATGACCCCGGTAAGCTACAAGGGCGGCGCGGCGCCGCTCGCTGATGTAATTGCGGGCCATGTGCCAATCTATTTCGCGACGTTGTCAGAGGCGGTGTCGCAGGCGAAAAGCGGCGCCATTCGCCTGCTGGCGGTGTCGAGCAAAAATCGCGTCTCGCAGATTCCCGACGTCCCCACGTTTGCCGAGTCCGGGTTTCCCGGGTTCAAGGTGCTCACCTGGAACGGTCTGATGGCGCCTGCGGCTGTATCCAAGGAGACCATCGATCGGATCGCGAAAGAGGTCTCCCGCGCGGCCAGAGACGCGAAATTCGGCGAGCGGCTGGCCGCTTTCGGCGTTGACCCGCTCGGCAATACGTCTGAAGAGTTCGCCGCCATGATTGCCGCCGACATTGCGATGTGGGGCGAAGCGATCAAAATCGCCGGCCTCCAAGAGAAATGATCCGAACGCCCGCAGCGCGTATGCGCGTCTTGTGCGCCATGGGGCGGGGGCATGGCAGGATCGTGCTGCCCTGGTGTATGATCCGTGACGCACTGGCGCTCATTGCCAAAGCAAAGATCGCAACCGAGTGAGTTGCACCTCCCCGCACAGTGCGCTGCGCTCGGCCCATGAAAAGGAGCTTCGATCATGCTCGACGTCGTCAAGCAAGTTGCACCCTCCATCCCCTTCGATGCGGATCGACTCGACCGCTTGATGGATGAAGCCGGGATCGACGTCCTACTCGTTACCTCGAAGCACAACGTGCAATATCTGCTCGGGGGACATCGCGCCTTCTTCTTCGAATCCATGGATGCGATGGGAATGAGCCGCTATCTGCCGATCCTCGTCTATCCTAAGAGCGGGCGGCAGAAGGCGGCCTACTTCGGCCATCGCATGGAGGGCTTTCAGAAGGAAAACAATCCATTCTGGGTACCGGAATCGCAGACCAATTCGTCCGGATCCGTCGATGCCATGGAGAAGGCGATCGAGTACATTCGCAAGTCGGGCGTGAAAGCGCGCCGGATCGGCGCCGAGCTCGCCTTCCTACCGGTCGATTCCGGCACGGCATTGCGCAATGCTTTCCCCGGCAGCGAAATCGTGGATGCTCTGTTCGTGCTCGAGCGCCAGCGCGCCGTGAAGAGCCCGGAGGAATTGAAGAAGTTGCGCATTGCGTCAGAGCGCGTCATCGAGTCGATGATGGCGGTGATCGCAAACCACGGGCCGGGAACGACCAAGCGGGAACTCACCGAAGCCCTCCGGCGGGAGGAGACCAACCGCGGCCTCGTGTTCGACTACTGCCTGATCACGGCCGGAACGAGCCTCAACCGCGCTCCGTCGGAGCAGGAATGGGGCAAAGGCGACGTACTCTCCCTTGACTCCGGTGGTAACTATCACGGTTATATCGGCGACCTCTGCCGCATGGCGATCCACGGGGAGCCCGACGGCGAGCTCGAAGATTTGCTGGCCGAGATCGAGGACATCCAGCGCGCGTCGATGAAGCCCATCAAGGCGGGCGCGCTGGGAAGCGTGATCTACGCCGCGGCCGAACCGCTCGTGCACAAATCGAAGCACCACAACCATATGCACTTCCTCGCCCACGGGATGGGATTGGTGAGCCACGAAGCGCCGCGGCTCACGGCATCGGGGCCAGTGCCGTATGACGCCTATGACTCCAGCCGCCCGCTTGAGGTCGGAATGGTGATATCGGTCGAGACCACGCTGCAGCACCCGCAGCGCGGGTTCATCAAACTCGAAGACACGGTCGTGGTCACCGATACCGGCTTTGACATCTACGGCGAGGGCAGCCGTGGTTGGAACCGCGGCGGTACTGCCCTGCGCCGCTGAGCACGGCATCCCTTTCGCGTCAGCGCGGAGCCGTGCCCGTCGTGTCGGGCAGCGCCGAGATAGCGCCGCCGAGGCATCCCAAAGGCAGTCAGGGAGAGCTGAGTACCATATCAACGGGCAGGAGGTTTGCAGTCGCACGCCCTGTTCGCGTTGCACGGGACTTGGGCAGCGGGATAGGGGGCGCAATACGCGCGCGCTGTGGCGAAGAAGACCGCGCTATCGGCAAAAGCTGGGGAGGAGACGCACTACTCGGCGTGAGAGGGCTCGGTTGAATGGCGCCGGCGGGGGGAGACGGCCGGGGCGCATCGGCAGATACCGCTAGCCGGACGGTTAGCCACGCGGGCCAGATGAATGACTAGCCCGGCGGCTTCCCGAAGAGAATTCAGATGCTCAGCGCGAGCAACGCGACCGCGCCGATTCCCACGACCAGGATCACGAGAGCGACCGGGTCGTAGTCGAGCCAATGTCCACTTTGTACACGCATGACGCACCTCGCCCTGAGAGATCGATTCGCGGCCACTCTTGTCCCAAATCCCATATCGAGGATGGCTGGTGACCTGCGTCTCCATTAGTCGCGGCTTGGCGTCGAAAGGTTCAAAATCTGCCGCTGAGTGCATAGGCCCTCGCCGGGCCGCCCATTTAGTCGATCTGTTGTCTCAAAATATCGTCATATATATTTGGTATTACTAGCGTATTCCGCATCACTGCATGGACCAGCCATGGCTGACGATGAGGGACTGCCCGGTCAGTGCATTGCTTTCGAAGCTGGCAAAAAACAATGCCGTTTCGGCCACATCGGCAACCGTGGTGAATTCCCCGTCGACCGTATCCTTCAGCATGACCTTCTTGATGACGTCGGCCTCGGAAATGCCGAGCTCCTTGGCCTGTTCCGGGATTTGCTTGTCGACCAGCGGCGTCCTCACGAAGCCGGGGCAAATGACGTTCGCGCGCACGCCGTGCTTGGCGCCTTCTTTCGCCACCACCTTGGCAAGCCCGATCAGTCCGTGCTTGGCCGTGACATAAGGCGCCTTCAATACTGATGCTTCTTTCGAGTGCACCGACCCCATAAAGATGATGCTTCCACCAGTGCCCTGCTTGTACATGCGCCGAAGCACGGCGCGGGTCGTGAGAAACGCGCCGTCGAGATGGATGCTCAGCAGCTTTTTCCAACTCGCGAATTCGAATTCCTCCAGCGGAGCGACGATCTGGATACCGGCATTGCTCACCAGCACGTCGATTTTGCCGAACTGTTCTACCGTGCGCGCGACCCCGGCCTCCACCTGCTGCTCGTTGGTTACGTCCATGGCCACGCCGAGGGCCTTGCGCGAATCGCCGAGTTCCGCCGCAGTCGCGTCGGCTGCCGTTTGATTCAAATCGGCAATCACGACGCGCGCGCCTTCGCGCGCATAGGTTCTCGCGATCTCTTTGCCGATTCCGCTGGCGGCGCCGGTCACGATCGCAACTTTGTCCTTGAGACGCATGTCACGCAACTCCTACGGTGGCGGTGGCGAGCGCCGGTTCGCGCTTGGACGAGGAGGGATGCAGATAGTCGTGGGCGACCTTGCCCAGGCCGAGGGTGAGATCGCAGACGAGATGCACGGCCGAGACGATCTCGAGCACGGGCAATTCGGCAACCGGCGCGAGCGCGTGAGGGATCAGGGAAAGCGCCGNGGGGCCTGTCCACGCGCCCTTGAGCGCGACGTCCTCAAGGTAATATTCGACTAGCTCGCAAATTCTCGCGGTGCCGTCCACGTGCGGAATGATCTTGAGCAGAAAGTTCGGCGTCGCCAGTGAGGCGCGGACCGCGTCCAGATCAGCACCTTTGTGCTTGTATCCCATGGTGCCGGTGGCCACCCGGACGGGACCGTAATCGAGCGTGCCGATCAATGCGTCGATCTCGACACGCAGGCTCGGATTGGCGAGCTTTTTTGGAAAGCGCCAAAGCTCGCGGCCGGCTGCAATCGGCGGCTCATCGTTCAAGAACATGCAGTGGGTATATCCGCCTTTGCGGCCTCGAAACTTGACCGGGATCACCTGGCCGGTTTCGGTATAGTCGCCAAAGCCGGTAGAATCTGGCATGCGGATGAACTCGTATTTGACCAAAGGCTCGTCCATCTCGAGCGGCTCCGGTATGACCGCGCGCAGCTTATCCGGATCGGTTTGATAGGTGATGACCATGAACTCTCGATTGACGAAACGATAAGGACCCGGCGGGTAGGCCGGGCTTGTCAGCGGCATGGCAAACGCTCGTGCCTTGACCTCTGCTTCCTTCATGCTGCGCTCCGGTCCGTGTTTTCAGATCCGCATGTCGTGTGCTTGCTTGTAGTGTGCGTGACGTCGGGCATGGGCCGCTCGCCGTGCGCAACTCTGCGTCATTGTCAGTTGCCATGGCCACCGCCTGCCGGAGACCTCTCGATCTGGCCCGCGTCGCGCCCCATCTGCAGACAGACAAGGACTTCGACATAGCTGGGGTCGCCTCCGGTCTGTGTGGTGGCGACGCAACGCTGGCGCAAGGCGGGCGCGAATTGCGTCCAATCCTTCTCCAGTTGGTCATGGGCGCTTTTTTCGTCAGCCAGACACTGCCGCAGCGTCGTGTCCAAGCTCAGGCTATCGCCCATCTTCGCAGCCGCACGACACGCGGGCTCGACGTTGAGACTGGGCACCTGGTCGGCGACGGAAAGCAGCAACGTGCCGCCGAGCGCAAGTATTACCCCCGAGGGAAGCATGTGGGGCCTCCTGGTTGTGCGCGCGTCGGTCGCGGCGGAACTGCGCCCAACGCAAAAACGCCGGCAACCCACCGCCCGAACGGTTGTCGCCAGTGCTTCGATCAGATTAGCCTGTTAATGCTGCCTGCCGTCACTCGACCACGTGCAATTCAGTCGAACTGCGCCCGGCGCGCCCTTCGTCGTGGGGAATAGCCGGTCTTCGAACGGCGCGCAAGAATCAGGGAGCTCGCCGATTGAATTGATGCTTATTGCGCGCCCGGCGTAGGTGGGGGCTCGAGCTTGCAACCGTTGAGCACGGCATAATAGCCCTTCTCGCCCTTCTGGAAGCTCACGTTGGCGGTGAACACGTACGAGCCACGCTTTGGCTCCTTGAGCTCATACACCCACCAATTCGTCACTTTGCCGGGTTGATTGGAATATTGAGTGCAGGTGCCGTCCGGTCCGTCGATGATCGGAACGCTTTGCATCTCGTACTTGTAGTCTTTCGGGTTGGGCCAGGCGACGCCAATTCCGATTTTCGGCTGCCAGTAGTCCAAAGGAAACGCCTGCGACAGATTGTTCGGACCTCCGCAGTTCGGGAAAGCCGAAGCGTATTCCGCGTTGGCGGTGCAAATCATGACCGGTGACGCGTTGGGCCAGTCGATGCCGCCGGGCAGGGCGCCCCAATGGGTCTGACAGCAGGGCTCGACCGGGACGGCCGGCCAGTCGGGCGGAGTCTGGATCGAAACGCTCTGGCTTCTGACGCAATAGTTGGTAGTGCAAGCATACTGCGCGCGCGCGGGCAACGCCGCGGAAAGGATGAGCAAGCCCAGGATCAAAGCCAGCAAACGAATTGAACTGTTCATGGCCGGATACCGAATAGACCTCGTCATCGACATCGTCCTCGCGCAGCCACGCTCTTTGCCGGGGCGCCATGCTGATGTACATTACCACACGGAAGACGCCAAGGAGGCGGACTGCTCTCCGCAGTCGTTCGTCCGATCTAAGGGGACGATGGCTCTTGCTTGGCTCGGGTCTCGAGCGCTTCGAGTGCGATCACCAGCCGGCGAGCCGAACCGTCATGGATGTCAGATATTTGCTCGCCAGCCTGCTCGCCGCATTCACTCTGATTGCGAGCGATCCCGGCGACGCCGTGGGGGAGGAAGCCCCCGATCCCAACATGATTTCGCGCGGCAGCTATCTCGCCCGCGCCGCCGACTGCATGCCCTGCCATACCTCCGCGCGCGACAAGGCTTATGCCGGCGGACTGCGAATGAACACGCCATTCGGCGTGATGTACTCGCCTAACATCACACCGGACCACGAAACCGGCATAGGGGCGTGGACATTCGACGAGTTCAAGAAAGCCGTTCACTCCGGCATTCGTGCCGACGGCAAGTTCCTTTATCCAACCATGCCGTTCGACGCCTTTACCAAGATCAGCGAGGACGACCTCAAGGCGCTGTGGGCCTATATCCGCAGTTTTCCTGCCATCAAGCTGCAGAACCGGGAGAACGAGCTGACTTTCCCTTTCAACATCCGGTACGCCATGCTGGCGTGGCGGGTGCTGTTCTTCCGCGCGCAATGGTTTGAACCCGACCCGACCAAGACCGCCCAATGGAATCGGGGCGCCTATCTGGTCGAGGCGCTTGCCCATTGCGGCGATTGTCACACGCCGCGCAATTTCATGGGCGCGACAGTCGCGAGCGAACGGTTCAAGGGCGCCCAGATTGACCAGTGGTACGCACCCGACATCACCCCCGAAGCTTTGGCCAAAACCAATCGCTGGGATAAGTCCCAGCTCATCGCGTTTCTCAAGAGGGGCGCAGCCAACAACTCCACCGTATTGGGTCCGATGCAGGAGGTCGTACACGACAGCCTATCTTTCCTGACACCGGACGATCTCGATGCGATGGCCACATACCTGCTCGACGTGACGAACGGGACAGCTGCGCCCGCATTGGTCGCGGCAAAAAAGCTGCCGCCCGAGATTACGACGCATGCCGCAAAGCTTTATGTGGACAATTGTGCGACCTGCCATCAGACAAATGGTCAGGGTGCCGGTTCGATCCCGCCGCTGGCCGGCAACCCGGCCGTGGTCGCAACCAAGCCATTCGACACGCTTTCGGTGGTGCTGCAAGGCGTTCCGGCCCGCGACGGAATTGCGGCAATGCCGAGCTTTGCGGGATCGCTGAACGACAATGACGTTGCAGAACTTGCTAACTATGTGCGCACGAGCTGGGGCAACACAGCAGCCCCGAACGCCACACCCTCCTTGGTCGCCAGCTGGCGCGCGACGCTGTCGCTGCCGGTCTATGCGAGCGATGCCGCGCGGCGGTTCGAATGTGCGAACGTCGGCCAGGGAGGTAGCGCCGACCTCGATCCTCAGTTGATCGCGATGTTGGGTGGCGAAATGGCGCAGCGTTCGGTCGCGTATGCCACGCTCGTCGATTTGTACAAGGCGTCGCATCCGGACGCCGGCATGGCTGATATCGTCAACAATCTCGTGGCTGCCTACTGCCCGGTCGTGGCCAAAAGCGGTGGTTCGGATCAAGAGAAAAGCCTGGCGGTCAAGCGATTTGCGCTCGACATCACCTCGTTCCTGTCCAATCAGAGCGTGGTGGCGGAGGTCGAGCCTGATGTCGGCATCATCTGGGCGGTCCCGGTAGGATATTCGCTCGCGGAGCGAGACCCTGGTTGGCAGCCGGCGCTCAAATGCCCGGCCAATGACAATTCGCGCGTGCCTGCGCCGTTGGTCGCGGCCGCCGTGCAGATTAGGGGCAAGCCGGACGTGAATTTCCTCGCTCCTGCAGCGATCGCGCAAGCCGATAGCATGCTCGCGCAGAATCCGAAGGCCAAGCCGGTGGATCTCGTCAATGCGTTGATCCTTGCTTATTGCGAGGGCGTCGTGGATCTCTCGAGCGTCGGGGATGCCGAGAAGAGCGGGGCGCTCGTCCGATATGGCCAAGAGGTCATCCAGGAACTGCAACTCAAAGCCGAAAGGCAGGAGCGGGCGCCCGCGGCCAAAGCGTCGCGCTAGCGTGATCCCAATCGCCTCCGTCATCTTAACAATCGATCTGGCCGGCTCACCGAAGATCAAGTATCCAGTCACCGGCTCTTGCAAGGCGCTCCGTCGCAAGCCCGCAGGGGCGGTTTCGCCAATTTTTGTCGCAGCTGAGCTAAGTATTGGCTGGCGCGAAAATATCCGCACGTCGTAACCTGCCTCCAGCTCGCTTCGAGGAAATCGACGTCCTCGGTCACGTGCTCGGGCGATGCTGGTGACCGGCGCAAGACCGGAGAGATGAACATGAGATGTGTTGCCGAGAACGTCTGGGGCGCCTTTGGAGTTAGCCTCACGCAGGGCCGGCGCACCGAAACCGACCGCCGCAGCAGCATTGGTCGGTCCGCGCGCGCGCACCGTCGCGCTGCATTGCCTCTCATTGCATGTGCGGCGGCTGTCGCCCTGTTGACGGCGTGCGGCCAAGAGAACCGCTTCATCGCGCCGCCGCCACCGAAAGTGACGGTCGAATTTCCAGTTCAGCAGACGGTCACGCCTTATCTGGAGGCCACCGGCAATACCGCCTCGGTGAACAACATCAAACTGGTGGCTCGCGTGCAGGGATACGTGCAGGAGATCAAATATCAAGATGGCCAGGCAGTGAAGAAAGGCACGCCGCTGTTCGTGATCGAGCCGGAGCCCTACAAGGTCCAGCTGGAGCAGGCGCAAGCGGCGGAGGAGGGCGCCAAGGCGACGCTAGTCAATGCCGAAGCCGAATTCACGCGGCAGCAGGAACTCCAAGCCAAGGACGTCTCGACCCAAGCTAATCTCGACAAGGCACGCGCCAACCGGGACACGGCGCGAGCCAATGTGCTGCAAGCGCAGGCCAATACCCAGAACGCGGAAATCACACTCGGCTATACCACGGTGTCGGCCCCGTTCGATGGCGTCGTCACCGCGCGCAAAGTCTCGATCGGCGAGCTGGTCGGCGGGAACCAACCGAGCGAGCTCGCGACTATTGTCCAGATCAACCCGATCTGGGTGTGGTTCAACCTCAGTGAACGTGACGTGCAGCGCGTCCGCGCCTCGATGGCGGAACGCGGCGTGACCATCGCCGAGCTCATAAACAAGGTCCCGGTTGAGGTCGGGCTGCAGACCGAGACTGGATACCCGCACCAGGGGCTGCTCGACTACACCTCCCCCGAGGTCAATCAGTCGACCGGAACGCTGCAGGTGCGAGGTGCTTTCGAGAACGCGAAGTTCGGTTTACTGCCGGGTTATTTCGTTCGGGTGCGGGTGCCGCTACGGTCGGAACCCGCGCTGCTCATTCCCGCCGTGGCGGTGGGCAGCGATCAGGCGGGCCGCTATGTGCTGACAGTCAACGCCGACAATGTCGTCGAGCAACGCCGGGTGCAACTCGGTCAGGTGGTTGGCGAGATGCAGGTTGTCGAGAGCGGGTTGAAGCCGGACGAACGCGTGGTGGTGTCCGGCATCCTCGACGCTGTTCCTGGTCAGAAAGTCGATCCGCAACTGCAGACTCCGAAGTCGGCAGCGGCGGATCCGGCCGCACCCAAATAGCGCCGCCTCATGATCTCGAAATTTTTCATCGAGCGTCCCGTTCTCGCGAACGTGCTTGCCATTCTCATGGTGGTCATCGGTGCTGTGTCGCTGCTGAGGCTGCCAGTGGCTCAATATCCCAACGTGGTGCCTCCGACTATTTCGGTCACGACTCGATACCCTGGCGCAGGCGCTCGCGCTGTGGTCGATACCGTCGCCCTGCCGATCGAGCAGCAGGTCAATGGCGTCGACGGCATGATCTATATGCAGTCCTACAGTGCGTCCGACGGCAGCTATTCGCTCACCGTGACGTTCAAGATCGGGATGGATATCAACTTCGCGCAGGTGCTGGTGCAGAACCGGGTGTCCAGCGCGCTCGCTCAATTGCCGCAGGCGGTGCAAGCCCAGGGTGTAACGGTTCAGCAGAAGTCCACCGCGATTCTGCAGTTCGTCACCCTGACGTCCCCCGACGGCCGCTACGACAGCCTCTTCCTCGCCAATTATGCAACCATCAATCTGCAGCCCGAACTTGCCCGCTTGCCTGGCGTCGGCCAGGTCAACATCTTCGGGGCTGGGCAGTATTCCATGCGGGTATGGCTCGACCCCAACAAGCTCTATGCGCGCTCGCTCACCACCCAAGATGTCGTCGATGCGCTCAGAGGCCAGAACCAGCAAGTGACCGCTGGCCAGCTTGGCATGCCGCCGGCACCGAGCACGCAACCTTTCCAGTATACGCTCGACATTGCGACTCGCCTTGATGACGTCAGCCAGTTCGAAAATATCGTCGTCAAGACCGAAAAGAACGGGCAGATGACCTATCTGCGCGACGTTGCGCGCGTCGAGCTCGGGGCCCAGGTTTACAGCCAGGTCTTCACGCTCAACGGCAAGCCGGCTGCCGGCATCGGCATCTATCAGACGCTGGAGGCGAACGCGCTGGACGTGGCCGGCGCGGTCGGCACCAAAATGACTCAGCTCGCGAAGAGCTTTCCGCAAGGGCTGGCCTACAGCATTCCGTTCGATACCACGACCTTTGTCCGCGCTTCCATCAACGAGGTTTGGAAAACGCTGTTCGAGGCGGCGATCCTGGTTCTGATCGTGATCGTGGTGTTCCTACAGGACTGGCGCGCCATGCTGGTGCCCATGACCACGGTGCCCGTCACAATCATCGGCGCTTTCGCCGGCATGGCCGCGCTCGGTTTCACGGTCAACCTGTCGACGCTGTTCGCAATCGTGCTGGCCATCGGCATCGTCGTTGACGATGCCATCGTGGTGGTCGAAGGCGCGGCACACCACATCGAACGGGGATTGGCGCCGAAAGAGGCGGCCATCCAAGCCATGAACGAGCTGTTCGGCCCGATCATCGGCATCACGCTCGTGCTGATGTCGGTATTCCTGCCGGCCGCCTTTATTCCGGGCCTCACCGGACAGATGTTCGCGCAGTTCGCGCTGGTGATCGCCGCGACCGCGTTGCTCAGTGCCGTCAATGCCGCCACGTTGAAGCCGACCCAATGCGCGTTATGGCTGCGGCCGCCGGTGCCGCCGGAACAGCGCAACTGGTTCTTTCGCGGCTTCAATGCGATCTATAACCCGTTCGAACGGGCGTATACGCGGCTGATCCGGGGCATGGTCGAGCACAGCGGCCTGATGTGCATCATAGCGCTCATCGTGATCGGCGGAGCCGGCTATGGCCTCTCCCGGGTGCCGACCGGCTTTCTCCCGATCGAAGACCAGGGCTACATCCTCGTGACGGCGCAGCTGCCGGACGGCGCTTCGCTCGAACGAACCCAGGCGGTGATGGATCAACTGAGCGCAATTGCCGGCAAGAACCCGGCGGTCGAAAACGTGATCGCGATCTCCGGAGTTTCCGCGCTCGACAACAACTCGACGCTTGCCAACGCTGGCGTCGCCTATGTCGTGCTCAAGGACTGGAGCGTACGCGGCAAGGGCGAGGACCTGCGGTCGCTGTTCCAGCAATTCAACCGCGATTTCGCCGTTATAATGGAAGCACGCATCGTTGCTTTTCCGCCGCCGCCCATCCAGGGAATCGGCAATGCGGGTGGCTTTGCCATGCAGTTGGAGCTGCGCGACGGCAGCTTCGATCTGACTAAGTTGCAGACCCTGACCAACGCGGTGGTGAAGGACGCGCAGACGCAGAGTGGCCTGCAGCGGGTGACCAGCTCCTACCGCTCTACGGTGCCGCAGATGAAGGTCGACGTGGACCGCGCCAAGGCTGAGACGCTGCAGGTCTCCATCGATGAAGTGTTCTCCACGCTCGCGGCTTATCTCGGATCGAGTTTTGTGGGCCAGTTCAACAAGTTCGGCCGGGTCTTCCAGGTCTATGTGCAGGCGGATTCGCAGTTTCGCCTGCGGCCCGAAGACATCGAGCTTCTGCCGGTCCGCAACAAGCAAGGCGCCATGATCCCGCTCGGGACCATGGTTCACATCACGCCGTCGGTCGGGCCGTCGCTGCTGAGCCTGTACAATCTCTACCCGTCGTCGACGGTGCTGGGGTTGCCGGCCACCGGGTTTAGCTCGGGAGAGGCAAACGCCCTGATGGAGCAGATCGCCACCAAGGTCCTGCCGCCCGGCGCGGGGTTCGAATGGACGGCGATGTCGTACCAGGAAAAGATCGTCGGCAATCAGATCTACTACATCTTCGCCCTGGCCATGCTGCTGGTATATCTGGTGCTGGCCGGTCAGTACGAGAGCTGGTTGATGCCAGTGGCCGTCCTCCTTGCGGTGCCGCTCTCACTGATCGGGCCGGTGGTGGCGCTCAAAGGACTGGGCATCGACAATAATCTTTACACCCAGATCGGCCTCGTGCTGCTGATTGCGCTCTCGGCCAAGAATGCCATCCTGATCGTGGAAGTGGCGCGCGAGCGGCGCGTGTTTGACAACAAGCCCATCCTCGAGTCCGCCGTCGAGGCCGCCCGCGCCCGCTTTCGCCCCATTCTCATGACCTCGTTTGCCTTCATCCTGGGCGTGCTGCCGCTGGTGCTGGCGACCGGCGCTGGAGCCAGTGCGCGCAAGTCGATCGGCATCGCGGTGTTCAGCGGCATGCTTGCCTCCACCTGCCTTGCCGTTCTTTTCGTACCGTCGTTTTTCGTCGTGGTTCGACGGTTCGAGGAATGGCGCGCCGCGCGCAAGGGCAAGGCGGTCAAACCGGTCCCTGCGCAATAAGTTCTCCGGGGCGCAATCCGCCGGCCCCGTGACGCCGCCCAAATCAACGGCTACAGATGACCTGCAGAGCATGAAAACGCTGCCGCGCCCAATTCGTGGGCGAAGGGTACCCGCTGACAGGAGGCACTCCGATGTCGGAACTATCACGCGACGAGGTCGTCGAAATCCTTGGCCCGGTGGGTGACGCGATGGTGGCGGAGATTATTGGCACCGGCATCAGCAAGGAGGGATTGGTGGCGGCGCATGATCGCGTGGTCCGGGACCGGAAAGCCCACAATCCCGGCGCCCGACTCGACCCCGGAGCTTTTGCCCAGGTCGTCGACATTTTGGAGCGATCGCGCGGGCTGCTGGGCGAGGGGGGCTCGACGCTCGAATGAGCGCAAGCTCCGGGGTTGGGCTCGATCCGAACCCGGTGGACCTGATCGCATCCTGGTACCGGGTGCCCAAATGAAAACCCGCCATGGATTTCTCCGGGCGGGCCCATATACGCAACTATGCCGTCCGCACCATTGCCACCACCGGTACATCCGCGGTCGTTGGCGCCGACGCGTCGACAACATCCATATAGCCCGCGATCATGATGGTTCGATGACGTGACGCGCCTTGGCTTGCGCGGAGCGTCGATCTCGCTCGCAAGGCCGTCGAGGCAACCGCTCAGGTAATGGTGAAGGCCACGGCAGCGGCGGCCACGATCAGAACGGCAGTAGCTGCCGTCAGGACCGTTACGCAGGTCGCGAGCTTGGCCAGCAGCCAAGTTCGACGGGTCCTAAAGGCGACCTGTCTGGGGGGCACGATCGGCATCGCTGGTCGTGGATCGACCGGCATGGGAGGCTCTCCTCGACGCGAATGCGCAAGAAACGCACACTGGAAAGTCCGATTCTCCGAGCCGTCAGCTCTGTCCAGCCTACTCCGCAGCCCCTGCCAGGAACGCCGCCATGAGCATGATGAAGCCAGTCGATAACCACACAACTTCCATAGGAATGATTGCGATCATGGGGTCACGCACTGGCCGGTTCACGAGGAATGACAACTCTCGAACCATTAGTGTTGCGAGCACGCCAAATGGTTCATTCCTTTTGGCAGTCGCGAACAAAAACTTCGTCCAGGACGGCACGGGTATCGAAGCAAGAGCCGAGAAGAGCGTGGCCCCCGACGGCCTGGATGACTTCGAGATCGTGTGTGCGCGCCGCGTTGCGCTTCAAGCTCGCGCCGTGCGCCGAGCGTCACTGGGAGCCTTGAATGACGATGTGCCGAGCCGCGCGCCTTGAGAACAAAGAACTGGAAATATTGTCTGTAAGCTCTTGAAAAAACTGGCTCCCCGGGCCGGATTCGAACCAGCGACCAACCGGTTAACAGCCGGTTGCTCTACCGCTGAGCTACCGGGGACCACCGCGAGCTGCGCGCACGTCCGCCTATAACAAAGGCCTTCCGGCTTGCAAAGCGTGAAAATCAGCAAGAAGTGCCGAGAGCTGCGGCGGCAATTACACGCCGTCGAAGACACCGAGTACGGCGCGCGGAATGTCCTGCCGCTTGAGGCCGAGGGCCGTGAGTTCACGGTCGGACAGAGCGGCGAGGGTTTGGTAGCGCAACGCCATCGCGCGCGCCTCCTCTATGCCGCTCGAGAATTCGGTCCAATAAAGCCCCAGCCGGCTGAGCCAGCGCGGAGCGGCATCGATCAGGGCAGAAAGGACAAGGGTGGTCATTGCTGATGGGTCTCTGATGGGACGGTGGCGAACAATCTCCGCCAGTCATATATGCTGGTATACCAAAGGAATCACGGCTGTTTACCGCATAGCATCAATACTTTGCTGCATAGCACAATTCAAATGGAAGTCATCGTTTACGGGATTGCCAGGAGGCGGCCGTGCCGGAGCTAGCTGGCGCCTGTCAGTTCCCCTTGGTGATGGTGCCGCTTTGGCTGCGGGCGGCTTAAATCGGTCGCGCTGGACTGAATTCGTGGGCAACGAGCGCAGACGGCGGTGGGGCCGCTGAATGCTGTTTGCCGGTCGATGGAAAGAACTGGAGGCCACGCCCGGAATTGAACCGGGGTACACGGTTTTGCAGACCGTTGCGTAACCACTCCGCCACGTGGCCTTGCGCAGAAATCAACTTGGCAGCTGTCCGTCACTGCGCCGGCCCGGCTATACAGGAGCGAGTCTGCGCGGGCAACCATTTGAGAACGGGGCAACTTGCGCTGCTTTGGCTGAGTTTGTCGTCTCCGACAGTGCCTTGCCTTTTTCATCGCGCTACCGTCTAAAAGACGGCGTTCACTCCCGTGGGTCCCAACGATGATCGACTTTGCCTTGGCGCGCCGCATGATGGTGGACGGCCAGGTCCGCACCAGTGACGTCACCGATCTGCGCATCATCGCGGCTATGCTCGAGCTTCCGCGCGAGCGCTTCGTGTCCGAAGCCGACACCGATCTTGCCTATCTCGACACCGACGTTCCCGCCATACGGGCCGTGGGGAGCGAGCAGGTGCGCCACCTGCTCAAGCCCATGGTGCTGGCAAAGCTGGTCCAGGCCGCGGCGGTGAAAGCGGACGATCGCGTGCTCGACGTCGGCTGTGCAACCGGCTATTCAGCCGCGCTCCTGGCGCGCCTCGCGCGCTCGGTGGTGGCGCTCGAGCAGGATCCCTTTTTGGTGCGGCTCGCGGGCGAGAATCTCCAGGCCGTCGGCGCGGGCAACGCGACGGTCGTGACCGGCCCCTTGACTGAAGGTTGGCAACGCGATGCCCCTTACGACGTGGTCTTCGTCAACGGCGCAACCGAGAGCATGCCACGCACGCTGTGCCGCCAGCTCAAGGACGGGGGCCGGCTCGTGGCCGTGGTAGGCCGTGCGCCCGTGAGCCGGGCCATGCTCTATTGCTCGGTCCAGGGTGACGTAAGCGGCCGGCCGATCTTCGATGCTGCCGCGCCGCTGCTGCCGGGTTTTGCTGCGCCTCCGGCGTTCGTATTCTGAGATGGGTCATTCGGCCAGCCTTGCCACAGCCTTAGTGTGGCGCGAAAGCACCAAGGGCCGGCTTTTCGCGAAAGTGTCATTTTCGCCAGGGTTCCAGGGGACTGCCAGCCCCATTCTGGTTAACATTGGCCGGTAGCGATCGATTGGTGGGGCCGCGACCGCGTGGGCGGGCGCGGGTTGGTTGGGGGTTTGTACATGTTGTGTAGTGCTCGGGGGCGGCGGGCGGCTGCGCGAGTTGCGCAAATCGCTGTGTTTGCCGCGTCCGCAATGATGGCCTTTTCGGTCATGCCTGCCGCCGAGCCTGCAGCCAATGGGCGCGTCGGCGCCGGCGCGGGCGCCGGCACGATCGAGGGTGCCCTCGTTCTAGCCTATCGAAATAATCCCCAG
>JGI12053J15887_10000029_pt1 | contig 36549 bp, 35 predicted proteins | sample MedBloCAOM1_O3_FD_15887 | JGI IMG/M metagenome (IMG submission 15887)
CCGCCGCGCCGCCGCCAAGGCAGCAAGCCGTTCCGGCGGGAGCAGTCGGCTCAGCGCCCACACCGCCGCGCCGCGCACCAGCGGCGAAGTATCCGCCAACAGCCGGACGGCTTCGGTCGCGAGCGTCGCGTCGCCCGAATTGCCGATCGCGACCAGCACGTTGCGTACAAAACGATCGCGTCCCGTGCGCTTGACCGGCGATTTCGCAAACATCTTTCGAAACGCTGTGTCGTCGAGCCGGGCCAGATCGACAAGCCGGGCGGCGTGCAGCTCATCACGCGACGCCAGCCGCATCTCATGGCCGGCGCGCGCAAACTTGTTCCACGGACAGACCGCCAGGCAATCATCGCAACCGTAGATGCGGTTGCCGATGGCCGCGCGCAGTTCACGCGGGATGGGTCCCTTGTGCTCGATGGTGAGATACGAGATGCAGCGGCGCGCATCGAGCCGATAAGGTGCGGGGAACGCGGCCGTGGGGCAGATGTCGATGCAGGCGCGACAGGTGCCGCAGTAATCGGTCTCCGGCGCGTCCGGCGGCAAGTCGAGCGTGGTGAAGATCGCGCCGAGGAACAACCACGATCCGAATTGACGCGAAACCAGATTGGTGTGCTTGCCCTGCCAACCCAGACCGGCCGCGGCGGCGAGCGGCTTCTCCATCACCGCCGCGGTGTCGACGAACACTTTCACGTCGCCGCCGGCTTGGGCGATGAGCCAACGCGCCAGCGCCTTGAGCCGCGGCTTGATGATGTCGTGGTAGTCATCGGCCTGGGCATAGACCGAGATGGCGCCGCGGTCGCGCCTGCGCAGGATCGCCAGCGGATCGGTGTCCGGGCCGTAGTTCAGCCCCAACACGATGACGGAGCGCACCTGCGGCCACAACGCGCACGGATCGCCGCGGCGCGCAGCGGTCGTTGCCATCCATTCCATGTCGCCGTGGGCGCCGTCAGCCAGGAATTGCTGCAGTCGCTCCGACGCGAGCGGAATCGAATCGGGCCGCGTGATACCGACGGTGTCGAAGCCATGCTGCCGCGCGGCTCGCACCAGCGCTGCTTTGAGCGCCGATGGATTGGTCAGAAGTCGAGGTCCGCGTAAGTTTCCGACGGCGGGATTCCGGCCAGCGTCTCGGCCAGGAGCGGACGGAACGACGGCCGCGATTTCACTTGTGCGTACCAGGTCTTCGCCGCCTCGTCCTCGTCCCATGGCACGTCGCCCAGATAGTCGGCCGCTGACAGGTGCGCGGCCGCGGCGAGATCGGCGTAGCTCATCCGCGGGCCCGCCAGCCAATCGCGCGTGCGCACCAGCCAGCCGATATAGGCCAAATGATAGCGCATGTTGTGGCGAGCCGCACGGATCACGTCGGTGTCCGGCGATCCGCCTCCGGCACTCACCGGCATTTGCCGTTTGTACAACCGCTCCATGGTGAGCGGTCCGCTGACCTCGGCAAAGAATTTGTCGTTGAACCAGTTCATGAGCCGGCGCACTTCGACGCGCGGCCCTGGTTCGCGCGGCAGCAGGCGCTGTTCGCCGATCTCGACCCCTCTCGTTTCGTCGAGATATTCGGCGATGATCCCGGCGCCGGGAACGGCAGGGTAGCCTTCCTCCACCAGCACCGGCGTGGTGCAGTCGGGATTGAGGGCCAGAAACTCCTGGCGGCGCTCCCACACGCGCTCCTCGACCATTCGCGCGGTGACGCCAAATTCGCCGAATGCCAAGCGTACGAAACGCGAGTGCGGGCAGAATGGGTGATGAAACAACGTCAGCATGCGGCTTTAAGGATTGCGGCGATCTCGCGGCGCGCGGATCTCACGGGGGCGGTCAAACTAGGTTGCGCCGGACCCTCTGGATAGAGCCCGGGAGCAACCTGTGCAATGTTCCCCGTTCCCCGTTGCTCGTGGGTTAATGATGCGGGAAAAGCACATTTGCAAGACCTTCCGCGCCCGGTGCTGTGCGGTGCCTTACCCTCCTGTCTGCGGAGCCGATCATGTTGCTCGATCTGTTGAAGGCATTTGTCCTCGGCGTCGTCGAGGGCCTGACCGAATTCGTGCCGGTATCCTCGACGGGGCATCTCCTCCTCCTCCAGCAGTTCTTCGGCTTCGATGACGATGATTTCGGCAAGACCTTCGCCGTGCTGATCCAGTTCGGCGCGATCCTGGCGCTATTGTCGATATATTTTTTCCGTATCTGGCAGCTCGCGATCGGCATGTTCAAGGACCCGGCCGCGCAACGATTTATCATCGGGGTGCTGATCGCATTCCTGCCGGCGGCGCTGGTCGGAGCGGTCGCTCACGACTTCATAAAATCGGTATTGTTCAACGTCTGGATCGTCTGCTTCACCCTGATCGTCGGCGGTGCCATTCTGCTGTGGGTCGATCAGATGGACCTCGATACCCGTTATCACGACGCCACGCGGTTTTCATTGCCGATGTATCTAGTCATCGGCCTGGCGCAGTGCGTGTCCATGATTCCCGGGGTTTCGCGCTCGGGCGCCACCATCGTGTCCGCCATGCTGCTGGGCGCCGACCGGCGTTCAGCGGCGGAGTTCTCGTTCTGGCTCGCGATGCCGACCATGGCCGGCGCGTTCGCCTATGATCTCTACAAGAGCCGCGCGCAGATGAGCATGGACAATTCGATCCTCGTGGCCGTCGGCTTCGCGGTGTCGTTCGTTTGCGCTTGGATCGTGGTGAAGACGTTTCTCGGCTACGTGCAGCGCCATGGATTCGCGCTGTTCGCTTGGTGGCGCGTCGTGGTCGGATCGCTTGGGCTGATCGCGTTGGCGCTCGGCTACTGACAGGACGATGTTGCAAGTAGGGGTTGGTCAACCGCGAGTCTGGCCATGCAGCCAGACGCTGCTCGCCCCTAGGGCCTATCCGATCACCTCGCGCGTCACCGCCCGGACGTCGCGCGTGCCGGTCAGCGTCAGCGCCACTTCAAGCTCGGCGCGGATGATGTCTAGCGCCTGGCGCACGCCGGCCTCGCCGTTCGCCGCGAGGCCGTAGAGGTAGGCACGTCCGATCAGGCAGCCGTGCGCGCCGTGTGCGAGCGCCTTGAGCACGTCGTGGCCGGAGCGGATGCCGCCATCAAAGAGCACCTCGATGCGGTCGCCCACGGCGCTCGCGATGTCGGGCAGGACCCGGATGGTGGAATGCGCACCGTCGAGCTGCCGGCCATCATGATTGGACACGACGATCCCGTCGACGCCTGCGGAGGCGGCGGTCTTGGCGTCCTCGACGTCGAGCACACCCTTGAGCACCAGCTTTCCCGGCCACAGGCTGCGAACCCACTCGACATCACGCCAGCTCAGCGAGCGGTCGAAATTCTGGTTGGACCAGGCGCCCGCCTTCTCGATCCCGACGCGGCCTTTGAGATAGGCTTCGACATTCCCGAAGGTCTTGCGCCGACCCAGCAGCACCTTGATGAGCCACGCGGGTTTCGTGGCGATGTCGAAGGCGTTGCGTGCGGTCAGGCGCGGCGGAACGGTCAGCCCGTTCTTCAGGTCGGCGTGGCGCTGGCCGCGCATGGGGAGATCGACCGTCACGAACAGCGCGGAGCACTTTGCGGCCCGCGCCCGTTCGATCACCGATTGGCTGAAACCGCGATCGCGGAACATATAGAGCTGGAACCAGAACGGCTTGCTCACCACGCTCTGCACGTCCTCGATCGAGCAGATCGACATGGTGGACAGGCAGAACTTGATGCCGGCGGCTTCGGCCGCGCGCGCGGCCAGCATCTCGCCATCGCCGTGGACCAGGCCCGTGAGCCCGGTGGGTGCGATGGCGACCGGCATCGAGACCGCCTCGCCCAGCATCGAGGAGGCGAGCGATACGCTCGATACGTCGATCAGCACGCGCTGACGCAAGCGGATCGCGTTGAGCTCATCGCGGTTGGCACCGAGCGTGATCTCGTCGTAGGAACCGCGCTCCACGTAATCGTAGATCGCGCGCGGGATCCTTCGCCGCGCGATTCGCCGCAGATCCTCGATATTGGTGATGATGGCCATTGCCGGTACTGGAAAAGTCGTCGGTTGTCGCAGGTCGGATCACTGATTGCTGATCACCGATCCTTGGAACTGGCCGGTCTTGCGGAATCGCCACAAGTAGGACGGCACGATCGCAGCCATGGTGACCGGATCGACCCCGAGCGCTTCGAGCGTGCGCCCTTCGCGCTTTGCCGTGTCCGAGACGATGGTGTCGTTGCGCAGAAGCTCAACCTGATCGGTGGTCAGCAGCGGCTTGGGCATCAGCTGCAGCAGGGACGCCTGGAACTTGGCGAGCCCGAACGGGATCGGTACCAGGAAGCGCCGTCGCTCGATGGTTGCCAGCACGAACTGCATCAGCTCCTTGAAGCTGCGCACTTCGGGGCCGCCGAGCTCGTAGGTCTGGCCGTCGTGAGCGCGATCTTCGATCGCGGCGACGACGGCGCTTGCGACGTCTCCCGCGAATACCGGTTGGAACAGGGTATGGCCGCCGCCCACCAGAGGGAGTGCGGGGGAAAAGCGGGCGATAGCTGCGAACTTGTTGAAAAAGTCGTCTTCCGGGCCGAACAGGATCGAGGGCCGCAGAATAACGGCCGACGGGACGGCAGCGAGCACCAGCTTCTCGCCGGCCGCCTTCGAGCGCGCATAAAGCGAGGACGCCTCGTCGTTCGCGCCGATCGCCGAGACGTGGATCATGCGTGCGCCGAAGGCCGCGGCTGCGAGCGCGACTGCCTCGGCGCCGAAGGCCTGCACCGCATCGAATTTTTGCCGCCCGCGCTCGAACAGGACGCCGACAAGATTGATCACCACGTCGGCGTCGCGCGCGGCCGCTTCGACGGAGGCGGGATAGCGCACATTGGCCTGCACGGCGTGGATCTGGCCGACCCGGCCAAGCGGCTGCAGGTAGCCGGCGAGCTCGGGCCGTCGCACGGCGACGCGAATGCGGTAGCCGAACTTGGCCAGCGCGCCTACGACATGGCGGCCGAGGAATCCCGAGCCGCCAAAGACGGTGATCAGTGTTTCGAGGGGGATGGCGGTCATATTTGCTCAGTTGAGTCGGGCGCGGAATACAGGATCGCACTTACCCTGTATAGGGCCGCCATACGCCCATTTGACAAGCCCAAACGGCGGTCGCTGCCCATTTGACAATTCCAATCCTGCTCCGTACCTATCGCCGCAAAGCCCAGGTGGCGGAATTGGTAGACGCACTAGTTTCAGGTACTAGCGCCGCGAGGCGTGGAGGTTCGAGTCCTCTCCTGGGCACCACATTCGTGTTATCGCCGGTCGGTGACCCGTCATGACCATTCGCGTGCACCGCGGCGATCTGCCCGACCTTTCGCACTATCGCGGCGGCGCGGTGGCCATCGACACCGAGACGATGGGGCTCGATCCCAGCCGCGATCGGCTGTGTGTGGTTCAGCTGTCGCCGGGTGACGGCACCGCCGACGTGGTCCAAATCCCAGCGGGCGCGAACGAGGCGCCCAACCTGACGAAACTGCTCGCCGACGGCAGCATCCTCAAGATCTTTCATTTTGCCCGGTTCGATCTCGGTGCGCTGCAGAAGCGGTTGGCGGTCATGCCAACGCCGATCTATTGCACCAAGATCGCTTCCCGGCTCGCCCGCACCTATACCGACAAGCACGGGCTCAAGGATCTCGTGCGCGAAGTGCTGGGCATCGAAGTGTCGAAGCAACAGCAGTCCTCCGATTGGGGCGCGGATGCGCTGACCGACGCGCAGGTCGCCTATGCCGCCTCGGACGTGTTGCATTTGCATGCCCTGAGGGAGAGGCTCGACGCCATGCTCCTTCGGGAGGGGCGTGCGGATCTCGCGGCGGCCTGCTTTCGCTTCCTGCCCGACCGGGTCCGGCTCGACCTCGCCGGCTGGGCGGCGGAGGATATTTTTGCCCATTCCTAGGGCCGCACAACGTAAAACCCTATGATTGGGTAACGTTTTTCCGCTATTCGACGATCGAGCCTGCTTTCGAGATGGTTTTCCTGCCCTATTCTTGAACGAGACTGCCGCGTCCGGGCCATATTTGGGAGCGACGATGGGACCCCAAAGGGGCTAGCATCGCGTTGGGGAACCGCCTGATTCTCGTTCAGGTGGATGGGGCTCGGGGATGAATTCTTTGACGGCTGTGTCGGACGTCACCCAGCGAGGGGCGCATATCCTGGCGCGATCGGGACGTACCGATGGCAAGCAGGCGTTCCGAGCGGCCGTGCGTCACAGCCGGCATGTCCGTATTTTGCGGATCGCGGTTCCCCTTACCGTAGCCCTCGTGGTGGTCGGAGGGGTCGCGTTCACGGCGTTGCTTAAACCGCTGCGCGTGCTTTCGGGCGCGAACGTTGATGTCGGATCGCTGGTCGTGTCCGGCACCAAGATCATGATGCAGCAGCCCCGACTCGCCGGCTTCACCCGCGATAACAGGCGCTACAAGATGGTTGCCCAAGCCGCCGCTCAGGATGTGACCAAGCCGGACATGGTCGAGTTGCATGGCATCAATGCGACCATGGAGATGAAAGACGGCTCCGTTTTCGAAACCACAGCGAAGGACGGCCTCTACAACTCCAAGACGGAACAGTTGACGCTGAGCCAGGATATCGTGGTGACCTCTTCGAGCGGCTACAAGGCCTTTCTGAACGAGGCGGTGATCGACGTTCGAGCTGGCAGGATTGTTTCCGACAAGCCGGTGGAGGTGCAGACGGCGACGTGGACCATCAATGCCAACGGGATGGATGTCGCCGAATCCGGCGATCTCATGCGTTTTGATCGTGGCGTGTTCGTCACGATGATGCTGGAAGGTACCAAGCCTGTCATCACCAGCGACGGGCGCAAGCCATGAGCGCGGGACTAATGACAAGTTGGCGGAGGCTTGTCGCCGTGACGGCGATTGCCGTCGCTGTAGCAGCTTACGGATCCGATGCGAGCGCGCAGCAAAAGACGCAGGGACCGCCGAATGCCCTCCAGGGCTTCTCGCAGAATCGCGACGAGCCGGTGAAAATTCGAGCGGCCGCGCTCGAGGTCCGCGAGAAGGAGAAGCTGGCTACCTTTACCGGCGACGTGCACGTTCTCCAGGGCGATACCGAGATGCGGTGCAAGCTGCTCACCGTCTTCTACGAGGAGGAGACGGGCACGCGCAACGTCAAGGCGGCGGAGCCTGGCCCCGGCGGCGACAAGCAGATCCGGCGGATCGAGGCCAAAGGCAGCGTGGTTGTGGTCCAGAAGGATCAAAACGCGGCCGGGGATGCCGCCATTTTCAACATGCGTGAGAACACCGTAACGCTGACCGGCAACGTCGTGGTCACGCGAGGCGCAGACATCCTGCGGGGCCAGCGGCTGGTGGTCGATCTCACCACCGGCGTGTCCAAGATGGATCAGGGCCGGGTCGAGGGCTTGTTCCAATCCGGTCCGCGTAACACGCCTCCCGATCCGCGCAACGCCCCCGAGAAGAAATGACGCGAGTTTGGACGGCGGGCTGCCACCGTCGCAACGCGCACCGGCGGACCAGGTCGGCGCGCGGCGCGGCACGCCAGGACCGCATGAGGTGGCGCCATCGGAGGCGCGGGCTACCCCCTGATTGGCAGGCCCCGAGCCTCGATCATGGCACGGGGTTGACAAGGCGATCCGGGCCGTTCCAATCGGCTGGGTTTCGCATCGAAACCGGACGACACAGTTGAACTCCGGGGGCTTCGAGGGCAGAGGCGTGCTCAACTTCCTCGCGTTGTTCCGGCACCGCCGCGCGCCTCGACAGACACGAAAAGCCAACGGCAGCTGGCAGAACATGGATCTGACCGCCTTGGGCGGACCGATTTCGTCGGCCCGCGGAAATGCCGCCAAGGCATCCCCAACCAAGCCGCGTCCACGACAAGACGCCGCCGCCAGCCGGCAGCAGGGAGCGCAAGGCTACTTGGCGGCGCACAACCTCCAAAAGAGCTATGGCGGCCGCAGGGTGGTCAACGGGGTCAGCCTCTATGTACGGCGGGGCGAGGCGGTCGGCCTGCTGGGGCCGAACGGGGCGGGCAAGACCACCGCGTTCTATATGATCACCGGCCTGATCAAGGCTGAAAGCGGCCAAATCGAGCTCGATGGCCACGACGTCACGCATCTTCCCATGTACCAGCGGGCTCGCCTCGGAATCGGCTATCTCCCGCAGGAAGCGTCGATCTTTCGGGGCCTCAACGTCGAGGACAATATTCGCGCGGTGCTCGAAGTGGTGGAGCCCGACCGCCGCCGCCGCGACGTCGATCTCAATGCGCTGCTCGAGGAGTTCGAGATCACACGGCATCGCAAGACGCCGTCCATCGCGCTGTCGGGCGGCGAGCGACGCCGGGTCGAGATCGCCCGGGCGCTGGCGAGCCGTCCCAATTACATGCTGCTTGACGAGCCGTTCGCCGGCATTGATCCGAAGGCAGTGGTCGAAATCCAGAGACTTGTGCGGCGTCTGACCAACCGCGGTATCGGAGTGCTCATCACCGACCACAATGTCCGCGAGACGCTCGCCCTCACAGACCGGTCCTACATCATTTATTCCGGCCAGGTCCTGATGGAGGGCCGTCAAGACGACATCGTGAACGATCCCGAGGTCCGGCGCCTCTATCTCGGTGAGGACTTTCGGATCTAGACGTTCTCCCCGCTATTCTGCGGCCCTTCCTTCCCCCTTAGCGAGAACCGTGTACACCGGCCCAAGAACCGGATAAGCAAGAATTGGACCAGTTCACATGCGTGCTTCGGGCTGAATTGATACCGGTCAGCCGCCGGCAGCGCGCCAGTTAAGGACGACATGGCGCTTACCCAAAGACTCGAAATTCGGCAGAGCCATGCGCTCGTGATGACCCCGCAGCTGATGCAGGCCATCAAGCTGCTGCAGCTCTCCAATCTGGATCTCGCGGCCTATGTGGAGGGGGAACTCGAGCGCAATCCGCTGCTGGAGCGAATAGGAGAGGGCGATGGGGAAGGGGATCGGCGGACGCCGGATCGCGAAGGCGTGCCCGTCGCCCACGCCGCCCCCCCGGATTGGCAGAACGGCAGCCCGGAACGAAAGGATGGCGTGGCCCGCGAACGGCTTGCTGCTGATCTCGAAGACGTTCCACCCGCCGACGCCGATGCCGCGACCTCGCGTTCGAATGGTGAGGCGCCGGCGGGCTATTCCGACTGGGCCACAACCGGCTCCGGCGGCCGCGACAACAGCGACTACAATCTCGAAGCCTTCGTTCCTGTCGAGACCACGCTTGTGGACCATCTCACCGAGCAGCTTGCGCTGGCGGTGGTCGATCCTGTGCACCGCATGATCGGGCAATATCTCATCGATCTAGTCGATGAGGCCGGTTACCTCGGGGGCGATCTGGCGGTGGTCGCCGAGAAATTGGGCGCGCCGCCCGCCGCGGTGGAGGGCGTGCTGGCCATCCTGCAGGAGTTCGATCCCCCGGGCGTGTGCGCGCGCAATCTGCCGGAATGTCTTGCCATCCAGCTCAAGGAGCGCAACCGCTTCGATCCCGCGATGCAGACACTCGTCGCGCATTTAGATCTGCTGGCGCGGCGCGATCTGGCGGCGTTGCGCAGGCTCTGTGGCGTGAGCGACGAAGATTTGACGGACATGATCCACGAAATTCGGGAGCTCAACCCGAAGCCCGGGCTGGCGTTCGGGTCGACTGTGGTTCAGCCAATCGTGCCGGATGTATTCGTCCGCTCGGGCCGCGACGGCGGCTTCATCATCGAGCTCAATTCCGACACCTTGCCCAAGGTGCTGGTCAACCAGATCTATCATGCCGAAATCGCCAAGACCGCGAAGAACGACAAGGACAAGACCTACCTCGCCGACTGTCTGCAGACCGCCACATGGTTGATCCGTGCGCTCGACCAGCGCGCCAAGACCATCCTGAAAGTCTCGACCGAGATCGTGCGCCAGCAGGATGCTTTTTTTGCCCGAGGCGTCCAGCACCTGCGTCCGCTCAATCTCAAGACCATCGCCGATGCCATCGACATGCACGAATCGACGGTCTCACGGGTCACCGCCAACAAGTACATGGCGACCAGCCGGGGTATCTTCGAGTTGAAGTATTTTTTCACCTCGGCGATCGCGGCGGCAGACGGAGGCGAGGCGCACTCGGCAGAAGCCGTGCGCCACCGCATCAGACAGCTGATCGATGCCGAAAGTCCCGTGCAGGTGCTGTCCGACGACACCATCGTGGAAAAGCTGCGGGAGGCGGGAATCGATATCGCGCGACGAACGGTCGCGAAGTATCGCGAGGCGATGCGCATAGCGTCCTCGGTGCAGCGGCGTCGGGAGAAACAGACCGCCGTGGGCCTCGCCCCCTGACGCCCGCTCTGTGATATTCTGTTGCGGCGTGTTCTGCAGCGAGCCGGCTGCGTGCGAACGGAGCGTGCCGTGCACGCGCGGCAAGCCGGTCGGTGTGCGGGATCAGGATCGTCGACCAGACGTCATCGGAGGTCGATCATGCCATTTCGCGTCTCGGGCAAGAATATCGACATCGGGCAGACGTTGCGCGCGCGCATCAATGCGCGCATCGCAGAGGTGACGTCGAAGTATTTCGACGGTGGATTTTCCGGCCATGTCACCATCGGCAAGGAGGGCTTCGGTTTCCGCACCGACTGCGTGGTTCATCTCGACTCCGGTATTGTGCTAGAAGCCGATGCGCTTGCGGCGGATGCGTACGCCAGTGCCGATCAAGCCGCCCTGCGCCTTGAAAAGCGGCTGCGCCGCTACAAGCACCGGCTCAAGGATCATCAAGTGACGCGCGCAGCCGGCCGGCCGCCTGACGGTCGCGCACTCAATCGCCCCGCAATCAGCGCGCCGAGCTATGTCATCGCCGCACCCGAGCACGACAGCGAAGAGGAGGTGACGCAGTGGAACCCAGTCGTCATCGCGGAATCGACCACCGCCTTGAAACGGCTTTCGGTCAGCGAAGCCGTAATGGAACTCGACATGCGGGGCACGCCGGTCATGGTCTTCCGTCACGCTGGACACGGGCGGGTCAATCTGGTTTACCGCCGCGCGGACGGTCACATCGGCTGGATCGATCTGCCGCCCATCGAACAGGACGCCCATTGACGGCCAACCAGCGCCTACTTATGGTCCGCCGCCTTTGCGACGGCGGCCCCTGCTGAGCTCCCAGTTTTCTGGAACAGATCCATGTTGCTCACCGATCTCGTCGCGCCCAACGCCATCATTCCGGCGCTGAAGGTCAACAGCAAGAAGCAGATCCTGCAGGAACTGACCGCCAAGGCGGCCGAGCTCTCGGGCCAAAGCGAGCGGACCATCCTGGAGATTTTGCAGCAGCGCGAAAAGCTGGGTTCGACCGGCGTCGGAAATGGCATTGCCATTCCGCACGGCAAGCTGCCGAAGCTCAACAAGCTGTTCGGATTGTTCGCACGACTCGAAAGGCCGGTTGATTTCGAAGCGCTCGATGGCCAGCCGGTCGATCTCGTATTTCTGTTGCTCGCGCCGGAGGCTGCGGGTGCCGATCATCTCAAGGCGCTGGCGCGGGTTGCGCGCTTGCTGCGCGATGCCGAGGTCGCCCGCAAATTGCGCGATTCACGTGATGCCGAGGCGCTCTATGCCGTGCTGGCGATGCCGTCGGCGAGCGCCGCGTAATACGGAAGTCCGACGAGACCGACGCGATACAGGTCGGATCGACCCTCGTCCTGGCGATCTTCCATCTTCTCAGTGCAGGCTCACGGTCTCGATCTGCTGGCTGGCTGCATCCGCCATTGCCGCTTCCCGGCTGTCGGCCAGCAGGATCGGCGTGCCGTCCGCGGCGTGCAGCACGAACACGCGGTGACCGGCCGGCAGCATCGGTGCGTCAGCACAGAGGAAGGCAACCTCCTCGGATCGGATCGCTTTGATATAGGCAACGCGGTTCGCACCCAATGTCGCGAGTTGTTCGTGCGACATCGTCGTGCGCTCAGTTGCGGGCCGATCGAACATGACACTGCTCCTCGCGCTTGGATTGCGCGAAGAGCAGTATCCGTCAGTTCGACCGGTCTGGCTGTGTTGGGGATCACACAGTCAGCCCAAATGTTCCGCCGAAGCGTGGAATCCCCCATAACACTGGGTTTCCGCTGTGTCCCAAATCACACAGTCAGGGCCCAATACTCGATTGCGGGCAGGGCAACCCTCAGTGCACGCTGACGGTCTCGAGCTCCTGGCTCCAGGCGTTGGCGATCGCCGCCTCGCGGCTGTCGGTCAGCATGATCGGCGTGCCGTCCGCGGCGTGCAACGCATAGAGCAACGTGCCCGGCGCGAGCTGCGGAGCCTGCGGGAATTGCCGCTGCACGTCCTCGGCGCGGATCATCTTCACGTAGGCGATCTTGCCGCCGCCCAGAAGCGCCAGCGCTTCAGGCGAGATCATGGGTTCTGGGAAGGTGATGTTGTTGTTCGTCATGGCACTCGACTCCTTGCTGCTTTTAAACGCGTCGAGCCCTGTTCGGGTTCAATCGGTGTCCGTNATGCTGATGGTCTTCACGATCCGTTCCGGCTCCGGCCGGGCGAGATCGATCGCCAAAAGCCCGTTCTTCAGGTCAGCGCCCAAGANCTCCATGCCGTCAGCCAGCACNAAAGTGCGCTGGAATTGGCGCGCGGCTATGCCGCGGTGAAGATAATGGCGTTCCTTGTCGTCCTGCTGCCGTCCACGGATGACGAGCTGGNTTTCCTCGACCGTTACATCGAGTTGATCGCGGGTGAAGCCCGCGACTGCCAGCGTGATCTGCAGGCGGTCAGGTTGGCCGTTTGCGCGGGCGATCCGCTCGATGTTGTAGGGCGGATAGCCGTCGGAAGCCTTGGCGACGCGATCAAGCGCACGCTCGATCTCGTCGAACCCGAGCAGGAATGGGCTGGACAAAGACGGAACTCGGGACATGGTCTCAAAGCCCTCGTAAGCGACTTTGACGGGGCCCTTGCGGCACCCCCTCGACCGCCCGACGGGCGGGCTTTCCGCCCTCGGTCGGTCCCGCTCAATATGGGGGCTGCGCGTTAAGGCTTCAAGAACAGGGGCGCAGGGCCCTCGGAGGAGAGGCGCGCGTCCTCTGGTCGGGGCGCGGTCGGAGCAACGGATTGAGCCGCACGCGCAGGCACAGTATGGATCGGGCCGCTTACGGTCTGGTCAAAAGGAGCACAGCTTGCGCATTGCGATCATGGGCTCGGGCGGCGTCGGGGGCTATTTCGGCGCCCGGCTCGTCAAGGGCGGTGCCGACGTTCATTTCGTGGCGCGCGGCGCCCATCTCGCGGCCATGCGCGAGTGCGGTCTCGCGGTCGAGGGCGGGCCGGAGGCGATCCACCTTTCCGAGGTGAACGTCACCGACGATCCCAAGACCATCGGTCCGGTCGATCTGGTGATGTTCTGCGTCAAGCTGTGGGACACCGAGGACGCCGCCCGCCAGCTCCTGCCGGTCATGAAGCCGGAGACCGGCATCATCTCGTTTCAGAACGGGGTGCAGAAGGACGACATGCTGCGGCCGATCTTTGGTGACAAGGCGCTCATGGGTGGCGTCGCCTATGTCGGCACCAATATCGGCCGGCCCGGCGTCATCGCGCAGACCGGACCGCTGCAACGGCTGGTTTTCGGCGAATACGACGGCCGCCATTCGCCGCGTGTCGAGACGTTCTACGAGGCCTGCAAGCGGGGCGGCATCAATGCCGAGATCAGCGACGATGTCCGCCGCTCGATCTGGGAGAAATACGTGGTACTGGTCGCCATGTCCGGTGCCACCACCGCCATGCGCAACACCATTGGGCCGATTCGCACCAACCCGCTCACGCGAGAATTCCTGCTTGATCTCGCGAGGGAAGTGGTTGCCGTCGGCCGCGCGCATGGGGTGCGACTGCCCGCGGATTATGCCGAGCAGCGCATTCCGTTCTTCGACGGCTGGCCCCCGGAAATGACCACGTCCATGCACCATGATCTGCAGGGCGGCAGACCGCTCGAGATCCGCTGGCTCTCGGGCGGCGTGGTCGATCTCGGCCTTCAGGTTGGCGTGCCCACGCCGATGAACCGCGCGGTGCGCGATATACTGGTCCTGCACGCGGGTGGCGGCGAGGCCAAGCCGGCACACGCGAAGCCGTCAAGTTGACCTTGTCCGGTCGCTGGCTTGCCTCACGCTTCCGGCAGTTTGAACAGCTTGATTGCATTCGTGCGTCCGATCTTGCTGCGATCGGCTTCGCTGATCTCCGCCTTGTCGAACCACGCGGCGGCCTCGCTCATGTCCTCGAATGGATAGTCGACCGAGAACATGACTCGGTCGACGCCGAGCTCCGCCATAGCGTCGATCATTGCGGGCGTGCTGAAATGACCTGACGTCGTGACGTGGAAGTTGGCGCGGAAATAGTCCGCCACCGGTTTGCGCGCGGCGTATTTGTGCGTGGCCTTCATCCATGAATTCCGGTTGTCGATACGCCACAAATAGTATGGCAGCCCCTCGCCGAGGTGACCGAGAATGATCTGCAGGCGAGGCAACTCGTCGAACAAGCCGCTGCCGATCAACCGCAGCGCGTGCACCGCGGTCTCGGCGTGGAACGCCCAGTTCGGCCCGAGCAGCCAGTCGTGGCCTTCGTAACTGCGGACCGATCCCGGCAACGGATTGCGCGGATGCAGATAGAATGGAACGTCGAGCCGTTCGACCTCGCGCCAGAACGGCCGGTATTGCGGCAGATCGTAGTACACCGCGGTATCGGGCGATCCCACTTGCGAGAAGCCGTTGACCAGCGCGCCCTTGAAACCGAGATCCTTGACGCAGCGCTCGAGCTCCGCCGCCGCGCTGTCCGGGTCCTGCATCGCCAGTGCCGCAACGCCGATGAAGCGATCCGGCCGCTTTGCGATCTCCTGCGCCAGCACGTCGTTCGCCTCGCGCGCCACATCTACCGCCCGTTTGACATCGGGGATTGCCTGGATGGCCGGGGCATTGAGCGACGCGATCATGATCTCGATGCCGGCGTCATCCATCAGCCGCAGCCGCTTGTCCTGGAAATCGAGGAGGCGCGGACCCAATTCCGACCACACATGGGTGCCGAAGATTTGCGAATCGCCGAGCGTAGTCATGGTCGCGAAATGATCCTCGAGCGTGATTTTTCCCTGCATATTTCCTCCGGACGACGACTATAGGCGTGCCGGACTATGCGCGGACTCGCCCGCGCTTGCCAGCGTCGCGCGCGCCATGGCGTTTCCCGAAATGAAAATGCCTCCGCCCGGCTTTGCGATCGCGCTCGACGCGATTAGGATTTCCCACATGAACCGCAAGCCGGATCCGCCCCGCCTCACCGTTCGTGCCATCCGCTGCGTCGGTGTCGAGGTGCCGATGACCTACGCGCTCGGCACCAGTCGCGGTACCATCACCAAAGCGCCCTTGCTGCTCATCGATCTCGATACCGACGAGGGCGTCACCGGTCATTCCTATCTCTGGTGCTATTTTCCCGCGGCGATTCCTGCGATCACGAACATTCTCGAAGAGGTGGAACGCGTCGCCAAGGGCGAGCGCGTCGCGCCCGCCGACCTTTGGAGCAAGCTCGACGAGCGCTTCGCCTTGATCGGGGTGCAAGGCATCGTGCGCATGGCGATGTCGGGATTCGACGTGGCGGCCTGGGATGCGCTGGCCGTCGCCGCGGACTTGCCGCTCGCGACCCTGATCGGGAGCGCGCCAAAGCGCATTCCCGCCTACAATTCCTGCGGCCTCGGCCTGATGACGCCGGACAAAGTGGCCGACGAGGCGGAAAAGCTCCTCGCGGGGGGCTTCCGCGCGCTCAAGCTCAGGCTTGGTTATCCGACGCTGCGGGACGATCTCGCCGCGCTGCGTGCCGTCAAGAAGCGCGTCGGCTCCGAGGTCGCGGTCATGGTCGATTACAATCAGGCGCTCAGCAAGGCGCAGGCGCTCGAACGTGGCCGTGCGCTCGATCAGGAAGGCATCTCTTGGCTGGAGGAACCGATCCGCCACGACGACTATGCCGGCAATGCGACGCTTGTGCGCGAACTCGAGACGCCGATCCAGATCGGAGAGAATTTTTCTGAAAGCCCGGCCATGGCCGTCGCGCTCGCGGCCCAAGCGGCCGACTATGTCATGCCCGATCTCGAGCGCATCGGCGGTGTCACCGGCTGGCTGCGCGCCGCGGCGCTTGCCGCCGCTCACCGCATCGAGATGTCGTCGCACCTCTATCCCGAAGCGAGCGCGCATCTCCTTGCCGCCACGCCCACCTGCCATTTCCTCGAATACGTGGATTGGGCCGACAAGATCGTGGAGGAGCCGCTCCAGATCGTCGACGGCTTTGCCGTGGTGCCGCAGCGCCCGGGCACCGGGCTCACCTGGAATCGCAAGGCGGTGGAGAAGTATCGGATCGGGTGACGCTTTGTAGGGGTGGGGCAAAAGCGCACTTGCGCCGTGCCCAAGCGTCCGCCGGTGATCCCGGAGTCGCTCGCGGCCCTGATGGAAGAAGGCTGGCGCATTACCAAGGTCGCGTCGCGTGACCTTCCTGTCCCGCGTGTGGGCACGGCGCGCGCCGTTAAGTTCTCGCAGACGATAGACTTGTGTACGCGCGCCTTTACCCACCCGACGCAGGACGGCATTGCATCAAATCTTCACCCAGCCCGCCGGCGGCTTCTTCCCGGGGTGAATGGCGCCGCACGCCTTGCACTTGCGCGCTTCCTCATCGGCATAGAACGCTTCGTAAAGCGGTGGCAGGTCTTTCACCAGGTGTTGGACCTTCACTTCGACGCGGTGAACCAGCGCCTGGCATTCGAAGCAATACCACTCGAACGCATCGAGCTCGTCTGGCCGCGCTGCCTCGACCACCAGACCGATCGAGCCTTCCTGCGGCCGTTGCGGGGAGTGGGGCACATGCCGAGGCAGGAGGAAAACCTCCCCCTCGCGGATCGGCACTTCGTAGAACTTGCCGTTCTCGACGATCTTGAGCACCATGTCGCCTTTGAGCTGATAGAAGAACTCCTCCACCGGGTCGTCGTGGTAGTCGGTGCGCTCGTTCGGCCCGCCCACGACCTGCACGGTCATCTCGCCGTCTTCGAACACCTTCTTGTTGCCGACCGGCGGCTTGAGCAGGTGCTGGTGCTCCGTGATCCAATTCTGGAAATTGAAGGCGTGAAGTCGTCCGGCTACCATGGCTTCCCTGCTCGTCGTGTCACGCCGCCGATGGACGTGCCCGCTGGCAATATTTCGAATGGGCGTGACACCTTTCCGCCGGGCGGCCGCACCGGATCGAGGCTGTTGCGCACATCGCTCTGGTTCCTCGGTGGAACGCCTATTTGATCAAGCTCGTGATTTTATCCACGATCGGTTTGGGCGTCGCATAGATTTTCGCGATCAGCACGGCGAGGTGCTCGCCGTCTTCAGGCTCGAGATCGAGCTTTGATTTCTGGGTCTCCCCGACGAAAGCCGGATCGGTCATGGTTGCATTGAATGCGGCGCGCAGCATTTTGAGCCGGTCCGCGGGAAGGTCCGGCGGCGCGACGAACGGCCGCCCGATGCTCTGACCGGCATAGAGGAATTCGATCGCTTGCTTCTGTTCACCGGCGAGCGCGAGATCGAGCACGAACGGCACGCCGTCGAGCTCAGGGTTGGGCTCAACGCCGCCCTGAAACAGGATCGTAATCTTCTTCGTCGGAATCCAGTCGGGACGGCGGATCTTGATGCTGTCGAGGCTTTCGCAGATGCCGTCGACCTCGCCGCGTTCCATCGCCAGGAAGACGTCGGAGGAGGCGGGAAATCCACCGACCAGCTTGAACTTCATTCCGAGCAGCTCGTTGAGCGCTTTCGGATAGGAGCGGGTGCCGGTGCCGGGACCGGTATCGCCAACGATCAACTGCTTGTCGTACAGGTCCAGCACCGATTTGACCTGTGAGGTGTGATAGGCGACGCAGACATTCGTTTCCTTGGTGGGCGTTCCAATCCACGACAGCTTGGTCGGATCGAAGCGCGCGCCGGTCGCGCCGGAGAGCGGCCCGAGCGCCGCATCGCGCGCGATGATACCGAGCACGGTGCCGTCCTTCGGGGCGATGTTGAAGATGTAGCTCGCAGCCGCGTAGCTGCCGGCGCCTGGCATGTTCTGCGGAACGACCGTCGGGGTGCCAGGCAGATGACGGCCGATATGCCGGCCGACGGTGCGGCCCCAGAGGTCATAGCCGCCGCCGGGCCCGAAGCCGATGATCATCGCCACTGATTTCCCGGCAAGGGTATCGCCGACCGGTTGCGCCGCAACCGAGGTTGTCAGCAGCAGCAACGAGAAAATCGCAATGCCTGGCAGCCGTGCTCGTCTCGATCTCATGCGGTTCCTCGCGCGAGTCCTCCGCGCGTCATGCACCACATTGTATGAACGATCGGCCCTCAAGCCTAGCCGGGCAGCGATGTCCCGAACGCCGGCGCCAAGTCCGGGGCGGTGAGCTGGCGAAGGCGGCGGCCGCGAGAGTGCCTCAGACGCCCCTACGCCATTTTTCAAAAGACGCACGCAAGATCGCAGCCGTGCTGCCAAGACACTGCGATACTCTCGGGACTGTCTCCGATTCGGCTGCCTTCCATCGATTGAACCGGCAATGCGACCATGGGCAAACAGACGAGGCGCTCGAAGGGTCGCAACCCGTAGGATCGATCCCCGCCCGTTCGTCGCCTTTGTCCTGCTGCTCGGCTTGCTCGGTTTCTATGCTTACCAGCATTGGACTGCCGCGCCTGCGTCACCGTTGATCGGCCGTGCGCGGGTGGTCGACGGCGACAGCATCGAAATATCCGGTGCGCGCATTCGCTTGCAGGGAATCGATGCTCCCGAATGGAAGCAAACATGCGTCGACTCCAAAGGGCAGACATGGTCCTGCGGAGAGGCGTCCGCGCAGCAGCTGCGCAGCTATATCGGTGGACGGGAATTGACCTGCGAACGCCGCGGTGTCGACAGGTACAACCGCACCCTCGCGGTTTGCGCAGCCCCCGACGGTGCCGACATCAACGCCTGGATCGTACGGCACGGTTGGGCGCTGGCATCCAGTGATACCGGGAATTACCGCTCGGAGCAGCACGAGGCAGAAGCGGCCAGGCGTGGCATCTGGGCCGGAACATTCCTGCCGCCTTGGGAATGGCGACGACGACACCCGGAATGACGTGGGTCGCGAAGGCTTTTGCGACACCACCATCCTTGGCGCTTGAACTATCGCGCGAGCTATCGCCTGCCCAACGCCGGCGAACTATGATGGCGGCGTATTCCAATTGTCTTGCTGATCCTCCTCGGGCCAGAGATCGGAGCATGCGACGCATCATCACGGCAGCACTGCTTTTGACCGCGGCCTGCGTCTCGTTGCCGGCTGCTGCCAGGGTCGAGCGGATCGAGCTCCTGAGCCGTCAGGACTTCGCCCCCGGCATCGAATTCGGGGATGCCGGCGCCTATGAAAAGCTACGCGGTCGCGCCTTCTTCGCGCTCGATCCGAACGCGGCGGCGAACGCGCCAGTGACCGATCTCAAGCTGGCGCCGCGCAATACTCGTGGGTTGGTGGAATTCAGCGCGGAATTCCTGGTGTTGCGTCCCAGGGTGCCCGCGCGTGGCAACGGCACCCTGCTCTATGAGGTCAACAACCGCGGAAACATCGCCATTCTTCGCCAGCTTCACGAAGCCTCGTTCAGCAACGATCCGGCGACGGTCGCGGATGCGGGCAACGGGTTCTTGTTCCGGCGGGGCGTCACCCTGGTCTGGTCGGCGTGGGCGACGGACGTCGCCGCACGGCCGGGTGACAACAGGTTGGTGCTGCGTGCACCCGTCGCCACGAAAGATGGCGCACCGATTACCGGCAAGGTTGCCTACGAGCTGATCGTGGATGCACCGCGCGCGAGCGCCCGGTTCACCGGCCTCCTCGGCACGGCCTATCCGTTTGCGAGCGACGGCGACCCCGATGTGGTGCTCACCGAGCGCGACCGGCGGGAGGGCGAGCGCCGGCCGATTGCGCGCGCGGCGTGGTCGTTCGTGGAGCGGAGCGAAGGCGGCGCTGCCAGCGAGATTGCGCTCGTTGGCGGGTTCAAGCCCGGACGCATCTACGAGCTCGTCTACACCGCACGCGATCCGATCGTTGCCGCCGCCGGGATGGCGGGAATCCGCGATCTCCTCTCCTACCTGCGGAACAACCCGCTGGCGGGAACGCCCGCACCGCAAACGAACCTCATCTTCGGCATCTCGCAATCCGGGCGATTGATTCAGACCATGCTGTTGCGGGGTCTGCATGTGGACGAGGACGGCAGGGCGGTATTCGACGGCGCATTCATCCACGTCGCGGGCGGGGGCAAGGGCGGGTTCGATTATCGCTTCGCCATGCCGACGCGGCATTTCAGTGTGCTCGAAGACCACATCTATCCGACCGATTTCTTTCCGTTCGCGACCGTGGCCGCACGCGATTCCGTGACCGGCGCCGAAGGATCGATCCTAGATCGCGCCCGCGCCCTCGGAGCGGTGCCGAAACTGTTCTACGTTAACAACTCGTCGGAATACTGGAATCGCGCCGCCTCGCTCATCGCCACCGATCCCGACGGCGAGCGCGACCTGCCGCCGGCGCCGGAGGCGCGCATCTACCTCATCGCCGGCGCGCAACATTACGTCGGCGCTCTGCCCGAGCGCGGCATCTTCGCCAACTGCGTCAACACGCTCAACCATTACCGTGCGATGCGCGCGCTGATGCTGGCGTTCGAGCGCTGGGTCCGCGATGGCGTCGAACCGCCGCCGAGCACTTATCCGCGCATCGCCGACGGCACGCTGGTCACGGTCGCCGCCCATGGAAAGGCCTTCCCCGGCATTCCCAATTTTCGTCTCCCCGAGGGAAACCTGCGCCCGCCACGCCTCGACTTCGGCAGCCGGTTCGAGACCGATCGCGTCGCCGAGCAGGTGCCACCACGCATAGGCAAACCGTTCGCGACCCTGGTGCCGAAGCCGGACGCCGATGGGCTGGATCAGGGCGGCATCACGCTGCCGGAGCTGCTCCTTCCGCTCGGCACCCGGACCGGCTTCAACACCCGCAACGAGGCTGCCGGATTCCCCGGCGCCACCGGCCGGTGGGATGGCTCGTTCCTGCCCTTTGCGCGCACCGAAGCGGAGCGGCAGGCATCAGGCGATCCGAGGCCGTCGATCGAAGCTCGTTACGCCAACCGGGCCGCGTATGAGGAAAAAGTGCGAGCGGTCGCCACCGATGTCGTCCACAGGGGTTTTTTGTTGCCGCAGGACGTCGATGCGCTGGTGAGCGAGGCAGGCGGGCTCTACGATCGCATCATGGCGCGGGATCCTGCCGATCGGAGCTGCGGCTACCTGTTCGATCGCTGAGTCTGTTCAATCGTTGAGTCTCGCCCGCTGCCCCCGCGACGTCCCTTTCTCCGGCTCCCAGCATTTGGAGGACTTCTTGCCCGTCATGTCCGGAAAGCGCGCCTTCCTCGACGTTCTGAAGCAGGAGGGCGTCGAGATCATGTTCGGCAATCCCGGTACCACCGAATTGCCGCTGATGGACGCGTTCGCAACCGAGAACGAGTTGCGCTACTTGCTGGGTTTGCAGGAAGCGGCCGTCATGGCGATGGCGGACGGGTATGCACAGGCGTCGGGCAAGCTCGCAGTGGTCAATCTCCACGTGACGCCGGGCTTGGGCAACGCGATGGGCATGCTTTACGACGCACAGAAGGCAGGCTCGCCCATTCTCGTGACCGCGGGTCAGCACGAGCAGAGCTTCAACGCCACCGAGCCGATCCTTTGGGCCGACCTTCCGACCATCGCGCGGCCGCTGGTCAAATGGTCATCGGAGGTGCATCGCCTCGCCGACCTGCCGCGGCTCGTGCACCGCGCCGCCAAGACCGCGATGGCGCCGCCAACCGGGCCGGTATTCCTGTCGCTGCCCGGCGACATTCTGCGGGCCGACGGCGATGTCGATCTTCTTGCTCCCACGCGCGTCGCGCCGCGGCTGCGCGGCGACCGCGCGGCGATCGATGCGGCCGCGGCCTTGCTCGCGAGCGCCCAGCGCCCGGTGATCATGGCCGGCGATGCGGTGGCGCAGAGCCGTGGTCATGCCGAACTGGTCGAACTTGCGGAGCTCCTTGGCGCGCCCGTGTACACCGAATTCGTGCCGAGCACGGCTTCGTTTCCGGCCTCGCATCCGCTGTTTCGCGGCTCGATGATCCGGCTCGCGCCCGATGTCCGCAAAGTGCTCGACCAATATGACGTTCTGTTCTCGGTCGGGGGCGATCTGTTCACGCTGTCGCTTCCTTCCGACATCGATCCGATGCCGCCGGATATCAAGCTTATTCATCTCGACATCGATCCATGGGAACTCGGCAAGAACTATCCGCCTGCCGTCGCCATCCTCGGCGATGTGAAGGCGACGTTGCCGGATATCACCGCTGCCGTACGCGAACGCATGACGAGCGGTGCCCGCGGCGCGGCGCGCGAACGCCTCGGGAGCGCAAGCGCTGCGATCGCCGCCGAGCGCGAGGCGCTCAACGCGAAAGCCCGTGCGCTCGCGGGAACGACGCCGGTCCAGCCGTTGGCGCTTTTGCATGCGATCGGAGAGATGCTGCCCAAGGATGCCGTGGTCATCGAGGAAGCGCTCTCGTCGGCGCCCGGCATTCGGCAGCTCATCCGCAGCGATGATCCCCAGAGCTATTTCGGCTTGCGCGGCGGCGGCATCGGCTGGGGCTTGCCGGCGACGATCGGCGTGAAGCTCGCCTTACCGGATCGGCCCGTGGTCGGTCTCATCGGCGACGGCAGCGCTATGTACACGTGTCAGGCGCTGTGGACGGCCGCGCGCTATCGCATCGACTGCGTGTTCGTGATCCTGAACAACAGCTCCTATCGCATTCTCAAGCAACGCCTGCATGCCATGCGCGGGCTCGCCGAGCAGGCCGACAGCTATGTCGGCATGGAGCTCCTCGATCCCAAGATTGATTTCGTCGGCCTTGCGCGGTCGCTCGGGATCAAGGCGGAGCGGGCGAAGACTGTTCACGAGGCGACTGATCTTGTTGCCCAGGGGCTCAAAGGCGGCGGCGCACTGCTGATCGATGTCGAGCTCGATCGCGCATTCAAGCCGATGTGACGCGAGCACGGAGCACCGATGCCCCGCCGGCGTCCAATCATTTTACTAAATCGATTTTGCTAAATCGATTGGCGTCGCCACGCCCGGCTTCAGCATTTGCAGGCGGGATCGCAGGCCGAGCGCCGCGAACGCCTGCTCGAGTTCAGCACTGCTTTGGGTGAGATGCGCCCAGCCGTCGTGGTGCACAGGAGCGATCACGGCAGCCGCGAATGCGTGCGCCGTTTCGATCGTCATGAGTTTGTCGCAAACGGCCACCGCAGCGCGCGGGAATAAACCTCCGGAATGCCGAGTCTTGGTCCCGTCGGCGCAAAGCATGCCGGCGCCCGCGTTTAGATGTCCCGAGGGAGATGGACCATGCTCAACCTGTCGCGTCGCGACTTCGTCGTTTCCACCGGCCTTGCGGCCGCGCTTGGGCTCAATGCCCGGCTGGCGATATCGCCGGCCTTCGCGCAGAAGACGCCGGATCCGGCGCTTGGATTCGTGACCTATAAGGTCGGCGCGGCCGAGGTCACCGCGCTTTATGACGGCATCTGGGAGAAGCCGCACGATCCTGCCTTCATCGCCAACGCCTCGGTCGACGATGTCAAGGCGGCGATGGTGAAGGCAGGACTGCCGGCCGACTTCGTCTCAATCCCGTTCACCGTGGTGGTGATCAGGAGTGCCGGCAAGACCATCCTGTGCGACAGCGGCACCGGGGGGCAGGTGCAGCCGACCGCCGGCAAGATGATGGCAAATATGAAAGCGGCCGGCATCGATCCCGCCGCGATCGATACCATCCTGATCTCGCACTGCCATCCCGATCACATTTTCGGGCTGATGGAAAAGGACACCAACAAGCCGGTGTTCCCGAACGCGGAGATCGTCATCTCTGACGTGGAATACAAATTCTGGACCGACCCCGCTGTGATCGACCGGCTGCCGGAGGCGAGGAAGGGATTGGCGCGTCGCATCCAGGCGGTGTTTCCGATCTGGAAGAACATTCGCCAAGTGGAAGGCGAAGCGGAGGTCGCTCCCGGCATCCGCTTCGTCGGCGCACCCGGTCACACGCCCGGCCATCGAGCGTTCCATCTCGCTTCGGGCTCGAGCCAGCTCATGATCTCGAACGACACGGCCTATGTGCCGGCGCTGGTCGCCGCCAATCCGGGCTGGCGCGGGGTCTATGACCAGGATGGCGCGGTGGCGGAAGCGTCGCGGCGCAAGCTGCTCGACCGGGTCATCGCCGACAACATCATGATCTGCGGCTACCACTTCCCGTTCCCGGGTGCGGGCACCATCGCGAAGGATGGCACCGGCTATGCGCTGACGGTGAAGAGCTAGAGCCCGGATCGCATCGCAAATGCTGGAAAGGAAGATCAGCATGAAAATGTGCGCGCTCTGGCTTTCGATGTTCCTGGTCGGCGCTTCAGTTGCCGCGACTGATGCGCTCGCCATCGATAACGTCACCTCCCGCGACGCGCCGGACCTCACGTCGGTCCGCGCCAAGATCAAGGCCAAGGATTTCAAGGCCGCGATCGTCGAACTCGCGCCGATGCTGGAGACGCATCAGCACGCCGACGTCTACAACTTGATGGGCTTTTCCCTGCGCAAGAGCGGCGACCCCAAGCAGGCCTACACGTTCTATCGCAAGGCGCTCGATTTCGACCCCGAGCATAAGGGCGCGCTCGAATATCTTGGCGAGCTCTACGTGGAAACCGGCCAGGTCGATAAGGCGCGGGAGAACGTCGTGCTGCTGAAGAAGCTGTGCCCCGGCGGCTGCGAGGAGTTGGCCGATCTAGAACAGGCCATTGCGTCGGCCTCGCCCAGAGCCAACGCGGCCTCGCCCAAGAGCAATTGAGGGCGCGCGTGTCATCAACTCTCATGGAGGCGGCGGCGTTCGCCGGCCGCCTCCTGCTGGCGGGGATCTTCCTGCATGAAGCCTGGAGCAAGCTGATGGGCTATCCGGCAGCTCTCGTCTACATGCAGGCCTTCGGTGTCCCCGGGCAACTCTTGCCGTTCGCCATTGCCGTGGAATTGGGGTGTGGCGTCCTGATCGTGAGCGGCTATCACACCCGCGCCGCCGCGCTGCTGCTGGCGGGATTTTGCCTGGCCACGGCGATTCTGTTCCACAACAAGCTCGGCGACCGCAATCAGCTCCTCCATTTTGAGAAGGACCTGGCGATCGCGGGTGGGCTGTTGGTGCTGTTTGCCCATGGCGCCGGGGCCTGGGCGCTCGATGCGGTGCGGGCGCATGGACGGAGGCACTGGTCTGGCCCCGAAGCCGAAAGCGCACTGCGCCCGGACTCGGGAACTCCTGACACCCAAGGCCCGTTCCCGGCGGCACCGGCTTGAATTTATGCAAATTTCACGGATTGCCGCCCTCGAACCTTTTGGACGCTGGCGCGACTAATCCTTTGAGCCCAGTTCGGACCTCATCGGGAGGTCCGCGGCAACTTGCACTAGGGGGGCCTTCGTGCAGAAGTCTCAGCGGCCCAATAGGGGCCATTCGGCTTATTCCCGCAACCGTGCAGCTCTGTTGGCCATGACGGCGAGTGCCGCCCTGCTCACCGGGCTGGCCACTTCCGCCAACGCGGTTCCGCTCAACATGCAGCCCGGACCGGCGCCGCAGCCCGACGTCGCGCGTCCCGCCAAGCCGAAAGGTACGGTGCTGGCGTCACGCGACAAGGCAGCGACCAAGCCCAAGGAGGGCGAGGACGTGGCCGCCAGGGCGAAAGGCGTGCTGACCGTGGTCGTCTCGATCAGCAAGCAGCAGCTCACGCTCTATTCCGACGGTCATCCGATCGCGCATTCGCGTGTTTCGACCGGCGTGCCGGGACATGCGACGCCGACCGGCGTGTTCAGCATCATCCAGAAAGATCGCTGGCACCGCTCCAATATCTATGACAACGCCCCGATGTACTACATGCAGCGGATCACCTGGTCGGGGGTGGCCATGCATCAGGGCGTGGTTCCGAACGGGCCGGCCTCCCACGGCTGCATCCGGCTGCCCGAGGCGTTTGCGCGCCAGATGTGGGGCATCACCAAGCTCGGTGCCCGCGTCATCGTCACGTATGGCGACGTCACGCCCCTGGCGGTTGCCAACGACCGCCTGTTCACGTTCAAGCGCGATACCCCCGAAGCGAAGCCCGAATCGACGCCGGACCCGGAAGCGTCGTCGGCGGACAAGATCAAGGCCGCCTACGGCATCCTGGAAACGGCCCAGCTCCAACCGGGCAAGGGCAATGCGACGGCGTCGGACGCTGCCAAGTCCCCGTGGGATACCGCCAAGCCGGGTGACCGTGCGCTCGACGCCATGGCCTACGCGGTCGGCGCACCGCGCGAAACGGCAGCGACCGCGTCGGATCCGAAGCCGGCATCGGAGGCGGGCAAGTCGCGCGTCGCCAACACTGTCACCAACACCACGGTCGACGAGCTTCGGCCGCTCAAGCCCGGCCCGGTCTCGGTCTTCATCAGCCGCAAGGAAGGCAAGCTGTTCGTGCGCAAGGGCTTCGAGCCGGTGTTCGACGTGCCGGTCACGTTCGACCGGCCTGACCAGCCGCTCGGCACCCATGTCTTCACCGCTCTGGCGCTCAACGACGACAACACGACGCTGCGCTGGAACGTGATGTCGATGCCGGGTGGCGGATCGGCACCGGTCAAGAAGTCGGAGAAGGGCAAGAAGGTGGAAGTCGCGGTGACGACGCCGGCGTCGAATGCGACCGACGCACTCAATCGCGTCACCATTCCCCAGGACGCCATCGATCGGATTTCCCGACTGATGTCACCGGGCGCCTCGCTGATCATCTCCGACAAGGGCATCAGCGGGGAGACCGGCAAAGGCACCGACTTCATCGTGCTGACGCGCTGATACTTGACGCGAAATCCAAAGCCTGATCGTCATGCCCGGCCATCTGGCCGGGCATGATTGTTTTGAGATCAGCTTCGCGCCAGCGACGCGAGCGCCTCCGGCGTTGTCACCGTCGGCGCCCAGCCGAGGCGCGAAAGGGCGGACGGGTCCGCCACCAGCGAGCCGGCGAGCCGCTGGTAAATCTCGCTCCGTCCAGCCACCCGTAGCGCGGTTTGGAGCAAGGAAAGCGGTACCGGGATGAGGCCGGGCCTGCGCCCGAGCCCACCGCGCAGTGCCGCAATCATTTCGGGAATGGTCAACGCCTTTGGGTCAGTTACGATCAGCGGCCGCCGCAACCGCTCCGGCGCCGTCAACACCGTATCGATAGCTGCCACCAGGTTGTCGAGCGCCAGCAGCGACCGCTTGGCATGGAGCAGGCCGAGCGGGAGTGGGTAGGGCGAGCGCGCGAAGCGTATGAGTTCCGCCATGTTGCCCTTCACGCCCGCGCCATAGACGAGGACAAGCCGGAGCGCGACCCAGTCGAGGTCGAGAGCCGCCAAGCCTTGCTCCGCCGCAAGCTTGGAGCGGCCGTAGGCATCGGTCGGTTGCGGCGCGAGATCCTCGGTCAGGACATGGTCTGCGGTCGCTCCCGCCTGGGCGCGGATGGAGGACAGGAAGATGAAGCGCTTGGCGCCTGCCCGTTGCGCCGCGCGCGCCAGGCCGATCGTGGCCTCGGTGTTGAGCATGCGATAATCGTCTTCGGGCAGTCCCGACATGGCGTGGGCGAGACCGGCCGAGTGAATGACCGCATCGACGTCGGCCAGCGCCGCTGCCATGTTCTGCGGCCGTGCGAGATCGCCGACCACGGCGCTCGCGGCGTCCATCGGCACCGCGCTCGGGCGGCGCAGCAGGACGCGCAGCCGGTAGCCGCGCCTGGGCAATTCCCGCAGCAGACATTGCCCGATGAAGCCGGTCGCCCCGGTGAGGGCGATGAGAGGTCTGTTGGCCGCGCCGACGGGGTTCAATGCTGCTCTCCGGCGTCCTCAGGCGTGCGCTGTTCGTCCAAATATATCGCATTGGGCCGGGTTGCGTGGGCGTGATTGGCGTGACTCCGCGGCCGGATCGGAGGCGAATCTTGCTATGATACGCTCCGGACCGGAACGATCGCGGCAGTCCTTTGGATCTCAGGGAGGTCTCGATGTTGGACGGCGTGATGTTGCTGTGGTTCCTGCTGACAGCGGCGTCGCTGCTGTTCGTGGCGGTGGACATTCGGACCACGCCGGAATCTCCGGTGCTCAAATGGGGATTCGTGCTGCTCACGGCCTACACCGGCGTCGTGGGTGCGTTCCTCTATGTGCTCGGCTGCCGTGAGCCACTGCCTGGACTACACGAGCGCTACGTCGCCGCGCGTTGGCGGCAGGCGCTGGGATCGACGATGCATTGCGTTGCCGGTGACGGCGTCGGGATCCTCGCCGGCGCGGTGCTGTCGAGCGCTTTCGGTATTTCCGGGTTGGCCGAGGTTGCGCTCGAATACATTCTCGGCTTCGCCTTCGGCTGGACCATTTTCCAGGCGCTATTCATGCGCGACATGGCCGGAGGCTCATACAGGCGCGCGCTGACCAGCACGTTCGTGTCGGAACTGCTGTCGATGAATCTCTTGATGGCGGGAATGGTGCCGACGGTGATGGCGCTGAGGGCGCGGATCCCGTCGGCGGCCGATCCAACGACACCAAGCTTCTGGTTCGTGATGTCCATGGGGCTCCTGGTCGGATTCATCGTGGCCTATCCCATGAACTGGTGGCTGGTGGCCCACCATTTGAAGCACGGCATGATGACGGTGCGCCCGATGGGCGCGGCTGCAGCGGCCGGCCACGCTCACCACGCCGGCATGGATATGACGCCGCAAGCCGCGCCCGCTATGCGCATGGACGGCGGCGAGAAGCCGTGGCCTCCGGTGCCGGTGATGGCGCTGCTGTCGTTTCTGGCGCTGGCGGCCGGGGTCGCGATTGCCCTGCTGTTGCAACCGATGTAAGCGGCTGAGCGCCCGCAGGCTTCACGGCCGCCCCGCTCGCAGAATAACCTCGGAACTGCGCGGTTCCTGTTCCGCGACGTGGCTTTGCCCGGGAGGCCTGACCATGCTTTCACGCCGTGCCTTCCTGCTGTCGGCCGCCGCGGCCACGACACTTGTGTCCACGCTCGCGCGTTCCCAAGCTGCGCCGTCGGCGAGCGGGGGCGGAAATAGTGAACCGCAGACAGTGCTGCGTTTGCATCGCCGCAGTATCGAGGTGAACGGCAAGCCTGCCTCGGTGTACGGAATCCAGCAGCCCGACGGCACCTTCGGCATCAGGACCGAGGTGAGCCAGCGCTTCCGCGTCCGCGTGGAAAACCGGATCGACGAGCCCAGCCTGATCCACTGGCACGGTCTCACGCCGCCCTGGCAGCAGGACGGCGTCCCCGGCATCTCCGGACCGCCGATACCGCCAGGGGGCAGCGCCGACTACGACTTCCCGCTGCGTTTCGGCGGAACGTACTGGATGCACTCGCACCAGGGGCTGCAGCAGCAGCTGCTGATGTCGGCCCCACTGATCATCCGCGACCAGCGCGACCGGGCGGACCAGCAGGAAGTCGTTCTGACGCTGGGCGACTTCAGCTTCACGCCGCCGGAGCAGATCTTCGCGGGGCTCAAGAAGGGCGGCAAGATGTCGTCCATGGCGGCCCCAATCACACCGAGTGCGCCACCCGCTGCCGCGCCGCCGAAAATGAAGGGAATGGGCCCGGCCGGGAGCGCGATGCCCGCAGGCATGGAAAGGGGCGCCGCCACGAAGCCGGATTTGAACGACGTCACCTACGATGCGTTCCTGGCCAACGACCGCACCCTCGGCGATCCCGATGTGGTCAAGGTCGAACCCGGCGGGCGCGTGTTGCTGCGCGTCATCAACAGCTCCTCCATGAGCGCCTTTCACGTCGATCTCGGCCAGCTCGATGGCGAACTGATCGCCGTGGACGGCTTCCGGGTCGCACCCGTGGTGGCACGGCGCTTCCCGATCACGGTGGCACAGCGGCTGGACATCCGCCTGGCCATTCCGCGCGCGCCGGCGGCGCATCCCGTGCTCGCAATGCTCGAAGGCGAGAACAAGCAAACCGGGATTGTCTTGCAAGCGGGCCGTGCGCCGCTCGCGCGCATTCCCGATACGGCCAGCATGGCTTCGACCGCGCTCACCCTCGACCTGGAAAGCCGCCTGCGCGCCGTGACGCCGCTCAGACCGCGCAAGGCCGACCGCGTCCACACCCTGGACCTGACCGGCGAGATGGGGGGCTACATCTGGTCGATCAACAACGTGGTCTGGGACAAGGATGTCCCGCCGCTACCCCTCGCAAAGGGCGAGCGGGTCGAGCTGATCTTCGCCAACCGGACACCGATGCCGCATCCCATGCACCTGCACGGACACGAATTTCAGGTCGTCGAGATCGACGCCAAGCGCTTCGCCGGGGCGGTTCGCGATACCGTGCTGGTGCCGCCCGGCCGCCGGGTTGTGGTGGCGTTCGACGCCAACAATCCCGGATTTTGGGCGCTCCACTGCCACTTGCTCTACCATCTCGAAGCCGGGATGTTCACGACCTTGCGCTACGTCTGATCTGTGAAGCCGCCTTCAAGGCATCGGTGCTTGAAGAGCCGCGCAATGATGGGGCCAGGAGCGGCAGGACGTTGCGGCCTGACAGTGGAGATACGAATGCGTGTTCTGGGCGTAGCGGCGCCGATGATCATTTCCGCCGTCATACTCGGCGCCATGTCGGCCGCTCATGCGCAGACCTGAGAACAATTGTGGGTCGAGTGCAATTCGCGGTACTGCTGCAAAACCGATCGCGCCATCAAATACTTCGGGAATAGGCGTTGCAGGTACGACAGCGATGACGTTCTCTTCACGCGCGCCCAGCGCAGCCGCATCGCCGAGATCGTTCGAACCGAGCGCGCCCGTGGCTGCCGCAACTAGGCGTGAGGCCGGCTCGATCGTTCGCTCGAGACGGCCAGGACGGGCAGGAGGAAGGCTGGCAGTCCTCTCGCTGATCTGTATGACGCTTTGCATCGCATCGGCAGCAAACGCTGCATGCATCGATTTGAAGCAGACAAATATGCTCTCGTTCGAGGGCACATTGAACTACCGCATTTTTGCGGGTCCCCCGAACTACCAGGACGTTCGCAAAGGCGATACGCCCGAGCCCACTTACATTCTCAAGCTAGCCGAACCGATCTGTGTCAGCGGGGATGAATTCATCGATCCGGGCGACAAGTTCGATCAAGTTCAGATTTTTTCCGAGCCCTCCGACAAGGCCGCTCAGGCGTTGTCGAGAGACCTTCGACGATTGGTCGGAAAGCGAGTTGTCGTGGAGGGGACTTCGCCGTTTGGCGCGCATACCGGACATCACCATGCCCCTCTGATGCTGCCCATAACCAGAATCTCGATCGCTTCCGGCCCCACGGAATCGTACGGCACGGCTATGACGACCGTGCAAGCGTTTTACGCAGCGCTGAGCGCGGGTAATGGTGAGGAAGCCGCTAAATTCGTGATTCCAAAAAACGATCGTCCGGACCGCTGTCCGCAACTGCCATCAGCAAGTTCTATGGCAATCTGCCCGAGCCGCTGACGCTCGTCGATGTGGTTGCCATTCGCTCAGACGAGTATCGCGTACGCTACCGATACGTAGCGCCTGGTCCGCGACGCTGTGACGGAGAATCGCTCGTTCGGACGACCCAAGTCAGCGGATCCAATCTGATCGAATCGATCAAGGCCGTTAGTGGCTGCTAAAAAAGTCCGCGAAGGAAGACGTTCCGTACGGCTTGCTCGTTCTTGAGGCTCGCCATGCTGACCGCAACCTCAGTCTCGGGGCGTGGACCATGTCCCTTCACTGGCTCTGCAGACAGGCGTCCGACCGAGGATTGATGGTGCAAAAATAGCCTTTGTTTCTCGTGCAGAACCCCAAACTGTAATCTTTTGTGTAGTTCGTCAGGCACGTGTTCATCCAGTCGATGCTGATCCGCGCCTTCTCAAAATCCTCTTCACCACAGGACTCATCGAGGTTCGATGCAACGCGCGTAAATTCTCGCGGGATGGCTTGTTTTGCTCCCTTGGAAAGGGCTTCTGCCCGCCCATAGAGAATCTGTGAGACGGTGAGACAATCGTTCTTGTTGGTTGGAGTTTGATCTGTTGCGACCACCGGTCTCTGTTTCGGCGTTGGGGTAACGGACCGCTGTTTCGCTGTGACCGACCTGTGTTTCGCCGCCGCAGATGACTTGTGTTTCGCCGCAACAGATGACGTGGCAACTACGCACAACGAGCCCAATGCTGCAAGAAAGCAGACTGCCGCTGCCATACGAGGTTTTCGCAGCATATTGGTTCTCCCGACGCCGCATGCTCTTGCGCCGATGTTAATCGATGATTCCCCGCTCCGGCGCCGCCGTCGCCCAGTGCCTTTCGCCTGTCCGATCGGGACAAGCCGCCGTTTCCATGAGATTGGGGGGCAACCAATCACTTGACGCGACACTTCTCCATTGATTTGATGCCTCAATCGCGCCACAAGAAAGAGCGTTTTTCGCCCAAGGGAGACGAATGTGAACCGGAACGTATCGCGAAAAGTCCAGGGCAAATCGATCGGTCCTCGCCCGAAGAATTCATCCAAGAGGAAGCGGGTCCGTACCGCGCGACAGACAGATTTCAGGTCCTTCGGTTGGTATGAAAAAGCCGCTCTGTCGGTTGGCATCAGTGCTAGAGCGTCATAGGCACCGATGACCGGTTGAGCGTCACGCCGCGAGTCTTTCGCGGCCACGCACATCTGTTGGGCAGCGTAGCGTAGCGCGATTCGCAAACGCATCGCGCCGACGCCTCCCTATGAGTCTTTGCTTGAAAACGTCTTCAAGGGTGGTTGCGCTTTAAACCATTGAGTCAATTAGAAAAATGGTGGAGCCAGGGGGAGTCGAACCCCCGACCTCTTGAATGCCATTCAAGCGCTCTCCCAACTGAGCTATGGCCCCACACGGGACGCGGTGTCGGGACAATCGCGTCCAAATCTCAAGGTAAGTTGTAACGGCTCTACGTCGCCGTGACCAGGATGCGGCTTGTTGCCGTCCTCGCCGGCAACGTCAAGTCTCCTCCTCGTCGTCGACATCCCCGATGATGTCGGTGACGTCCTCGTCGCCTTCCTCCTGCTCTTCGATGAAAGCGGCGTCGTCCAACCCCTCGTCTTCGAGCTCGACCTCGTCCTCGGCGCCTTCGACCGCCTCGCCATCGGCGGTCTTCTTGCCCTGGGCTTCGGCGTCCGCGTCCTCGAGCGAAACGAATTCGGCCTCTGCGGTCTCCGGCGCCACTGTCTCTTCTTCAGGAACGGGCGCCACCGCGCGTGCAGCGGCAGAGTCCGGTCGCGAGCGTGAGCTCACCGCGGCGAGCTCCAGGACGGTATGGCACTTCGGGCAGACGATCGGATCTTTGCTGAGATCGTAGAATTTCGCGCCGCAATTGCCGCAGAGGCGCTTAGTGCCGAGCTCGGGTTTCGCCACGGTCCGGGTTCCTCGAGGGGGTCTAAAATGAGGTGCTTCACTTGGCGAGTTGCCGTGCCAGTGTCAATAGCTCCCGAACAGCTTCCGGCGGCCCGCGCCGGTGGCCGTTCCGGCCCGGATGACGCTTGTGCGGCCTCATGCTAGAGAGCGTTTTTCCGCACAAACGAGATCACAAGTGGATCACGCCACCCCATCCCCCCTCACGGCGCGCCGCGCGGGCGCCCTCAAAGGGCGCCTGCGCGTGCCCGGAGACAAGTCGATCTCGCACCGTGCCCTCATCTTCGGGGCGCTCGCGGTCGGGGGGACGCGCGTTTCCGGACTGCTGGAAGGCGAGGACGTGATCAACACCGCGAAGGCCATGCGGGCGCTGGGCGCGACAGTCGAGCGGACGGGGGAGGGCGCGTGGCGCGTTCACGGCGTCGGGGTCGGCGGGTTTCGCGAGCCGCCGTCCATGCTCGACTTCGGCAATTCCGGCACCGGTTGCCGGCTGGTGATGGGAGCGGTGGCGGGCTGTCCGGTCACCGCCACCTTCGATGGCGATGCAAGCTTGCGCAAGCGGCCGATGAGACGAATTCTCGATCCCGTCGAGTTGATCGGGGCGCGGACCGTGAGCGCCACGGATGGTGGCCGTCTGCCGATCACGCTCGCGGGCGCACGTGATCCGGTGCCCGTCGTTTATCGCACGCCGGTGCCCTCGGCCCAGATCAAGTCGGCCGTGCTGCTGGCTGGATTGGCTGCGCCAGGCGAGACCGTCGTCATCGAAGCCGAAGCGAGCCGCGATCATACCGAGCGCCTGCTCAAGCATTTCGGGGCCGATATCGCGGTCGAAGCCGAAGGCGCCCAGGGCCGCAAGGTCACGCTGAAGGGCGAGCCCGAGCTCGTGCCGGCTCCGGTCGTCGTCCCGGCCGATCCGTCCTCAGCCGCCTTCCCGATGGTGGCGGCGCTGATCGTGCCGGGCTCGGAGGTGATCCTCACCGACGTCATGACCAATCCACTGCGCACTGGGCTGATCGTCACGCTGCGGGAGATGGGCGCCGACATCGACGCGCTCAACGTGCGCAGCGACGGCGGCGAAGAGATGGCGGATGTCCGTGTGCGAGGATCGGCGTTGCGGGGGGTCGAGGTGCCGGCCGCGCGCGCGCCGTCCATGATCGACGAATATCCGGTCTTGGCAGTCGCCGCGAGCTTCGCCGAGGGCACCACGGTGATGCGCGGGCTCAAGGAATTGCGCGTGAAGGAATCCGATCGGCTCGCCGCCGTTGCCGACGGCCTGCGGGCGAACGGCGTTGAGGTCGAGATCGACGGCGACGACCTGATCGTGCACGGGCGGGGGCGGGCGCGCGGCGGCGGCACGGTCTTGACCCACATGGATCACCGGATTGCCATGGCTTTTCTGATGATGGGATTGGCAAGCGAAAAGCCGGTCGGCATCGACGATGCGGCCTTCATCGCCACGAGCTTTCCCGGGTTTGCGGCCACGATGGTCGGCCTCGGAGCCGATTTTTCATGATCATCGCCATCGACGGTCCGGCGGCCTCCGGCAAGGGCACGCTCGGCAAGCGGCTCGCCGAGCACTACGGCCTGCGGCACCTGGATACCGGTCTGATCTACCGCGCGGTGGCGAAGGCCTTACTCGACGGAGGTCACTCGCCGGGCAACCGCGCCCGCGCGGTCGCCGCCGCCGAGGCGCTAGACCCGACCCGGTTCGACGAGCCGGCCTTGAAGAGCCCGAAGGTCGGCGAGGCCGCCTCGGTGATCTCGGCTGTTCCCGAAGTCCGCGGCGCGCTCCTGGGCTTTCAGCGCAATTTCGGGCGCACGCCGCCCGGGGCCGTGCTCGATGGCCGCGATATCGGGACCGTCATTTTTCCGGATGCGGACGTGAAGATCTTTCTCACCGCGACGGCCGAGATGCGCGCGCAACGACGCGCCGCCGAGTTGGAGCGGGCGGGGAATCGTATCAGCGAAGCCGACGTGCTGGCCGATATCCGCCGCCGGGACGAGCGCGACAGCAGCAGGGCGGCGGCCCCTTTAAGACCAGCGCCGGAAGCACACTTGCTCGATACCACGCATTTGGATATAGACGCCGCATTCCGGGCCGCCATCGACATTGTCGAAGCCGTCCGAGCAGGCCGGACGCGCGGCTGACCGCGCTTCCGTTTTGGAGGATGAGCCTGCTCCGCCCGCTTCTTTGATGGCGCACTGGATCTGAACCATCGTTTCGATCGCCGGGTCATCGGGCCGGGCCGCCGCTTTTGGCGGCTGCCGAGGTCTGCGGGACTTTCGGCTCCTGCGCGCAAAACGCCATCAATCGCTGTCCAGCGCCAACCGTTACCGAGGAGAGTTCATGGCCACCGCCACCCAATCCGCCACACCGTCGCGCGAAGATTTCGCGCAAATGCTCGAAGAGTCTTTCACCCAGGGCAGCCCGCAGGAAGGCGCAGTCGTCAAAGGCATCGTCGTCGGGATCGAGAAGGATCTCGCCGTCATCGATGTCGGGGCCAAGACCGAGGGGCGCGTCGCGTTGCGCGAATTCGCGGCACCGGGCCGGCAGGCGGACATCAAGATCGGCGACACGGTCGAGGTCTATCTCGAGCGGGTTGAAAATGCGCTCGGCGAAGCCGTGCTCTCGCGCGACAAGGCGCGCCGCGAGGAGAGCTGGGGCAAGCTGGAAAAGGCCTTCAGCGGCAACGAAAAGGTGCAGGGCGTCATCTTCAATCAGGTCAAGGGCGGCTTCACCGTTGACCTCGACGGCGCCGTGGCGTTCCTACCGCGCAGCCAAGTCGATATCCGCCCCATCCGCGACGTGTCGCCGCTGATGAATCAGCCGCAGCCCTTCCAGATTCTCAAAATGGATCGGCGGCGCGGCAACATCGTCGTGTCGCGACGCACGGTGTTGGAAGAGACGCGCGCCGAGCAACGTCAGGAACTGGTGCAGAACCTCGAAGAGGGGCAGGTCATCGACGGCGTGGTCAAGAACATCACCGACTACGGCGCCTTTGTGGATCTCGGCGGCATCGATGGTCTCCTTCACGTAACCGATATCGCCTGGCGGCGGGTCAATCATCCGACCGAGGTGCTCAATATCGGCCAGCAGGTGAAGGTCAAGATCATCAAGATCAACCACGAGACCCACCGCATCTCGCTCGGCATGAAGCA
>JGI12053J15887_10000030_pt1 | contig 36172 bp, 33 predicted proteins | sample MedBloCAOM1_O3_FD_15887 | JGI IMG/M metagenome (IMG submission 15887)
TCAGCGCTCGCCCTTTCCGTCTCCCCCTCAGACCCTAACGTGCCTAGCGTTCCGAACGACGATGAAGCCTTGACGCCGTCCTCGGACGTGGTGCTCCTCTCCCTCTCTAGGGATCGTACCCTAGCCGGGGCGGTTGTGGGATTAGAGGAACACGCCAGCCGGGGCGTCATCGCCGGCCCCGGCTTGTGGCGTCTGCGCCATAATACCGCACTTTCCCCCAAAGGAGAAAGCGATGCCGACAATCATTGCCGTCTTGGTGGCCGCCCTTGTTGTTGGGGGCTCGATTCTTGGAGCGGCCCGGATGTTGGTGCCTCTGGATTACCCCCAGCCCCCGGAGGCAATCGCAACATCCTTCACGTCGCCGTAGGACTGCGGCTTGCCATCAACCAGGATTTCGAATTGCGCGCCTGGGTCTGCTGGGAGCGTGCAGCGCCCAGAACCATCGCTGATCCTCGGGGCCGCTGCGGTTTTCGTATATTCGGCCGATACACCACTCTCCGCAGAACACGCTGTAGTCCACGCTGTCTTTGTAGAAGCCGGAGGTGAGCCCGGTGGGGCGCATTGTGAGAGGCATCAGCCCACCTTGTGGGCGACGGCGGTCATCACCCCACTCTGCAAGTCTTTGATCTCGACCACGCTATGCGGATTTCTGCTCTTGAGATACTCCGCGGCCTGCATCGCCAACTCCTTCCGATCGCGGTAAGTGCGCGGGACGCCGTCTATGAAAATTTCGAACTGCGCGCCGTGGTTGGGCATGAGGATTTAGCCAAACTCATTCACAATTCACCTGCCACGACACGCCAAACCGATCGTTGAACCAGGCGAACTTCCTACTGAAGCCGTAGTTGTTCGGCGGCATGAGCATGTTGCCGCCTTCTGATAGTCGCCCAACTAAGCCATCGAAATCAGACAGACCAGGCGAGTTCACATAGAGGGAGAGGGAAGGCGTGAAGTTGAACGCGTGCGGTGCCGCGCTATCGATCGCCATGAAGTCTTGCCCGTTCAGGACGAAACTAGCGCATCGCACGGTGCCTTCGGGTTCTGCCTGTTTAGGCCCATACTTCTCGATCGAAATGATGCGGGAGGCCGGAAAGGTCGACGTGTAGAAATTGATGGCTGCCTCGGCTTGGCCGTGACGCTCGCCTGAAAACATCAAGAATGGTCTGATCGGGTTCGAGCCCTTCGTTCCACCTTCCTCGATCATGATTTGATGCTCCTGTAGTAAGTCGTTCGAGTCTGGTCGCATCCGGTCGAAGTCGCCCAGACGGATGCCGACGGGTTCGATAATGCCTGTCCCAGCGGACAGACGCCTACGCATACGTTCGATCAGCATGCAACGAATGTAGGCGCGGCCGCGCTTGTTGGGTATCCGGTATCTAACCGCCTTTTTGGCCCGGGCGCTGGATCGTCCCGCCTTCTTGGGCGCTGGCGAGCTCGAGGAGTTCGGTTGCGCATTCGTCCATCGTCGTCATTAAGCCGAGCCACGCGTGGCCTCGCGCCTCACCGCGAAATGCGGTGTGCACCGCCTCTCTGCCGACACGATATGATTGGGAACAGTTACCAGCGGCAGACCCTGCGTGGACCCCATGGCGTCGACCGCCACCAACATCCGCCACCCCTGTTCCAACGGCATCCGCCCCAAGGGCCTCGGTGCCGACCGAGCCCGCAGCCCTGCCGGATTTGGACCAACTGGTCCGTTTGATCCGCCAGATTTGAGATTGGAAAAGCCTGAGCTTCAAAAGCCGTTGTCGCCATGATCGCGCCCAGCGCGGTCATCAAACAGAAGTGTTTTCGCATCGGATCGACACCTTTCATTCTGGCTCAATGCATTACGCCCTCTCGCCCGGCATGCCGCACACGACGGGGAGAGCAACGAATTATTCGCTACTCGTATCGGAACCGCAACCTTCCGTATGATCTGCGAACATCTCACTCGGCCCTGGCCGAACGGGTATCCGATAATGCCTCATTCCGAAACTTGATGTGATTGAACGGCAGAGGCGCGGTCTCTTGGACCGCGCTCGGTTGGGCGTGCTTGGCCGTCCAACTGGAACCGAGTCTCGATGCGCGAAAGTTCTGATTGCATGATCACGACAGCGGCAGGCCGCGAAGCGCCGGATTATAGAGAGGCTCGGGCTTCGACCACCAGCTGAGGCAGCGCAAGAATGTAGTTGGCAGCCTCGCCAATGGTGCGAAGGACGGCGCCGTCCTTCATCGGTAGGGCTTGGGTTAGCTTCTGGGAGAGGTACGCGGCCGGCAACGACATGTTGCATATTTGGGTGGCCAACGGCCGTGAGTCTAGTCGTCACCTCCGCCTGCGCCCGCATGAGGCGTTCGATGGTCTGCCGCTCACGACCAACCGACGGGAGGAGTGTGTCCAAATGCAGGTAAAATGGTCAGATCAGCCGCCTCTGCCGCCGTTGGGGGTGCCAGGGGTGACGGCAGTCATCCGCGCCGCCAGCCTGGCTTGCCAGAATGCAGGAAAAGCGCAAAAATTCGTGCCACTTTGGGATTCATCCGGGGAATCCCGGCTAAGAAGAACTTTTCGAGCTGCCGTCGGCCTGCCAGAGACATCGGAAATGCAGGAAGAAAGCGCAGAGGATAAACGGCGAAAGCACCCGGACCTGTGGAAAGGCCTGCCGACAAAATGAATGGGCTTGCAGATCTTTATGGCGCCCCATTCTAACGCTTATGAAATCCCTATGCCGCAGGCATTTCTTCCGTCTCGTTTCTTTATGGCATTTTGCCCATTTTATGGGAGGAGGCCACACATTCAGGCCGAAACTCAGAGTTGTGTCATGTTGTTCGATCCGAAATCCGAGCAGGACGCTGGAAGCGCAGCTTCGACGCGCCCAGGCGCTGACGCCGGAACTGATATCCGATGTGACCGCAGAGGCGTGCGTATGCTTCGCCGCGCGCGGAGGCACCGCAAAACAGCGAATCAATCGACTGATCGACGCCGGTGCTTGGACCGACACCGCACTTGCCTTGCTCGAACTGGAGCTGCCGCAATGGAAGCTTCGCAGGATCGTCTACGAAGACGGCGAATGGCACTCGAACTGCTCGGTCGCGGCTTCGATATCGCCGTGCTGCTGTGTGAACTGCGTCACTCTGGGCCCACGGACAATATGCCAATGCCATGCGCAGTTCATCATCCACGCGGAGATTACAGATGCGCAACCGCATTACTCGCACCGTAATAGCCGTAACCGCCGTCGCCGCTATCACCGTTGCCTGGTCAATGTCCGCGAAGATTGCGGGTAAGGGGAAGCCAACCGAAGCGTCAGCCCCGATCTCGCCGCACGACATCGCGGCCAAACAGGGCAACACCCTTCCGGTCGAGTACTGGAGCCACCCGTACTGAATAGCGCGACGGTTGTTGGGGACGAACGTCCGCGAGCGTGTCGAGCTCGGTGCCGTCCCTTAGCTCGATTGAGCGGGTGAGCCGGGCGGACCAGCGGTGGGCGTCTTGGCGGGTGGGCATGATTGGAGATTGCCAGCAACAAGTAGGAGTGAACGGGGGCGATCCCGGTCAGGGTCCCCAGCCAATCCCGGTACAGCTCGCGGGCGCCGCGGCGCCATACCGATAGCATCGTGATCGGGTGCATCGGCGCCGCGAATATCTTGAACTCGATTCCCTGCGCTCGGCATAAATCGACCATGGCTCGCATAGCCGCAATCGGGTGCTGGCCTCTTTCCATGCGGAGTGGCCCGTTTTGAATCTGTGAGTGGCTTATTTTGATTTGAAGAAATAGACGCGCCGCTCGATCGGCGGGCAATCGATCTTGCACTTGTATTGGGCCGCTAGGTCCGCAATCAGCCCGCGGCCCGCAGTAGAAAATTCGTCCAACTCCTCTCCAGTCAGCCGTTCATAGTCTTCCGCCGTAACGTATCCGTGTTGGTCAAGCGATAGACGAGACAATGCAGTCCCGAGTTGATCGAGACTGCCGGCAGGAAAATGGATCGCCTCAGTTGGCAGCCTCGTCATTTACAGACCCTTGCCGTCATCCTCCGCATCGTCATCGCTGTAGTCAAAAGACAATTGTGTCGGCTTGCCTTTGCGCGGGTAGTTCTTGTCGAGCTTTGCGCGGAAGTCATGCCAATCCGTACTCAACTTCATGGTTGCGACGACGGCGCCAAGGTGCTCCCGCAGTTTTGGATAACCCACATTGCTGGTCAACCATTGAAAATGGCGATGCTTTCGCCGGCCCTCCGCATCCGGTCCAGCATCATCTGTAGCCCGGCCTCGACTCTGTTGCCGCCATCCGGGAATGTGACCGGCTCGCAATCCATCTCCAAGCCTGCGTCGCGCGAGATAGAACGGCAGGGAGCCGATCGGCAGGGAGGTCACGCCCGCAAGCCGCGTCCCCGGCGCGTCCCCGGACCAAGGGCTCGTAAATCTCGCCCCGCGGCGACCCACAGAATGGGCGTATCCACAGCCCTTGCCTATATGCCCAGCCAGCCACTTTGTGCCCCCCGTGTGCCCCTACAGTCGGCGAAAGTGTAGCGGACCGGGAAGCGTGAAGAAGATAAATCCTTAATAAACAATGATTTGCCTCCATGAGCGCAACTTAAAAGCGATAATGGCGCGCATGACACTGTATCATCTTCAAGTCCCCTTTCCATGTCGGCCCAGGAACCGCTCGGGACGACAGGTTGCGGTGAGCACCGCTGTTGGTGAAAACATCCTATGCTTGTGATCACCGACCTTACCTATCGGATCGGCGGCCGCACCCTGCTCGACGGTGCCACCGTAGCGTTGCCAGCCGGCGCGCATGTCGGGCTTGTGGGTCGCAACGGCACCGGCAAGACCACGCTCTTTCGCCTCATCGCCGGCGAGATCACGCCCGAGGGGGGGCAGGTGCAGATCTCGCCGCGCGATCGCATCGGCCGGCTTGCCCAGGAAGCGCCCAATGGCCCGGAGAGCCTGCTCGAAGTCGTGCTCCAGGCCGATGCCGAACGCAGCAAGCTCTTGGCTGAAGCGGAGACGGAGTGCGAGCCCGCGCGCATCGCCGAAATCCAGTGTCGGCTTGCCGACATCGGAGCGCATTCGGCACCCGCGCGCGCAGCCGAAATCCTCGCCGGCTTGGGCTTTTCCCACGCCGATCAGCAACGCCCCTGTGCCGAATTCTCCGGCGGCTGGCGCATGCGGGTTGCGCTCGCGGCAACGCTGTTCGCCGAGCCCGACCTCCTGCTGCTCGACGAGCCGACCAATTATCTCGACCTCGAAGCTTCGTTGTGGCTGGAAGCGCATATCGCGCGCTACCCGCGCACGGTGGTCGTCATCAGCCACGACCGCGATTTACTCGACAAAGCAGTCGATTGGATTCTCCACCTTGAAGCGGGAAAGCTCGCGCTCTATCGCGGCGGCTACACCGCCTTCGAGCGCCAACGCCGCGAGCGCCAAGCGCTCGACCGCAAGCTTGCTACGCGGCAGGAGGCCGAGCGTGCGCGACTGCAAGCCTTCGTCGACCGCTTCCGGGCCAAGGCCACCAAGGCACGCCAGGCACAGTCCCGGGTCAAATTGCTGGCCAAGCTCGAGCCGGTCGCGGCCATCGTCGCCGAAGAAGTGCCCCTGATCGAAATCCCGCCGCCGGCGAAGGCGCTGTCGCCTCCCATCATCGCGCTCGACGATGTTTCGGTGGGCTACGAGCCGGGCCGCCCGGTGCTGCGGCGCCTCACCCTTCGCATCGATGACGATGATCGCATCGCGCTCCTCGGCGCCAACGGCAACGGCAAATCGACGCTGGTGAAGCTCCTGGCAGGCCGGCTCGAACCGATGTCCGGGCAAATGACCAGGCCGCAGAGACTCGAGATCGGCTATTTCGCCCAGCACCAGCTCGATGAATTGAACGCAAACGAGAGCGCCTACGAGCACCTGCGCCGGGTCATGCCCGACGCGCCGGAGGCCAAGGTGCGTGCGCGCGCCGGCGCAGTGGGCTTTTCGCAGGCGTTGGCCGACACGCCGGCCGGCCAACTGTCAGGCGGAGAAAAGGCACGGCTGTTGCTCGGCCTTGCCACCTTTTCAGGGCCTCATCTCACGGTTCTCGATGAGCCGACCAATCATCTCGACATCGATAGCCGCTCTGCGCTCATCGCGGCGATCAATTCCTACCCCGGCGCCGTGATCCTGGTGTCGCACGACCGCTACCTGATCGAGGCCTGCGCCGATCGTCTCTTGCTGGTGGCGAATGGACAGGCGGTCCCGTTCGACGGTGATCTCGACGATTACCAGAAACTGGTATTGAGCCAACGCGGCGCTAACGGCTCGGATCGCGAGAACCGCAAGGAGCGCGGCCAGCCGCGCGCAGGGCGCGCGGATCTCCGGCGCGCCGCGGCGGAACGGCGTGTCGCGCTCGCCCCCTTGCGCCGGCGGATCGCAGACGCGGAAGCCGCCGCCGCCCGCCTCAATGCAGAGATCGCGCGGATCGACGCGGCTCTGGCCGGCTCCGGGTTGTTTGCACGCGATCCGGCAAAGGCCGCAACGCTCGCCAAGGCGCGCGCGGATCATGCCAGCGCGCTCGCCAAGGCGGAGGAGGACTGGCTGGAGGCGAGCGCGCTCGAGGAAACGGCGATTCGGGACCAATGATCAGAAAGCGACGCTCGTATTGCGACCGATGATTACCGGCCGCAGGCCCTGCGTGTTGTGCCGCAGGCCCTGCGTGTTGTTATGTGCCGGCAGGTTTTTTCGGAGTTGCCTTCTGTGCCTTGGCGGGCGCAGGCGGTGGACCCGGCGCGCGCTCGATCGAGACCAAGCGACCGCCGACAAAGCGGTAAATCCCCGCGGAAGAGCCACGAGCATAGGTCAATACCACGGCGCGCTCGCCCCGTTCATCGGCGCTGACATCGACCTTTTCGACCGGGCCTGCCCGCCGCACGACGTCACATTCCGTCATCTGCAGCGAGATGCCGCCCGCGCCGGGGGGCGCAGCCCCTGCTGTTGACGGGTCNGCGAAACCCGCAGCCTGCTCCGTCGCGGCCGCGCATTGTCCATCCGCATTAACGAGATCCGCNGGAGTGACTGGCCGCAGCGAGAAACCGGTCTTGCCGCCCGAAAAGGCCGCCCAGTCCGGCTGGCGCATCAGGGTTTCGGGCTTGGGAACAAGCGTGAGATTGTTCAGACTGAGATCGGACGAGCACCCCCCGACGGCCGGCGCAAGCGCAACAGCCATCGTCATGTGCAACGCAATTCGTTTCGATCGTTGCATCGCCAAGCCCTCGACTCTCACCTCCGGCTCCGACCGACGCGCAGTGAGCCAAGAGTTTGCGCCGGCACCATGACCTTGATCAATAGGTCTTTTTCCACTTCACGTGCCGGTTCGGTGCCTGACCGGCGCGGGACGGAGCTCGGCCTCGCCGAATGATGCTCCAACCCCGCAATCCGAATCGCGTCGGCGCGGGCCCTATTGCGGCTGCGCCCTCGGAGCCGTGATCCGGACTGCAATGATCCAGGCGACCCATAGAAATACGAAATACATCGCCAGGAAGGCCGGCAAGCTTGCGGCCGGGGCGTTCCGTTCAATGGCCAGCCCGATCAGATAGGCCGCGATGTCCCCGGTGATCATCAGCGCGAGGTAGACGATGAGCAGCGACATGCCTTAGTTCCCTCAGATGCGTTACCCGGTGCGCGGTCAGGTTGATGACTATCGATAGCCACCCGAAACGCACTTGCGTCAAGATGGCGGCGCGGGCCGCAGATTAGGTTTGCGCGAATCCAACAGGGCTGGTCGTGTTCGTGCCGAAGTCCCGGTTTTGCTGACGCGTTGAGCGATCTTCCAACACTTTCGCTCTATCCGCAACACCTCCACGGCAGCCCGAACACGCCGCGGGGCCTGTCATGGATGACGGCCAGGCAGCGTACGTCAAATGACAGACGTTTTCCTCCCCCCTGCGCTACCGCCCGAAAGGCCAAGATTCCGTTGCGAAAGCGGCCCTGTTGCACTGTGGTCCAATATCAAATCCCTTTCACCGTTGCGCAAATATCACAGCCATCTGCACCAAGACGCGCTAAGGTGAGTCTACCAGTCGATGATGACTCCAACTGGTCTAACGGGGAACCTTGGGGGGCCTAGCTATGATGAAGAAATTCTTACTTGGAAGCGTGGGGCTTGCGGCGATGCTCGCAGGGCCTGCAATGGCGGCGGACATGCGGGTAGCACCTCCTCCTCCGCCGGTGGCGTACTATGATTGGACCGGCGCCTATATCGGCTTCAACGCCGGCGCGACGTGGTACGACGTCAATCGGCATTTCACGGGCGTGGGTGGCGGCTTCTTGCCGAGCGCCGACGTCGGGACCAACGACAGCGATGGCATCTTCGGCTTCCACGCTGGCGCGCAGTGGCAGTGGGGCGCTTGGGTCGTGGGTGCCGAAGCGGCGCTGAGCGGATGCTTCAGGGAATGCCGCAGCAACAGCACCGTCAACACGTCACCGATCTTTGGCCCCACCCAATTCGCCGAGCACAAGATCACGAACCTGTTCACGGTGGGTCCGCGGCTGGGCTACGCTTGGGACCGGCTGATGATCTTCGCGACCGGTGGTTGGGCTTCGGCCAATCTCAAGGGATCGTTTTGTTCCAGCATCACCGGTATTTGCGACGGGCCCGGTTCCGGTGGAAACGGCGCATCGCGTAACAGCGGCTGGTATGCCGGTGGCGGCTTCGACTATATGGTCCACAAGGGCCCGCTGGTCGACGTGCTCCTCGGCCTCGAATATCAACACTTCGACGTGAGCGGCAAAAACGCGTTCTGCGGCAACCCGGGGTGCCTTGTTCAGACCGCGGCGGACTACGACCTGAGCGCCAAAGGCGACATCGTGCGCGCTCGACTGACCATCAAGACCCAGGGGGGCGCGTACTTCTGGAGATAACCGATCGGTTGAGAGATCAACCACGAAAGGCCCCGGCAATCCGCCCGGGGCCTTTTTCGTTGCGCACGCTCGCGCGAGAATGAAGGCCAGCGGCAAACAGCGCGACCACTCTGGCATGCGGCCTTTCGCGTTCATCCCATGCGTTGCCAGCGCCCATGCTCGTCGGCCTGCCAATAGGTAACCTCGAAGCCTTTTGCCCTTCCCTCGCTCCAGCGTTCGCGCGCAGCGGCGACCGCTTCGGGATCGTTCCCGTCAATGAGGAGCACGATGCGCTGATAACCGCCGGCGTCCGCCGGTACCGGCGCGCCGTCGACGAGAAAGCGCACCGCCGCGCCGTTCGGATTGTTGTCATGGACCGTAAGCAGGACCGGCTGCTGCGGTGCCTCGGCCTCGCGCCAGGTCCCGTGCGGAAGAAAGCTGTCGTCGCGGAAGGTCCACAGATGCGCGTCGAGGGCCTCGACCCGCTCTTCGGAGGCGGCCTGCACGACCACCCGCCAGCCGCGCTCGAGCGATTTTTCAATCAACGTAGGAAGCACACGCTCGAGCGGGTGGCGCTGCAAGTGATAGAACAGGATTTCCGTCATGGTGTTTGGGCGGCCACGTGCCCGCTTCGACGTCGCATCACTTCTCGTAATACTCGCCGACAAGCCGATCCAGCAGCCGCACGCCGAAGCCCGATGCCCAGCTTCTATTGATCTCGGTCTGCGGCGAGCCCATGCCGGTGCCGGCAATGTCGAGATGCGCCCACGGCGTCTTGTCCACGAAACGCTGCAGCAGCTGCGCTGCGGTAATCGCGCCCCCGTAGCGACCGCCGGTATTCTTCATATCGGCAAACTTCGAGTCGATCATCTTGTCGTATTCCGGCCCGAGCGGCATCCGCCATACACGCTCGCCGACTTCGTTGCCGACCTTCATGAGACGCTGTGCGAGCTTGTCGTCGTTGGCAAACAAACCGGCATATTCCTGCCCGAGCGCAACGATGATCGCGCCGGTCAAAGTGGCGAGATCGATCATGAACTTCGGCTTGAAATGCTTGTTCACGTAGTGGAGCACGTCCGAAAGCACGAGACGCCCCTCGGCGTCGGTATTGATGATCTCGATCGTTTGCCCCGACATTGTGGTTACGATATCGCCCGGACGCTGCGCCCTGCCGTCGGGCATGTTCTCCACGATTCCGATCGCACCGACAGCATTGACTTTCGCCTTGCGTGCAGCGAGCGCATGCATGAGCCCGACAACGCAGGCTGCGCCCGCCATGTCGCCCTTCATGTCCTCCATGCCGGCTGCCGGCTTGATCGAAATGCCGCCGGTATCGAAACAGACGCCCTTGCCGATGAAGGCGACCGGCGCAACACTTCGCTTGCCGCCGTTCCAGCGCATGATCACCGTGCGGCTCTCATGCTGGGAGCCGAGGCCCACGCCGAGCAGCGCGTTCATGCCGAGCTTCTTCATCTCCTTGACGTCGAGCACGTCAACGAGCACGCCCAGCCTTTTCAGATTCCCGGTGCGGCGCGCGAACTCTTCGGGGTAGAGCACGTTGGCTGGCTCGTTGACCAGATCACGCGCAATCACGACCCCGTCCGCAACGGCGCGGCGCGCCGCAAACGCCTTCTCAACCGCCGCGACGCCCGCAACCGCGATCGTAACCTTGACCTGTGCCGGCCGCTCCTCCGCCTCCTTGCGCTTGGTCTTGTACCGGTCGAAGGTATAGGCGCGCAGTTGCACGCCGAGCGCGAGATCGGCGATCCGGTCCGGCTTCAGCGCTCCGCCGGGCAGATCGACAATGATGGTCGCGTCACCCGCGGCTGCCGGGATCTTGCCCATGACAATGCCGCCGAGTTTGACGAAATCCTTGGCCTTGAGTTCGCGGGCCTTGCCCACGCCCACAACCACAAGACGCGAGGCCTCCAGACCAAGGGGGGCCACGATGTCCAGCGCGGACCCGTTCTTGCCCTTGAACCGGTCGGCGGCCGCCGCCCGGGTGACCAGGTCACCGGTCGGCTTGATCGCGCGGATCGCGGCGGAGCCGAATTTGAGCCCCTCCTCACAGAACAGGACCAGAACTCCCTTTACGGGCGTGACAAGAGGGGCGAATTCAAGCTTGAGGGCGCGGGACATTGGGGGTGGGTCCTCTCTCGATCGAGTTTGACAAAACGGGAGACTTCCGCGTCGCCCGCCTGGCAAAACGCGCCTCCTTACGACTCATCCACGGAGGATCCGGTGGGCTTTGCCCCCAAAGCCCTGTGGCCGCCGGGCAACGCGCCCCAGATTAACGTTTTGTTGTGCATACTCAAAGGGTTTGCCTTGGCCAAGCCATTTTGTTGCTGGATCAAATAGAGGGTAAAAAGGGGATCGGTTTACCGTTGGGGCGCCGTTGAGGGGCAGAGAGCCGGCGCACCGAGGTTTTGCCGCGAGCGGGGACGCGTAATTCGGATGGGGTCCATCGGCCGCTATATTTTCCGCACCACGTTTGGTGCGTTCCTGGTTATTTGCGCCAGCGTGACCGCGCTCATGTGGATCACGCAGGCATTGCGCGACATCGACCTGATGACGAATCAGGGCCAGAGCATCTTCGTCTTCATCGGCATCACCGGCCTCATTGTTCCGCTGCTTGTCCTGATCATCGCACCGATTGCGCTGATGATCGCGGTCGCGCACGTGCTCAACAAGCTCGGCAACGACTCCGAACTCATCGTGATGAACGCGTCCGGCATGCCGCCATGGATTCTATTCCGCCCTTTCCTGGCGGTCGGGGTCGTCGTGTCGCTGCTGGTTGCCGCGATCAGCATCTACGTTTCGCCATGGGGGCTGCGCGAGCTGCGGCGTTGGGCGACCGAGGTTCGCGCCGATCTCGTTTCTAACATCGTGCAGCCGGGCCGCTTCACCAAGCTTGAAGAGCGGCTCACCCTCCACATTCGCGAACGGCGCCCCAACGGACAATTGCTCGGGATCTTCATCGACGACCAACGCGACCCGAAGGAGCGAGCAAGCATCCTCGCCGAGCAGGGCGACATCGTAAAGAACGAGCGCGGCCTGTTCCTCGTGCTTGAGAACGGCACCGTGCAGCGGCACGAGACTGGCCAGCGCGATCCCGCGATCGTGCTGTTCAACAGTTATGGATTCGACTTGTCGTGGCTCTCCAACAACAAACAGAGCCTGAAATATTCGGTGCGGGAACGATACCTTTGGGAGCTTTTTGATCCCACGCGGACCGACCAGCTGTTTGTGGATCAGCCGGATCAGGTCCGGGCCGAATTTCACGACCGAATCACCGCGCCCCTCTACCCGCTGGCCTTCGTCGTGATGACGTACGCCTATCTCGGCGCGCCGCGCACCACGCGGCAAGGCCGCACCATGTCGCTCCTCGGCGCCATCAGCGTGGTCGCAGCGCTGCGTGGCCTAGGTTTCGTCGGCATGATTGCCGGCGTGCACACCCCGATCGTACTGGTGCTCCCCTATATCGCCCTGATCGTGAGTTTCGTGCTGGGATACCTCGCTATTTCCCGCGGGGTCATCATCGAGCCCCCGGCTTTCATCGCCAACGCAATCACCGCGGTCATGGAACGCATCGCTCAGCGCACCAGCGCTCTCATGGGACAAACGCCATGATCGCCGGTACGCTCTCGCGCTATTTCGGTTGGCGCTTCCTTTCGGCGGTTCTTGCCGTGTTCGCGGGCACCTTGGTGCTGACCGCGATGATCGATTTTCTCGAACTATTGCGGCGCTCGGCCGATATCAAGGACGTCCCGGCTTTCGTTATCGCCCAGATCACGCTCTTTCGGGTGCCCTTCATTACCGAGCGCGTGATGCCCTTCGCCGTCCTCGTCGGCGCGATGTTCTGCTACTTGAATTTGTCGCGGCGTCTGGAGCTGGCGGTCGCCCGCGCTGCGGGAGTTTCGGCCTGGCAATTCATCTCGCCCGCCATCATTATCGCCGCCTTGATCGGTATCGCGTTAACGACGATTTATAACCCGATCTCCGCCAACCTGCGCGAGCTATCGACCCGTCTCGAAGCCGAACTGTCCGGCCGCGACAAGGGCTTTCGCAATCCCGGCAGCGGATTTTGGGTGCGTCAGCGCAACGATGATGGCCAGGCGGTGATCAACGCCAAATCGAGCCGCCAACAGGGCATCGAGTTGGGCGGCGTAAGCATTTTCCGGCACGATACCTCCGGCCACTTCCTTGATCGCATCGAGGCCAAGAGCGCCACCCTGGAGCCCGGATATTGGAGGCTAGAAGAGGCCCGTTTTTACGCCAGCGGAGTTGCAGCGGTTGAGCGGGACGTCTTTCGGCTGAGCACGACGCTCACGGCTGCGCAGGTCGGTGAAAGCTTCGCGACGCCGGAGACTGTGCCGTTCTGGCAACTGTCGTCTTATATCGATACTGCGGAGAAGGCAGGCCTTGCCGCCACCGGCTATCGACTGCAGTACTATCAGCTGTTGGCACAGCCCTTCTACCTCGTGGCCATGGTGCTTCTGGCCGCGTCGGTCAGTTTGCGCTTCTTCCGCTTCGGGGGTGTGCAGAAGATCGTATTAGGGGGGATCGGAGCAGGCTTTCTGCTTTACGTCATGGCCAAGGTCACCGGAGACTTGAGCAAGGCCGGCCTTATGGGTCCGATGACCGCGGCGGGATTGCCGCCGGCCGTGGGCGGCGTGACCGGCTTGATCGCGCTGCTGTACCAGGAGGATGGATAATGGCGCGGCCGGCCACCCATCCTCGGTTGGCTCGTCGGCGCGCCTGGTGTGGCGCGTTGATTGTGCTTGCGGCCGCCGCCATGCTGGTCGCCAGCCCGGTGGGCACGTCGCCGGCGCTCGCCCAGATGCTGACGTTTCCGCCGCGCCCCAAGCCGCCGGTCAAACCCGACCGCCCGCAGGAGCAGATGCTCGTGCGCGCCGAGGAGATCAATTACGACTACAGTAACGAGCGCGTGTCGGCCGTCGGCAACGTGCAGCTCTACTTCGGCAACTCGACGCTCGAAGCCGACCGGGTGATCTATGATCAGAAGACCAAGCGCCTGCATGCCGAAGGCAACGTCACGCTAACGCAGGGCGACGGCTCGGTTACCCATGGCGAGATCATGGATCTGAGCGACGACTATCGCGACGGTTTCGTTGATTCGCTCAGACTGGATGCGCCGGAGCAGACCCGCTTCGCCGCCGAGCGCGCGGAGAAGTCGAGCAATTTCACGGTCTTTCATAACGGCGTCTATACCGCCTGCGAGCCGTGCCGGGACGATCCGAAGAAACCCCCGAAATGGCAGGTAAAAGCCGCGCGGATCATCCACGATCAAGGTGAGAAGATGCTTTATTTCGAGGACGCTCGGCTCGAATTCCTCGGCGTCCCGATGGCCTATTTCCCGTATATGTCGGCGCCTGATCCGACCGTGAAGCGCAAGACCGGTGTGCTGACGCCGAGTTACAGCACGAGCTCGGTCTACGGGCTCGGGGTTACGGTTCCCTACTACTGGGCGCTCGCACCCGACTACGATTTCACCTTCACGCCCATGATCACGACCACGCAGGGTCCGCTGCTGCAGGGCGAGTGGCGCCAACGGCTGCTCAATGGGGCCTACAGCATCCGCGTCTCAGGTCTTTTCCAGCTCGACAAGGAGCTGTTTGTAAATACGCCCGGCTATCGCGACTGGCGTGGCAGCATAGAAACGGCGGGCCAGTTCAATCTTTCGGACAAGTGGGTCTGGGGATGGAATGGGACGGTGCTGTCGGACAAGAACTATCTGTACGACTACGGCATGCTCAAGAACGTGCAGACGAGCAATCTGGTCACGTTCATTACGCCCGACTACACCTTGTCCCAACTCTACCTCGCGGGCCGTGGCGATCGCAGCTACTTTGACGCGCGCACGATGTACTTTTATGGCCTCTCGCCAGTCGACATCCAGGGCCAGCTTCCGGTCGTGCACCCCGTGATCGACCACGATTATGTGTTCAAGAACCCGATATTCGGCGGTGAATTGAGCTTCCACAACAATCTGACCAGTCTGTCCCGCGATACCGCCAGTTTCGACCCGATCTCGCAGGCGGCCGTTAACGGTGGCCTATGCGCTCTGACGACCGCCGATCCTGCGGTCAAGAACGCGAACAATTGTCTGCTGCGCGGCGTGCCCGGCACCTACACCCGGCTCTCATCCGACTGGAATTGGAAACGCACGGTCATCGACCAGTGGGGCCAGATGTTCACGCCCTTCTTCTCCGTGCGCGCCGATGTTGCCGACGTAAACATTGCCGGGCAGCCGGGCGTGTCCAACTATATCAATGTCGGCCAGACCGACATCGGACGCGTGATGCCGACCGCCGGTGTCGAATACCGCTATCCGCTCATCAACGTGCAGGCCTGGGGCACACAGACTATTGAGCCGATCGCCCAGCTCATTGTTCGGCCGAATGAGACCTATGTCGGCGCCTTCCCCAACGAGGATGCGCAGAGCCTGATTTTCGATGATTCCAACTTGTTCAAGGTGAACAAATTCTCCGGCTGGGATCGCTTGGAAGGCGGCGGACGCGCCAACGTAGGCGTCCAATACACCGCCCAGTTCAATCGCGGCGGTAACGTCAATTTCTTGTTCGGACAGTCCTACCAGCTGTACGGGTTGAACTCATTTGCACTCGGCGGTACGACCAACACCGGCCTCAACAGCGGCCTCGACACCGCCCAGTCCGACTACGTGGCCCGCGCTTCGTATCAGCCGAATTCGCTGCTGACGTTTACATCCCGGTTCCGGCTCGCCGAGAACGACTTCACTCTGCAGCGCACCGAGCTGGAGGCCACTGCGGCATTCGGCCGGTGGACGACCACGGTGATGTACGGCAACTATGCCGCCCAGCCCTTGATCGGGTTCCTGGACCGGCGCGAAGGCGTCCTTGCGAGTGCACGATTGAAAGTGAACCCGAATTGGGTGCTGCTGGCAGGCGCAGGCTATGATATTCACGCCAAATCGGTCACTCAAACTCAGATCGGCGTCGGCTACATCGACGACTGCCTCATCTTGGCCCTGAATTATATTACAAGCTACGCCTATAGCGGCAGTGTGTCGGTCAACCACACCTATATGATGCAGGTCAGCTTGCGCACGCTTGGGGGGACAACGAACAATGGTGCGCCAGGAGTCTCCCCGATGGGCACCACCCGATAGCGCGCGCGGGCGAGAAGCTGGTTCGATCGGAGGATGATCAGAGCAGCGCAAGCAGGTGCCAGGCCCTGCACGGCGAGAGCGGACGGAGCGATGATGTTCGAAAGTCTCATGGCATTCCGCAAATTGATGGCGGCCGCGGTCCTCACCTTTGCCGCCGCGATGCCGGCAACCACCGCCAGCGCGCAGCAAATCGTGGTCATCGTCAACGGTGAGCCGATCACCGCGCTCGACGTCGATCAGCGCAGCAAGCTTACCCAATTGTCGACGCACAAGGTTCCTCCACGTCAAGAAGTCCTCGATGAATTGATCAACGAGAAGCTCAAGCTGCGTGAAGCCAAGAAATTCGGACTAGAGATCACCGCTTCCGAGGTCGACACGGCCTATGCCTCGATGGCGGGCCGCATGCGATTCACCGCCGATCAATTGACCCAGCAGCTCGCGAAGTCGGGCGTCAACGCTTCCACGCTCAAAGGCCGTATCAAGGCCGACATCGCCTGGGCGCAGATCGTGCGCGGGCGATACCAGTCGAGCCTGCAGATTGGCGAGAAAGACATCCTTTCCGCGATGGAAACGAAATCGGACGATTCGGTCGGCTACGACTACACGATGCGTCCGATCCTTTTCCTCATACCGGCGGGGTCGGCGGATACGTTCATCGATGGGCGCAAGCGCGAAGCGGAGGCCTTGCGCGGACGCTTTCAGGGCTGCGAGGAGGGCATCACCTTCGCCCGCGCATTGAAGGACGTCGCCGTGCGCGAACAGGTCATTCGCAGCTCGGCCGACATTCCTGCGGAGCTGCGCAAAGTTCTCGAGGGTATCGAAGTCGGGCGCTTGACGCCGCCGGAAGTCACCAAGTTCGGCGTCGAGATGTTTGCGATTTGCGCCAAGAAGGAGTCGACGGCCGACAACTCCCCGGGCAAGCGCCAGGCCAAGGAGAGTCTCATGGCCCAGCGCTACGAGCAGCGATCCAAGCAATACCTGCAAGAGATACGTCGCGGCGCGATGCTCGAGTACAAGTAAGGCCAAGCTTATGCCACCGCCTTTGGCGCTGACGCTGGGGGAGCCGGCCGGAATCGGTCCCGACATCACCTTCGCGGCGTGGCGCCGGCGCGCCGCGCTCGATCTTGCGCCCTTCTACCTCCTGGCCGACCCGAAATTTGTGACGCGGCGCGCCGAGCGGATCGCGCCCGACGTGACCATCGCCGTTGTCGAGCCGCAGGCGGCCGGCGCCGCCTTCAAGACCGCGCTGCCGGTGGTCGATATCGGCGTGCCGGTCAGCGCCGAGCCGGGCCATCCCGATCGCTCCAGCGCTCCCGCGGCGCTTGCGGCCATCCGTCGCGCCGTGGCCGATGTCTGCGCCGGCGCTGCAAGCGCGATCGTGACCAATCCGATTGCCAAGAACGTGCTTTACCTATCGGGTTTCGCCGAGCCCGGACATACCGAATACCTCGGCAAGCTCGCGGAGGAAGCCACTGGCGTGGCCGTGCAACCGGTGATGATGCTATGGTCGCCCGAGCTTGCGGTCGTGCCGGTTACCATCCACCTCGCGCTCAAAGACGTCGTCGCCAGACTTACCAGCGACCTCATCGTCGAGACCGGTCGCATCGTCGCGCGCGACCTCCGCGACCGCTTCGGCATCGCGCGTCCGCGCCTCGCCATTGCCGGGCTCAACCCGCATGCAGGCGAAGATGGCGCGCTCGGCGACGAGGATCAGATCGTGGTGCGACCCGCCGTCGAGCGTCTCAGGTCCGAGGGCATCAATGCGCGCGGTCCATTGCCGGCCGACTCCCTGTTTCACGAAGCGGCACGGGCCAGCTACGACGTGGCGCTTGCGATGTATCACGACCAGGCGCTGATCCCGATTAAGACGCTCGCCTTCGACCACGCCGTCAACGTCACGCTGGGCTTGCCATTCGTGCGCACGTCCCCCGATCACGGCACCGCCTTCGACATCGCCGGGACCGGCCGTGCCGATCCCGCAAGTCTGATCGCTGCTTTGCAGCTTGCGGCAACGCTTTCTTCCCGGGGCCAGTCCCGCGCGCTTGACGACGATAGCCCGCGAAGGCGGGCATAAACGCCTCATGAGCGCCATCGACGATCTTCCTCCGCTGCGCGAGGTGATCCGGCGACACGGTCTCAGAGCCAAGAAGTCCCTCGGCCAGAATTTTCTCCTCGATCTCAACCTGACCGCCCGCATCGCGCGCGCGTCGGGCCCGCTCGACGGCGTGGACGTGGTCGAAATCGGTCCCGGACCTGGTGGGCTCACCCGCGCGCTGATCGCCATGGGTGCGCGCCGCGTGATCGCGATTGAACGGGATGATCGCGCCATCGCCGCACTCGCGGAAATCGCCGCGCGATATCCCGGCCGCCTCGAGATCGTTGCGGGCGATGCTCTGGAATTCGACCCGCGCGCCGTTATCGGCGGCGCGCCGGCGCGTGTAATCGCAAACCTGCCCTACAACATCGCGACCGCCCTGCTGGTCTCTTGGTTGACGCTCGACCCATGGCCACCTTGGTATGATCGGCTCGTGCTGATGTTCCAGCGTGAGGTCGCCGAGCGCATCGTCGCCGCTCCCGGATCCAAGAGCTACGGACGCCTTTCCGTTCTCGTCGGCTGGCGCTGCGAAGCACGCATCCTTTTCGATGTCGCCGGCAGCGCGTTCGTGCCGCCGCCCAAGGTCACATCATCCTTGGTAGATGTGGTGCCGCGCGAAAAGCCCCTCGTCTGCGAACGTCGCGCGCTGGAACGGGTGACGAAAGCCGCATTCAGCCAACGCCGCAAGATGCTGCGCCAGAGTCTGAGGTCGCTCGGTCTCGATGCGCTCCCGTTGCTGGAAGCCGCGGACATCGAGCCCACTGCCCGCGCCGAAGACATTCCGGTCGAGGGCTTCGTCGCGCTCGCGCGCGCCTTTGCCGCACACTGACTGAATCGACATGACAACGTTGTTGTCACTCGACCGAGCCGTTCACGCTCCGGCCCAGCGTACAACACTTCTCCGTCTCACCGCCTAGGATTCTTCCGTCCGAGATCACAGTTCTGCCTGCAGGCGGCGGACAAAGTCGGAAAGTCCCGTCTGCCGCTCGCGCTTGAGGCGCTCGGCTGCCAGAATCGATTGCACTTGCGCAAAGGCGCGATTGATATCGGTATTGATGACCACGTAATCGTATTCGGCCCAGTGGCTCATCTCGTCGGCGGCCTTGGCCATGCGGGCGTGGATCACTTCATCGGAATCCTGCGCTCTCGTTCGCAGCCGCAGTTCGAGGTCCGGGATCGACGGCGGTAGCACGAAGATGCTGACGAGATCGCGATCGGCCTTCTCGCGAAGCTGCTGCGTTCCCTGCCAGTCGATGTCGAATAAGACGTCGCGGCCACGCACCAACGCCGCCTCGACCGGCCCCCGGGGCGTGCCATAACGATGGCCGAACACCTGCGCCCACTCCAGCAGTTCGCCGTTCGCGACCATCGCGTCGAATCGCGCCGCATCGATGAAATGGTAGTCGCGACCGTCGACCTCGCCCGGCCTTTGCTTGCGCGTCGTCACCGAGATCGACAGCTCGACGTCCGGATCAGCCACGAGGAGCTTGCGCGACAGTGTGGTCTTGCCTGCTCCCGATGGGGAAGACAGCACCAGCATGAGCCCGCGGCGGGCGATTGCATCTGCTCGTTGGTGACCACCCCCTGCCGTCGTCATAGGCTCATTCCAAGTTCTGCACCTGCTCGCGGAACTGTTCGACCACGCTCTTGAGCTCCAGCCCGATATTGGTGAGCTCGACATCGTTCGACTTGGAACACAGCGTGTTGGCCTCACGATTGAGTTCCTGAGCAAGAAAATCGAGCCGGCGACCGATGGCGCCGCCGTCGGCGATCAGCCGCTGGACCTGTACGACGTGTGACGCGAGCCGATCGAGTTCCTCGCGGATATCCGCCTTGCTGGCGATCAGGATCGCCTCCTGATGCAGCCGATCGGGATCTAACCGATTGGATGTGTCGAGCAGCATTGTGACCTGCTCGGCGATGCGCGCCTTGATCGCCTCGGGCCGGCGGCCGGGCGCCGCGTCCGCGCTAGCAGCGAGCGCAGCGATTTCCTTCACGCGCTGGGTCAAGATTTGCCCCAACGCCTCGCCTTCGTGCCGGCGCATCGCTGCGAGCTCCGCCACTGTCGCCCGGAACCCGGCGATGACTGCCGTCTCGGCGGCGCGGCGATCGTCCTCGCGCTCGTCTTCGTCGATAACCTCTATCACCCCTTTGAGCGAAAGGATTCCGTCGATCCGCGGCTTGGCAGCATCCACCCGCCCGGCGAGAGCGTCGATGGTTGCGAGCACGGCCGCCAGCACCGGTTCGTTGACGCGCACGACGGGTGCAACGCCCTGCCGCCCGGCGGTGAGCGTCCCATAGACCGTGCCGCGTGCGAGCACCTGCGCTGCGCTATTGCGCGCGGGACCCTCGACCGCGTCCCAACCCGGCGGCAGACGCAGCCGGAGATCCAATCCCTTGGCGTTGACTGATTTGAGCTCCCAGGCCCAGCTATAGGTGCCGCTTACGCCGTGGCCACGCGCAAAGCCGGTCATGCTCGAGAGCGCCATCGGCCTCTACTCGCAAACAATCTTGGATGACGGAATCGAGGCGGACCTTACCGGCGGGTCGCAGCGGTCACAAGAGCCGAGGGGTGCCGCGATCCCGGCGCCCTATTGCGCCGCGCCGGCCGCCCGTGACGAGCTGTTCGCGCCGCGCTTGCCTCGTTGCGCAGGCGCTGGCGCAGGCGCCGCGCGTCCTGGCGCGGGCGCTTGCACATCCGGGGCCGACGCCTCTCCCCTCTGCTCGCTTTCGAGCGCGCGCAGACGCGCGACGTTCTTGAGGTGCTGATCATAGGTCTCGGCGAACGCGTGTCCGCCAGTGCCGTCAGCCGCAAAAAAGAGCTCTTTTGTGCGCGCCGGATTCGCCGCGGCCTCGATCGAGCCGCGGCCGGGATTGGCGATTGGACCGGGCGGCAGGCCGTCGATGACGTAGGTGTTGTACGGCGTCGGTTGCGCGATCTCGCTCTTGGTAAGAGGATGACCGAGCGCCCCTTTGCCGAAGACAAGACCGTAAATGATGGTCGGGTCCGACTGCAGCTTCATCTTCTGCTTCAACCGATTGGTCAGGACCGCGGCGATACGCGTGCGCTCCTCGGGCTTGCCGGTCTCTTTCTCGATGATGGAGGCGAGAATGACGAGTTGGTCCGGCGTCTTGAGTGGCAGGTCGGGATTGCGCCGCTCCCAGACTTCCCGGACCAGCCGATCTTGCGCCTGACGCATGCGCTGGATCATCTGCTCGCGAGTGAAACCGCGGTTGAAGTGATAGCTGTCGGGCAGAAGGCTGCCTTCCCTCGGCACGTCCTTAACGTTGCCCGAGAGAATGTCGCTCTCCAACAGGCGGGCGACGATCTGCTCGGACGTGAGGCCCTCGGGAACGGTGAGCTGGTGCTGCACCACCTTCCCATCGACGATCGTCTCCACCACTTCCTTGACGCTGGCCCGCTTGGGGAAAAGATATTCGCCGGCCTTGAGCTCCGAGCGCGCGTTGAGCGCGAACACGCCGCCGAAGAACACGAGCCGATGCGCATCCATGACCCCCTCGCGCGTGAGGAGGTCGGCGATGTCCATGATGCCGGAGCGCGGCGGGATGTTGACGATCTTGTCTTCTTGCAACGGGCCCGGCGCCTCGAACCGGCCTTTCCCGACGACGAGCGCGCCCCCTACGACGATGAGAGCAAGTACCAGCACGGTGATAATGGCATTGCCCACGATCACCAGCGGATTACGCGCACGCCGCGAAGGGCGGGTTGGCATCGGCACGTGATCGGGCTCGAGGGCGGCGCGGGGGCTGCGCGGAGTGATGCGTTTAGGCTCCATGACCGACGTCGCAAATCCATCCGACCGCCCGGATATGGGTGGCTCCGGCTCGCCCAGCACGACCCGCGCCGGCGCCGGGGGCTGCGGCGTGACCGGATTCGGCGCCGACAGGCTCGGCGCGACCGGAGTCGGCATTATCCTACCTGACCTCTGCCCATCTGCCATCGGCAAATCCGGCGGTGCCGCCCCGGCCGCCGGTGCAAGAGGAGCGGATTCCGGACCTTTCACGGGCGCTGGCGCCGGCGGGGTAGCGGCCACCTTCCCGGGCTCCGAAGCAACAGGCTGGAGACCGAGGCCGCCTTTCGCCGAGAACGCTGTGGGCTGATCAGGACGGATAGCACCTTTGATCGATCCTGGCGGCGGCGGTTGCGGCGGCAACCCGCTCGCAACCCGGTGGCGCATAGACGGTGCGTCGGGACGATCGGGGGTAGTAAGTTCGCTCGAAATGGGAGGCCCGGCGGCCGCGGACGAAGCCGCAGGCACTTGCCCGGGTACGGAATCGACCGGCGAGGTGTCGGATTTCACCGGATTGCCGCGATCGCGCGCAGGCGGTGTGTTGTTCGAATTCACCGCCAATTCCCCACCTCAACGCCCACCATAGCCGCCACCACCGCATTCAATCGGGCAATCGACCCGCGCGCCCATCGAAGGCGTACCGGGTTGTGCCGGTCTGCGATCGCGTCCCCATCGGAATCGGCCGATTGAACCCCCCACATTAAGCGCGAATATGGCCAAAGGTGGGAACCGCAGGCGGCGCACATTCGCCAGTCGGTTGCGTATGAATGCGCGCAATCGACAATGGAATAGACCCAAATACGGATGCGGTAAGGCAAAGCCCCATTTCGGACGACCTGAGCGTGGCGCTGGCTCGCCGACGGTCGCGCTAATCCGCGACGCGGCGAAATACCAGCGACGCATTCGTTCCGCCGAATCCGAACGAATTGGAAAGAACAATGTCGATGTCGCGCTTTTTCGAGCGATGCGGCACGAGATCTATCGCCGTCTCGACCGACGGGTTGTCCAGATTGATCGTTGGCGGCGCAACGCCATCGCGCATGGCAAGGATCGAGAAGATGGCTTCGACCGCTCCCGCCGCGCCCAAGAGATGGCCGATCGACGATTTGGTTGAGGACATGCACATGCGTGCCGCGGCATTGCCGACCAGACGATGCACCGCCCCAAGCTCGATCTCGTCGCCCAGCGGCGTCGAAGTGCCGTGGGCATTGATGTAGTCGATCTCCGCCGCCGAGATGCCTGCGCGCTTGATCGCAGCGTTCATGCAACGCAACGCGCCGTCGCCATTCTCGGCGGGTGCCGTGATGTGATAGGCATCTCCCGAGAGCCCGTACCCGATGAGCTCGGCATAGATCTTGGCTCCGCGGCTCTTGGCGTGCTCGTAGGTTTCGAGCACGACGATGCCGGCACCTTCGCCCATGACAAAGCCGTCGCGATCGCGATCGTAAGGGCGCGATGCGCGCTCCGGTGTGTCATTGAATGATGTCGATAGCGCGCGGCAGGCAACGAATCCCGCCATGCCGATGCGCGAGATGGGCGACTCCGCCCCGCCCGCCACCATGACCTCGGCATCGCCAAGGGCGACGAGCCGGGCGGCATCTCCGATGGCATGCGCCCCGGTCGAACAGGCCGTCACAACGGCATGATTGGGCCCCTTGAGGCCGTGCGCGATCGACACGTATCCCGAGGCAAGATTGATCAGGCGGCCGGGAATGAAGAATGGCGAGACGCGGCGCGGCCCTCGCTCCTTCAGCACGATAGCGGTCTCGGCAATGCCAGTGAGACCACCGATCCCGGATCCGATCATCACGCCGGTGCTGGTCTGGTCCTCGTAGCTCGCAGGCTTCCAACCGGCGTCTGCAAGCGCCTGGTGGGCGGCGGAGACCGCAAAGATGATGAAGTCATCGACCTTGCGTTGTTCCTTCGGTTCCATCCACTGGTCGGGGTTGAAGCTGTCGCTCGAGCCGTCGCCGCGCGGAACCTGGCACGCGATCTTGGCCGGCAGATCGGAGACGTCGAACGTCTCGATGCGCCGTGCCCCACTGTCGCCATTGATCAGCCGTTGCCAGGTCGGCTCGACGCCGCAAGCGAGCGGCGTCACCATGCCAAGCCCTGTGACGACCACGCGTCTCATCTTCGACTCCATAGAGCGCGTTCAGCAAGAGTGGAAGTCGGTTTTGCGACGAGCTCTGATTCCGGGAGCGAGCACGCTTTCACCGACACGGGTTTACCTCGGTCGGCCACTGTACCGCTTAAGTTGGCGAAAGCCGATCTGCCTGCGACTGCCTGGTCAGCCCCTGACAGCGCGGCCGCGCAGCCGACATCACACCTCGGCGACGCTACGGCACGCCCAAGGCAAAGTGTGATCGCACAAGCCGCCAGTTCCGCCGAGGTGGCGGTCGTCAGCTTTTTGCGTTCTTCTCGAGGAACTTGATGGCATCGCCGACGGTCAAGATAGTCTCGGCGGCGTCGTCGGGGATCTCGCACCCGAATTCTTCCTCGAATGCCATGACGAGTTCGACCGTGTCGAGACTGTCGGCACCGAGATCATCGATGAAGCTTGCGTTCTCGGTCACCTTTTCGGCTTCGACGCCCAAATGCTCCACGACGATCTTCTTCACCCGCTCGCCAATGTCACTCATCGCTGCAACCTCGTGTCCTTTGAATTGAGCTCGACCGGTCAGCGCCCCCGAGCCATTGCGGTATGGGCTTGCGTGGGTGCCCGGCGTCGGATCATCGGGTCGCGAGCGGACCCCCCTGTGATGATTGGAACCGTTGTGCCGCCCCAGCCAAACCGAAGTTCGGTTATCATACTTCAAAAGCCTTGACCAGCGCGGCTACGCCGCATCGGATGCCTGCTGGGGCTCCCCGATGACGTTCAAATCATCGCCATCCCTCCATTGACGTGGAGCGTCTGACCGGTGACGTAAGCAGCCTCGTCCGACGCAAGAAAGACCGCCGCCGCAGCCACGTCCGCCCCGGCGCCGAGCCTGCCCGCCGGCACGCGGGCGAGAATCGCGTCCCGTTGCTTGTCGTTGAGTTTGTCGGTCATGGCCGTGGCAATGAAGCCGGGCGCGATCGAGTTCGCCGTTACCCCGCGTTTGGCATATTCGCCGGCGATCGACTTTATCATCCCGATCATACCGGCCTTGGTCGCGGTATAATTGCATTGCCCGGGATTGCCGGTAATGCCGACCACGGACGCGATGCCGATGATTCGTCCGAAGCGGCGCCGCATCATCCCCCGCACGGCCGCCCGCGCGAGGCGGAACGTCGCGGTCAGATTGACCGCGACCACCTGGTCCCAGTCCTCGTCCCGCAACTGGACCAGAAGATTGTCTTTCGTGATACCGGCATTGGTCACCAAGATGTCGAGTTGGCCCATGGCCTCCTCGGATTTCGGCACCAGCGCCTCGACCTCATCCTTGTCAGCAAGGTTGCACGGCAGCACGTGGACGCGGTCTTTGAGTTCGCCGGCAACCTGATCGAGCACATCTCGCCGCGTGCCAGAGATCGCGACGGTCGCGCCTTGCTGATGCAGCGCCCGCGCGATCGCGTTTCCGATCCCGCCGGTCGCTCCGGTAACGAGCGCGGTCTTTCCGGTCAGATCGAACATCGATCGCATTCCTTCTTTGAGACTCGTTTGCTGCGGCGAGCGAAGCAGAGAAATGGCCGTCTCATTTACTTGCCGCCGCGTTTACCAGGCTATTGCACTATGCGTTCGTGATCGGCCAGCGATCGCGAGCATATCACCACGATCGCAGCTTCCCCTCATCGATAGGCGCACCGCAACAACGCTAAGATCGCGACCTCTTGAACGCCGCCACATCGTCGGGCGTACCGATCGAAACGCCGCTTGCCCCTTCGGCCACGCGCTTGACGAGTCCGCTCAAGACCTTGCCCGCGCCGACCTCATAGAATCGAGTCACACCCGAATCCGCCATGAAGGCGATCGAGTCGCGCCAGCGCACCGTCCCCGTGACTTGCGCAACCAGCGCGTCAACGATGTCGGCGGGATCGCGGATCGGCTTGGCCAGCACATTGGCGACGACCGGCACTACCGGCGACTTCACTATGACCCCTGCTAGCGCCGCCGCCATGGCGGCGGCCGCGGGTCGCATCAGGGCGCAGTGGAAGGGCGCGGAGACGGGCAGCATCATGGCGCGCCTCGCTCCCCTTCCTTTGGCGATCTCGACCGCGCGCTCGACGGCGGCTTTGTCGCCCGAGATGACCACCTGCCCGCCGCCATTGTCGTTTGCAGCCTGGCACACCTGGTCTTGGGCGGCCTCGCCCGCCACTGTGACGGCCTGTTCGAAGTCGAGGCCGAGAAGTGCCGCCATGGCACCGGTACCAACCGGAACCGCCTTCTGCATGGCACGACCGCGGATGCGCAGGAGCCGGGCAGTATCGCCGATCCTGAGCGCGCCCGCCGCCGCGAGCGCCGAATATTCCCCGAGCGAATGACCGGCAACGAATCGCGCGTCGCGCGCAAGATCGACGCCGGCCTCGGTTTCCAGCACGCGCATGGCCGCGAGCGATACCGCCATCAGCGCGGGCTGCGCGTTCTCGGTGAGCATGAGGGTCTCCGCTGGTCCTTCCCAGATGACCTTGGTGAGCGCCTCGCCAAGGGCCGCATCGACCTCCTCGAAGACCAAGCGTGCAGCCCCGAAGGCGTCGGCTAGAGCCCTGCCCATGCCAACCGCTTGGCTGCCTTGGCCGGGAAAAATGAATGCGAGCGACATGCCCTTCCCTTGATGAGAACGGCCCTAAGACACCCCGCTATCCGCGGTGTCAAGCCGAGCCAGGCCCGGCATTGGCCGGTGCGGTCTGCGGCTTGCCTTTTGGTCGAAAGATCTTATAACCCGCGCTTCCGCTCGATCCCGGCCGGGAGCTGAACGGACGGCCGCTTTGGTGACTCACCTGCGCGGCAGGGCCTGATGGCCCGGCGTCCCGTGTTCCCGCCTTCTGAGCATTCGAGCCTTTCCCGAAAGGGCTCGAAGGGCTTTGCGCCGGGAGGAGCATGACACAGGGAAAGGCATACCGATGCCCCTCTACGAACACGTCTTCCTGACGCGCCAAGATGCGAGCGCGCAGCAGGTCGAAGACCTGACCACCCAGTTCACGGGCATTTTCGAGCAAATGGGAGGCAAGGTCGTCAAGACCGAGCAATGGGGCGTGAAGTCCCTCTCCTACCGTCTGCGCAAGAACCGCAAGGCGCATTTCACCCTTTTCAACGTCGACGCACCCGCCGCTGCTCTCAACGAGGTCGAGCGCCAGGAACGGCTCAGCGAGGACGTACTGCGCTATATCACCGTTCGCGTGGACGAGCACGAGGAAGGCCCATCCGCGATGATGCGCAAGGTCGATCGTGACCGCGAGCGCGACGACCGGGGATTCGGCTTTCGTGATCGCGACCGCGGCAGTTTCCGCGATCGGGATCGAGATCGCGGCGACCACCGTCGTGACCGCGACAGCCGTCCGCCGCGCGAGGGCGCTGACGACGCTCCGCCTGCTGGAAACGAGGGGTGACGGCCATGGCATTTTCCCCAACGCAGACCCGCCGCCCGTTCTTTCGCCGTCGCAAGACCTGTCCGTTCTCGGGCGCCAATGCACCCAAGATCGACTACAAGGACGTGCGGCTTTTGCAACGCTACGTCTCCGAACGCGGCAAGATCGTGCCGAGCCGGATCACGGCGGTCTCCGCCAAGAAGCAGCGGGAACTCGCACGCGCCATCAAGCGCGCTCGCTTCCTTGGCTTGCTGCCCTACGTGATCCGCTAACGGACCACAGCGTAGGACGGACGACAGACCTCAGAGGCTGCCCTTTCGCTCTCTGTTCTCGGTCGTTCGTCATCCAATGGTTGGGACGGAGTCGCTCCGTCTCTAACCGCTGATGAAGCGGGACAGCTTGAGATGATCCAGATCGTTCTGGTCGGATTGGGGGCTGGCGCTGCGGCGGCGCTCCTGTTTGCCTCGGTCGTTTCGGGATCGCTTGCGGCGGTCTTCCTGTTTTATCTAGCGCCGCTGCCGATCATGATCGCGGCGCTCGGCTGGAGCCACATGGCCGGGCTGATCGCCGCGGCCTCGGCCACCGCGGCGGTCGCAGCCCTCTCCGGCGTCTTCCTGATCGCTGTGCCCGTGATCGCGTTCGGAGCGTGGTGGCTCGGCTATTTGGCATTGCTCGCGCGACCAGCAACAAACGGTGCCGGCGGCGCGCTCGAATGGTATCCAGTCGGTCGGCTTGTATTGTGGGCGGCGGTGATCGGCACCCTGGTCGTTGCCGCCGCCGTTCCCAATTTCGGCACCGACCAGGAAAGTCTCCAGGCCGCTCTGCGCAAAACCTACGAGCGCATTCTGCGCGACCAGGCGCTGATCGATGTGCTGGTGGTTGCGGTTCCGCCGGCTGCGGCCGTCTTCTCCACGATCACTAACGTGTTCAATCTCTGGCTTGCCGCACGCGTGGTGAAAATCTCCGGCCGACTGAAGCGGCCGTGGCCCGATCTGGCAACTTTGGCGTTGCCTGCATCGAGTTCAGCGCTGCTCGCTGCCGCGATCGCGGGCTCGTTCCTGCCCGATCTTCCCGGCCTGCTGTCCGGTGTGTTTGCCGCAAGCCTGCTCATGGCTTTTGCAATCCTCGGCTTTGCGGTCCTGCATGCNGTCACGCGCGGNATGAGGGCCCGCATCGTCATGCTCACGGGCCTCTATGCGGCCGCGATGGTGCTGGGCTGGCCGGTCCTGGCGATGGCGGTTCTGGGCCTCGCCGAAGCCATCCTCAACATTCGCAGCCGCGTCACACGTAAACGGGGACCGCCAAGTTTGCGGACCTGATGTATCCAACGATCGAACAGATGGAGAGACGAAAATGGAAGTGATCCTGCTGGAGCGCGTCGGCAAGCTCGGCCAAATGGGCGATGTCGTACGCGTCAAGGACGGCTTTGCGCGCAATTTTCTCTTGCCCAAGGGCAAAGCATTGCGTGCCACCGAGGAAAACCGCTCTCGCTTCGAGAATATGAAGGTGGATCTTGAAGCGCGTAATCTCGAGCAAAAGGGCGAAGCGGAAAAGGTCGCGCAGAAACTCAACGGTCAGGGCTTCTCCGTACTTCGCCAGGCCGCAGAAGGCGGACAGCTCTACGGCTCGGTCTCGCCGCGCGATCTCGCCGACCTGGTGAGCGAACAAGGGTTTGCGATCACTCGTGCTCAGATCGCGCTCAACACCCCGATCAAGACCATCGGATTGCATAAGGTCCCGATCTCGCTTCATCCGGAAATCGAGGTGACGATCAACGTCACGGTGGCGCGCAACGCCGACGAGGCGGAGCGGCTCGCGCGCGGCGAGGACATCACCATCCCCCGCGACGAAGCCGAAGAAGCCGCCAAGGAGGCCGCGGCAGCGGCTGAAGCCTTCTTCGAGCCCGAGGTGGTGGAAGCTCGCCGCACGCAGGAAGCCACCGCAGATGCAGGCAATGCAGAAGCGGAGTCGGAGAATTAGCCACTAGGCTCCGGGTTGACGGTGTTTCGGACGCCGCATAGCGGCGAAACCGGAATTCATGCAACCCGGCGCGCGCCGGAAGGTGCTGATCGCCGCGCTATTCCTCGAAATCTTCGACGGCACTCGGCCGTGCCGGGGCGGCGATCGCAGTTTGCGAGGGCGCCGCCTCGGCGCCGCTCCCCTCTCCCCCGACCGGCAACTTCCCCGCTTCCATGCTCTCGGACGGACGACGGGGCTTCATTCCACCCGCTGCCGGACTTGGCGACGATTGGACCGGTTCGGTCGTTCCGGGCGTGCGCCGGCTGGGCGTCGCCGCCGGCAGTGCAACCTGGGTTTCCGATGGTTTGCCTTGTTCGGCACCTCGGGCGGCGTTTTCGGTCGGGGTGCCGGCCTGGCCTGCCCCCAAGGTCGGTGGCCGCCGCTGCTGGACCGCCCGCGGGTCACTGCCCACGGTGCCGAGATACGCGGCCATGGCAGCGGCTTCACGCGGCCCGGTGGTATAATGTTCCCGAAGAAATCCTGCGCTGGACTGCTTAAGTTCTCGCGGACTGCGGTGGCAAGCGTTGCAGGTGGCGGCAAAAATCTGCGCCGCGGACTTGCCGGCATCGAGGTTGGATTGGGCGTGAACCGGGAGAGCTGCAGCTGAGAGCGCTGCAGCTACGATCCACGGCAAGACCTGACTAACCCTCGGCACGGCTACCCCTCCGTCACTACCGGCTCCCGCGCCGGCCACCCATGATCTGCTGTGAATTCTTGGCCAAAAGAGGATTTGACCACCCAGATCTTGCCCGGCGCCCTATTCTCCGCAGCATCGCAGTTTCAATCGAGTTGCCGTCGCGAGCGGACTTTGTTCTAATTGCTGTGTCGGGCAGGCTGCCGGTCGCGGTCGACCAGTTCGTCTGTTTCGCGCCGACGCCGGTGGACGCCAATTGTGTCACGGGCGTGGCATGGCCGCGGCCGGCGAAGGGCGTAGGAGGCGGCCGGTGGATCGGTTGCTTCGAGCGGTATTCAAAAGGTTGGTCCGGGTCGGGAATCTTAAGGTCACGACCACGGGACGATTGAGTTTTACCTGCGGGGATGGGACCGACCCCCCGGTGGCGATCCGCTTCGCCACGCGAGCAGCCGAGCGCGCCGTCCTGATCGACCCCGAGCTGAGATTTGGCGAACTCTACGTGGATGGCAACATCATCGTCGAGCAAGGCTCGATCGCGGATTTTCTAGACCTCGCTATCAAGAATCTCAGCCGGGCTCGAACGAGCGTTTGGAGTGATGCCCTGAGGATATTGCGCTCGCTCGCGCGCGCTTTTTTTCAGCACAACACCTTGTGGCGGGCGACGCGTAACGCGGTTCACCACTACAATATCGACTATCGCATCTATCGATTGTTCTTGGATTCCGACCTGCAATACTCCTGCGCCTATTTTGAGAACACCGACGCGTCACTCGATCAGGCGCAACTTGCCAAGAAGGAGCACATTGCCGCCAAGCTTATGCTCGAGCCCGGTCTCAAGGTTCTCGACATCGGAAGCGGATGGGGCGGCCTTGGCCTCCACCTCGCACGCAACGCCAAGGTTTCGGTGGTCGGCATCAACCTGTCCGACGAGCAGGTGCGGATGGCGCAACACCGAGCCGCGGCGGAAGCGGTCGCGTGCGAATTTCGCGTTCAGGATTATCGGAAAGTCTCAGAACAATTCGACCGCATCGTCTCGGTCGGCATGTTCGAGCATGTCGGCAAACAGAACTACGACACGTTCTTTCGGAAATGCCAAGACTTGCTGACGGACAACGGAGTGATGTTGCTCCACACGGTTGGACGCTGGGACGGTCCGGCGGATACCAATGCATGGGTGTGGCGCCACATCTTTCCCGGCGGCTACACGCCGGCCTTGTCAGAGCTTGCGCTCGCCATCGAAGGGTCAGGCTTAATCATCAGTGACATCGAAGTGCTTCGTATCCACTATGCGGAAACATTGCGGGCGTGGCGCAACAATTTTCTGGCCAATCGCAACGAGGTGATCAGGCTGTTCGAGGAAACCCCGAGCTTGAGAGCGCGATTTGGTAACGCCGAAAGATTCATCCGGATGTGGGAATACTACCTCGCCGGGTTCGAAGCTTCCTTCAAGTATTATGGACTCGTGGTGTTCCAAATACAGTTGATCAAGAATATCGACGCCGTCCCGCTCACAAGGGATTACATATACAGCCGGGGACGTAAGGTTCATTCAGCAGCGAAACTCGCAGAAGCGGCTGAATAGAGCCCCCACTGCCCATGCCGCTGCCAAGCCCGCCGGGCGTCTGCGGCCGAATTGGTGACAGTTTCCGACAAAAACAAACCGACCTCCGCAACTCCAGCAACTCAGCTACGTTGCCGCGCTGCGAGGACTTTGTTTTAATTGTTCCAGATGCTGCCCCTTGGGGCGAGCCTGGCTCGACCCGTTTCGCAACCAGCGGGCCATAAGGTCGGCTTGGCGAGCGGAAGGGGTTGACGCGGTAGGAGGCGGCCGGTGGATCGGTTGCTTCGGATGGAGTTCGCAAGGCTGATCCGCACCGGGGATCTCCGGGTCACCACCGCGGCGGGGTCCGTCTTTGCCTGCGGGGATGGCACCGGCAGGCCGGCGGCGATCCGCTTTACCACGCGAGCCGCCGAGCGCGCCGTCCTCGCCGATCCCATGCTGAGATTCGGCGAAGCCTACATGGATGGCAGCGTCTTGGTCGAGCACGGCACCATCGCCGATGTGCTTGCGATCGTGCTTGGGCAACGCCACCACGACAGCCGGCCGTCGTGGGCGCAGTTGCGATGGCTGGCTCGCTATCTCCATCGGCGGTTGAAACAATTCAATCCACGCGGGCGGGCCCGGCGCAACGTCGCGCATCATTATGATCTCGACGGCCAACTCTATGCGTTGTTCCTCGACGCCGATCGGCAATACAGCTGCGCCTATTTCGAAACCGAGGAACAATCGCTCGACGACGCCCAACTCGCCAAGAAACGGCACCTCGCGGCGAAGCTTCTGATGGCGAAGGACCGGCGCGTACTCGACATCGGCTGCGGCTGGGGCGGGCTTGCGCTCTATCTTGCCGAGCTTTGCGGGGCGCGCGTTACCGGCATCACGCTTTCCGAGCGGCAGCTTGCGCTCGCACGCGTGCGCGCGACCGAAAAAGGACTATCGGAGAAGATCGAGTTCCGTCTGCAGGACTACCGCGACATATCAGAGAAATTCGACCGCATCGTTTCGGTCGGCATGTTCGAGCATGTAGGCGTGGGCTTTTATGACGCCTTCTTTCGCAAGTGCCGCGCCCTTCTCGATGACAATGGCGTGATGTTGTTGCACTCGATCGGACGGTCCGAAGGTCCCAACGTCACCAATCCTTGGCTTGAGAAATACATCTTTCCGGGTGGCTACATCCCGGCGCTGTCCGAGGTGCTGCCGGCGGTCGAGCGCGCCGGCCTGCTGGTCACGGATATTGAAATCCTACGCCTGCATTATGCCGAGACCCTCAAGGCGTGGCGCGCACGCTTCCTCGCCCATCGCGAGCAGGTCGAGCGGCTCTATGACATGCGGTTTACGCGGATGTGGGAATTCTACCTTGCCGCGTCGGAGATGGCGTTCCGCGAGCGGGCCATGATGGTTTTCCAGCTGCAGTTGACCAAAAAGCAGGGCATCGTGCCGATGACCCGCGATTATATCGCGCGCGAAGAGGCGCGGCTGCGCGCACTTGAGCACGGGGGCCGACCGGCATTGCGGCTCGCTGGGGAATAAGCGGTGCCCTGCTCTACTAGCCGTTGATGGTCAAGTGCCGCGCGAGCGCATTCGATGGTCAAGTGCGCCGCAAGCACATTCGACAGTTATTTGCGCGCGGTGAGTAGCGGGGACAGCANCAATGAACGGTCGCCTTGAATTGGTGGGGGGTGTAAGTGCGCCACTCTTTCGACCGATTGGAAGGCGATTCGCTCCGCATCATGGCACCCCTCGATTCGACCGCGCGCAAGCAACCGGGAGAGCCGGCCCCGCCCTATCGTGCCGCACCGCACAACATCGAAGCGGAGCAGGCGCTTCTGGGTGCCATCCTCGTCAACAACGAGGCGCTTTATCGCGTCAGTGATTTTCTCGAGCCGCCGCATTTCTTCGAGCCGATCCATCAGCAGATCTACGACATCGCACGCAGCCTCATTCGGACGGGCAAGCTGGCCTCGCCGGTGACCCTGAAGACGTTTCTGCCTGCCGAGATCGACATCGCCGGCTTGACGCTCGCCCAGTACCTCGCCCGTCTCGCAGCCGAAGCGACGACCATCATCAATGCGGTCGACTACGGGCGCACGGTCTACGACCTCGCGACCCGGCGCGAGCTGATCACTATCGGCGAGGATATGGTCAATGTCGCGTTCGACGCACCGGTCGATTTCGCCCCGCGCGACCAGATCGAGGACGCCGAGCGCCGCCTGTACGAGCTAGCGGAGATTGGGCGCTACGGCGGGGGGTTCCAACGGTTCGAAACGGCCCTCACCACCGCCGTCGACATGGCGGCACGTGCCTACCAGCGCGAGGGACGGCTCTCCGGCCTGGCAACCGGTCTCAAGGACCTCGACAACAAGATGGGCGGTCTGCAGTCCTCGGACCTGATCATCGTCGCCGGCCGCCCCGGCATGGGCAAGACCGCGCTCGCGACCAATATCGCCTACAACGTCGCACGCGCTTGGCGCGGCGAGGTGCGTGCCGATGGACACATCGACACGGTGAACGGGGGCATCGTGGGCTTCTTCTCGCTCGAAATGTCGGCCGAACAGCTGGCCACGCGCATCATCGCCGAGCAGAGCGGCATTCCGTCCAGCACGATCAGGCGTGGCGGCATCAACGAGCGCGACTTCGAGAAGATCAAGGACGTGGCAATCGAGCTGCAGCACTTGCCCTTCTTCATCGACGAGACCGGCGGACTGACGGTGGCGCAGCTTGCCGCACGCGCGCGGCGTCTCAAGCGACAAAAAGGTCTCGATCTGGTGGTCATCGACTATATCCAGTTGCTGCAAGGTTCGAGCCGGCGTTCGCAGGAGAATCGCGTGCAGGAGGTGACCGAGATCACCACCAACCTCAAGGCGCTCGCCAAGGAACTCAACGTTCCGGTCATGGCGCTCTCGCAATTGTCGCGACAAGTCGAGAACCGGGACGACAAACGGCCACAACTTTCCGATCTGCGCGAGTCGGGCTCGATCGAGCAGGATGCCGACGTGGTGATGTTCGTGTTTCGTGAGGAGTATTACCTCAGCAACAAGGAGCCGCGGCCCGGCACCGACGAATATACAAAGTGGCAGGTGGAGATGGCCGCCGTGCACGGCAAAGCCGAAATCATCATCGGCAAGCAGCGCCACGGCCCGACCGGCACCGTCAACGTCCAATTCGACGCGGCCGTCACCCGCTTCGACAACCTTGCGCGCGACGATCAGATGCCCGAACCGGTCTGATCGTCAGAGACGCGCAATCGAGGTCACGCAGCTGCGGCGCGCGCAGCGCAGAGGGATTATGAAAACCGGCATGGTTGATGCGCCCCAACCGCCAGCTCCGCTGCCGGCGGCGCGCCATCGGCGCTCATGGCCCGCTCACGGCCGCTCGCAACACTAGACGGGCGGGCACTGCCCCGTCATAAGTTTCAATCATGACCATCCACGATCCCGACTTGCGCCTCGTCGACGCGGCAGCCGATGCTTCCGACCCAACGGAAGCGGGTGGTCTTCTGACCATCGACCTTGCCGCCATCGAGGCGAATTGGAGGATGCTCGCCAGCACGACCGTGCCGGTCGAATGCGCTGCCGTAGTCAAAGGCGACGGTTATGGCTGCGGGCTCGAACCGGTAACGCGGACATTGTCGAAAGCCGGGTGCAGGACCTTCTTCGTCGCCGACGTGGCCGAAGGGCGGCGGGTGCGGGCGCTGGCGCCCGATGCGACGATCTACGTTCTCAACGGAGTCATGCCGGGTTCGGCACAGGCCTTCGCCAACGACTACTTGCAGCCGGTCATCAATAGCGCGACCGAGCTTGCCGAGTGGGATGCGTTCGTCGCCATCAACAATTGGCGCGGAGGTGCCGCTCTCCACGTCGACACCGGCATGAACCGGCTTGGGCTCACCATGGACGAAGCGGTCGCCATCGCGCCCCGCCTCCAATCCGAAAGCCATGGCTTCACGCTGCTGATGAGCCAACTCGCCTGCGCTGACATCCCCGACCACCCGATGAACGACCAGCAGATCCGGCTGTTTCGCGAAATCCGCATTCTCTATCGCGGGCTTGCGTCCTCGCTCGCGAATTCTTCCGGAGTATTCCTTGGCGGCACCGTGTACTGCGATCTAGTTCGTCCGGGCGTGGCGCTCTACGGTGTCAACCCGACCCCGGGGCGGAAGAACCCCATGCGCCCGGTGGTCGAGCTCAAGGGCCGGATCATCCAGGTGCGCACGGTCGGCAAGGGCGAAACCGTCGGCTACGGCGCTACTTTTGCCGCTACCCGGCCTAGCCGCATTGCGATGGTGGCAGTCGGCTACGCGGACGGCTTCCTGCGGTCGGCCGGCGCCTCCAAGGGCAAGTCCGCAGCCGACGTGATCGTGGCCGGCAGGCGTTGTCCCATCGCCGGCCGCGTGTCGATGGACCTGTTCGCCATCGACGTCACGCAACTGCCCGAGGGTGCCGTGCGTCGCGGCGATCTTGCCACGCTGATCGGCGATGGCATGAGCATCGATGATCTCGCCGCTGCCATGGGCACCGTCGGCTACGAGGT
>JGI12053J15887_10000031_pt1 | contig 35964 bp, 24 predicted proteins | sample MedBloCAOM1_O3_FD_15887 | JGI IMG/M metagenome (IMG submission 15887)
GACAGTGAGCACGCGATTTGTAGTAGGAATCTCAATAGGCAATTTTGTCCGGCTTCTCCGCCCAAGCTCGAAAAGCTGCTAACGCTTCTTCGCGCATCATCTGTCGCGTTGGAATCCGGCGTTGTGCTTGTGGCAGCTTCAATTCACTGTAAATAAACGAATCATCGAAACCAATCCCGGCAGCATCCTCAGCCGAATTCGCGAACCAGATACGAGAAATGTGCGCCCAATAAATAGCGCCGAGGCACATCGGGCATGGCTCGCAGGAGGTATATAGCTCGCAATCGAGTAACTCAAAAACTCCGAGCTTGGTGCAGGCCTGACGAATGGCCAGCACTTCCGCGTGAGCGGTGGGATCGTTCGTCGAGGTGACGCGATTCACGCTCTCGGCAATAATTTGGCCGTCTTTTACGATGACGGCGCCGAATGGCCCCCCGTTGTTAGAGTGAACGTTCTCAATGGAAAGCTGGATAGCCCGCGCCATGAATGGATTGTTCATGTTAATTTGCCGCTGGGGCCTCCCGGATTGCGATAAATCAAAATCATGGCGCGGTTCAACGCTGCTGGCAAAATTCGCCGGCACTCCTTCAGGGCAGCAAGTATAAGCCCGGAGCACATGTTGTTCGGTTCGAATTCTGACTTGCAGAGATTTGAAAAACTGCAGATGCCCTTAAGCGAGTTACCTTAAACTGAAGGAGGGTGCAGTGGAGTTTCGCCGCTTACCATGGATTTGCAAGCTTTCCTTTCTCGGCGCGTCGTTACCCCTGAGGGAATTCGTCCGGCCGCCGTGCTTGTCGAAGGAGAAGCGATTCGGGAGATAGTAACGCTCAATCAAGTCCCGCCAGAAGCTGGAATTGTCGATTTCGGGGATGCAGCCATTCTACCCGGCCTTAGCGACGCACACGTTCATATCAATGATCCGGGCCGCACGGAATGGGAAGGATTCGAAACCGCGACGCGCGCGGCGGCTGCCGGCGGATTTACCTGCGTGACGGATATGCCGCTGAATTGCGTGCCGGCCACCACTAATGTTGCCGCACTGGAAGCCAAGCGGGCTGCGACGAAAGGCCGGTGCTGGGTGGACTGGGCTGCCTGGGGAGGAGTGGTGGCCGACAATCAGCAAGATATTGCCGGGCTTGCAGCCGCGGGCGTGCGAGGCTTCAAATGTTTTTTGGTCCATCCGGGTATCGACGAATTTACGATGGTTACCGAACAGCAGTTGCGTGAAGCCTTACCGCACGTTGCGCAGACAGGCTTGCCTCTTCTCGTACACGCCGAGCTCCCCGATAGCATCGACGCGGCCACAAAGGATTTGGAAGAAGCCGATTGGACTGAGTATTCGACGTACCTGCAATCGCGTCCGGAGGAGTCGGAACTTTCTGCGATAAGACTTCTCATATCGCTCTGCCGCCAATACAATTTTCGTTTACATATAGTGCATCTGTCGGCGAGCCAGGCTCTTCCCGCTCTACGCGCTGCCCGGCTTGAAGGACTTCCAGTTTCGGTGGAAACTTGTCCGCACTATTTGCATTTTCACGCCGGAGCAATTTTGCGCGGAGCGACGCAATTGAAGTGCGCCCCTCCCATTCGCGGCGCCGAAAATCGCGAACAGTTGTGGAGCGCCCTAAAGGACGGAACGCTCGATCTGGTAGCCACCGATCATTCGCCCTGCCCCCCGGAAATGAAGCGCTTTGCCGAAGGAATCTTTCGAACGGCGTGGGGTGGCATTCCGAGTTTGTCTGTTGCGCTGCCAGTGATGTATACGGAAGCTCTCGCGCGGGGATTTTCTCTCACGGACATCGCGCGCTGGATGGCGGAAGCGCCCGCGAAACTGGTTGGGTGCCAACTTCAGAAGGGCAAGATTGCCGCAGGTTACGATGCCGATCTGGTCGTTTTTGATGAGGCCAGCGAATTTCTAGTCACACGCGACCGACTTCATCACCGGCATTCGTTTTCGCCGTACCTGAACGAAAAATTAAAAGGCGAGGTGAAAGCTACCTATGTTCGCGGTAGGCTCGTGTTCGCGAATAATGCATTCCACGGAAAACCGGAAGGGCGCGAACTCCCTGCTTAGCTTTCCGGATCGATGAACATGAATAAGGATCGCATCGTCGGCAAATCGGTTCCGCGACTCGAAGGCCGCGACAAAGTCACTGGCGCGTCCCGCTATGTTGACGATATGGAATTGCCAGGCATGCTTTACGGCGCCACCGTTCGCAGCCGCATCGCGCGAGGCAAAATAAAATCAATCATTTTTCGCCCGGTGGTGAATTGGGATGAATTTGTCGTGGTTACCGCCAAAGATATTCCCGGAAAAAATTGCATCGCGTTAATTGGTGAGGATCAGCCCTGCCTCGCGCAGGAATTGATCAATCATCCCGAGGAACCCATCCTNCTGCTCGCGCATCCAGACCGAAATCTGCTGGCCAAAGCGGTGGAAGCCGTTTCCATCGAATCTGACCCACTTCCGCCCATCTTCACTATCGAGGAGAGCGAGAAGCTTTCAGAGATTATCTGGGGCACGGACAACATTTTCAAAAGCTACCTCATTGAAAAGGGGGACCTAGAAAGCGCGTTTAAGAATGCCGACTATATCGTCGAAGCGGAATACACCACCGGCGCGCAAGAGCAGCTGTACATCGAAAACAATGGGATGATCGCGAGTTTCGATCCGCAACAAGGGATTACCGTGTGGGGCTCGCTGCAATGCCCCTACTATGTGCACAAGGCGCTCATGGAATTGTGTGGCTTGCCGGAAGACCGCGTGCGCGTGGTGCAAATGGAAACTGGCGGCGCGTTTGGCGGCAAGGAGGAGTATCCGTCGATGCTCGCGGCGCACGCGACGCTTCTGGCAATTAAATCCGGCAAGCCAGTAAAAATTGTCTACGACAGAATGGAAGACATGGCCGCTACTACCAAGCGGCATCCTTCGCGAACGCGTCACCGGACCGCCGTGAGCAAAGAAGGCAAAATTCTTGGCGGAGAAATTGAATTCACGATTGACGGGGGCGCATATAAAACTCTGACGCCGGTGGTGCTTTCGCGAGGCGCATTGCACGCTGGTGGATCTTATTATTGGCCCAGCGTCCGTATTCGCGCCAAATCGGTGGCCACCAATGCACCGCCGCACGGCGCATTTCGTGGATTTGGCGCACCACAGTCGCTCTTCGCGATGGAGCGCCACATGGATTTCATCGCGCAGACCCTGGGGATTTCTCCTGTGGAGATCCGAAGGCGGAACTTTCTCAAGCCCGGACAAACGACCACCACGGACCAAGTCGTACAGGAACAAATCGACCTGGGGAAGCTGTTGGATCGCGCGCTGGAACTGGCCGACTACCGGGCCAAGAAGGAAACTTTCGCCAAGGAAAGTTTAAACGCGGGCAAAAAAAAGGGTATTGGCATCGCGGCTTTTCTCCATGGCGCGGGTTTTACCGGTTCCGGCGAACGCTATCTCAATTCGCTCGTAGGCGTGGAGACTTGCGCTGACGGCACCGTAAGGGTTTTGGTCTCGAGTACCGAATTCGGCCAAGGCACAAAAACGGTGCTCTGCCAGATCGCCGCGGAGGCACTGGGAGTGCGTTACGAAGATGTGGGAATCGCGCAACCCGATACTCAGAAAGTTCCGAATAGTGGACCCACCGTGGCGTCGCGAACCATCATGGTAGTAGGAAAACTGGTTCATTCAGCGGCTTTAGCGATCCTGCAGACGCTGAGATCCAGCGGCTTGCTGGGCGAAGTTTATTCGCCCGAAGAGTTTCGCGCGGCCTGCCGCCAGCATGTCGCGCAGAACGGAGTATTCCGTTCTCTCGCACGATACCAGCAAGCTAACGACATTTCCTGGGACGAAGAAAATTATCGCGGCGCCGCCTATGCCGCGTTTGCGTGGGCCGTTTACGTTGCGGAAGTAACCGTCGATCTCACTTCCTACAGCGTAACGGTGGATGATTTCGTTTGTCTACAGGAGGTCGGCAGAGTTCTCCATCCAGTTCTCGCAGCGGGACAAATTATCGGAGGCGTGGCCCAGGGAATCGGGTTCGCTCTCTATGAGAAAGTAATTTGGGATAAAGGCCGCATGAAAAACGGTCAAATGACTAACTACATCATGCCCACTTCAGCCGACATTCCTCCGATCAGAGTTTTTTTCGAGGAGTTGGGTAACGTTCACGGAGCTTTCGGAGCAAAAGGAATTGGGGAGCTGCCGATGGATGGTCCCGCGCCAGCCATCGTCAACGCCATTACGGACGCTCTGGGCATTTCTCTTAATTCGATCCCGCTACTGCCGGAAGATATTTTTGAGGCCGTGACGGCAAATAATCCGCATCAAACGATGCATGTATCGGCGGACAGTAAGCAATGAGTGAGCTTTCGCAAACGGCCTCTAAATCGGGTATCACTTTTGTCGTGAACGGCAAGGCTGTTACCGTACGCGCTTTTGCCATGGAACGACTACTTGATGTGTTGCGGTTGCAACTTGGNTTGACGGGTACCAAGGAAGGCTGCGGCGAAGGCGAGTGCGGTTCGTGCTCCGTGTTGGTGGATGGAGTTTTGGTCAACAGCTGCTTGATACCGGTGCTGCAAGCTTCCGGTACGCACATCACTACCATCGAGGGTCTGGCTTTTGACCACCGTTTGCACGCGCTGCAACAAGCTTTTCTCGATTGCGGAGGCGCGCAATGTGGAATTTGTACTCCGGGAATGATACTTGCCGCCGCTCACTTGTTGAACAAAATCCCGCAGCCCACCGGGGCCGACATCCGCGAGGGATTGTCCGGAAATCTTTGCCGCTGCACTGGTTACATGCAAATTTTTGAAGCCGTCGCGGCTGTCGCGCGTCGAGGTACCCGATGAGGTCGCATCCCGGTGATTACGAACTCGTAGCTCCCAACAATTTGGCATCGGTGCTTTCGCTGCTCGCTCAGGAACCAGGCGCTTGGCTGCCTATCGCGGGCGGGACCGATTTGATGGTGCAGTATTCCGCGGGTCATCTTGCCGCGCGAAAGTTGGTCAGCATTTGGAATTTGCCAGAACTTCGTCACATTGAAATTTTCCCGGGCGAAATTCGCATCGGAGCCGGATGCACCTATACAGATTTGATAGAAAATGCCTTTGTGAATCGCGAATTTCTACTGTTAACGAGCGCCGCGCGCTGGACCGGCGGAGTAGCCAATCAGAATCGCGGAACGCTCGGAGGCAATATCGTCAACGCTTCGCCCGCCGCGGATTCTCTACCGGCATTACTGGTCCATGGAGCGGAGTTGATTTTAGTTTCCGTTCGAGGGGAGCGCCGGGTACCTTACGAAAACTTTCACACCGGCTACCGAAAAACGCAGTGCGCCCCGGACGAAGTGATTCAGTTTGTAATCCTTCCGAGGCAGTTTTCGGATTATCGTGCGTATACGCGTAAAATTGGCGCACGCAATGCCCAGGCCATCTCGAAAGTGTGTTTGGCGGCGCTAGGCCGGGTCGCCGGAGGAGTGATCGAAGATATTCGCATGGCTGTGGGAAGTGTCGCACCGATTCCATTTCGTTTAAGAGAAACTGAAAGGGTCCTTCGCGGCAAGAGAATTGATCCGGAGCTTATTATGCTGGCAAAGAAAACTGTGGCTCGCGAAATCCAGCCCATTGACGATATTCGATCATCCGCCAGATACAGGCGTGCGGTGACGGCGAATCTTGTCGCTGAATTTCTGAACGGTTTCGTTGAAGCCGGAAATAAAAAGTCGAGTGTGCTGGCACGTTGGAATTCTCTGCCGGCAGGAGAAGCGGCGCTTGAAATTCTGCCGTGTTGCGGTTCAAACTCCTGGGCACGACAGATGGCTGCTCTCAGACCCATTGAGAACGAAGATAGTCTGCTGGCCGCATCTGACAAAATGTGGAGAAGTCTCACGGAAGCAGATTGGATGGAGGCTTTCGCTCATCACCCGCGCATCGGACATTCGGTCGCACCTGCAACTGCCCCCGCGCGATCGGCCCAGTGGTCCAGCGAAGAGCAACAGAGAGTTGGCGCGGCTGAGAATGACGCCCTTGCTGCGCTGGCGGAGGGTAATCGAGCTTACGAGCAGCGCTTTAACCGTATTTTTATTGTGTGTGCCGCGGGCAAGTCTGTGCATACGATCTTGGATATTCTGCAACGGCGATTGCGCAATGACGAACAGGCTGAACTCCAGGAATCGGCCGAGCAACAGCAACAGATTACCAGCCTTCGCTTGAAGAAATGGATCTCTGAATGAGTCGAATCTCCACGCACGTCCTCGACGTTGTTCTGGGAAAACCGGCGAAGGATGTTTCGGTACGCCTGGAGCGGCGCGAACACTCCGGCGATTGGGTGGCGCTATTTTCTTCACGCACCGGGGCTGATGGTAGGTGCGCGCAATTGCTGCCGGCAAATGAGAGTCTTACTGCCGGTGTTTACCGCTTGAATTTCGATACCGCGAGTTATTTTCAAGCGCAGGAAATCGCAACTCTTTATCCTCTTATAGAAGTCGCATTTCAAGTTCTCGAGGGAGAATCAGAGTTTCATATTCCGCTGCTTTTGAGCCCGTACGGATACACGATTTATCGAGGGAGCTGATAGCGTGATTGCTTTGGCTGAGAATAAATATGGCAAGTCACGCGTACGTCTGGTCCAAGTAAAGCGGCGTGGCGACCGTCACGATTTTCGTGAATGGACCGTGGAAATCCTCTTCTCCGGAGATTTTGAATCCTGTTTCGTCGATGGCGACAACCGCAACATCCTTCCTACCGATACCATGAAAAACACGGTGTATTCATTGGCGCGTGAATCCTCGCAAACGTGCATGGAAGAATTTGGCCAAGAATTAGCGGATTTTTTTTTGGACCATAATCCACAACTTTCCACCACCCAGGTTTCCATCTCTGAAAAAACCTGGGAACGCGCAGTTATCGAAGGAAAGCCTCACCCCACAACATTTGTGCAATCGAGCGCCGAACTCCAGACCACGGAAACATTGCGAGCGCGTGCTGGCACATCGTCGGTTTGGGCCGGGCTCGATAACCTGGTCATTATGAAAACCGCGGGATCGGAATTTGCCGGTTTCCTGAAAGATTCGCTAACCACTTTGCCGGAATCGACGGATCGTTTGTTGGGCACGGCGCTTCGCGCGCGCTGGAAATATTCCGCGATGGATGTTTCCTTTCGTACTTTGCGAAAGAGTATCCGACAAATTTTGCTTGGCGTATTTGCGGGACATACCAGTAAATCCGTGCAACACACCCTGTACGCGATGGGTGAAGCTGTTCTCCAGCAGATTCCCGAAGTGGACGAAATCGAATTGAACATGCCGAACCGGCACTGTCTGCTTATAGATCTTTTGCGTTTTGGACAGGACAATCCCAACGAGATATTTGTTCCCGTAGACGAACCGCATGGCTATATCGAGGCGCGCATTCGCCGTCAGGATTAGGGGTTAATGTCACACTCTGGCATCATCACGGACCAGGCGGAAAAAGTAATAGCTCGATGCAAGCGGTTAGCGTCGGTTACCGAAACGCCGGGCAGCACCTGTCGTACGTTTCTCTCTGTTGCCATGCGCGAATGCTACCGTGAAGTGGGCGAGTGGCTGGAGACGGCGGGAGCCGAGGTGCGCATCGATGCGGCCGGAAATTTGCGGGGAGTTTATCCCGCTGCGCAAACTGCGGCGCCACGACTGCTCCTCGGTTCGCATTTGGATACCGTGCCGGACGCCGGGGCCTATGACGGCGTGCTCGGAGTAGTGCTGGCTGTTTCGTTACTTGAAACGCTGGAGGACCACAAACTTCCCTTCGCCATTGAGGCCATTGGTTTTTCAGAAGAGGAAGGTATTCGCTTCGGCACGCCGTTCATCGGCAGCCGCGCGTTAGCCGGCAAGCTGGATGACGAGTTACTCAATCGTAAGGACACAAATGGGGTGAGCGTTCGAACCGCGATTGAGAATTTTGGTCTCAAACCCACGGACATTTCGAAGGCGGCAATGAGCAACGATACCCTGGCGTATGTGGAATTTCACATCGAACAGGGTCCGGTTCTTGAATCATTGGGAATCCCACTGGGCGTTGTGGAAGGCATCGCTGGGCAGACACGTGGCGAGTTTACTTTCCTCGGCCGCGCCAATCATGCCGGCACGACGCCCATGAATCTTCGCCACGATGCGATGTCAGCGGCGGCGGAATGGATCCTTGAGGTGGAGCGGTTGGCCAAGAGGGAAAAAGGATTGGTCGCAACGGTCGGCCGCATTGCCGCTACGCCTAACGCCGCCAATGTGATTGCCGGCCAGGTCCGTTTAAGCCTCGATGTCCGCCACAAATCTGACAACGTGCGCGCCCGAGCCGCGGATTTTCTTGCCGTGCAAGCTGAGGAAATCTCTCGCCGCCGCGGCTTGACGTTAGAGCGAAAAATATTGTTGAACCAGCCGGCGGCTTCCATGGACCCATTTCTGATCGATCAAATCGAGCAAGCTGCTGGGAAGGCAGGCTGCAGCACGCGTCGCATGGTGAGCGGCGCGGGTCACGATGCCATGATTCTGGCGGAACAAATTCCCACCGCTATGATATTTCTGCGAACTCCCGGCGGTATCAGCCATCATCCATCCGAGTCAGTGAGTGTTGAAGATGTGGCGAAGGCCATTGAATGCGGGACACTTTTGTTAACTCAACTGGCCGGTTCCGTCGAATTTCAAAAAAGGATGTGCCGTGCATAATCTCGGTCAAACGCGCAGCTGCAAGCGACATAATTTTTTTATTTTGACGCCCGACACGTTCGTGCGAACCGTGCTGCCCGGTATGAAAGCCTGCTGTGCAATCGTGCACGTCAGCCCCGCGGCGGGAGCAAAATTCGCGCAGTATACCGCTGAATTCGAATCCGGGGGAGAGCTTGGTGGCACGCATTTGCAGCGTTTTATTTATGTGCTCGACGGAAATCTGCAACTCGAAGTCAATGGCCGAAAAACTGAACTGGGCGCGAACTCCTACGCGTATCTTCCCGAGGGATCGCAGCACCGAATTGTCGCTGCGCTCTCGACTCGCGCTGCTGTCGTTGAAAAACCGTACCAGCCATTGTCTACAGTTGCAGCGCCCAAGATGCTGGCTTCAGTTGAAGGTCAAATTTCCTCGCACGCTTTGGGCGACGATTCCAGCTTGCAGGTAAAGTGCTTGCTGCCGGATGAAATGGCGTTCGATTTCGCGGTGAACACCATGGTTTATCAACCCGGCGCTTCTCTCAGCATGGTCGAAATGCACGTCATGGAACACGGGCTTCTGATGCTGGAAGGCGGGGGCATTTACCGGCTGGATGATTCATGGCACTCCGTGACCGCGGGCGATTTCATTTGGATGGCGCCATGGTGTCCGCAGTGGTTCGGAGCGATTGGAAAGACGCCGGCAAAATATTTGATCTACAAAGACTGGAACCGCCATCCACTCGCTGGCGTTGCGCATGAATATCGAGGTTGATAAGGAACGACTGATATCGGAGATCGAAGAACTCGCCTTGATTTCCGATGCGGAAGCGCCTGCGGTAACCAGAATTGTTTTTACCCCCACAGATTTAAGAGCACGGTCGTGGCTCCAGGCGCGCTGTAAAGAAGCGGGCCTCGCGGTGCGTCACGATGCTATCGGAAATACTTTCGCGCGATGGAACGGACAGAATCACAGTGCTGCCGCAGTAGGCACCGGATCGCACATCGACGCAATTCCGAATGCCGGAAAGTATGACGGCGTGGTCGGCGTCCTCGGCGGTCTGGAAGCCATCCGCGCGCTACGACAAAGCGGTTTTATTCCCCAACGTTCGATTGAGCTAATTCTTTTCACCTCTGAAGAACCAACGCGCTTTAGCATCGGCTGCCTCGGTAGCCGCCTGCTTTCGGGAATTTTGTCGCCCGAAGCGGCAAAAAAATTGACGGACAAAGACGGCGCGTCCATCGAGCAGGTTCGGCGCGCAGCGGGGTTCCAGGGAGAACTTGAGACCGTAAAGTTACCTGCGGGACATTACGAAGCATTTGTTGAACTGCACATCGAGCAAGGGCCGTTGTTGGAGCAGAAACAAATTCCACTCGGGATTGTCAGCAACATCGCCGCGCCATCCAGCTTTCGACTTTTTATTGAGGGAGCGGGTGGGCATGCTGGTGGACTGCTGATGCCGGATCGTCACGATGCGCTTTGCGCGGCCGCGGAATTGATACTGGCGGTTGAACGCCAGGCCATGTCCAGTGGATCGCCGGATACGGTTGCGACCGTAGGTATTTGCGAAGTGTTTCCCGGCGCGGTCAACAGCATTCCCAGCCGCGTTCATCTCAGCGTGGACATTCGGGACACGAATTTGCAACGGCGCGGTTCCCTGATCTCCGCGGTGGATGCGTCGTGTAACGCGATCGCGACGAAACGCGGCGTCGCCATTCGTCAGGAATTGGTGAATGCGGATGCGCCAGGGGATTGCGCGGCTAACATTATAGAAACGCTTTCTGCATCGTGCAAAAAACATGGACTGACTTTTCTGAGTATGGTTAGCCGCGCTTATCACGACTCGCTATTTATGTCGCGTATCGCCCCGGTCGGAATGTTGTTCATTCCTTGCCGCAACGGTTACAGCCATCGGCCTGATGAGTTTGCATCTCCTGAAGATATTGCGCGAGGGACGCTGGTTCTGGCGGAGACTCTGGCCAGTTTGGCAAGTTAATCGGGAACGCAACGCTCTGCCTTACCACAAGAAGAACCGCAATCTGGGCATTCACTTTTCCACGAGCGGAAAACGTTTCGTCGTGGAGTGAATCAAACTCCTTGTGACGTACGAATCTTCGCGTAACGCGGTTTTAACACCGAGTAAATAAACTGGCACCGCTGGTTATATGGCAGAAAAGCGCTTTTCATCGCGTTGATCGTGATGATTTCAAAATCATTTAGGGTCAGGCCAAAGGTTGTGGCTGCAGCCTCGAACTCCTTGGTCATGGTGGTGGCGCTCATCAACCGGTTATCGGTATTCAAGGTGACGCGAAATTTTTCCTGATACAGAATCTTGAAGGGATGTTCGGCCAGAGTGCGCGCTGCCCCTGTGTGCACATTGCTTATAAGGCAGATCTCCAGAGGAATTCGTTTGTCCAAAACATACTGCGCAAGATCGCCCAGCTTTACTGCTTTTCCGTCAGCGACGGCAATGTCATCGATGAGCCTTGTTCCATGTCCGATGCGGTGGGCGCCGCAATATTGGATAGCCTGCCAGATGGATTCCTTTCCGAAGCCTTCGCCAGCGTGAATGGTGATGTTGAAATTCTGGCGCTGGATATAGTGAAAAGCATCTACGTGTTTCTTGGGAGGATAACCACCCTCCTCGCCTGCCAGGTCGAATCCGACCACGCCACGGTCGCGAAAGTCGACCGCGAGTTCCGCCATTTCGAGCGAGACGTCCATATTGCGCATGGCACAGATGATCAATCCCGACGCGATGCCGAAGTCCTTTCGGCCGCGCTCCAAACCTTTCAGCACCGCGGACACAATTTGCTGGTGACTCAATCCTTTGCGGGTATGAAATACGGGCGCAAAGCGCGTCTCGAAATAAACAACCCCATCCCAGCTTAGATCTTCTGCCTGTTCATAGGCCACACGTTCCAGCGCTTCTTCTGTTTGCATGACCGCGATGGTGTGCGCGAAACCTTCCAGATATTTTGGGAGGCTTCCCTGATTGGCACCTTGAAAAAACCATTGCGCTAATTCTTCAGGGTTTCCGTTCGGCAACTCCAAGTAATTCACTTCTTTCGCAAGCTCGATAATAGTTTTAGGGCGCAGCACGCCATCGAGATGCTCATGCAGCAAAACTTTTGGAAGACTCTTCAGCACTTGCTTATCCAACTTCATGGAGAGCTCCGATTCCTCACTTGCCGATCAGGTTTCATCAAAAATAGCACGTCGGCAGGTGGCAGAGTTCGCTCGACCGTTCGATAGAATCAAGATTTTTTCGGGTTCTCTAATTACGTTGCGGCCCTAGTCCTCTTGCGTCCAAATCATCCGAGCCGTATCGTGGCCGCCACCATTACGAAAGCGGTTCTCGAAAACGAGACGAGGTGGAATGGCTCACGCGCCGCAGATAGCTCCCGACGCATCCGAGGCAGCCGTCTTTACTTTAGATTGCTTCGCTCATTTTTGTTTGGCGAGTCGTTCACTCCTCCCCGATGTCTTCGTTCCAAACCGCGGGATTTTCTGAAATATATTTCTGCAGCATGGAAAAGCATTCCTGGGATTCTAGATCGATCACCTGCACGCCGAGCGACCGCAACCAATCTATCCCACCCTGAAAAGTTCTACTCTCGCCTACCACTGCCGTTCCGAATCCAAATTGGCGAACTAGTCCACTGCAATACCAGCACGGCGCCAAGGTCGTAACCATGATCAGCTTGCGATAACTGGCTTGCCGCCCGGCATTGCGAAACGCGTCCGTTTCGCCGTGCATGGAAGGATCATTCTGCTGCACGCGGCGATTATGTCCCTTGCCGATCATCCGGCCATCGCTGTCAAAAATCGCCGCGCCAATCGGTATTCCCCCTTCCTGCAGTCCTTGCCGTGCTTCCGTCAGCGCGACCTCGAGCATCGCCGCATAGTCGAGCTGTGCGCTCATAACATCTCCAGTGGATTCCTTAAATCCAATTTCACAAAGCACAACAAAAACTACACCTCCAGTGCGTCTTACGCGCTGCGGTTTTTTATTGAAAGCTGGCTAGGTTCGCAAAATCCAGTCGACCGTTTTGGATGCCAGGCGGTCAAGCGCCCGTACCGACATCTCCAGGTGTTCTTCGCGTGTGTCCTCGATTTTATTGTGGCTGATCCCGCCAAGAGATTGCACAAACATCATCACCGCCGGGATACCGGCGCGGGAAACCTCAGCGGCGTCGTGAAGTGGCCCGGACGGCATTTGGTGCGATTTGCCGGAAACTTCGCGAACGGCTTGCTCACAAAGCTCGAGCAGAGCGGCGTGGAAGGGAACCGGCTCAATGTTCCAGATGCGCGACCACGCTACAGTGCATTTTTCCTCTTGGGCGAAACGCCCGCTGGCATCCTGAGCTTCTTGAAACATCTGCTCCAGGATGCCCGCATCGAGATCGCGTTGATCCAAAGTAGCTTCGCAGCGGCCCACCACGGCGGTCACGATTCCGGGAAATGTTTTGAGGCTGCCCATCGTGCAGACCGCGTCCGGATGCTTGCGCGCGATGTTGCGGATTTCAAGCGCGAGTTTGGCGGCGGCTGCAAGCGCGTCGTGGCGCACATTCATGGGCGTCGAGCCAGAATGAGCTTCTTGTCCGTAAAAAGTTATGCCGTGGCGTTGCACTCCCTTGGTGCCTAGTACCACGCCCAGCGGAAGGCCAAGTTGCTCGAGCACAGGCCCTTGTTCTATATGCAGTTCGAGGTACGCGGCGGCATTGTGGCGTTCTTTTCCCGCGTCGGCGAAGCGATCCATTTCGACGCCGCAACGTCGCAGCGCATCTTCCATTTTTATTCCGTCGCGGTCGGTGCGAACGCGATCTGCCGAAATAGAATGCGTGCCCGCGAACGCTGAAGATCCCAACAAGCTGCGGCCGAAGCGCGCTCCTTCTTCATCGGCCCAGTCCACCAGGCGTATGGTCACCGGTGGCCGCCCGTTGAACTCTGAGGCGAAACGGCGAAGCACTTCGAGCGCGGCAATGACATTTAGCGCACCGTCGAGCCACCCGCCATTTGGCACGGAATCCAGATGCCCGCCGAGCAGCAGGGATTTTTTCGATTCCCCGGCTAACGTCGCCCAATTATTTCCCGCTGCGTCGTAATGATGTTCAACGGGAAGCTCGGCAAGTTTCTTCGCAAACCATTCACGCGCGCGCAGCCACGGGTCGGTCCACGCTACTCGTTGCGCTCCGTTTTCGTCGCTTGTCAGAGAGCGCAGTTCCTTCAGTTCGGCGACGGTGCGCTTGGGATCAAGAGGCATGGTTTGCTCGCTCAGAAATATACCGGCTCACGCTTTAGCAATCGGCCGCGGCCGCGTTCGCCCACAAATTCTCCGTCTCGCACCTGCACCTTGCCGCGCAGGGAAACCACCGAAGGCCGCCCTTCGATGGGCATCCCTTCGAACCCGTTGTAGTCGTTATTGACGTGTTGCGTCTTGGCGCTAATGGTTCCGCGATAGCTAGTGTCGAAGACCACCAGATCGGCGTCGCTNCCAANCTCAATCGTGCCTTTGCGCGGAAACAGCCCGAAAAGTTTTGCCGCGTGGGTGCTGGCAATATTTACGAGACGATCGAGNTCGATGCGGCCTTTCTGGACNCCATAAGAATAGAGAAGATTGACGCGGTCTTCGATGCCCGGNATGCCGTTGGGAATATTCGTGAAGGCATCTTTGCCCAGGAGTTTCTGCTCGATGTCGAATGGACAATGGTCCGTGCCTACCGTATCCACGAGACCGCGCGAGACAGCATTCCAGAGAACATCTTGATTGTGTTTGGCACGCAGCGGCGGAGACATCACATGTTTCATGCCTTCGACGCCAGGGCGTTCGGCGAACGATTTATCGAGCAACAAATGGGGAAGAACCGCTTCGACGCTAAGGCACACGCCGCGTTCCTTGGCAGCAAGAGCGGCATGGAGAGCTCTTTCGCAAGAAAGGTGAACGACATAGCCGGTGGCACCAGTATTTTCAAGAAAAGTCGCAAAACGCCCAGTGCCTTCGGCTTCAACGGACTCGGGTCTGCTAGGCTCGTGCCACTCCGGCCCGGTCTTGCCTTCGGCGATAAGCTGTGCTTGAAGTCGCGCAACCAGCTCCGCGTTTTCGCAGTGGGCAGTGACGATCACGCCGAGTTTTCTGGCGAGCGTCAGCGTCTGATACATTTCGCGGTCATCGACACCGAAGAAATTCTTGTACGCGAGAAAAATTTTGAAGGAAGAAGTTCCATCGGCAACAATTTCTCGAAGCTGCGATTCCGTTTCTTCGGCGAATTTCGTGACCGACATGTGAAACGCGTAATCGCAAGCACTTTTCCCGTTGGCCTTGGATTTCCAGAGTTCATAGCCGGCCAGTGCGTCGTCGGTGCGGTTCGGACAGCACATTTCGATATAAGTCGTCGTGCCGCCGATCAGCGCCGCGATGCTGGCCGTTTCGTGGGTGTCCTTGGCAAAAGTGGCCATAAAGGGAAGATAGATATGCACGTGCGGATCGATGAAACCGGGGAAAACAAGTTTGCCGGTGGCGTCGACGATTTCAGTGCCGGGCGGCACTTCAAGATTTTTGCCGATGCGCGTGACCGTTTCGTTTTCGGCGTAAATATCGGCTCGTGTCCGGGAGCCGACAGTCACGATCTCCCCATTTCGGACCAGCAGGCCCATCGCGTACTCCTTCGGCAATTTAGTGGATGCGGATACCCATTTTCTGCCGATAGCGCTCCATCTGATCCCAATCTTCCGCTACTTCAGGTTGCTTCGCGGTCAGTTCATCCCACGTGACGGAGGGACGATCGGGCGCCACTTCCACCATCTGGATGCAGTTTTCCACTGGGCAAATATTGAAACAGAGGCGGCAGCCGACGCAATCTTCCTCACGAACAACAACACTGGGCCGCGTCGAAACAGCTTCAACTCTGCCGTTCGACGATGGCTCATAAACCGCCGGAGCAATTACGTGTCCCTGCTTATCGATGAGGTCGATGCACTGGTGAGCTGCGTCATTGCAGGCCACGTAGCACAGGTCGCAGCGAATACACTTCTGCTGATCGATACGTGCGACAACTTTGAAAGAAAGATCGAAATCCTTAAAGTCAGAAACCTGCCGGAGACTATGGCCGACGACATCAGGAATGGTGGCGAACTGTTTGGCGTCCATCCAGTTCGACAATCCGTCGCATAAATCCTCGATGATGCGGAAGCCATAGTGCATGACAGCAGTGCAGATTTGCAGGCTGCTCGCACCCAGTAGAAGAAATTCCGCGGCGTCTCGCCAGGTGGAGATGCCGCCCATACCAGAAATTGGCAGGCTGGAGTTGTGGACGACCGAATCACGCCCCAGCGCGGCTAGCATATTTAGCGCGATCGGTTTAACTGCTGGGCCGGCGTAACCGCCGTGGCCCCCGCGTCCACCGATGCTCGGCGTAATATCCAACGTATCCAAATCCACGCCCATGATCGAATTAACGGTATTGATCAAAGAGATGGCATTGGCCCCGGCTGCGACCGCCGCGCGCGCGGGCATGACGATGTCAGAAATGTTTGGAGTCAACTTTACGATCACTGGAATTTTCGCGACGTCCATGACCCAACGAGTAATCTCTTCGCAATATTCCGGAACTTGGCCGACGGCGCTGCCCATGCCGCGCTCGCTCATGCCATGTGGGCAGCCATAGTTCAGCTCAATGCCGTCAGCGCCAGTGTCTTGAATGCGGTGAATCACGTCGTGCCAGGCCTCCGGCTTGGATTCCACCATCGCGGAAACGATCACCGCACGATCGGGCCAGGCGCGTTTTATCTCCGCAATTTCCCGAAGATTCACCTCCATGGGCCGGTCGGAAATCAGCTCAACGTTGTTGATTGCCAGCATTTTTTCGTTGCCGTAGCGCCATGTTCCATAGCGATTGGACACGTTCAGCACCGGCGCGCCAATGGTTTTCCAGACCGCGCCACCCCAGCCCGCTTCAAACGCACGGTGAATTTGCGCACCAGAATTGGTCGGCGGCGCGGACGCCAGCCAGAAAGGATTAGGCGAGCGGATTCCTGCAAAATTGGTTCTGAGATCAGCCATGATTTACCAGCCTTTGGTAGATCGCACGAGCGGCGAGCTTACCATCCTGCACCGCCATAACCGTGGAAGCCGACCCGCGTGCGCGAATGCAATCGCCTCCCGCAAAAATCCCCGGAGAACTCGTTTCAAAATTGGCATCGACTCGGATGAAACCTTTATCAGTTTTGAGATCGAGGCGCGAAGCCAGGGGCAATTTATTCTGGCCGATAGCTTTAACGATCTGGTCGGCGGGCAACACCATAGTAGAACCGGGAATCTCCTGGAGAGCAGCACGCCCGGACGCGTCCGCCTCGCCTAAAGCGATGCGAACACACTCGAGGGCCTTCACCATGCCATTTTCGTGATGAACTTTGACGGGTTTGGATAGAAACGAGACAGTGACTCCTTCGAGTTTCACGAAGGCGTACTCATGCGGATATGCGGTCATTTCCTTTTCGGTGCGGCGATAGAGCATGGTCACGCGTTCGGCCCCAAGACGGCGGGCCACTGTGGCGCAGTCAATCGCAGTGTTACCGGCGCCGATGACAATTACCTCGCGTCCGACGTGCAGTTGCGCGGGCTGGAGTTTGCTGTCTTCGATGTATTCGAGTCCATCGAGTATGTACTCCTCTCCAGGAATTCCGAGCTGGGGGGAATTGCCGAGGCCTATACCAACGAACACCGCGTCAAAATTCTTCTGCAAGTCGGCGACAGCGGGATCGAGGCCCACTTCCTTGCCGACTTCAAGCTTGGCCCCTAGTCGTTGGATCATGGCGACTTCGGCAAGCGCCACTTCCACCGGTTCGCGGAGCACGATGATGCCGAAAGTGGAGAGGCCGCCGGGCAGGTCGCGTTTTTCGTACAACGTCACAGAAACGCCCAACTTGGCGAGTTCACCGGCGCAAGATAAGCCCACTGGGCCAGCGCCAACCACAGCTACTTTCTTGCCGAGTGATTTTCCTGCGTGGAAAACGTCTATCTTCCGCATAAATACGTAATCCATCGCGTACCGCTGCAGCCTGCCGATGGCGATGGGTTTGTGCTCCGAACCGAGCACGCAAGCGCCTTCGCATAATTCTTGAACCGGGCACACGCGCGCGCAGGTAGCCCCAAGCAGATTGGACTCCAGAATGGTGCGCGCCGAACCCAGTAAATTTCCAGTGGAAATTTTCTTAATGAACTTGGGAATGTCGATGTGCGTAGGACATGCGTGTGTACAGGGCGCGTCGAAGCACATCAAGCAGCGCGCCGATTCCGTGACCGCTTCTTGCTCGCTGAGGGGAGGAAGTAGTTCCTGAAGTGCCGAACCCGCTACAGTCACTGAGGGAATTTCGCTCAACAAGCCTCCAGAGGAACATTCATACCATAGCTGCTGTGAGCGAATGGAGAGAACTATTCACGCCAAGAGCAGCACAGAAGAAGTTAAAGTCTTGCGCCATCCACGCAGTCATGGTGCACCGCGTCGTGTGGTTTTCGGTTTGTGTATTTGCAGTCCCGCCTTGGCAAGCATCGGTGCAATCTCTGGATTAGACATGAACCACTTCCAAATTAGACCGGTCCGGTAGTTCTCTACCATCACCGCAATCGGAGCCTGGTTCAGTCCCATGTAAATCGGCGACACCCAATGCTGGTGCGCATCAAACGCATCGCGCGGCCCATAAATGTCCCAGAGCCAGCTGCCTTCATCGCGATAAAAATGCTTCAAAGCGGCCATCGACGCTTTCGGAGTGTACGGAAACGAAGACAATGCCCCGGTCGGGGTCATGATCCCATGATCGTCTTCTTTGTCCGGCGCGCTGGGATTATAACCATCCGGGCCGTCGCTGGCCGTTAGCCCCCATGATTCCGCCGAGTATCCCTCGAAATGTTTGGGGTTGGCTATGCAGTACGCCCGATTGATCCTGGCTATATTCCGGTTATTCTNGAAATAATTCGTGAAGCGATCTGTAGCGGCATGCGGATCAAACCCCATATAAGAATAGTGCGTAAAAAAAAGCGGCCCGCCTGTTCCCCATCCAACGTCCAGCTTGATTCCGAAATATATCTTCCCGTTGGTGTAGCGAGGTCCCGGGCGCGCATCATCGATATACGAACCGATCGCCGCATGTTTTTGGTTCGCCCAACCGGTGTAATACAAGTCAGGAGAAACGGCGTGCGTAGGCGAAGCCATCGCCAACAAATACACAATCATCGCCTCATTGAAGCCAGTCAGCCGGTTGCTGATGTGCCACGCAAAGTCCGGCGACCAATGCCAGAACAGTGCGTCCCCCTGAGGACTCTTCTTGTACCAATCCCACTCGACTTCTTCCCACAGTTTGGAGATGCGCGAAAAAAGCTCAGCGCCCTTCGAATCGTGGTCGCCCGCATGACTATTCGCTTCGTGCCCATGAGGATTAGCAAAATACTGTCGCGCAGTTAGCAATCCTTCCATCAGGAAGGCGGTCTCGACTAGGTCTCCGCCGTCATCGACCATGTCAAACACCGGCAACGTTTGGGCCGTGCGCCCGTCCATAAAATGGGACCACACGCCGTGATAGCGCGGCGCCTTCTCCAGGAAAGTGACAATCTTCAGCAATCGCTCCAGACCCTGCTCGCGCGAAATAAATCCGCGTTCCACGCCCACGATCAAGGCCATAATTCCAAAGCCACTGGCACCCGTCGCCACGATGCGGTCATCACCGGGAATGTTTTCGAGCGACGTTCCGGAATCCGGGTGGGCGCTTTCCCAGTAATAGAGAAACGTCTCGTCCTGCAGCATGGTCAGCAATTCATCGTCCGTAAAGGGGTGGTCCGCTGTGCGTGTGGCGGCGCTGACCACGTCGGACGCTAGTGACTCGCGATAATGGACATCCGAAGCGGTCACACGGTAATTAAACTTCTTCCCTCCGAGTCCAACGAAATCCGTATAGCGCGTAATTCCACGTACTTGCATACCAATCGGCTGAAAAGTTCGACCCTCTTCGGAACGGTAGATAATGTAGCGTTCCAACCCAGCCTCTGACTGATTATCCGAACCAGCAGAAGCACTGGGTTGCCCATCAGCGCCCGCGCCTCCGGAAGCGGGATCAGGGACCTGCCAATGGAGATCAATGTGGCGCTCGTAGCCCTTTGCGGTGAGATTTCGCGGCGCAGGAACGGCCGAACGGAATTCCGATTGTCTGGGATTCTTCTCAAGCGCCGCGGCCGGCGGCAAAGATGTCGCAGCCGCGTAATCAATGCGTATTTCGTCGATGATCAGCGAGTGTTTTGCGCCATCGGCCGCATTTTGCGAAAAAACTATAATTCTCAAGTTTTGCGCCGAGAAATCGTGGATCGAAGCGGTCACAAACCGCGATAGCGGAATCTTTACCTGCACCCAGCGCGCTGCCGGCAGGTCCCCCGAGAACTCTCCTAATGGCAATGGGCCTGAGAAGTTTCTTCCTACATCCTCTAACCGCACCAGAGGGAGATCGGCCGCACCAATCCCTTGCGGCGAATAACACCAGAAATACAGCGTATCGCCCTGGAACTGAATCCGGCGGTTACGAAAATTGACCACTCGAATTTCGGCGTCCCATCCGCCATTAACAGCGGATTGCCACGCCATTTGGAGTGCGTTCGGCGGGGTGATGAAGATTTCCGTGTTGACCGGTAGATGGCCATAAACCAACTCCAGGGTGCTAGGCGCCGACGGTTTACCAGAACTGTAGAAATAGGCGTCGGGCATCGCGCTGTTGTCGAAGAAGGAATGCTCATAGTACTTAGTATCGCCCAGGAGGGTTGGGGCGCCGCAGAGCAAGAAGGCGCATGACCCTGCCAAAAGGAAGCGCCGTAAGCCCAAATGCTTATGTGTCTGCGCAACCACAGAGTCCCCTCGCCTCACGATACCGCTCTGGTGTCCTGATGGATAGCCTCACCCGCAGCATTTGCCAGTGACCCGGAAAAGTACGCCCCGGGCCAAATGAACCGGTCCCCTAGGAACCCTGGGCCAATACTAGGCAAGTAGTATCAGTATNATCATTTATTGACGCCAAGAAAACGGACGCCTATACTCCTAAATATCAGACGTTAGGCAGTTTATTTGTCGGGGGCGCTGTTAATTCTGAATAGGAGTATCACATGCCCTTAGGCAAGTCTGCTTTTCGTATTGCATTTCTTCTCGCCTTCTCAACCCTAATAGTCTACGGAGCCCACGCCCAGTATCGCGCTGGTATTCAAGGGACCATCCTGGATTCCCAAGGAAATTCGGTAGAAGGCGCGACCGTAACCTTAACAAACCAAGAAACTAACAAAGTATCCCAGAGCACTAGCAATTCCGCGGGAGTGTATAACTTCTTGGGCCTCCCTCCCGGCCGCTATAGGATAGACGCGGAAGCAGCGGGTTTTAAGAAAAAAACCCTGGAGAACGTCACTGTCGCAGGCGAACAGACTCAGGGCGTCAATATCAGTCTCGAATTGGGCGACGTAAATCAGACCGTCACGGTCAATGGCGATTCCGCCCCCGCTATCGATACCGAGACCGGCAACATCAGCGGAACGCTAAACAGCAGGGAAATCCAGAATTTGCCGTCATTCGGTCGCGATCCTTTCCAACTTTTGCGTTTGGCCCCCGGTGTTTTCGGCGACGCCGCGCATGGTGCTGCTGGTGACTCCGCGAATACTCCAGGGAGTCAGGGACCAGGGGGCCCGCAAGGTACCGCTAGCATCTTCCAAACCGAAAACCAGGTGCAGGTAAACGCCAACGGCCAGCGCAACACCGCGAACAGCTTTCAAGTTGACGGCGTCTCGGTTAACAGCCTGGATTGGGGCGGAGCCGCGACCATCACGCCAAACGAAGAATCCATCAAGGAAGTCCGCGTCACGGCCAACTCCTACGACGCACAGTTTGGTCGCACCAGCGGCGCTCAAGTTGAAGTCGTGTCGCAAAATGGCACCGACCAGTATCATGGCAGTCTTTTCCTTAAGATCGACCGCCCGGGTCTCGATGCCTTCCAGCGGAATTTCGGCCTAGGCAAAGGTAGCGAACAGCGTGTAACGAACAGATTTAACCAGTATGGCGGAAGCGTTGGCGGTCCTATCATCAAGCATCGCCTGTTCGCTTTCTTCTCTTACGAAACGCTTAGAGACGCCTCCGTAACCACCAACAATACGTGGGCCGAGACGCCTCAATTTTTGACGCAAGGTCCCACCGGCACTATTGCCCATTCGCTTTTGAGCTTCCCCGGNGAAGGCACTGTTATCAGTTCGATTATTCCCAGGACTTGCGAGCAGGCTGGTTTCACGACTGGTGTCGACTGTAACCCCGTCGGTTCCAGTGGGTCTCAGGGCCTAGACATCGGATCGCCGATTACCGGCGCCGTGGGAACTCACGATCCAACTTTTGCTCAGCCTGGTACGCCTTTCGGCATCGGCGGCGGCTTGGATGGTTTGCCAGATATCAACTTTGTACAAACAACCAATCCCACCCAAATTACTGCGACCCAATATAACGGTCGCGTCGATTTCCAGGCGACTCAAAAGGATCTCATTACCTTTAGCATGTACTATGTCCCAAATAGTAAGACTAATTTCGTTGACAATGCACGCGCAGCGAACCTCTATCATTCGGACCGTACCAACGAAAGTGGCGCGCTGCTGTGGCAGCACACCTTCGCTCCGACGCTCATTAACGAAGCACGTTTTAACGTATCTCGTTTCTATTTCAATGAACTGCAGACCAATCCCCAGCAACCGTTTGGGTTGCCGGAGGATGTTCTCAACAGCTCTCTGGGTAATATTGGTGGATTCAATTTCATCTTTGGGCCCCACGGTCCGGGCATTTTCTACAAGACCTCCTACAACATTCGCGACACAGCGACCAAGGTTTTGGGTAACCAAACCCTAAAGGTCGGGGTGGACATTTATCGCGATCAGAACACTGTTACCAACGCCGGAGGAGCAATCCCACAGTATTTCTTCAAGAATCTTTGGGATTTGGCCAACGATGCGCCCATNCAGGAAAACGCCAACTTTAACCCTCTAACCGGCGCGCTCACCCAGACCAAGCACTACTTTCGCGCCAACAGTTATGCCGCTTTTTTTCAGGACGACTGGAAGGTCAAGCCCAATCTGACTCTTAATCTCGGACTGCGTTGGGAGTACTTCGGTCCACTATACGAAAAGCACAATAATATCGATGTTGCCGTTCCCGGTGCCGGAGCTGCGGCCCTTACAGGCGCAACCATCCGCATAGGCGGCGATTTGTATAATGCCAGTTATCACAACATCGGTCCCCAGATTGGCTTTGCCTGGAGTCCCAGGTCGTTTCCTTTGTTGCAGCAGGATTTCAATAATCGTCTAGTGATTCGCGGCGGATTCGGTATTGGTTACAGCCGCATGGAGCAGGCCATCCTGCAAAATGGAAGCAGCAATCCACCGCTGGTCGCAGGTGACAATCTGTTTGACTCGAACATTATCTACGCGGCGTCGAGCGATCCGCACAACCTCAACGGTTTCCCCAGCAACCCGAATACGATCTTCGCTATCAATCCGGCGACTAACCTCCCTGCTAGCGGTGCGCCTGTAAGCCTGGTGGGTTTTGACACTAATTTGCCTACTCCAGTTACGTATCGTTATTCGCTGGGAACACAATATGACATGGGTCACGATTGGGTGATTTCAGTCGGTTTTCAGGGAAGCCTGAGCCGTCATTACACGCGTAACCAAAATTTTAATCTTGTTAATTTCGCAAACTTGAACCCTCAAATTCAAAATTTCCAGCGTTTCACCAACGATGCCAACGGCTCTTACAATGCGCTCCTTACCGAAGTCCAGCATAAGTTTTCGCACACCTTCCAGATCGATGCGCAATACGTGTTTGCCAAAGCGCAAGATAACTATTCCGGAGACTTCCATGGGGATTTCGACAATGGTGCGGATCCATTTAACCGCCAAGCTGACTTCGCTCCCGCTGACTACGACGTCAGGCACAATTTCAAGCTATATGGAATTTGGACTCCGCGCATTTTCCGCGGGGACAATAATTGGCTTGAAAAAATCGTCGGTGGCTGGACCATTACTGGCATCATCAACGCCCATACCGGCTTCCCATGGACGCCGTACTATAACGTGCAGGTGCAAGGCGCGCCGGTTGCTTGCAGCCTGGTCTACGCGAATAGCAATTTCTGCACCGTGCGACCGGGCGCTTACCTCGGAGGTGCGGGCAAGGATTTCAGCAACGCGGGATTTGAACCTAAGACGACCAACTTCCCTAACAGCTCGCTTTCCTACTTCGCTCCTCCGACTTTTGTGACTGTTGACGGTCCTCCGCCGACGCCAGGTGTGGCTCGCAATTCTTTCCGCGGGCCACGATATTCCTCCATCGATGCCACCTTGGGGAAGGCCTTTGGGCTTCCTCACTTACCTGTTTTGGGCGAAAACGCCAAAATCGATTTGCGCGCTAACTTTTACAATCTGTTCAACCAGCTTAACTTCATCCCACTCGGCCCGCAGAACATAGGCACTATCCAACTGACGCCTGGTCCAGGCGGCACGGTTACCAACGAGACGGTAGTCGGGGCAAACGGTTCCTTCGCATCAGGCAGCAATAACGGTGCCCTCGGGGGCCGCGTCATTGAGGTGCAGGTTCGTTTTAGCTTCTAACCCGAGCGTTAAATCGTACGAAGACCTCGATTTTTGTCGAGGAACCAGGGAGCGGCTGGGATCGAAAAAACCAGCCGCTCTTTTTTTGCTTCTGCCAATTCGGCGTATCATCCTTGTCGCGTCAATTAGGACGCATGTATCCGTGTGACTGATTGCCAGCCCCCTTCCATCGTTATGGCGTGGATACTGATTGAGATGTGCGATGCCCGGTAAGGCATGCGTCATCGGAGCCGGCCCTAACGGGTTAGCGGCCGCTATTGTTCTAGCTCAGGCCGGACTCCACGTGGAGGTGCTGGAAGCGCAAGCTCAGCCCGGGGGAGCGGCGCGCACGATGGATTTAACTCTTCCCGGCTTCAAGCACGACTTTGGATCAGCAGTTTACCCGCTCGGCGCGGGCTCGCCGTTCTTTTCCTCATTGCCACTGAACGGCCACGGCCTGGAGTGGATCCACTCGCCCGCCGCGTTGGCGCATCCTCTTGATGACGGCACTGCCGTGATGTTGGAACGTAGTTTAGATCAAACCAGCGCTTCCCTCGGCATTGACGGGAAAGCCTGGACTCAATTGATGCAGCCGTTCGTCAAGCATTGGAAGGAATTCGCTCCACAGATACTCGGCCCGGTTTCCTTCCTTCCCAGAAATCCACTGCTGATGGCGCACTTTGGCATGCTGGCGCTGCAGTCAGCTCACTCCTTAGCTCGACGATTCCGTGACCAAAGAACCCGCGCGCTTTTCGCTGGCTTGGCCGCTCATTCTTTCCTCAGCTTGGACGAACCATTGAGTGCAGCCTTCGGAATTCTGTTGGCGGTGCCCGCCCACGCCGTTGGTTGGCCGATTCCTCGAGGCGGTGCGCAATCCATCACCAACGCGCTATGCGGAGTTCTCGCGACCTTCTCCAGCAAGGTCAGTGTTTCATCACCAGTACAAAATCTGGCGGTGCTCAAGAATAATGACCTAACCCTCTGTGATCTGACTCCGCGGCAACTGCTCAAGGTTGGCGAGCAAAGCTTATCTGATAGCTACAAGCGGCAGTTGGCGAGCTACCGCTACGGAGCCGCTGTCTTCAAAGTGGACTACGCGCTGAATGCTCCTATCCCCTGGAAAGCTGCAGAGTGTTCCCGAGCGGCGACGGTACATCTCGGCGGGAGCTTTGAGCAGATTGCTGAATCGGAAAAGGCCGTGCGAAGCGGACAGCATCCCGATCGGCCCTTTGTGCTACTGGCGCAACCAAGTCTGTTCGATAGTTCCCGCGCTCCCGCGGGTAAATACATCGCATGGGCTTATTGTCATGTGCCGAATGGTTCGAGAGTAGACATGCTCCAGAAACTGGAGGATCAGATTGAGCGCTTCGCTCCGGGATTCCGCGACTGCATTCTGGCACGGCGCGTTTTTTCTCCCGCCGACCTCGAAAGTATGGACGCTAATCTCGTCGGCGGCGACATAGGAGGCGGACTCATGGACCTTCGCAATTTTCTATTCCGGCCCACACGCCGGCACTACGCCACTTCAGCGCCCGACGTTTATATATGTTCCTCATCCACTCCCCCAGGCGGCGGAGTTCATGGCATGTGTGGTTATCACGCTGCGAAAATGGCGCTGACCAGGTTGAAGCGCAATTAACGCAGGGCTTTAGTGTCGTGGCTGCACGTTGGGCGCTTCGACCGCGCGGATATTTCCATCGGCATCGCGTTCGATCGTCGGTGCATAAAGTCCCAGAAACTGCCGTCGCCACCACAGGCCTTGCGCGCCTTTCTCAGCCATGGTGGTAAACCAATATTGCCAAAGCACCGCACGCACCTGACGCGGAGCCTTCTGCGGAAACGGATTTCCCTTAAAAAGATTGAGCACGTCGAGGTCGTTCAAAAGCAACCGAATTTCCGTCCTGGGCACGATCGGGTATTCTTGCCATGAGCCCAAAGACGCGAACCACAAATTCCAATCGAACCGTGGCTGATAAGGAGCATAAATTCCCGGCGGCTTAGCCGGATCCTGCGGTTTATAACGAAACGGGTAAGCCACCCAGGTGTTCCCATCGTCAGAACCCTGGAATTCAATCTCGTACCGGCCGCGCGTCATGACCGCAAAAAGTCCGTATCGATTGGCGATGCGAAATGGCTCCAGGGCCACTACAGGCCAAGTCGGCACAGGCACTGGAGCCACCATCCAGACCAGTTCCGCCACCGTGGCATAAAAAATCCAGACAAATAGGAAGCCGATGACAGATAACTTGGCGATTTTAAGTTGATGGCCTAACCCTGCAAATTTTTCCGGTTGGCTCTGCTCAGGCGCAATTTCCCGTGAAAAAGATTGCTTCCATTCCTGCGGCAAAAATCGCAGCGAAAATTCATCATCCAGCAACAAGACTCCCAACGCCAGCACCAGATAATTCAAAAAAGTGTAATTCGCCGTGAAAATAACGCCGATTTCCCAGGGAGTTACAATAAAGAAACACACGATGCGCCAGCGGCGCGGCAAAAATAGCATCCACACCAGAACCAACTCGAGCGCGAGCGTGGCGAACGCTGTCGAAGCATGGAACCAGTGCGGTAAATGCTGCATGTACCAGCCGATCCAGGTGGGCAGCGGACCGTTCTGATAATATTCGTCCATCGCCGTGAAGTGACGCCACTGCGGATCCCCGCTCATAATCTTCGCCACGCCGGACTCGAAGTAGATGCGCAACCATTCCCATTGCAGCAGGAACAAACTGGCGCGCGGGGGTGGCGACGCCCGCCCAAATCCAGGGCGCAGTCCGGACGGCGCGAAGAAAAGGGAGATAAAGCCCGCTTCGAGAAGCATGCCGTCCGACTGATAACCTGAAAAATCTTGCGCTGCGGCCACAAAAGACAAGAAGCACACAAAACAAATCGCCAGCATCCCGCGCGGCCACAGATTCAGTACCAATAGCAATGAAGCGGCCATGCCGGCCCAGCACAATGCCATCAATATAGGCGGTCCGCTCGAAAACCAAAATAACGTAGGCGCAAACCAAACGCCCCGTACGGGTCCAAACGTGGTTGTTACTGCTTGCAGATAGTCATTGGCGGGAAGAATTCCATTTGGGCCGATGAGCCCACGGATTTGAAACACGAGGGAGAAGAACGCAGAAAAATAAATGCAGCCTAGCGCCCGCAAAAAGAGCCATCGCGGAATCAGGCGATCGGCGGCGCCATGCTCCGCATCGAATAACCATCGAGTGGCGGACGAGAGCCATTCCATGATTGCTAACAATTATGATACGAAACGGCAGGGACCGGAAAGGCAATGGGGCGTCGTTAAATCTATTCCGCTCGTCGTGGTTCGATCATTGCTTATTGGGAGCTTCAATCTCAGACTTGGTGATCCGGCCGGAAACCTGCGCCGGGCTAGGTAGCTGCGAGCGATCCCATCCGCCGCCCAGCGCCTGAATCAATTGTACGGAAGCAGTCATCGCCTGGGTGCGAAGCGAAGCCAGGTTTTGCTGGTTGGAGAGTAGCGTGGTCTGCGCTACCAGGACATTCAGATACGTATCGACGCCGGTATAGTAGCGCGCATTCGCCAACTCCAGAAAACGTTCTGCGGATTTCTCAGCTTCTTGCTGCAGTTCGATTTGCTGGGACAAAATACGCACCGTGGCCAGAAAGTCTTCGACCTGTTGAAACGCCGTGAGAACCGTTTGCCGGTAGCCGGCTACATTTGCGTTGTAGGTAGCTTCAAACTGCAGCACCGTGGCGCGCCGGAGTCCTGCATCAAAAATAGTTTCCGACACCGAAGGACCCACGGACCAGAAGCGGCTCGAATAAGAAAGAAGATTTGTCAATGACGAACTCTGAAAGCCTCCGGTCGCGCTGAGCGTCAAATTTGGGTAATACGCTGCCACCGCAACTCCGATCTGCGCATTGGCGGCGGCCATGCTGCGCTCGGAAGCGGCAATGTCCGGCCTGCGTTCCAGAAGCTGCGACGGCACACCGATGGGAATCGCAGGTGGAGCATGATCGAGCGGTTTAACGGGTAGAGAAAAACTGGAGGCGGGGGTTCCAACCAGCAGCGCGATGGCGTGTTCGAACTGCGCGCGCGCTATACCTAAATTTGCACCCGCGGCTTCGGCACTCTGCAATGCATTTTGTGCTTGGACTAGCGAAATTTCATTATCGATTCCGGTCTCGAATCGCGCCCTTGTCAGCTCAACCGACTTTTTATCCGCCTCAATAGTTTCATCGAAAATCTTACCCAAGGCGTCCTGGCCGCGCAGTTCAAACAAAAAAATCGCCAAACTGGACTGCTCAATCAGTCGCTCGTTTTCCAGGTCAGCGGCACTCAATTGCGCGTTGTATTGAGCAGCGTGAATCTGGCTGCGAATTCTGCCCCATAGATCCGGCGCCCAGGTAACGTCAGCGGGAAGCGCAAAAAGTGAGGTTTGCCGGCCGGCCGTTGTTGTGCTCGTGCCGGTTCCGCCTGTTCCGGTGGTCGCTGTCAAATTTCCGGTATTGCCAGAAGATTGTGACCGTGAAATGGAGGGAGTGGTTCCTATCGTGGGGTAAAGTTGTGAGCGCGCCTGCGCAACCAGCGCGCGAGCAGCCATGAAATTCTCAAAAAATTGCTTGATGTTCTGATTATTGATGTTCAGTTGGTCTTCGAGCGAATTCAGCTCGGGATCATTGAAAATTTCCCACCACTTCCCGCGTAGCATTGCGTCCTTTGGTTGCGCCACTTTCCACGGGCCGGGATCCTGAACCTGCGTCGGTGATTCCTTATAGGAAGCAGGCGGCGGCTGAGGAGTCGCATCTGGACGGTGATATCGCGGCCCGACCATGCATCCGGCAAGACACAGTGCCGCCGTTGCAGGAAGGAGTAAGAATTTCATATGAATATTCCGCATATCTATAATTTCAAATTATCCGGCCGCGGAAGGTGCCGCACTTGCCGGATTAAATGTGTCCCGCGGTTTTCCTAGCATGCGAAGCCGCAGGCGATCGAGCGTGAGATACACCACCGGAGTGGTGTACAGCGTGAGCAGTTGACTTACGATCAATCCGCCCACAATGGTGATTCCCAGCGGACGCCGCAGCTCTGAACCCGTGCCCGTGCCAAACGCCAACGGCAAAGCTCCGAACAGTGCGGCCATCGTGGTCATAAGAATGGGACGGAAACGCAGCATGCAAGCTTCAAAAATTGAATCTTCTGTGCTTTTTCCGCTGCGTTCTTCTTGCAGTGCGAAATCGATCATCATGATGGCATTTTTCTTGACAATGCCGATAAGCAGCACGATGCCAATGATAGAGATCACGTTGAGATCCTGTTTGAACAACATGAGCGCCAGCATGGCGCCCACGCTGGCCGAAGGCAGAGTGGAAATGATGGTGAGCGGGTGAACCAGACTTTCATACAAAACGCCTAGCACGATGTACACCGCGAGCAGCGCGGTTAAGACCAGAATGGGTTCCGTGCTCAGCGATTGTTGATAGGCCTGTAGCGTGCCCGCATAAAAACCACGAAGGGTACTGGGCGCACCGATGCGCTGCTTCATCTGGTCAATGCGCAGCGTAGCTTCACTCAACGAAACGCCGGGCGAAAGATTAAAAGACACCGTGACGGATGGAAACAGGCCGGTGTGATTCAGAGCCAGTGGCGTGGTATTGGCCTGGCTCTTGGCCATGGTGAGAAGCGGCAGGTCTCCGGTTGCGGTGGGATTAGTTTTTGCCGCTTGATGAAAGTAAATATTCTTGAGGCCATCCGGGGTCTGCGAAAACTCCGGAGCCACTTCCAGGACCACATAATATTGGTTCAATTGCGTGTAGATGATGGAGACTTCGGATTGCCCAAATGCGCTGTAAATACCCGAATCCAGGGATTGCGTTGTTTGTCCCAGCTTCGCGGCGGTCACGCGATCGTAGTTCAAACGGATATCCAATCCTCCGTTTTGTTGATCGGAATTAACATCCTGTAAGCCAGGAAGTTTTTTCATCTCCGCGAAAACCCGTGGCCCCCAGGTAGCCAGATCGGAAACCGTGTCGGATTGAATGGTGTATTGATACAACGCCGCGCTGCCTCGTCCACCGATGCGCAAATCCTGCGACGGCTGCAAGAATGCCGAAGCAACCGGCAGACGATTTAATTGCGGACGAATACGACCGATAACCTCCGGAGCGCTTATCTTTCTTTCATTGAGCGGCTTAAGCGCAACGAAAAGATTCCCGGTGTTGGTGGCCCCGCCGCCACCGGTGAAGGCAATTACATTAGCAACCGCAGGGTCATTCTTTATCACCGCTTCAATCTTCTGGATGGCGTCGTTCATAGCCGGGAACGAAGAATCTTGCGGCCCCTGCACGGACCCGCCCATCGCGCCGGTATCCTGTTGCGGAAAGAAGCCCTTTGGAATTTTCAGGACCAGCGCGACGTTCAAAGCGACGGTTAGGAAGAGAACCGTTAGTGTAAGAAATGAATTGTCCAGCACCCAGTGCAGGCTGCCGCGATACCACGACAACATGCGATCAAAAAATCTCTCCATAACCATGTACATGCGGCCGTGTTTCTCGTTGTGCTGGTCGCGCAGAAGGTAGGCGCACATCATCGGTGTGGTGCTTAGCGAAATGACCATCGAAACGATAATGGCGGTAGACAGCGTGATGGCAAATTCACGAAATAGGCGTCCTACAATTCCGCCCATCAGCAACAGCGGAATGAAAACGGCAATCAACGAAATACTGATCGAAAAAACGGTGAATCCAATTTCCTGCGCTCCTTTTAGCGCCGCGGCGAAAGGGTCCATGCCGGCTTCCAGATGACGGGTGATGTTCTCCATCACCACAATGGCGTCGTCAACCACGAAACCTGTGGAAATGGTCAGCGCCATCAGCGACAGGTTGTCGAGACTGTAGCCGCACAGATACATCACCGAAAAAGTTCCGACCAGGGAAACAGGAACGGCAACCGCCGGAATCAACGTGGCGCGTCCATTCCGCAAAAAAATGAAGACCACCACGATCACCAGCACGATGGAAAGCCCAAGCGTGCGTTCCACATCGCTTACCGACGCGCGAATTGTCGTAGTGCGATCGAGAACAATAGTGGTCTCGATTCCTTGTGGAATCGAAGCTTCTATAGAAGGCAGTTCGGCGCGAATGCGGTCAACGGTATCAATGATATTGGCCCCTGGCTGGCGGAAGATGATGAGCATTACCGCGCGTTTGCCGTTCAAGTAGCCCGCGGCGCGCACGTTTTGTACCGAATCGATTACATTCGCAACATCAGACAGTCTGACCGCTCCTCCGTTCTTATAGCCGACGATGATCGGTTTGTAGTCTTCCGCGTGGGATATCTGATCGTTTGCGAGAATGTCAGCGCTGGTCTCGCCATTGGTAATTTGCCCTTTGGCGAGATGGGAGTTTTGCAAACGCAACACCGATTGCAAGTCCGTCATGGCCAGCCCGTACCCGGCTAACTTCCTGGGGTCGACTTCCACGCGCACGGAAGGCAACGCGCCGCCACCCACATTTACCTGGCCTACACCCTGGATCTGCGAAAGTTTTTGTTGAATGACCGTTGACGCTTCGTCGTACAGCTTGTCCGGACCATACTTGTCTGAAGTGAGTCCGGCGATCATAATGGGCGCGTCCGCGGGGTTAACTTTGCGATACGTAGGATTCGAGGGAAGGTTTGCAGGCAGATAAGTCCGCGCCGAATTGATGGCCGCCTCAACGTCCCGAGCTGCCCCGTCAATATTGCGGCTCAGATCAAATTGGATAGTGACGTTTGTTGTTCCCAAACTACTCGTGGAGGTCATCTCCGTAACGCCGGCAATGTGACCGAACTGCCGTTCCAAGGGAGTGGCGACGGAAGAAGCCATGATCTCCGCGCTGGCTCCCGGCAAACTGGAATTGACGGAGATGGTAGGAAAATCCACCTGAGGCAATGGGGAAACAGGAAGCACTTTGAAAGCGATGGCGCCTGCAATGGCGATGGCAATCGTCAGCAGCGTCGTCGCGACCGGGCGATAAATAAACGGAGCAGATACGTTCATGAGTGCTCCGCGGTTTGCGGCTGCGCACCCGGTCCCCAGGCTGGCGATTTTCGCGAAAAGCGCTGAGCGATGCGATCGAAAAAGATGTAGATCACGGGAGTGGTGTATAGCGTGAGCACCTGACTTACGAGAAGCCCGCCAACCATGGCTATGCCCAAAGGCCGTCGAAGTTCCGAACCAATACCCGTGCCAAACGCCAATGGCAAACCGCCAAGAAGGGCGGCCATGGTGGTCATCATGATGGGCCGGAAACGAAGCAGGCTTGCCTCGTAGATGGCGTCTCTAGGGCTTTTTCCGTGGTTGCGCTCTGCTTCGAGTGCAAAGTCCACCATCATGATTCCGTTTTTCTTGACGATGCCGATCAGCAGCACTAGCCCGATGATGGCCACCACGCTCAGGTCTTGATGAAAAATAATCAACGCCAGAAAAGCTCCCACCCCGGCGGAAGGCAATGTGGAAAGAATCGTTACCGGATGGATGAAACTTTCGTACAACACGCCGAGCACGATATACACCGTCACGAGAGCGGCAAGGATCAGCAAAGGCATGTTCGAAAGCGAATTACGAAAAGACGCTGCTGTGCCCTGAAAATCGGCCTGCAAACTGGCCGGCATGTGCATATCTTGTTGAACTTTACTGATGGCAGTGATGGCGCCGCCGAGCGCGGCGTTGGGCGCCAGATTAAAAGAAACCGTGATCGCTGGAAACTGTCCTTGGTGGTTGATCGACAGCGGCTGCGTCTTTAATTCAAAATGCGAAAATGCGCTGAGCGGCACGGCGTTACTTTTTGCGGAACTCGTGACTGCCGCCGGATTACTGACTTTGGTTGACGTGGTATTCGATGTCCCGGCGGTGAGTGCATTCAGCGGAGGAGTCAATGTGTTCGGCGTTGGATTATAGAGAGGACTGCTAGTCAACGCGTTCGAACCGGCCGACGTGGAACCGTTTCCAGTCGAACTAGCCGCCGCTCCCGTAGTGCCTGCGGCAGCATTCGCCTGAATATACAATTTGTTTAATTTGTCCGGATCGTTTTGAAACTGCGGCTCGGATTCCAGGATCACGTGATACTGGTTCAACTGCGTGTACATGGTATTGATCTGCCGCTGGCCAAACGCGTCGTACAGCGTGTTATCGATGGTCGTCGGCGCGATTCCCAGCCGCGAAGCCGTAGCTCGATCGATTACCAGTTGTACGGCAAGTCCACCGGGTTGCTGGTCGGTGGCCACATCTTCCAACTCCTTCAAATCTTTTAGTTTTGCTACGAAGCGATTGGTCCAGTCATTCAGTTCGTTTGGATCGGGGTCCTCCAGCGTGTATTGATATTGGGTGCGGCTAACGCGATCGTCGACGGTTATATTTTGCACCGGCTGCATGAACAGCTGAATGCCTTGCACATCAGCGAGCTTGGTCTGCAGCCGGCGGATAACATCAGAGGCGCTCAGATCCCGCTGGTTAAGCGGCTTCAAATTAATGGACAGCCTTCCACTATTCGTGGTGATGTTCGTGCCGTCAGCGCCGATGAACGACGACAGGCTCTCAACCGCGGGGTCGGCAAGAATGACGTTGGCGAGTTCCTGCTGCTTTTCCGCCATGGCTTTGGGCGAAATCGTCGGCGGCGCCTGCGAAATTCCCTGAATAATTCCGGTATCCTGCAACGGAAAAAATCCTTTGGGAATGACGATATAAAGGAGGATCGTGAGTAACAGTGTTCCCAGCGCGACCAGCAGCGTAATAGTTTGGTGCCCCAGAACGACCTTTAAGGTGCGCCCGTAAAAGGCGATCATGCTTTCAAACATATGTTCCGACTTCTGATAAAACCACCCCTGCTTTTCCTTGGGATTGTGCTTCAGGATGCGTGAAGCCATCATCGGCGTGAGCGTCAAAGAAACCACCGCCGATACCACGATGGTGACTGCCAAGGTCACCGCGAATTCTCGGAACAGCCGCCCCACAACGTCTCCCATGAAAAGCAGTGGAATCAACACCGCGATCAGCGAAACCGTCAAAGATAAAATCGTGAAGCCAATCTGCTCGGCGCCTTTTAACGCCGCCTGCATGGGAGGTTCGCCAGCCTCGATATATCGCGAAATGTTTTCGACCATGACGATGGCGTCATCAACAACAAATCCGGTGGAGATGGTCAGCGCCATCAGCGACAAGTTATCCAGGCTATAGCCCAGGGCGTACATCGCCGCAAACGTTCCCACCAGTGAGAGCGGCACCGCCACGCTGGGAATAATCGTCGCGTACAGGTTCCGCAAAAACAGAAAGATCACCATGACGACCAGCGCGATCGTCAGCATCAATTCAAACTCCACGTCCGACACTGACGCCTGAATCGGTGTAGTCAGGTCCGTGAGTGTAGTGATATCGATACCTTTGGGAAGATTCGCTTCCAGTTGTGGCAGCAGCGCTTTTATCCGCTTTACAACGCTGATGGTGTTTCCACCGGGTTGCCGTTGTACGTTCACAATGACCGCCGGCGTCTTATTCATCCACGCGGCTTGATTCTTGTTTTCCACGCCATCCACGATATTCGCCACGTCGGTGAGCATCACCGGCGCCCCGTCGCGGTAGGCGACCACTACACTTCTGTAATCCTTGCTGGTGACCAATTGATCGTTGGCGTCGATCTGATAGTCCTGGCGCGGACCGTCAAAATTTCCCTTTGCGGCATTGACGCTGGCTTGCGTAACCGCGGTACGCAAGTCTTCCAAATTAATTCCATAGGAAGATAGCGCCGCCGGATTCGCTTGAATGCGTACTGCGGGTTTTTGACCGCCGCTGATGGTGACCAGTCCAACGCCGCTCAATTGAGAAATTTTGGGAGCCAGCCGCGTATCCACCAGGTCTTCCACCTGCGAAAGCGGAATGGTGCTCGACGTAGCCGCCAAGGTCAGCACCGGAGCGTCCGCGGGATTTGTCTTGCTGTAAATTGGCGGCGAAGGAAGGTTCGCGGGTAGAAAGTTTTGCGAAGCGTTGATCGCGGACTGCACTTCTTCTTCCGCGACATCAATATTCAGAGTCAATGTGAACTGCAGCACGATGACGGAGGTGCCGCCCGAGCTGCTGGACGTCATCTGACTGAGTCCCTGCAGCTGGCCAAACTGCCGCTCTAACGGTGCGGTTACCGTCGTGGCCACCACGTCGGGGCTCGCGCCAGGATAAAAAGTGAGTACCTGGATAGTGGGATAGTCAACTTGGGGCAACGCGGAAACTGGCAGTTGCGTGTAACTCACAATGCCCACCAGTAATATGGCGGCCATTAGCAGCGCCGTCGCAACCGGCCTCAAAATGAACGGACGTGACGGACTCAATGAGGCGTGCTCCCCTGATTGTTAGCGTTTCCCGGAGTAGAGGTATTCCCTGGAGCAGCCGCGTTTCCGGGACTACCGGCACTTCCTGGAGCGTTGAGGTTTCTGCCGCCAGAACCACTTCCTGGTGTGTGGGGCCCGCCAGAACTGTTGCTGGGCGCCGGTGGATTGGACGCGATGACAACTTTCGAGTTGTCCTGTAATTTATCAAAGCTGCTGTTTGCCAGCACTTCCCCGGGAGACACGCCCGTGACTTGCGCAATTCCGGCGTCGGTCACGCCTGGTTTAATCGTGCGCATATGTGCGGTGTTGTCCT
>JGI12053J15887_10000032_pt1 | contig 35705 bp, 28 predicted proteins | sample MedBloCAOM1_O3_FD_15887 | JGI IMG/M metagenome (IMG submission 15887)
GTCGTAGAGCAGGACCAGAAAATCGTCTTCGAGATCGGTGTGCATCGTTCAGCCCCAAAGGTATGCCGCCAAGTGGGCTCTTACGACTGACCGCCCGGCGGCTGCTGCGCGCCGACGATCCCGCGGAAGCCAAGATCGCGACCGGCGGAACTACGTTCTTAAGCCAACTTAATGCATTCGATCTGCTGCGGCCATGGCAATCTTGCGCGGTCGAAGCGGCTCGATGGCAGGCGGCAACGCGCTTTGCCCGATGCCCTGCATGAAGCAGGCGAACGCGGCCGCGTCCGTCGGACCCGACCAGCCGTCCTCGTTGTCGCAATAGAACCTGTGTGCATCGGGATTATCATGCGTGGGAACGCAGTATTGCGTCACCTGGCTGGCCGCGTCCTTGCAGAAGCTGCATCACGCCACAGAATGCCCCCATGACCGCCGCCAGCGCCGACGAGATCACGGCGCGGATTACCGGACCCGATGCCTATCCCTACCGGGATCGAGCAGAGCCGTTTCGACGAGGCCCTCCATGGGATCGATCGTCCTCATGGATGCGCATCCAATTCGCCGCGCCAGAAGCCGTACGCGCGCTTGTAATCGAGCGTTGTCTTANGGCCGGCCCATCTTGGCTCGTTCACATAAATCTCAAGGATAAAAAACAGCAAAGGATTGGTCGGGGAGCGGTAGGGAAGGACGAGCCGCACGCCAGGCTCCGTGATGGCGGGCCCGGTCAGCGCTTCAAAATCGCCGCCACGGCATCTGCTTCCCCTTCCCCCGCCTCAAGCGTGACCGCCACCACAAAGCCTTCCTTGAGAGCACTGAACGCATCCTGGGAAATCCAGTTCGCAAGCATTAGATTTCTCTCCCGATGCGGCTTCCTAGGCGAAGCTGTAACCACCACCTCGGCTCAGCGCCGTGATGAAGGCGATCGGAAGATCAATGCTCGAGCTCGCAAGCCACGCAGGCTAACGCCGATCAATAACCGTCGACTTCGACGATAGCTTCGGCAAAAGCCTGCGGGGCTTCCTGCGGCAGATTGTGACCGACGCCCATGATGATCCGGTGCGTGCGTTTGCCCGAGAATTTGCTGGCGTACGATGTTCCGTCCGAGGCCGGCGCAACGCCATCGGAATCCCCATCAAGGGTGATCGTGGGCACGGCGATGACCGGACCTTCGGCAAGTCGCTTTTCTAGATCGTCGTATTGTGGGTCGCCTTTAGCCAGGCTNAGCCGCCAGCGGTAATTGTGGATCACGATGCTGACGTGGTCCGGATTGTTGAAGGATGCTGCGGTGCGATCGAANGTGGCATCNTCGAAGTCCCATTTCGGGGAAACGTTCTTCCAGATGAGCTTCGCGAAATCGCGCNGGTATGCGTCGTAGCCGGCCCGGCCGTTCTCTGTAGCAAAATAATACTGATACCACCATCCCCACTCAGCCTTTGGCGGCATCGGCAGCTTGTTGCGTTCAAGGTTGTTGATCAGATAACCATTCACCGAGACCATGGCCTTGCAGCGCTCCGGCCAGAGCGCCGCGATGATACAGGCTGTCCGCGCTCCCCAATCATAACCGGCGAGGATCGCCTTCTCGATCTTGAGAGCATCCATCAAAGCGATGATGTCGAGAGCGACCACCGACTGCTGGCCATTCCGGAACGTTCCACTTGAAAGAAAGCGCGTCGTGCCATGGCCGCGCAGATGCGGGACGATCACCCTGTAGCCCGCCGACGCCAACAAAGGCGCGACATCGACAAAGCTGTGAATGTCGTAGGGCCAGCCGTGCAGAAGAATGACCGCAGGGCCATCGGCGGGACCGGCTTCGGCGTATCCAACATTGAGAACCCCGGCATCGATCTGCTTCAGTGCGCCGAACGACGTGTTCGTCCCCGGCTTGATCGTGCCCAGCTTGATTGTGGTCGCATCTGCGGGGCTGATCGTGCTGGATTGCGCGTCCGCAGAACCGATCCTGGCGAGCTGGGCGGCAAGCAATGGTCATGGCCGCAGTGCCAAAAAAGCGGCGGCGATCATGATTGACTTCTTCGGACATTTTGATCGTGCCCATCGGTGAATCTCCTTGATTCCATAATTGGTCGGGAAGGGCCGCCTTGAGCGAGCCGGGTGCGATCAGCCCGCTCTCACCAGCTCCATGACCGCGTCCGCAAATGCCCTTGGAGCTTCCTGCGGCAGGTTGTGACCGGCATCCGGAACCCGGTGGTGGGTCCGGGGGCCGCGGAACTTCGCCGCCGTCGCCGAACCATCGCTTGCCGGATAGTTGCCGTCGGCCACACCATCCAAAGTAATTGCCGGGACGGTGATGACCGGCTGTGCCGCAAGCTTGCGTTCGATCTCCTCATAGGGTGGATAGCCGGGCGCGAGACCGAGACGATGACGATAGGAATGGATCACAACGTCGACATAGTCGGGGTTGTCGAACGCCATCGCCGTACGCTCGAATGTCGCCTCATCAAAACGCCAGGACGGGGAGTTGCGGGTCCAGATCACCCGGGCGACGCCGCGCCGATCGGCCGCCAGTCCTGCCCGGCCGCGCTCTGTCTGAAAGTAGTACTGGTACCAAAGGCCGGACTCGATCTTCGCCGGGATTGGCGTCATCGCATGGGCGATGTCCTGGATGAGGTAGCTGTTGACGGAAACCAGGCCCTTGCAGCGCTCCGGCCACAGCGCCGCCGCGACGCAGGCCGCGCGCCCGCCCCAGTCGAAACCGGCCAGCACGGCGGTCGGGATTTTAAGGGCATCCATCAAGGCGATCACATCCGCGCCGATCGCGCCCTGCTGACCCGCTCGCCGTGTAGCGGCGTCGAGAAAGCGCGTGGATCCGTGCCCGCGCAGATAGGGCACGATCACGCGGTACCCCTGCGCGGCGAGCATTGGCGCAACTTCGACGTAGCTATGGATGTCGTAAGGGTAGCCGTGCAGCAGCAGGACCACCTGCCCGTCGCTCGGACCGGCTTCATAGTAACCGATGTCCAGAGCACCGGCGTGGACTTGTCGAATTGGCCCCATCGAGATTGCGGCGCTCGATGAGACGGGCTGACCTGGCACTGGGGCCGGCTGAGCCTGGGCGGTTTCAATCAGTCCAAGTCTTGTCGCTACCAGCCCGGTCGCTGCCAGCCCGGCGGCGCCGACGGTCTGCAGGAAGCGCCGGCGTTTCGCATCCGTGAGGTCGGACATTCGATTCTCCCAAGCGGCCTCCGATTCTCCCAAGCGGCCTCGATGTGAGGGGGCGGCGCGTAGCCTCTCCGAGGCCCAGAGAGTCCTATAGTTTGTTCATTGCCCATTCTGTCACGTTCTTGCGAGGAAGCGCTCGAACAGCGGGGATGTCGGCCGTCCGGTGATAAAGGCGGCTTCCGGACTGGCGAGGCAGGCGACCGCGCTGGCGATTTCTTCGCGGGAAACGACCGAACCGGACAGCCTGGGCGGTTAGCAAGTTTGCCGGTATCGACGCTGGCAACTGTCTCCGCCTGTCTGCGACCGTGTCCGGCCCCGGGCTGCACTCGAATTGCTCAATTACAAAATATTAGTCTGCACCAATTGCTTCATCCCTCGTTTTGATCTCAGGCTTCTCGTGCAAAACCATGTTCAACAAGGATTTATGGACTTCGAGTTTTCCGTTGTATTCGATAAAACCCAATTTGCGGAACTTGTTCATGAAAAAGCTTACGCGCGATCGGGTCGTGCCGATCATCTCCGCCAGCGTTTCCTGACTGAACTTTCCCACGACCGGCTCCGGCCGGCCTTCCTTGCCGAAATTTGCAAGGAGAAGGAGAAGCCGGGCGAGGCGCTTTTCGCTCGAATTGAACAATTGATCGATCAAGTCCTCTTCAATTCGACTGTTACGAGTCAATAGATACGACATGAACAATTCAGAGAATTCCGGCTCATCGTGAATGGTAGCGATCATGGTCGCCTTCTCCAGGCGAGTAATCACGCAATCATCATCGACGGCCCTCGTGGTTGCGAGACGCAGGGGATGGCCATTCAGACATCCTTCGCCAAAAAAATGACCGGGTCCCAAGATTGCAACCACCGCTTCCTTGCCCTGCTGGGAAACGACAGTGAGCTTGACCTTACCTTGCTGGATGTAAAAAACCGCGTCAGCGACCTGTCCTTGTGAGAAAACAATTTGATCCTTCCGGTATGATGACACGGTCTTTCCCTCGCCGACTTTGGCGAGAAATTTTTTGGGATCAAATGAGGCTTTAACTTTCTTCCTCATAGAGGCCTCCCTTTTCTTTCTCGCAAGGGCTGCCCTTTGCCCCACTAGGCAGGGCGAGGCGGGGCAAACTATAGGCAATTCCAATTCCCAAATGAAGAGGCGTCACTACCGTGATTGCCGTCAGAAATCGGGAATGGGGGCTCCTCAGGGGGCAATCCCGCGCATGTCGGTAGCGCCCCGACACACCGCCGGATGAAAGTAGCAACCGCCAACGCCTGCTGCCGATCAGCCGCGCCCGCTCCCGGTCAGAACGTGAGGCTGCAACCATTCTCATGGACGGTCTTGGTCACGCGCGGAAAACCTGCGAAGGCGACGCGGACGCGGCTCCCCGTCCCTGAATGGCCACGTTAATCCTTTCGCTGTGACCGCAGACGCACTCGTAGGTGCGTGTTTCCCTTCCCTCCTGGGCTGGTGTCGCCATCGTGACTCTCATTCTCTGAGCACTCCGCACAAAATAGCGTCCAAGGATCAGCACGGGCTACCTGATCCTGCAAACGATACTGCACAGACATGATGGTTCCCTGCCGTAGGGAAAACGACAATCGCCATCACGCTAGCTCCGATGGCCAAATGGCGTCCGTATAAAATCGCTCACTCCGTATAAAATTGCTTACCAAGCGTCCCCCAATCATCGAGTGTGATGCTGTACCGGCGCAAGGGCACGATCCTCGGCTGCGCCTTGAGCGCGATCAGATCGCCAGGGGCTGCAATCCTGTGGCCGCATACAGACAGGGCCGCCCCCTGATGCGGTCATTGCGCTGTCGTTGCCTGGGCCCCTTGACAATTCATCCCGCTAACCCCACGTCACCCACATCGGGGTGCCGCCGCGACGGCTGAACCGATCAGCCCCAGAATCGCAAGCATTTCCTCGGGGGACATTCTCTCCACTGCGAATACAAAGAACGCGTTGTTGGGGGCTCGGCCGCGAGCAAGGGCGGGCGGCGCACACGCCACCAGTTCCTATTCTCGTCCTTCGTATGCCGCGCGGAGCATACTTCGCCTGCCATTACCAAGGAGTAAGCCATGCAGAATGGCCCAAGATCAGTTATGACTACGCGTCAACCCAAATCGGCGGCGGCATTTGCTGCCCCCTCAAGGCGGTGGACATCGAGTGCGGCTCGCCCCGAGCCGAAAAGTCCTCAAAATGCGCAAAGAAGCTATGAGAGGTATCTCGCGCTGGCCCGAGCTGAAGCCCTGTCCGGCGATATGATCGGGGCGGAGAATTACTTCCAGCACGCTGAACATTATTTCAGATCGATGTCCTCGGACCAAGGAACGAGATAGGAGACTCGGCCGCGGTGACAGCCGGCGGCTTGTCCGCTCATGGCACACGGCCTCATGCCCGCCGGCGCGACGCTTCAAATTGAGGTGGGTGTTCTTCTCGCGCGTGCAGCTGATGAGCTCCTCGATGCCTTCCTCGCGTCCGACGCCGGACTGCTTGTAGCCGCCGAACGGCGCGCCGAGGAAGCGCTTGGACACGTCGTGATCCAGACGAAGCCCGCCTCCACCGCCGCCGCGGCGCGATACGCGGTGACGAGATCGTTGGTCCAGATCGAGCAAGGTGAGCCAGTATTCGACCTCGTTGACCTGCGCCAGCGTCTCGCCCTCGTGGTTCCATTTGAGGATGGAGAGGATCGGCTCGAAGATCTCCTCCTTGCCGATGCGCATGTCCATGGTGACGTCGGCGAACACCGTGGGCTCGAGGTAGAAACCCTTAGCCAGATGCGGATCGCTCGGCCCTTGCACGCAGGCGCAAAAGCCACAAGGGCAAAACCACCGCCGAATACTGGTTGGTCTACATCGACAAAGCCGGCGACAGCTATGTTCAAAGCCCTGCCGTTTGCCCGTGCGCCAAGCATTTTACCTTTGAAGTTGGCTGGTCTACCGAGTGGTGCGGACTCACTCCATAGGGCGCCTAAAGCGAAATTGCTTCAGATCGAATCACGATTTCGCTCCAAATATCTGTTCGGTCGCATGATCTGATCCGAAAAGTCTGCAACTTTTCGGGATCATGCTCCACGAAAGCCAAAGCGAGCGCCGGGAGGATCGCGCGACGCGACGCGCTCGAAATATCCGATGCCGTTGTGGCTGCGCTTTCCCGCCAACGCGAAGAGGGCGCCCTGAGGGTCCGTGCATTGGGCGATCCAGCTGCCGCCGCCCGGCACTTCAATCGGCCCGCTGAGGAGCTCGCCGCCGCCGGCCTTTACGCGCTTCACCGCCGCGTCGATGTCGCCGATGTTGAAGTAGTAAAGCCAGTAGGGGACCGGCACTAGCGGGGGTTTGGTGAACATGCCGCCGATCGTCTCTCCTCCGGCGGAGAACAGTTGGTAGGTGCCCACCGCCCCGGTGTCGGTGTCCGCTTTTTGCCAGCCGAACAGCTCGGCGTAGAAGACAAACGCCTTCTCCCAGTCGGCGGCGAGCAGCTCGTGCCAGCCGACGCGGCCCGGGGTGCTCAGTGCGGCGGGCTGCTCCGGGCCCGGTGTCAGCCACTTGAGCAACGCAATCATTGCCGTCTGCGGGTCGACGGCGACCGAGATGCGGCTGATGTTGGGGAGGTCCGTTGGGGGCACGTATATCGTGCCGCCGAGGCGCTTGATGCGGTCGGCGGCGGCGTCCACGTCGTTGACGCCGACATATCCGAGCCAGCTCGGCCGCATGCCCAGTTTCCTCGCGTCCTCCGGCAGGTCCATCACCCCGCTGACCGAGGCGGCTCCGGCGGTGAACAGCGTGTAGGCCATGCCGGGCATCGACGCGTCCTGCGTGCCCCAGCCCATGACGTCGGCGTAGAAGGCCTTGGCGGCGTCCATGTCCGTCGTCATCAACTCGTACCAGACGAAACGGCCATGCGCATTGGTCAAATCTTTTCTCCATCCGAGTCTGCAGCGAGATCGCAGCTTACACCGGGCCGACGCGCGAGCCAGCGGCCGAGGTCGGGCCGATTCGCTTGGGTCGATTCTTTGGGCCGATTCCTTGGGCCGATTCGCTTTGACCTGTCGCTTGAGCTCAAGCGCATGGCCTGCGCGCCTGGGCTGTGCGCGTCGAGGTTGTCGGGGCGCCTCATGGGTGTTCCATTCGCGATCGGGGCGCTGATTTTGTTCATACGTTGTTCATGAAATATGTCGTTGATAAAGTATGTCGTTGATAAAGTATGTCGTTGATGAAGTCGGAACTCGACGCACGGCGACGCGTTCCTGCAAGCGGCTCGGTCTTGCAAGCTGCCAATGCAAAGCCTACCCTGCCACTTGGGGTGACCTCGAAACATTTGCCGGAAGGCATGGAGGACTCAACTATGCCACTGACGAAGCAGGCTTCGAAGCGAAAGCGCCGGAAGGATGTCGTACCGGCGTTGGGAGTCGTTGGCGTGTCTTTGTCGCTGGCGGGCGGCGCTGCGGCGGCGACCGCCGGAGCGGTGTCGGACCTGCCGCCAAAGGATACGGCAACGGGTCCGGGAATGACCCTCAGTGAGGAGGAGATTTCCGACGTCAGCCTGGGGACGTTCTACGTCTTCGACAAGGAGACACCCCGGCTCGGTGAACAAGTGGCCCGCGGCTGCGGCGGCTGCAGAGGCTGCCGAGGCTGTAGAGGCTGTAGAGGCTGCGGCAGAGGCTGCGGTGGCTGCGGCGGCGGGTGCGGAGGCTGTGGGGGTTGCGGCTGCTGCCTGTCGTGGGGCCGTTGCGCCATCTGCTAGGTCCGGCACTTTCGGATCGCGTTGACACACGCCGATCGAGATGGCCGGGTTTCATCAGGCTCGACCCGGCCCATCATGCGTTGTCTACACCGCGCTGCCCTCGCGGATGCGCAGGTCGTAAGCACATCACGCGCGGAGTCTCCGCGCTGCTGCCGGCGCTGGACGGCCGAGTGGATCGCCCTCGCAAGTTGAGAATGCGTGTCTTGCAATGACGATCCAGACCAGTCGCGGTAAGCGCAGAGGCGCGCGTGCTGGCCTCAAGACACGTCATCGCGAGCGCGGCGTTGCGCCGCGCGGCAGCAAAGACGTCGCGCAGTTCGCGCCGAATTTCACCGTCTATGTGCTGCCGCCCGACGTGGTGTGCCTCTATTCCGAGGACCGGAAATTCTTTCTGCACGGCGCGCTCTATTGTGCGCTGGCCTCCGCGATAGGAGCCGGTAAGAGCGTTCCGCAGCTCGTCCGCGAGCTGGAAAAGGATTTTCCATCCGACAAGGTCCATGAAGCCCTGAAGCGGCTCATCGACCGCCGCTTCGTCGTCCCGGCACCGCGTTCGTCCGCAGACCATGCAGACGCCTATTGGGCGAGCCTCGGCCTATTGCCGGCGGACGCAAAGAGACATCTCCAGAAATGTCGTGTGCGCATTGAATCGATCGACGTGCAGGGCGCAACGGGGCTCGGCACCGCCCTGAAAGCGCTGGGCGTGCGCGTCGTGAAGGGCGCTGCCGACCTGACCGTCACTCTGGTGAGCGATTATCTCGAAGCGCGCCTGTCCGAATTGAACCGAAAGCATTTGTCGGACCGCACACGCTGGCTGCTCGTCCAGCCCTCCGGCATTTTTCCCCTGGTGGGACCGGTGTTCAGTCCGGACAAGGACCAGAGCAAGAGCGCCTGCTGGACCTGTCTCGCCGAGCGGATGCAACGCAACCGCGAGGTCAAGGCATTCCTCGACCGCAAACAGGCCCGCCGCGTCTCGGTTTCGCCTCTCGCCCGGGGCGTGTTCGAACAGAGTGCCGTCCAGCTGGCGGCTGTCGAGATCGCGAAAGCGATCGCCACCGATTTTCGCACCGACCTGCGCGACCATCTCGTCAGCCTCGACCTCCTGGGCTCCACCATCGTGAGGCACTTCGTGGCGGCCCGCCCGCAATGTCCGGCCTGCGGCCGCAAGGAATTGCGCGATCCCGGCCGCGCGCCGGTGCCGGTCGAGATCGGCGCCGGCGGCAAGGTGGTCATGACCAGCGGGGGGTATCGGTCCGTTTCGTCGCGGGCCACGGTCGCGCGTTTCCGCAAGCACGTGAGTCCGCTCACCGGCGTGGTTTCGCGTCTCGAGCGGATCGACGTCGACCTGCCATTGAACACAAACTATTTCGCCACGCACAACTTCTCCGCGCGCCCCGAGACGGTCGATGAGCTCAAGTCGGGACTCAGCGGCGGCAGTTTCGGCAAGGGCGCCACCGCCGAGCAGGGCGAAGCCAGCGGGCTCATGGAGGCGATCGAGCGCTATTCCGGGATTTTTCAGGGTGACGAGATCAGGGTGCGGCGGCGTTTTACGGACTTCCCGCCGGGCGATGCCATTCTTCCCAACGACGTGTTGCTCTACAGCGAGACGCAGATCCGGGGAGGCCACGCGCCTGCGAACGTCGCGGAGGAGGTGACGCCGATGGCGGCTCCGTTCGATCCATCGGCCGAGATCGAATGGTCGCCAGTGTGGTCGCTGCGCGATCAACGGTTCAAATATCTTCCGACCAGCCTGCTGTATTTTTTCTATCGGGGCCCCGGCCGCTACGAAGTCCATGCGGATTCGAACGGCTGCGCGGCCGGCAACACGCGCGAGGAGGCCATCGTCCAGGGGTTTCTGGAGCTGGTGGAACGCGATGCTTACGCCATCTGGTGGTACAACCGCTCGCAGCGGGCGGAAGTGGGCCTCGATCAGTTCGACGAACCCTACATCCGCGATCTGAAAGTCCAGCTCGCCGAAACCGGGCGCCGCATTTGGCTGCTCGACATCACCAGCGATCTCGGCATTCCCACCTTCGTGACGGTCGCGCACTGGATGGAGAATGGGCAGGAATTCGTCGATTTCGGTTCCGGCGCCCACTTCGACGCGCGCATCGCCGCGTTGCGCGCGATGACCGAGCTCAATCAATTTCTGTCCATCGGTCTCATGGGCCGCCGGGCCCCGAACCCATCGCGCCAAGGTTCGAACCCGGAATCGAATCACAAATCCCATCATGAGGGCTCCCCGCCATTTCGGTTGCGGGACCATCCCTATTTGACGCCGAGCGGTGCCTCGGTCGTCCGACCCGACTTCCACTCGAATTTCGGCCAGCTCGACACACGCGCGCAGGTGACCGCCTGCGTGGACCTGGTCAAGCGCGCGGGACTCGATTTCCTCGTGCTCGATCAGACCCGTCCCGACATCGAGGCCCCGGTCGTCCGGGTGATCGTTCCGGGGTTGCGGCATTTCTATCGCCGCTTCGCGCCTGGCCGGCTTTACGATGTCCCGGTTAAGCTCGGATTGCGCGACCGGCCGCTGTCGGAACACGAGCTCAATCCGCTTCACCCCCAGACCTGAGGGGCCCCGGCTTGCGCGCTCCCGGAACGAAGCGAGGGCGCCGGGCTGCGGCGGCAACCTTGTCTGCCCGTCTCGGCGGTCACGTCGCCCTCGAAGCGGGTTCGGACGGAAACGTCCTCGCCCGCTTTCATGGTTATTCGGTCGACCTGGGCAAGTTCAGCGCCGGCGCGGCGAAGCGCGCGCAGCAACTGCGCACGGGTCTGCCGTTGCGCTCGTTCGTGTCCGACGATCGCACCATCGACGAGGAGATTCATCTGCTGGTGCGCCGGCTCGCCGGACGCGGCCTGTTGGAATACCGGCTCGGACGCTTGCGCGGCGGCCAGGATCAAGGCGATGACCAAGGCGACGAGAAAGACGAGGATCAAGTCGTCATCGAGCCGCAGGTTCCGGATTATTGGCCGCGCGCCCCGCGGCTCGGCGACGCCGATGTTCTGGTGCTGTCGCGGTTCGCATACCTGCGACGGCGCGGCAACGAGATGGTTTTGGAATCGCCGCGCTCAGGCGCGTTGTTCAGGATCTGCGATCCCAAGGTTGCCGCCGCCATGGCCACGCTGTCCGCGCCGCAACCGATCAAGCGGCTGCGTCGGCAGGACGGTTTTCCGGGGATAGAGCTGCTCGCGCTGCTGGTCGACAGCGAGATTCTGTTCAAGGTCGACTCCGCGCGCGACAGCGGGCTGCGGCCGGCCGAGGGCGACGACAATCTCGTGCTCTGGGACTTTCACGATCTTCTCTTCCACGCGCGCAGCACGGAAGGCCGGCACGCCAACCCGATGGGCGGCGTTTATCCCTATGCAGGCGTGATGCCTCCGCCGCCCGCGGTGCGGCCCCGCTGGCCCGGAAAGAAAATCGATCTGCGCAAGGCCGAGGCCGCGCCGTCGCCCCCGATCTCGACGGCTGCGACGCTGCTGCGCGCGCGTCATTCCACGCGCGATTTCGACGACCGGCACCCGATCACGCTCGCCGAGCTCGCGCGTTTTCTCGACGGCACCGCGCGTGTCCAGTCGCAATGGAGCAGCAGGCTCGACGCCGGCGACGACGCGCCGACGGTCGCGTTCGCCGCCAGGCCGTATCCGTCCGGGGGCGGCAGCTGGGAGCTTGAGCTCTATCTGGCGGTCGACAAATGCGCAGGGCTGGCACGCGGATTCTATCATTACGACGCCGGCGTCCACGCGCTGGTGCCGATCGGCGTGCGCCCGCATGAGTTCGACGCGCTGCTGGTGGGAGCCAAATTTGCCATGGACGCGTCTGCCGCGCCGCAGATCCTGATCACGATCGCTGCTCGCTTTGGCCGGACGGCATGGAAGTACAGCTCGCTCGCCTATGCGCTCGTGCTCAAGGATGTCGGCGTCTTGACCCAGACGCTCTATCTGATGGCGACCGACATGGGCCTCGGCGGATGTGCGATCGGGACCGCCAATATCGATCTGTTCGCGAAGATGACGGGGATCGAATTCCACGTCGAAGGCCCGGTCGGTCAATTTGCGATTGGTCGCGGCACGAAACCGGGGGCTTCCGACTGACAGTCGGACGGCCTCGCTGTGGCTCGCGCAACGGCCGCGCAAATGGACCACGGCCGATCGAATTCGCCACTGGAACCCCGATTTGCGGCTCGCACGATCCGCAGGTCGATGGTAGCCTCGCGTCTGAAATAAAATCCGGGGGCTTGGGGGGACGCATGACACGCATAGCAACCATAGACCGCGCCGACATGAACGTCGAACAGGCGCGTGTCTACGACGCAGCCAAGGCATCCAGCGGCATCGTAGGCGGGCCGTACCATGCGTATATCCGGTTGCCAAAATTGTTCGAGGCTTGCCAAAACGTGAGGGCCAGTCTGTCGTCCGGGCCGTTGTCCCGGCGAGAGCAGCAAATTGTGAACCTCGTCGTCGCCCGCCACTGGAACGCACGATATCCATGGTTCGCTCAAGTGCGCGGCGCGCTCGCCGTCGGAATCGAGCAGCCGGTCATCGACGCGATAAACGCAAGAGAGATTCCGAATTTGGCTGACGCGCGCGAACGAACTTGCTTTGTCGTGGCGCGCGAACTCCTTGCAAACAAGGGCCTCCGCGACGAAACCTATGCCACCGCGCAGGACACGATGGGACTGGAGGGTTTGGTGGCGCTGGTCGCGTCGACTGGCAGCTTTTCGATGACCTGCCTGACAGCCAACACATTCGGGATTGATCCGCCCCCCGCCAACCCTACCCCGCTCGCGGAATAGCGCACCCGCCTCCACGAATGCGCAGAACACAAACTTCTCGCGCGTGAAGCTGATGAGCTCCTCGATGCCTTCCTCACGTCCGGCGCCAGACTGCTTGTAGCCGCCGAACAGCGCGCCGAGGAAGCGCTCGACACGTCGTTGATCCAGACGAAGCCCGCCTCTACCGCGGCGCGATGCGCGGTGCCGAGATCGTTGGTCCAGATCGAGCAGGTGAGGCCGTATTCGAGCTGGTTGACCTGCCCGTCATGTTGTCCTCGGGAGGCGGGTATCAAGGCCAATTGATCCGGCAGTTTTGCCCCCGGCTAAAGCCGAAGGGCTGCCGGGGGCGGACCGATGGCGAAATCCCATGGCAAGACCGGACCAGACACCGCAAGAAGGCGCATGGCCCCCTCCCACAATGCATGAAAACTGTCCCCTTGCTGCGCTGAACCCCGGAAAGAGCGAAACTCGCCGAACTCGGTATCGGCCAACGAGGCGACTTCGAAATGCGGCTCGGTCACCACCTCGGCCGCCTCGCCGATACAGCGCCGCCTGCGGTGGCGCCGCTGCCAAAGAGCGCATGACAGGAACGCGCGCGATGCGAGGCCGCAGACTTGACCAAGTCGACGGCAAGGCGGGGACGACCTTTACGGCGCGTCGGTATGAAGCTATGTCGGCTCGTTTCGCGAGAGGTCTGAAAACCGGTCGATTAGGGGGCGAATGAGCAACCGCATACTGCACGCAGTAACCGAATGTCGCCCCGTGGCACGAAGGCGCAGTGCGGCCGCTACGCGGCGACGTCTGCTTGCGAAAAGATGTCCGCGCTTCGAGCCTTCCTAAGTTCGACCGTTAAGCCCCATCCCGCCGGAATTTCGGAAGCGGCAGCCGGCAGCGGCGCAACTGTTGCGCTGTTATGGAAGCTCGGATATCAGCTTCTGAAATTCGGACTGAGGCCAGGCTCTGGCAGTGCGCGTACGCACGTTTCCCTGCGAGCCGAGCGCCAACGCGAACTTGGCGACGTTGTCGCCGTTAGGGGCGTCGACAATAACAAGGAGATCGTCGTCGCCCGAAGTCAAATAGACCTCCTTGATTTCAACTCCCACTTTCTTGGCCAGATCGCGAGCGGCTTGCGCGCGCGTGGGAGCGTCCTTGACCGAGCGGATTCCTTGGTCCGTCCAGTTCAGCGAGCAGATGAACATGGGCATGCGGCCCTCCGTGTGGCTGATCACAAAGATTGACGCCCGCGGCGGAGTGGCGGGCGGCTTGTGGAATGTGGAATGGTACGGAGACGCAAAAAAGCGATCTCCTGAGAAATCGTGCCCGCCGACGGCATCAACGCTGCCTCAAGAATAAAGACTTCGGCACGGTCCCGCTGGCAGCTCGTGGGTCAGACTACTCCGCTTGGGCCGTGCGCGAAAGGGGCGAGTGTGCGATCCCTCTTGACGGGACTCTTCCAGCCGGGGTCATGCAATGCGGAGGTCCGCTCGCGGCGGTATTTTCGGACAAAGAGCGGACCATTGCCGAGGGATCGAGCCTGCGCCGGAGCCGCGGGTCGTGCGGCTTGGGGTCCGATGCGATAGATCGTGTCTCCTCAATCTCATGCGATCCACTGTCGCGCCCGTGGCTTTGGTGGTAGGCTTCAGAGTGTCGCGCGAGAAGCGGACACGCACCACTCAGACGACCGGTTTGCGCCCTCCGCGCGGCTACGCGAGGAGAGAATATGGCGTCCCTTTCGAATTGGAGCTTGCACGGTCTCATACATCGACGAGAGATTCGAAGCATCGCATCTGCGTTCGTCGGCGAAATCGCCGCCATCCTGCACCTCATCGAAACGCACGATGTCGTATCCATGCTCGAAAAGGCGCTGGACGTTTCCGATAGCTCGGTCGCTCTTCCAACCCTGACATTGCCGGCGTTCACGATCTATACGGCAGATGCCGCCAAGCTTGATGAGCTGCCGTTGTCGACGCCGCGCAAGATCGCCTATTTTTATGCGCACATCGCCTCGATTCAGGACGACCTTGCACGGCTCGCAAGGGAGCCTGACCCGGGCCGTAGAACCGAGCGGATCCGGCGTGTCCTCACCGAACTTAATGACACGCTCGCTCTCGGCGATGATATTCTTCGCGAGCTGCGTCTGCTTCTTTCGCCCAAACATCAGCAGTCCCTGACGCGGGCCTGATCGCCAAGGCGGCGGTCTTCCCCACTACCTTGCTAGGCTGCCACAGGCCGTCACCTGCGGCCTCCCCGCCGGATTAGCCGCCGGTGAACAGCCCCACCATCCTTCAGAACAGCGAACATTTGTCCGCGGGAAGGCGGTGCAGGACGGGGTTAAACCGATGCGTCAAATTCGGTCGGGACCGGCGAACGGGCCTCCGACCGCTCACGTACCGCGCGCTTCGCCGGCATCATGTCGAGGTTGCCTGAGGCTTCGAATTCCAATTACGATGCAGGCGGATGGAACCGCGGGAGCATGATCTCGTAATTCCTCGAAAATGCCTCGCAAGGGAGAATGGTATGTCGGGAGACGTCACCGAGGTGCTGGCCGGCTTTGCCGCGTCGCTGCAATACGATGATCTTCCGGGACATGTCCGAGATCACTGCAAGAGGGTCCTGCTGGACACATTGGCATGTGCGGTCGCCGGGCACCGCGGCGAGGAGACGCAACAGGTCGCCGCGCTGGCGTCGGGACTGGCGCAATCCGACGAGAGCAGCGTCATTGGCGGCGACCGACTGTCGCTCGCCGGCGCGACAATTCTGAATGGCTATCTCGTCACCGCGGTCACGATGTGCGACGTGCACCGGTCGACGCTGACCCACGTGACGCCGGAAGTGATCCCGCCCGCTTTGGCGATCGCCGAACGCGACGGTTCGTCTGGCCGCGAGCTGATGGTCGCCATCGCCGCCGGATGCGAAGTGACGACGCGGATCGGCATTGGTCTCGATTACCCCGCGTTCCGAGCCAAGGGCTGGCACGGCCCGGGCGTCCTGGGTCCGTTCGGCGCCGCCGCGGCGGTCGGCCGGCTTCGCCGGTTCGACACCGAGACCATGGCCAAGGCGTTCGGCCTCGCCGGCAGCCAGGCGGCCGGCACCTTCGCAGCGTGGGGAACGCCGACGGTGAAGTTCCACCAGTGCCGCGGCGCGCTCTCAGGGTTGTTGGCGGCGCTGCTGGCCGAGCAGAAGTTCCTGGCGACGCGCGAATTTCTGACCGCCAAGGACGGCGGCCTCTACAACGCATATGCGAATGGCGGCCGCCCCGAAGCCGTCACCGCCGATCTCGGAAAACGCTGGGAGCTCGAACAGATCGCTTTGCGCCTGTGGCCGTCAGCCTCGTCGATCCAGGGCATGAACACCGCGATGTTCGATCTCGTCGAACAACACAAGATCGATCCCGCCAGGGTGAAAAAGGTTCGCGTGGCATTGAGCCAGCCGGCGTTCGATCTGCACGGCAAGCTGGCGCACTACAAGGCGAAGTTCGACGCGCTGATTTCCGGCCATTACACCGCGGCGGTGATCCTGCACGACCAGGAGCTGACGCTCGCGCAGTTCGAGCCCGCCCGCTACGACGATCCAAACATGCGGCGCGCCGCCGCCGAGCAGATCGAGATACGTCCGGACGTGGCGCTGACGGGCGTGCAGGCCGTGGTCGAGATCGAGAGCGACGGCACCACGCTCACGTCGCGCTGCGACCATCCTCGCGGTTCGGCCGAGAACCCGCTGTCGCGCGCCCAGATCGAGGGCAAATTCCGCACCTATGCGGACGGAGTGCTCACCGCCTCCGCCATCGCGGGGGCAATCGACGCCGTCGGCGATCTTGAAAACCTGGGCTCGGTGCGAAAACTCATGGACATGCTCCGCGCGGCGGCGCCGCGCCGCGGCCAAGCCGAGCGCGCGAGCCTGGCCGCTGCCCGCGGTTGACGAGATCGCCGGCCAGCGTCACTCGAGCGCGCATCCCGTGAAGCGGAAGCGGCACGAGCGGGCACTGTTCTGCATCAAACCCAAAAAGACGCGCACTAGGCTGCCGTCAAAGGCACTGGTACGCTGACGCAACCATCCGCAGCCCACCACTGCGGGGGCAAAAAAATCTTGGGGAGGAGCGCTGATGAATAGACGCATGCTGTTTGCCGCGCTGACAAGTGTTGCGGTGCTCGCGGTCGCCACCGACGCCATGGCGCAGACGCCCGACGATTATCCGAACCGTCCGATCCGCATCATCGTGCCGCAAGCGGCCGGTTCCGGGGTCGACCAGCAGGCGCGCGTGCTTGCGCAAAAGATGGGCGAGCTGTGGGGCCAGCAGGGGGTGGTGGAGAACCGTCCGGGCGCCAACGCCATCGTCGGAATGGAGGCCGGAGCCAAGGCTGCTCCCGACGGCTACACGCTGATCTATGCGCCGGTGAGCGCAGTAGCGATGAACACCTTCATCTACAAGAAACTCTCCTACGACCCGCTTCGCGACTTCGTGCCGATCACCCAGACCGTCGCCAATCCGCTGGGCGCGGTGGTCAATCCCGCGTCGGGGATCAAGTCGATCAAGGATGTCGTCGAGCGGGCCAAGGCCAGTCCCGGCCACTTCAACTACGGCTCGTTCGGCATCGGCAACATGACCCATCTGATGGGCGTGCTGCTGTCGATTGCCGCCGATATCAAGATGACGCATGTGCCCTACCGGGGGCAGACGCCGGCGATCACCGACGTGCTGAGCGGACAGATTCCGCTCGCATTCACCACGACGGCCGGCGTGACGGATCTCGCGGAATCGGGAAAGCTCACGCTGCTCGCAACGTTCGGCCAGGAACGCGATGAGCAGTTCCCCAACACGCCGACCCCGACCGAATTCGGCTATCCGAGCGTGGTCATCGTGGGCTGGGCCGGCATGTTCGCGCCGGCCGGCACGCCGCCGCACATCATCAGCCGGCTGCATGGCGGGATGGCGAAGGCGCTCGCCTCGGCCGACGTCAAGGACGCGATATTGCGGCACGGTTCGAAGGCGGTGAGCAGCAAAAGCCCCGCGGAATTCGAGCGCTATATCAGATCGGAATCACAGAAATTCCACCCTATCATCAAGGCGGCTGGCCTCGAAGGATCGCAGTGAGCCGATGTCCTACGTCAAGAAGACGCATCGCTTCGGTTTGCTGACGCCCTCGTCCAACACGACCCAGGAGCCGGAGTTCGCGGCGGCGCTGCCGCCGACCGTTTCGCTACACACCGGACGCGTCGCGTACCGCGACATCACGCCGGAAGAACAGATGCGCTGCGTGCTGGAACTCGAATCGGAGAGCCGCAAGCTCGCCGATGCCGAGGTCGATGCCATCGTGTTTGCAGCCACCGCTCCCACGCTCGCCAAGGGCAAGGGCTACGACCGCGAACTGATCAAGCGCATGGAGGATGCCTCGGGCAAACCCGCGACCACGGCGGCGACCGCATTCGTCGACGCCCTCACGCGGCTCGGTGCCGGGAAGATCGCCATTGGCGCGCCCTGGAGCAGGACCATGGACAAGGCCATGGTCGACTTCATGCAGACGAGCGGCTTTGAGGTCGTCCACAGCGAGGTCGTGGGATTCGTGGCTTCGATCGAGCTCGGCCGGGTCGGTCCGGAACAAGCCTATGAGCTTGGCCGCCGGACGGACCGGCCGGACGCGGACGCCATTATCATGCCCGGCGGCAACTGGCCTTCGATGAGCATCGTCGAGCGGCTGGAGCGCGAACTTGGCAAGCCGGTGCTCGCGAACAATGCCGTCAGCCTCTGGGCGGGTCTGCGCCTGCTCAAAAGCGGCGACAGCATCCCCGGCTACGGCCGGCTGCTCCGCGATCATCTCACCGCATGAATTCGTGCAGGCGTGATGTAGCAACTCCTTGCGGGTCATGTCCGGCGCGAACCAATGCGTTCTGGATTATCGAGTCCGCAGCCTAATGCCCGCCGGTGCGACGCTTCAAATTGAGGTGGATGTTCTTCTCGCGCGTGAAGCTGATGAGCTCCTCGATGCCTTCCTCGCGGCCGACACCGGACTGCTTGTAGCCCCCGAATGGCGCGCCGAGGAAGTGCTTTGACACGTCGTTGATCCAAACGAAGCCCGCCTCCACCGCTGCCGCGGCGCGATGCGCGGTGATGAGATCGTTGGTCCAGATCGAGCAGGTGAGCCCGTATTCGACCTGGTTGACCTGCGCCAGCATCTTCTCCTCGTCGCTCCATTTGAGGATGGAGAGGATCGGCCCGAAGATCTCTTCCTTGCCGATGCGCATGTCCATGGTGACGTCGGCGAACACCGTGGGCTCGACGTAGAAACCCTTGGCCAGATGCGGATCGCTCGGCCGCTTCCCGCCGCTCAGGAGCCGCGCGCCGTCTTGCTTGCCGGCCTCGATGTAGCCGAGCACCCGATCGTACTGCACCTTGCTCACGATCGAGCCCATGGTGGTCGCGGGATCGGTCGGAATGCCGGGCTTGTAGCGTTTGACCGAGTTCTTCACGCGCTCGAGCACGGCGTCGTAGATCTTCTCGTGCACGAAGGCGCGGCTGGTGGAGCCGCAGGACTGTCCGCACCAGGTGAAATTCATGCCGTCGACCACGGCGGCGGAGACCGCCTCGAGGTCGGCGTCGGGGAACGCGATCAGCGCATTCTTGCCGCCGAGCTCGAGCGTCACCGGCTTGAGCGTGTCGGCGGCCGCCTTCATCACGGCGCGGCCGGTGGGCACGCTGCCGATGAGCGCGACCTTGGCGACGTCGGGATGGCTCGCCAGCACCTGGCCCACCTCCTTGCCGCCCGGCACCAGATTCCACACGCCCGGCGGTAGGATGCCGTCGATCAGCTCGGCGAGCCGCAGCGAGGAGAGCGGCGCCTGCTCCGGCGGCTTGACCACGATGGTGTTGCCGGCGGCGAGCGGCGCCGCCGACTTTCCGGCCACGAACATGAAGGGATGGTTGAACGGAATGATGCGTCCGACCACGCCGAAGGGCTCGCGCACGGAGAAATTCACCGCGTCCGGTCCCATCGGGATGGAAGCGCCCTTCATCTCGGTGACGAGGCCCGCGTAGAAATCGAGCTGCGCCGCGCCCGCCTGCGCATCGCGCACCATTTCGGCATAAGGGTTGCCGCAATCGGCGGCGTCGATCATGGCGAGCTCTTCGCCGTTCTTGCGCAGCACGTCGGCGATGGCGCGCAGCATCTTCGCGCGTTCGAGCGGCAGCACGCGGCGCCAGTCGCGGAACGCGGCCTTGGCCGCAGCGATGGCGGCTTCGGCGTCCGCCACCGAGCCGTCCACCACCTTGCCCAGCGACTCGCCGGTGCCGGGGCTGATGGTGTCGATGTAGCGGTCCATCTTGGGCTTCTGCCACTTGCCGGCGTAATAAGGATCGCGGTGCGACGGCAGATTGGGAGCGGAGGCTTGCGTTCTTGCCTCGGATGCAACTGCAGCCATTGGATACCTCTAGGGAATGATGCGAGCTGTCAGGTTCGTTTGATGTCGTCGAGGCCGCCGACCCGGCCGATCAGCGTGTTGGCGCCGATCGCGATGACGAACAGGATGATCAGCAGCGCATACATCTGCGGCATGTTGAAGATGCTGTAGGCCTGGATCACCAGGAAGCCGATGCCGCGATTGGAGAGCTTCGTTTCCGCGAGCAGCGTACCGATCAGCGCCACGCCAAGGCCGAGCCGCACGCCGTTGATCACGGGGTGGCGCATGGCCGGAAGGTAGATCTTGGTCACCATCTGCCAGGTGTTGGCGCGGAAGCTCCTGCCGACCCTGATGAGAACCTTGTCGATCTCGCGCATGCCGCCAGCGACGTTGAGCGCGACCGGAAAGAAGCAGGAGATCGCTCCCATCGCGACCTTGGATCCGGGCCCGACGCCGAACCACATGATCATGATCGGGAAAAAGATGATCTTCGGGCAAGGGCCGAGATAATAGAGATAGGCTTCGTAGGCGCGCGACATGAACTTGCTGCCGCCGAGCAGGATGCCGACGGCGAGGCCGCTCACGCCGCCGATCACCATGGCGATGCCGATCTCGTAGAACGTCGTGTACAGATGGAAATAGAAGGTCGGGTCGCTCAGCGTCGTGTAGAGCGCCTTGCCGATCGCGACCAGCGAGGGCACGACGTCGCGGTAAAGCCAGCCCGACGCCGAGACGATTTCCCAGATCACGACGACGGCTAAGATGATCCCGATGCGCAGCGCCGTCACCGGGTGCACGGGCAGCCGCAGCGGCTTCGCCGAAGGCAGGCTCAGTCGACCGGTCTCAGCCATCGTTCAAGTCTTTCCATCAGGATGAACACGCAGACGCTGATCAGAATCACGAAGCAGATGGCGGCATACGTTCCCGGCAGATCGTAGCGCTCGGCAAGCTCGTTGATAAGCTGCCCAAGCCCGCCGAAATTGATCAGGAACTCGACTCCGACGATGTTGATGAGCGAGAAGATCAGGCCAAGCCGCAGCCCAACGAAGATGGTCGGCAGCGCCGCAGGGAACAGGATCTTCCAGAATTGCTGCGACGGGGTGAGGTTGAAACTCCTGCCCACATTGATCAGCACGCGCCGCGTGGCGGACAGGCCCTCCAGCGTCTTTAGGATGATGGGCGCTAGTCCCGCGGTGAAGCCCATCATCACGATCGTAAGGGCGCTGCGGCCGAAGATCACCAGATAGAGCGGATACATCAATACCAGCGGCGCGGCCGCGATCGCCGCCACCCAGGTCTCGGTCGCAAGCCGCAACAAGAGATAGCGGTGGAGCAGGACGCCGCCCGCAACTCCGAAAATGGTCACTAGGATGCAGGCCGAAAGAGCCTCCCCGGCAGTGAGCAGGAAGCGCTGAAGCACGTCCTCCTCGACGATCACGCGCGGGAACGCGGCGATGATGTCGGACGGCATCGGCACGATGAAGCGATTGATGAGGCCCACGCGAATGAGGAGCTCCACCAGCACGATGAACCCGACGAACGAACCGACGCCGAGCGCGGCCGCAGCATACCTGTTCTTGGCAAACGCCGCGGCAGCGCTCATCGCTTCTCGGCCTCGCGCAGCTTCCGCCCCTCCTCGTCCTCCATTCCGCGGCTGGCCTCCTCGCGCAGATCACTCCAGATCTGCGCCACGTAGCGCCCGAACGCCTCGCTCGACACGACTTCGGAACTGCGTGGGCGCGGCAGCTTGATCTCCACCATCCGCTTCACCTTGCCGGGGCGGTAGGTCATCACCAGGATGCGGTCGGAGAGTTGCACCGCCTCGGTGATGTTGTGGGTAATGAGCAGCGTCGTCTGCTTGAGCTGTTGCTGGATTTGCAGGACCTTGTCGCCGAGAAGGAGCCGGGTCTGTTCGTCGAGCGAAGCGAACGGCTCGTCCATCAGCAGGATTTTCGGTTGCGCGGCGAGGGTGCGCGCCATCGAGACCCGCTGGCGCATGCCCCCGGACAGCTCCGCCGGGTAGCGCCGCTCGAACCCGTCGAGACCGACCAGCCGCACGAAATGCCTGGCGCGGTCGTAACGCTCGGCCTTCGGCGAGCCCGCGATCTCCAGCGGGAACGCCACATTGTCGATGACGTTGCGCCAGGGGAAAGTGGACTCCTCCTGGAAGATCATGCCGATCGATCGATGCGGTCCGCGCACGCGTTCGTCCGCGACCTTGACCGTGCCCTCATAGCCGTCGAGCAGCCCGCCGATGATGTTGAACAAGGTCGATTTGCCGCAGCCGGAGGGGCCGATGATGCCCACGAACTCGCCCGGCACCACGCTGAACGAGACGTGATCGACCGCCGTGAGCACGCCATCCGGCGTCTCGAACCGCTTGACGATGTCATCGACGACCAGAATAGCCCGCGCGGGCGCGGCAACAGGCACGCCCGCGTCAATGCGTTCCAACGGCACAGTCACGCCAGCCATCAATCGTTCCCTCTCGACCATCCGTCTTGCGCGGCGCGGTTGTCCGGTCGCATGATCTGGTTCCGAAAAGTCTGCAACTTTTCGGGACCATCCTTTCGCCCGTCTGAGCCCACGCCTATAGCACATCCCGACCAGTGGAGACACGAACACACCCGGCGAAATTATGTCGCTGGTCTGACGCTTCAGCCTGATTTCTGAAACCGACGTGGGCCTGGCGCGTGCTCAGGTCTGCTCCGCCTGGAAAGGCCGCCCCGCCCGCCGGCACCAGTTTTCCCATGCCCGGTTGATCCCGTACGACCCGGTGCGCGAGGCGACCTTGTCCACTTCGCCGGCGGTCAGGAACTTGACCTCGCCCATGTCCATGGCCTGCTTCTGCAGCCGCGCGTTGACCTCGAGATAGACCGAAATATAGACCGCCTGACGGATGTTCTTGCCCGCAACGGTTGCACCGTGGCCGCGCATCAGCGCAGTGCCCCCGGCGCCCATGAGCTTGGCTAGATCGCGACCCATTTCCATGTTCTCGACCAGTAACGCGGTGTCGCCGAAATGATCGTGGGAGTCCCAGACCGGCACCTCGTGGCCGATCGATGCCCCCATGTGAAAGATCGGCTTGATTTTCTCGCCCGTCACTCCGAAGGGGATGACGCTTTCGCTGTGGTTGTGCACCACCGAGATCACATCCGGGCGCGCTTCGTAGAGTGCGCCGTGGATGAAGCGCTCGAGGTAGGGGGCGCGGTCGCGGGGATCGACGGGCGTGCCGTCGAGTATGAACTCCATGATGTCGCCCTTCTCGATGCAGTCGGGAGCGCGCGAGCGCGAGAGCAGGTAGCGCTGCGGATCGTCCGGATGGCGCACGCTGATGTGGCCGAATGAATCCACCACACCTTCGCGCGCGAGGATGCGGTTTCCGGTCACGAGTTCTTCGAGGAGGTAGTCGAGCTTGGCCATCGGCGTTTCCCTTTGCAGACTATTGCTTGGTGTCATCGCCCGCGAAAGCGGGCGACCCAGCCATCACTTGCATTTGCTGGCGCCCCGCCATCGCGATCGCACCGACAGCGTTTACTTCATGCCCCGCCTGCGCGGGGCATGACAGAGAGAGAGATAAAGGCCCATCCTTACAGGATAAAGCTCACCGATCCGAGCGTGCCGAGCTCATGCGCGTCGATAAGCACGCGGCGCTCCTTGATGCGGAAGGAATCTCCGGCGCACTTGAGGATGTAGCGATACGCGCCGACGTATTCCCGGATGCGTTCGTAGCGCCGGTAGCGATAGCAGACGAAGTTGGCCGCGACCGTCACCAGATCGTCCTCGCGCGCGACGATGCGCACATTCGAGATCAGGCGCCGCGTGCGTGATTTGGGGAACTCGGCATGGCAATTCGGATCGAGCACCCGGATGATGCGTTGGCGTATCCGCTCGCGGTCATCGGCCACGAGGAACAGCGTGGTGCGGTGGTCGCCTTCGGGCTGGTCGTTGGGGGGAACGTAGTAGGCCGCATCGTCGGTGAGGAGCTCCTGCCACTCGTTGAGCTTCCACTCGTCGAGCAGCGCGGCCTCGTGGTAGAGGAAATCCTCGACTTCCGCGCGCGTGATCACCCTCGGCGCCGCCACGGTCATTTTTGCGCTCCCATCAGCTCGTTCCAGCGCCGCCAGAAGATGCGCAGGTGATGCTCGTCGCTGTTGAGCTGCTCGCCCTCCTTGCCCATGCCACGCGACATTTCCGACCAGCGGTCGTCGGCCCAGTTGGCGAGACCCTGCTGCACCAGTTCGAGCGCCTCCACGTCATCTGGCGTCGCGAAGCCGCCGGGGCCGTAGAACGTCAGAAATGCATCGAGCCGGCGCGCGCGGGCGTCCTCGCCCTCCTCGACCGGGCCGAGCGCCCAGGCGGTGACATGCATCTTGCCGACGCCATCGGGGTAGAAGGTGCGCACGGTGACGGAAGAACCGTCGTTGATCACCAGATTGGGGAAGATGACCAGGTTGCGGTTGGTGTCCGCGACGCGCCCCGCGCGCTCCGGGCCGAGGCGCCCGACCAGCTCGCCGCGGATATCGTCGATTTCCGCCTTCGCCGCCTTGCCGTAGAGCGGAATCCATTTGGCGACCGGCCGGCCGCGGAAATTGACATTGTCCGTGGTGAAATGACCGTTGCCGAGCTCGACTGCCTTGCCCCGCGTGGGAAGCACCAGCCCCTCCTCCTTGGGCGGCTCGATCTTCACGCCCGAATTAGCCATGAAGTTGAGCCAGGTCGAATGGGTCGCGGGCAGGTGATAGTCGTCGACGCTGTTCTCCACCATCAGCTTCCAGTTGGCGGCGACGTCGTATTCCTGCACGCCGGCGATGATCTCCATCTGGCCCGAGGGCGACTGATCGATGACGAGATCGATGTAGTCCTTGGCGCCCGCCAGATAATCGGGGAGCGCATCGGCGTCATCGTCGAGACACATGAACCAGAAACCGCGGTACTCCTCGAACCGCGCCGGGCGGCGCAGACCATGCGAGGATTTGTCGAAGCTCTCGGCATATGCGTCGGCGCCGGGCACGCCCACGAGGCGGCCGTCATTGCCGTAAGTCCAGCCGTGATAGATGCACTGGAAGCGCCGCCGATTGCCCTCGCGTTCGGTGCACACGATCGCGCCACGGTGACGGCAGGTGTTGAACAGGCAGTGGAATTCGCCGGCCTGGTCGCGACAGAAGATCACCGGCCGGCCAGCGACCTTGCGTGAGCGGAAATCGCCCGGCTTCTTCAGCTCGGAAGAGTGCCCGACATAGATCCAGCAGCGCCCGAAGATTTGCGCCCGCTCCGTGCGCAGGACGTCCTCCGACACCAGAACTTCGCGATCGAGCAGGAACCGCTTTTTCTCGCGGTCATCGACGATGTAGGAGCGGACGGACATTTCCCATTGCCTCTCGCTAGAGCGAAATCCCTTCAGATTGAACCGCGATTTCGCTCTAAGTTTTTTTCGGTCGCATGATCCTATCCGAGAAGTCTGCAACTTTTCGGGATCATGCTCTAACGTACATGCTCGTCCAAAACGAGGTCAATTCCATCGCCGTTCATCGCGCCGGGAACAGGACTTCGCCCTACCCCTATTGAACTTTTCCCGCAGCCCGCTAAAGCACACCCCGCTAGAGCACAACGTCTCCTTCGCAAGCAGTCACCTCATGGCAGAAAACCCCATCCCCGTCTGCGCCGCGGCCGATCTTCCTCCCGGCAGCGTCAAGAGCTTCGAAGTGGGCGACGAGATCGTCGCCGTCTACAATATCGACGGCACCTTTTACGCCACCGAGGCGCGCTGCACCCATGCCACCGCCGATCTCGCCGACGGCATCCTGGAGGGTGAGGTGATCGAGTGCAGCCTGCACTTCGGCGCGTTCCACGTGCCGACCGGCAAGGCCGTGCAGGCGCCCTGCTTCATCGATCTCAAGACCTTCCGCACCGAGGTGAAAGACGGCCAGGTGCTGGTCGACCTGGAGGCGCCGGCGGCCACGGCCTAACGCCGCGGCCTACTCAACCGCCGCAGGATCTCCTGCCGAAAGCGATCAGCCCGACGCCATTGTCGAGACCAGCCGCGCTGCCGGCCGCAACCGCCCGTCTGACATAGCTGCAACCGGACGACGCTGCCGGGCGGGTTCGGCTGGCCGCACGCGGAGACGTTTCCTTCGCCGGCTTTTGTTTTGCGCGCGCGGCGGGACTATCGGTATTGCGCGTCGCTATTGTCTTGCCCCGTACCTCCGGCTCCGGCCGCGACGCCGTCGGGACCGGGGCGGCGGCTGGCGCAGCCGCCGGCGCGGCAGCCAAAAGCTTCGCACGTTGAGCACGCGCGAGGTTGGCGTAGAAGCCAGTCGGGTGCGCCACCAGAAACGCTTCCCACACCTCTTTGGTACCGACCTGCATGGCAAGTTCATAATCGCGCCATGACGCGTGGCCAGAATTACCGTCGGGAGCCGGCACGATCGCTGCAGCAGGTGTCTCCCCCGGGACGAGTGCAATCGTGGTGCCGCCGAGCGACCCGTACACGTGCGGCTCTTGCCTGGCGCCTGTGCTGGCGAGAACCTCGTCACGCACCCTGCCGAAGGCGAGCCGGAGGTCGAGTCCCGGCGCGGTGAGATGTTTCACCAGGGCGCTGGTAAATGGGCTGTGCGCGCCATCGCCGTCGCTCGCCGTCGACCCGGCTTTGGCTGCGAAGGCAATCAGGGTATTGGAGGTGGTCGGCTCGACCCCGGCGAGACCGCGGCCGACCGATCGTGATGCCAGCGTCCGTTTCATGGTCTTGACGAAGGGATTGTCGCGGCAGGCGTCGAGGATCACGAGCCGCAAGCTTCTTGCAGGCTCGAGCACACGGAGGAGGCGATCAAGGGAGATTGCTTCGTCTTCGACGTCGATGTCGGTTGCGAGCTTGGCATCGGTGGGAATCAGGTAATTGGTGCCGTCAACCTCCAAGCCGTGGCCGGCATAGAACACGACCGCTACGTCGGCATCGCGCGTCTTCGCCGAGAAGTCGCGGATCGCCCGGCGCATTGCCATATTGTCGAGATTGCTCCGGGTCTCGACGACCTGGAAGCCCGCTCCTTCCAACATGACGCTCATTGCTGTGACGTCGTTGACCGGATTGTCGAGCGCGGGCGCGTGACTGTAGCTCGCATTGCCGATGACGAGAGCGACGCGCTTCTCGGCGAAAGCTTCGCCGGCAAAGGGCAAAACACTTAAAACAATGAACAAAATCCGGACTCGCCGCGGCCGGCCCCAATATATGGAAATTATGTGACGGACCCTGAGAGAAGCCCACGTCGGTGTGACCGCGGCAATCGCGACACCCGCCAAAATACCCCAACCCATTTTTATTCCTCGGCCTGGTCGCCGCGGCGGTAAAATCGCACGCCCTCTCGACCGGCGCAAGCATTAGTTGAGGTCGAGCCATCCTTGCCCGTTTTGCACGAGGACAGCCCACGCCATCGACCACTATCAGCGATCACTCGCTCGCCAGCCCGCGCCGTAACGAAATTCAAGCAATGCAACCGGCTCCTTGCGACTGGAATCGCGCAAGAGGTGCCAGACTCGATCAAAATCGTCCCGCGGAAAGCATGAATTGCTGGTGCACGGCACACACAGAGTACCTTTTGCGCACGACTGACCTTCCATCGCGACAGGTACTCCGAGCTTGTTCAAGATTGCATAGATATTTTCGCTGTTCAGCCCAGCCAAGGCGATGCTTCCCGGCGGGAGCTGGGTTAAGGCAGCAGCCATCGGTTCAATGGCCGCGCGACGGGTTGTCTGGTCGGTGACGCGCTCCCCATCCAACAACGAACCCGGGGCAGGCAACTGCACAACGGGAAGTGCGTTCTTTGCCGCCACCCCTTCGATCGCTTCGCGGCTGCGGGTGGTGTGACTTGCGAACATGTGGGTGAACTTGACGTCTTCCAGCGTATGCACGAGCAACGCCGCCCGCTGCCGCCCCACGCTGCTGAGTGGGATGATCGGTTGAGCTGGCCGCGAGGGCTCTGTCTCCGGATGCCGAACAATGACTATTGATACAAGCTGTGCTTGAGCGCCCGGGGCCGCCGGATATGCAAGCACTGCCGCGAGCACAAAGACTGTCGCCGCCACAGACCTCGCCGACGCTTCCATCGCTCTCTCCCCACCGTCATACGAGGGCAAGATAGCAATTTGTGGATTTCCGTATAGCGTCCGCACGCCTCGGCAGAAGATTCAGTGACCAGACCTGAACAGCGCGGCGCCGTTGCTTCCGCTACCGGAAGGGAATCGACTTCGCAGATCGATATCCGAACTTCATAGAATGGGAGAGCCGTTCTACTGTCCTCTGTTGAGGATCCCCATCCTTGGAGGGAGAGCGGTCATGCTTGGCAAGGGAGGCCTGTTCGTTTGGGCCTCAGCGATTGGTGTCTGGCGGGCCATCTTTTTAGGGAAACAAGTTGGGCCCTAACCATCGAAACAGGCGTGGACAAACTAGCTCATGCTATTGGCCTGGAGCGCTCGGCCATGATTGGCGTTGCGGCGCCTTATGTTCTTGCGTTGGGTGCAGCTTAGCGGTCGCCTTTGTAGCCTATCGTCTGGGCACACACGAACGCGCACAAAAACCAGATTTCGATATCCTTTTCGACCCGAAGGATCCTCGTTTCGTGAAGCAAGACGAAAACGAAACCACGCGCTTTTTCATCGGCCTGCGCATTTTACGTCGAGAATGTGTTTTGTATCCAAACGTCCGCGCCCGAGAAAGCGAGTTCACGACTAGCGTTCTCTCTTCTTTTGGCAGGCTAGAACCGTCCGGATCGGTGCAGTTATATGCGGGCGGAGCGCTGGATCACGAGGATATCGAATTAATCGAATTGGTGCGTTTGCCGAGTTACGGGTTTTTGAACATTCGGGGCCCGGATGATCCGATAGGCCACATACAGAGATTTGTGTTAGAGGCGCGAGGACGGAACGCTACGACATTTAGGGCCGAATTTGAGTACGATCCGCTGAAAATTCCGATGATAAGAAAAATCGAAGTATGATCATAAAACGTTTCAGCACCCGTGCGACAGGGGTTCGCAACGTAACCGCAGCTCGGCGACCTAGAGCGACATGTAGTTAGCCCTCAACTTGGAGAGTGTGCGGCGCCGTGCACTGCCCTTACGTCTGCGGCTGTGGTTCCGGCTGCGGCGCCGGTTGAGGCGCCGGCTCGGGCTTGGGCTCGGGGGCGGGCTCGGTCTTGGTCTTGGCTTTCTCGCGCGGCGGCCCCATCAGCAGCGGCTGGAACAGCACGGCGGCGGCCATCGTGGTGACGAGCGCGAGCGCCATCAGCTTGCCCATGCTCGACGTACCGGGATGGCTCGACAGCCACAAGCTGCCGAAGGCGGTCGCGGTGGTGCACGCACTGAACATCACCGCGCGCGTCAGGCTGGATTGCAGCAGGTCGGTCTGGCCCGCTCGCCACGCCATGATGTAATAGATCTTGAAGGCGACGCCGACGCCCAGCAGCAGCGGCAACGCGATGATGTTCGCGAAATTGAGCTTCATGCCGAACAGGACCATCAGTTCCATGGTCACGATGCCGGCCATCAGCAGCGGGATGATGGTCAGCAAAACGTCGCCGAAGCGGCGCAGCACGACCCAGAGCAGGATGGTGATCGAAGCGAGCGCCCAGAACCCGGCTTCGAAGAAAGCATGGATCACCGTCCGGCCGGATTCGAGGATCGCAATCGGGCCGCCGGTGGCATTCGGCTCGACCTCCTGCACCGCGCGCGCGAATCGGCGCAACGTCTCGTTGTCGGTCGGGTCGCCCTTCGGCAGGATTTCCACTTTATACTGTCCGTCCTTGGTGACCCATCGCTGGGTGACCTCGGGCGGAAGCGATTGCAGCGTGACCGGCTCCGCCCGCAGATAGCCGCGCAGTTCGTCGAGCGCGGTCTGGAGCGGCGGAACCATGGCCGCGGTCGCGCGTGCACGCAACGCTTCGTCGCCGTCGGCGAGTTTCGTGAGGTCGTCGGCAAGCCGGTTGGCGGCGGTGGCGCCGCGTCCCGTCTGGGTACCCGCCGCCTGCTTCAAGTTCCCCACCGCGGCCTTGAGCGCGGCAACATTATCGGCGTCCGTCGGCGGCTTCTTGTTCGGGTCCGGCCGCAGCGCCGGCTCGATCACGGTGGCGAGCTGACGGATGGCGGCGAGCTTGGGCTGCTGATCGACGGGAATGAAACTCTCGACCGTCTTGACGCTTGAAACCTCCGGCAGCTTGGACAGCTTCTCCGCGGCGGCCTTCACCGCCTCCTCGTTTGGCACCAGCACATAGATCGAGCTCGCTCCGATCGCGGGATCGCTCCGCAGTTCGAGGAAGGTCGCAACCGACTCGACCTTCGGACTTCTCAGGTTGAGCGGATTGAAGTCGAACTGCAGCCAATAGAGCAATGGCAGGCCGGCCGCGACCACCAGCCCGGTGCAGACGATGATCGGAATCCGGTGCCGCTCCATCGCGCGATCGAGGGGTGCGAGGAACGTGAAGCCCATCCCTTCCGGTTCCCCCGGAGGACGCAGGAGCGTCAACAGCGCTGGAATCACGGTGATGCTCGTGATGAACGCGATGATCATGCCCAGGCCGGCGAGCAGGCCGAGTTCCGACAACCCTTTGTAGTCGGTAGGGAGGAAGGACAAGAATCCCGCGGCGGTGGCGGCGGCGGCAAGCGTCAGGGGGGCGCCGGCGTAGCGCGCGGTGCGGATGAGGGCTTCATGCAGATCGTCGACGTCGTGCCGCTCGGCGCGATAGCGCACGCTGAACTGAATCCCAAAATCGACGCCGAGGCCGATGAAGAGGACAGCGAAGGCGACCGAAATCAGGTTGAGCGCGCCCACGAGGGCCAATCCGATCGCGGCGGTGATGGAAAGGCCGACCAGGAGGCTGATGAAAACCGCCAGGATGATCCCGAACGACCGCAACGCTAGCCACAGGATGGTCAACACCACCACGATGGTGGCGGCCGTGTTGACAAAGGCGCCCTCCTGCAGCGTGGCATATTCCTCGTCGGCGATCGCCACCGGCCCGGTCAGGCGCACCCGCGCGCCATATTGCGTGGTGAGGTCGGCTGCCGCGGCTCGAATGGCGTTGGTGGCGGCTTTCCCGGGCATGAGCGCGGCGAAGTCGAGCACCGGCCGGATATCGATGAAGCGACGGCGGTCGCTCGGAGTCGACGGCCGGCCATTGAGCATCGCGCGCCAGGAGAAGCTCGCCGGCCGCCCCGCGATTACCTCGTCGAGGGTGTCCGAGACCATGTTCATGGTCCCGCCGAAATCGTCGAGGGTGTAGTGATTCATCCGTGCGCCGACCAGTCCGTAGTTCAGCGCCGTGGTCAGTCCGCGCAGATTCGAATCCTGCGCCAGGACCTGGATCACAGGTTTGGCTTCACCGAGTTTCTTGGTGAAGCCGACCACCTCTTCGGTGGGCAGGAACAACAGCCCGTTCTTCTGAAAAAATGGCCCTCCACCGCCCTCCACGATCGCGTGGAAGAGATCCTTCTGCGCGGAGAGTTTCTGGATCAGCGCCGCGGTCGCCTGCGTTGCCAGTTCGGAGGTAGGCGCATCGAGGACCGCGAGCATGGTCTCCTCTTGCGAGGGAAAGAACTTGTTGAAGGCCGCCTCGCGCTGGCGCCAAGGGAGGTCCTTGGAAATGAGCTTGTTGACGTCGGCATCGATGGCGAAATGGCCGGCGGCGTAAATGGCGGTGATGAGGCCTAAAAGTATAGCAATGCCAACAACTTGTTTGGCATATCTGGTACAATAATCAACCGTGGTGACGATCGCCTGCTGCAACATGCCGTAATCCTAGGAGTTTGCCCATGGGGCCCAATCGGCGGGCGGGATCTGATAAGTGTGGCGGCGCAATATCAGGCAATTCAGCACGTTGACAACGACTAAGGTTGCACGGAGAACACCGGCGGGGAACGCTTCGTCCGTCCAGCCACAACCCCAGGCTGAGCGTTGCGTTCGACGGCGAGCAAATGGGGGCTTTTCAACCGCAGCTTCCAATGATTAGGGCTGTGCCCCCGCGATTCCATGTGGGAAAATGTTCGGATGATGATTTCGCAGACCCCGCTCTTAGATACCCTCGATGGTCCTGAAGACCTGCGCCGCCTGCCGGAGACGACCCTGCGGCAACTGGCCGATGAGTTGCGCTCCGAGACGATCAGTGCAGTTGCGGTCACCGGTGGGCACCTTGGGGCTGGCCTCGGGGTTGTGGAACTGACGGTCGCGCTGCATCATGTTTTCGATACTCCGCGGGACCGGCTGGTCTGGGATGTGGGGCACCAAGCTTATCCACACAAGATCCTCACCGGCCGTCGCGACCGGATCCGCACCCTGCGCCAAGGCGGGGGCCTGTCCGGCTTCACCAAGCGCGCCGAAAGCGAATACGACCCGTTCGGCGCTGCTCATTCCTCGACCTCGATCTCGGCCGGCCTGGGGATGGCCGTGGCGCGCGACCTTCGGGGTGAGCCCCACAATGTGGTGTGCGTCATCGGCGACGGAGCCATGTCGGCGGGGATGGCTTATGAGGCCATGAACAATGCCGGAGCGATGAATTCGCGTCTCATCGTCATCCTCAATGACAATAACATGTCCATTGCGCCGCCGGTCGGCGCCCTTCCGGCTTATCTCGCGCGCCTCGTTTCCGGGCGCACCTATCGCTCGTTGCGCGAGGGCATCAAGCAGCTTGCCAAACCGTTGCCGAAGTTCCTGGAACAACGCGCGCTGGCGATCGAGGAATATGCGCGCGGGCTCGTCACCGGCGGCACGTTGTTCGAAGAACTCGGCTTCTACTATGTCGGCCCGATCGACGGTCACAATCTCGACCATCTGCTACCGGTGCTCAAGAACGTGCGGGACGCCAAAACCGGACCGATCCTGGTGCATGTCGTCACCGAAAAGGGTCACGGCTATGCACCGGCGGAGGCGTCCGACGACAAGTATCACGGCGTGGTCAAGTTCGACATCACCACCGGCAAGCAGGCCAAGGCGAAATCGAATGCGCCCTCCTACACCAAGGTCTTCGGCGAGAGCCTCATCAAGGAGGCGAGGAAGGATCCTCGCATCGTCGCGATCACGGCGGCAATGCCGTCGGGCACGGGCGTAGATATGTTCGGCAAGGTGTTCCCCGAGCGGACCTTTGACGTCGGAATCGCCGAGCAACACGCGGTGACCTTTGCCGCCGGCCTGGCTACCGAAGGGTACAAGCCGTTCGCCGTGATCTATTCGACGTTCCTGCAGCGCGCCTATGACCAGATCGTGCATGACGTGGCGATCCAGCGTTTGCCGGTACGGTTCGCGCTCGACCGCGCCGGCCTAGTCGGTGCTGACGGCCCGACCCATGCCGGGTCGTTCGACATCGCCTATCTCGGTTGCCTGCCGGGCTTCGTCTTGATGGCGGCAGCCGACGAGGCCGAACTGGTCCATATGGTTGCGACGCAGGTCGCCATCGACGACCGTCCGTCCGCGTTGCGGTATCAGCGCGGCGACGGCGTTGGGGTCGACATGCCCGAATTCGGCGTGCCGCTGGAGATCGGAAAAGGCCGCATCGTGCGCGAAGGGACCGCCGTTGCGCTGCTCTCGTTCGGCTCGCGGCTCAGCGATTGCCACAAAGCGGCCGACCTGCTCGCGAGCCACGGCCTCTCGACCACGGTAGCCGATGCCCGCTTCGCCAAGCCACTGGACGTTGAACTGGTGCTGCGACTTGCCCGCGAGCACGAAGTGCTCGTGACCATCGAGGAAGGCGCAATCGGCGGCTTCGGCACCTACGTGCTGCAGACGCTTGCGGAGCACGGAAGCTTGGATCGCGGCCTCAAGGTGCGTTCGCTGGTCTTGCCGGATCTGTTCATCGATCAGGACAGCCCGGCGGCGATGTACGCGAACGCCGGACTCGATGCCAATGCGATGGTGGCGAAAGTGTTCGAGGCGCTCGGAAGGGACATTGCCGCTATCCACGTCGCATCGACACGTGCGCCGGCGGGGCGTCCATGAAAGTCCTTCTTTCGCAGCCTCGCGGATTCTGCGCCGGCGTGGTGCGCGCCATCGAAATCGTCGAGCGGGCTCTCGAGAAGTACGGACCGCCGGTCTACGTCCGTCACGAGATCGTTCACAACAAATTCGTGGTCGATGGCCTCAAGGCCAAAGGCGCAATCTTCGTCGAAGAATTGTCCGACGTCCCGCCGGGCGCCGTCACCATCTTCAGCGCGCATGGCGTGGCAAGGAGCGTCGTGAACGAGGCCGGAGGACGGCAACTGCCGGTGCTCGATGCGACCTGTCCGCTGGTCACCAAAGTGCACAACCAGGGCAAGCGCTATGTCGCGGAGGGCCGCGTGCTCATCCTCATCGGCCACGCCGGTCATCCCGAGGTCGAGGGCACGCTCGGCCAGATCGACGGTCCCGTGGTGCTGGTGCAGAACGAGCGGGAGGTCGAAGCGCTGGACATTCCCGCCGACACACCGGTCGCGTATGTCACGCAGACGACATTGAGCGTCGACGATACGCGCGGGATCATTGCCGCGCTCGAACGTCGCTTCCACAACCTCGTCGGACCCGAGATCAGAGACATCTGCTATGCCACGCAAAACCGCCAGTCGGCGGTGCGGGAGCTCAGTCAACACGTCGATGTCATCCTGGTAGTTGGCGCCAAGAATAGTTCCAATTCGAATCGATTGCGCGAGATCGGCGAGGAGGCTGGAATTCCGAGCTACCTCATCGCAGACGGCAGCGAACTTGCACCCCAATGGGTCAAGGATGCGCAGGTGATCGGCATCACCGCCGGCGCCTCCGCGCCCGAGGTGCTGGTCGAGGACGTCATCAATACGTTGCGAGCACTTGGCGAGGTCGAAGTCTCGACTCTGCCAGGCCGGCAGGAGAATATTGAGTTCCGGCTACCGCGCGAACTAGCGACGGGTTGAGGCGTTTAACTAGTAAGATAGAACGCGAACTGGCGACGGGTTAAGTCGTTCAACTGGGAAGATAAAAAATGCGAGTGCCGTTTCTTAAGGAAATGCGTATCGGCGCCTATATCCTCAAGCAGAAGCTGCTGGGGCGCAAACGCTATCCGCTCGTTCTGATGCTCGAGCCGCTGTTTCGTTGCAACCTCGCCTGCGTCGGTTGCGGCAAGATCGACTATCCTGATTCCATTCTCAATCGCCGGCTCTCGGTCGAGCAATGCCTCGATGCGGTTGACGAATGCGGCGCGCCCATGGTTGCGATTCCCGGCGGCGAGCCGCTGATCCATCGCGAGATCGGCGAAATCGTGAAAGGCCTGGTCGCGAAAAAGAAATTCGTCTCGCTGTGCACGAATGCGCTGCTCCTGGAGAAGAAGCTGCATTTATTCGAGCCTTCACCCTATCTGTTCTTCTCGGTCCATCTCGACGGGCTGCGCGAGCATCACGACAAATCGGTCTGTCAGACCGGCGTATTCGACCGCGCAGTCTCCGCCATCAAGGCCGCCAAGGCCAAGGGCTTCACCGTCAACGTCAACGCCACGATCTTTGACGGCCATGCCGCCGAAGATGTCGCCGCCTTTCTCGACTACGCCAAGGAGCTCGGCGTGGGCGTGTCGATCTCGCCCGGCTACGCCTATGAGCGCGCGCCCGACCAGGAACACTTCCTGAGCCGCAGGAAGACCAAGGAGCTGTTCCGG
>JGI12053J15887_10000033_pt1 | contig 35461 bp, 33 predicted proteins | sample MedBloCAOM1_O3_FD_15887 | JGI IMG/M metagenome (IMG submission 15887)
AGCCGATATAGCCGCCCGGCTCATACGGCTGTCGGTAGAAGATGAAATTGGCGCTCGCCGCGCTCGCGGCCGGGGCGAACGCGATGTTCGCCACGGCCGACCACAACGCGAGTCCCGAGGCCAACGCGGTCTGCTCGGCCCCGGTCCAGTTCGAGGCGGTGTTGAAGAAGTAAGTGACAGTGCCTCCGGCCGTACCGGGTAGCGGGGAGCCCCACTTGGCGGCATCCGATGTGCCGTTGTAGTTGTTGACCCATGTCCAAAAGCTGTTGGACGCAATCGTTGTCGCCGACGTCACACCCGAAAGGAACGCGATTTCCGGCGCGGACCCAGCCGGCGGTGGGATGGGCGCGAAGGGCTGACCGTAAAGGAGGTCCGCGCCCCCGAGTGTGAGCGCGCCGCCCGTACCTTCATCGACCGAGGACGTGGCAGGCCCAACGTCATGGACCAAATCCGGATTGCCACAGGATATGCACATGTTTTCGGGTGCTGCTCAGCCCATGGGTACGGCTGCTGGTAGGGTACCACGCCCTTATGCTACTTCGCAGCAAGAAAGGCGGTACGGATTTGCGCTTTTCTCTTAGCCGTACCGCACGCGGTTCACGCCACTGTCACCTCGGGAACTGGGACAATGAACTTGCCGCCGCGCCGACGGAACTCGCTCTGTTGCGCAAGAATTTCGGCGGAAAAGTTCCAAGTCAACAGCAGGACGTACTCGGGCCGGCGCTCCAGCAGCGCTTCCGGCGGCAGAATCGGGAGGTGGTTACCAGGCGTGAAGCGGCCCTGCTTGAGGTTGCTGCGGTCGACCACGAACTCGATCAATGTCCGGTCGATGCCGAACGCATTCATCAATGTGCTTCCCTTGGCGGATGCGCCATAGGCTGCGATGCGGCGCCCCTCCCCTTTCAGCCGCTGCAACAGCGCCAGCAGTTGCTGCTTGAGCCGGGCGACCCGATCGCCGAAGTCGCGGTAGTGTTCGAAGGTCAGCAGGCCTTCGGATTTTTCTTTCGCCAGCAATTCGACGACGCGTGCGGATTGAGGCTGGCCCGCATGCGCGATGAACAGCCGCAGTGAACCGCCGTGGATCGGCACCAGCTCGACATCGCATACGAGGAGGCCGTGACGCCGACAAAGCGCGTCGACCGCGCTCACGGAATAGTAGCTGAAGTGCTCGTGATAGATCGTGTCGAATTCCAGCTTGTCGATGAGGTCGCGCACATAAGGCGCCTCGACCACAGCCACGCCATCAGGCTTGAGCAGCCGCTTGATGCCTCCGGCGAACCTGTTGGGATCGGGAACATGGGCGAAGACATTATGGGCGTGGATGACGTCGGCAAATCTGCCTTCCACTGCGAGCCGGCCGGCAAGCTCTTCATCGAAGAATTCCACCAGGGTCGGAATGCCCTTGGTCTTGATCGCAAGCTCGGCGATGTTGGCCGCTGGCTCGATGCCGAGAACCGGGATGCCGCGCTGCTGGTAGAACTGCAGCAGATAGCCATCGTTGCTGGCAACCTCGATCACGAGACTTGCCGGACCAAGACCGCGGCGGCCGATCAGCGCCTCGACCAACGCGCGCGCATGCTCGACCATGGTATCGGAAAACGAGGAGGCATAAGCGTAGTCGCGGAAGAGCCGCTCGGGTGGCACCGTTTCGCCGATCTGCACCAGCGCGCATTGCGGACAGAAATAAAGCTCCAGCGGGAAGCGGTCTTCCGGCTCGTTCAGTTGCTCGGTGGACAGCAGCGCATTGGCGAGCGGCACGCGCCCGAGATCGAGGACCTGTTTGAGGTCCGCTTGACCGCAGGATCGACACCTCGGTCGCATCGACGCAGCGCCCACAGGGCTCACCAGCGCTTCCAGGGAGGCGCTCCCGCCAGCCACAGCCGCTCAAGCCCCTGCTTGTCGCGCAGCGTGTCCATGCACTGCCAAAAACCCTCGTGCTTATAGCCGGCGAGCTGTCCGTCGCTGGTGAGGCGCTCCAGCAGGTCGACCTCGAGCACATCCTCATCCTTGCTGAGATAGTCGAGGACGCCGGGCTCCATCACCATGTAGCCGCCATTGATCCAGGCGTCGTCGGTCATGCGTTTCTCGGCGAAGTCAGCCACCCGATCACCCTCGAAGATGATGTTGCCGAAGCGCGCCAGCGCCGGGACCGCGGTCACGGTCGCGAGCTTTCCATGGCTCCGGTGAAAGGCCAGGAGGCGATCGAGCGGCACGTCGGACACGCCGTCGCCATAAGTCAGCATGAAGGTTTCGCCGCTGAGCAGCGGCGCCAGGCGCCGCACCCGGCCCCCGGTGAGCGTCTCAAGCCCGGTATCGATCAGATGAATCTTCCAGGTCTCCCGGTGACGCCGACGACGCTCCACCGTTCCGGCGCCGAGATCGACGGTGAGGTCGCTCGCCATATCTGCAAAGTGCAGAAAGAAGTTCTTCACCACCTCGGCCCGGTAGCCGAGCGCCACCACGAATTCCTCCAAGCCATAAGAAGCGTAGAACTTCATGATGTGCCAGAGAATCGGATGCTGGCCGATCTGGACCATCGGTTTGGGAACCGTGATCGTCTCTTCGGCCAGCCGCGTGCCCAACCCGCCCGCGAGGATAACGACTTTCACGCTGTCCCCCGTAGTGGCACACGCTCGTCTGCCAGCCGACGCAGCCCCGCCGAGAACAGCTCGATCTGCCGACGCGTGACTGCGCCCACGTCCTCGCCGTTCCGGAACGCCCGATACCAGTCGGCGGTCCACGCCACCGCCTCGTCGAACGAGAGCAACGGCCGCCAGCCCAGAAGCGTGCGTGCACGCGAGGCATCCAGCGTGAGGAGCGACGCCTCGTGCGGATGGTCGCCGGCGTCAAGGCGCCAGCCGGGGCGCCCTTCCCAGCGAGCGGTGAACGCCTGCACCAGCTCGGAGACCGAGCGGAAGCTCTCGGCATCCGGGCCGAAGTTCAGGGCCGCAGGCGCACGCACGGCGTCGGTCGCCATGGCCTGCGCAAGCATCAGATACCCCGCGAGCGGATCGAGTACGTGCTGCCACGGCCGCACGGCTTGGGGATAGCGCAGCGCAACCGGCGCGCCTGCGTCGAACGCCTCGACGATATCGCGGACGATGCGGTACGGCGACCAGTCCCCGCCGCCGATGACATTGCCCGCGCGCGCCGTCGCAACGTGGCACGGGCCCGAGAAGAAGCATTGCCGGAAGGAATCGGTGACGAGTTCGGCACACGCTTTGGAGTTGCTGTAGGGGTCGTGTCCGCCCAAGCGGTCGTCCTCGATGAACGGGCGGCCGGCGCCATCGTTCTCATAGACCTTGTCGCTCGTCACCACGATAACCGCGCGCGCACTCGGCACCGAGCGCGCCGCCTGCAGCACGTTTGCGGTTCCCATCACATTGGTGGCGTAGGTGCCGATGGGATCAAGATAGGACGGCCGCACCAAGGCCTGGGCTGCCATGTGGATGACGATCTCGGGCTCGCAGTCCGCGAGCGCGCGCACGACGATCGCCGGGTCGGCGATATCGCCGTAACGATCGGTGCATCGGCCTTGCGCACAGAGAGCAAACAGACTGGGATCGGTGTGCGGCGGAAGGGAAAGCCCGGTCACGCGCGCGCCGAGGCCGGTCAGCCAGAGCACCAGCCACGCCCCCTTGAACCCGGTATGGCCGGTGACGAAGACGCGCCGATCGCGCCAGAACGTCGCGTCGAAGGCGAACATCAAAATGGCCCGGTGAACGACTTGTCCGGTACGTCCAAGGTCTTGTCCGCGGGCTCGATGCCGGCCCAAGGATCATCCCGTGCGTCACCGGAGATCATCCCGAGCGTCCGATGCACAGCCGCTACGATATGTCGGGGGGTGGGGTAGTAATAGTTCGACAGCGCGCGGGTCGTCGGCGTCGGGATATCGGGCAACGCCACGCGAATTGGAGCGGCCTTGAGCGCGCCGAACGCCTGCTCGGTCACCCTGGCCACGATTTCTCCTGCGAAACCACCCGTCAACGTCCCCTGGTCCACGACCACCAGCCGGCCGGTTTTGTGCACCGAGGCGAGGATCGCGGCGTCATTGCGCGGGACCAGGGTCCGCAAATCGATGACCTCGGCCTTGATGCCCTCCCGCTCCAGCTCACGCGCGGCCTTGATCGACTCGAGCGTGGCGTAGGAAGCGGCCACAATGGTCACGTCGCCGCCTTCGGTAACTAACCGCGGCTCCCCGAGCGGCACCGTATAGTGCCCCTCCGGCACCGGGCCGTGGATGTTATGCAGCCAACGGTGTTCGAAGAAGATAACGGGGTTGTCGTCCTCGATGCTGGCGATGAGCAGTCCCTTGGCGTCGTAGGGCGTCGACGGCATGACCACCTTGAGGCCGGGAATATGCGCAAACCAGGCATGCAGGCTCTGGGAGTGCTGCGGCCCCTGCCCCCAGCCTCGGCCGACGAGCATACGAATCGTCAGCGGCACCTTGGATTGACCGCCGAACATGTAATGCCACTTGGCCGCCTGATTGCAGATTTGATCCATCGCGGTCATGGCGAATTCGAGCCGCATGTGGGTCATGATGGGTCGCATTCCCACCAGGCACGAGCCGAGCGCAACGCCGCTCATGGCGTTCTCCGCCACCGGCATGTCGAACACGCGCTTCTTGCCGTGCTTTTCCTGCAGCCCCTTGGTCGTGCCGAACACCCCGATGGGGTCGGGCACGCCCAGCCCCATCAGATAGACGTTGCGGTCGCGCTCGAGGCAGATATCGATCGCCTCGTGGATGGCTTCGGAAAATTTGAGCTGGCGATTGATCATGGAGCGACCGATCAGGCGAACATGTGCCGGCTGAGTTCCGTCCGCTCCGGAAACGGACTCTTGCGGGCAAACGCAACCGCGTCGTCGATCTCCGCCGCGATCTCGTTGTCCATCGCTACATGTGCGGCCTCGTCCATCATACGGTCATCTTCGAGCATCTCGCGATACAGGCGGATGGGACATCGCGCGGCCCAGGCATCGAACTCCGCTTGCGAGCGATACCCGAGATGCAGGTCGCCGAGGGGACCGCAATGTTCGAGCCAACGATAGGTGATGAACTCGAGCAGCGCCGGACCGCCGTTGTCGCGCATACTGGCGATGGCGTCGGCCGCGGCGGCATCGACTGTCTCGACCAGTTGGCCGTCGTGCTGGGACGTCCTGATGCCGTGACCGCGGGCCAGCTCGGCAATGGTACGGTTCCCCGGCTGACGCACATCGAGCGGCGTGTTGACCGAGTAGAGATTGTTCTCGCAGACGAAGAGCACGGGCAGATGATGGACGGCTGCGAAGTTCACGCTCTCGTGGAAAACACCGGTCTCGGTCGCCGCATCGCCGAAGAAAATCACCGTGACCGCGGCGCGGTCCTGCAGCATCGCACCGAACGCGGCTCCGACGCCGATCGGAATCGTGCTGCCGACGATCGGAACGCAGCCGAGGAAATTGACGGAAAGATCGATGAGATGCATCGAGCCCCCCTTGCCCGAGGCACAGCCGTCGACCTTGCCATAAAGCTCGGCGAACATCGCGCGCAGATTGCCGCCCTTGCCGATGTAGTGAGCGTGCGAGCGATGGGCGCTGATGACGTAGTCTTCCAGACGCAGGTTCCTGCACACGCCGGCGGCCACCGCCTCCTGGCCGATGCTGAAATGCGTGGGGCAGCGCATGTCTCCTTCCGGGTAGAGCGCCTGGACGCGCTCCTCGACGCGACGGATATTCAGCATCGAGCGGTAGAGCGCGAGGCGCTCGTCCCGCGGGACGATCGACGGCTCATTCCGATCGATTCGGCCGGACGAAGATCGGGCACGAGGTGAGATGATCGTCATTCGCTCAACATCCGCTGTGGCGTCTTCCGCGAAATAGAAACTGCTCCAGGTCGAGACCGCGTCAACACGACCTTGCTAGGGCGCTTCCGAACCCTCCGAAACGAAACCCATCCTAGCACGCTTGCCCCGCCGCCTGGTTGGACGATGCAATCCGCCCGCGTGCATGGTGCATCCATAAGGCGAAAGCGTCGTACGGGACCAAACGCGGCATTGCAAGCAGGCTCTTGGCCTCGAACGCGGCGAGGTCCGCGCCCTCGCCGAGCACGAGCCCGTCGAGGTCCGCTTGCGGCAGGGTGACGGCATAATAGGTCCGCAGCCGGATGCCGTCGCCCGCAAAGCCGAAATCAAAGGTGAATTCGGTGAAGCGGGTCACCTCGGAGGGGATTACGCTCACCTCAAGCTCCTCCTTGAGTTCCCGCACCAGCGCGGCCGCCGGCGCCTCGCCGGCATCGACCGCACCTCCGAAGCACCCCCAGTGCTCAGGATAGAAGATATCCGGATTGGAATCGCGAAGCTGCATGAGGTAGCGGCCATCCGACAGTTGCAACAGCGCGGCCACCGCATGGGCAGGCCGCAGCGTGGTGCGGGAACCGAGAAAAGCACCGGAAGGATTGGACACGCGCGCACCCCGCTCGCAAGCATCAGGCCCGCATGACGAAGTCGGTCGGGAGGGTCTTGAGCTGTGGCAGATATTTGCGCCCCCACTCGACCATTTCGCCCATGCCTTCCTGCCAGCTGATCTGCGGCTCCCACCCGACATCGCGCTTGATGGCCGAGCTGTCGAGCCAATAGCGCGAGTCCTGGTGCTGGCGGTCGCCGGTCACCTCACACAGCTGCTCGAAGGGCATTTTCAGGGCCTCCGCCACCAGTTCGACCACGCGGCGAATCGATGTCGGTTCCTTCGAGCCGGCATTGTAGACGGTTCCAAGCGGCGCCTTCTCCGACACCATGTGAATCGCGCGGGCAAGATCGCGATTGTGGATGTAGGACTTCTCGGCGTGCCCCCCGCCGTGCAGCGGGAGCTTGCGTCCGGTGAGGCCGCATATGACGGTTTTCGGAATGACGCGATGGAGTTGCTGCCCGGGTCCGTAGGCGTTCGACGGACGGATGATGTTCATGGGGAACTTCAAGAAACGATGAACCGACATGAGATGCATGTCGAAGGCGGCTTTCGATGCGGCATAGGGACTCGTCGGCTTGATCGGCTCGTCCTCCTTGGCCGCATGCTCAACCGAGCCGTACAGTTCCGACGTGCCGATCTGGATGAAGCGCTCGAGATAGTCGCGGGACTGGAGCTGCTCGGTGAGCTTGACGAGCGCCACGCAATTGGTTTCGAAATAGCGCCACGAATGCTTCAGTGACGTGGCGCCTTCGCCTTGAGCGGCGAAATTGATGATCACCTGCGGCTTCGCCCGGTCAAGCACCTCCATCAGAAGATCGAGTTCGTAGTTCACGTGATAGGCGTGATAGCTGTAGCGCGGATCGCCGTCGCCGATCCCCAATGTGAAGCATTCGTCCTTAGGCAAATTCCGACCGACCGCGATGACCTTGGCAGGATCGGCATGGTCAAGCAGATATTTCGACGTGTGGAGTCCGAAAGATCCACCCCCGCCGAGCACAGCATAAGTCTTCTTCATCGTCCGGGCTCCTGATGGTCCTTAAGGCCGGGTGCGGCGCTGAGCACCGTCCATTCGGGATCGACCTCGAGGATCGTCCAATAATAGTCGCCGCTGTAGCCAGCTCGCTCAAACAACCGATGCCACATGTCCGGCTTGCCGAAAGTCTCGGCCGTGAGCACCCAGTCGAGAAACGCGTCGCGCTCGTCGTCGTTGCGATAGGCGTCGACCTGGATGTAGCCGCAGCCCGGCGCAACGCGCTCGATCTCCTGCACCGCCTCCACGCAAGCATCGTAACCGAGATTGTGGACGACATTGATGCAAAGCGCCGCGGCGAAACTGCCGCTCGCGAACGGCAGCGTCTGGGCGCTGCCGCACACGATCCGGCCGCGGGCATCGGGATGGCAGTTCTCGATCGCGTATTGCGAAATTTCGAGGCCCCATGCATCGAGACCCGTGACAACCGCCATAAGATCGCGCAGCAGAAAGCCCTTGGCGCAACCGATGTCGAGCACACGGTCGCCGGACTTGAGATTGAAATGCTTGGCAATGTCGCGAGCAATCGGGATCCAGCGCCCGTCGTAACGGTATCCGCCGTAACCCTGGTCGCGCGTACCGTCGAAATACTCACGGCCGAACCGCTTGGCGATGATTCGGTTCTTAGCCTGCCCTTGCTTGCGAGCAATGAGATTGCGTTTCGCGCGGGGATATTTCGAAAGCAGATTGATCTCAGGCACTGGCCGCGGCCCTCATGTCGGCGAACGTCGCTGCCAGGCCGTCATCGAGCGACTTAAAGCGCACGCCCGGAAAGGCGCGCAGGAGATTGGTGGTGTCGAAATGGCGATGGGTCGCCGGATTCTGTCGCGCCGAGAGCGCAATCTCGACCGCCCGGCCGGCACGGGCGGCGACCATCTCGGCAACTGATCGAAATGTCTCCGATCTCCCGCTGGCTAAATTGAGCAGTCCCGTCGATCCATGCGAGATGACTTTGAGGATGAGATCGACCGCATCATCGACATGCAAATGGTCGCGGGTCTCTTCGCCGCTGCCGAACAGCGAAATTCGCCCGTCCTTGAGCGCCTGACGAGTGAAACGGTTCGGCCCATACGAATTGTGGGTGTCGCCTGCTCCATAGATCGCGGTCAGACGCAGGACCGCCACGGGCGCCTTCGCCTCGCTGGCCAGCATCAGCTCTCGCGCCCGGTGCATGACGCCGTAGAGGTCGATCGGTGCCGGCGGTGTCGCCTCCGAGATCAATGTCGTCGCGAACGAGTACACCGCATCGGAGCTGGCATAGACGAGTTGCGCGATGTCGACGGCACGCGTGGCCTCACAGACCGCCCGGCACATGGCAAGATTTCGCATCAGCGTGCCGGAGTCGCGGCCCTTGTCGGGCGTGAGCGCCGACAGGAACACGACTACGTCCCGCGGCCGTAGCCGCTCCGCGAGCTGCGCGCCCGCTGTGGCGTCCGCCAAATCGACTTCGCGCGACCCGAGCCCGATGGTCTCGATACCCGCAGCCGCGCAGGCCCGGGCCAGGCCGCGGCCGAGGAAACCGCTTGATCCCAGCACCACCAAGCGGTCGGGCATGCGGGGACGGCTATGAACGTGAGACAGCGTCATGCGTGCACCGGCAGAGGCGCTCCAAGTACGACATGTTCGAGGCCTGCGGCAGCCGTCGCGGCACGGTCTAACATCGAAAAGGGATCGATCACAACGCGCCCGCACAGCCGCCTGGCAATATCGCCAGGCTTGAGCGCTCGGAACTCCGGCCAAGGAGTCATGATGACGATGGCGTCGGCGCCGTCGCAGGGTGCCAGCGCTTCTCCGGTCAGTGTCATGCGCGGATGCCATTCCGCCGAAGCCCGCACCGCCGGGTCGAACACGCGCAGCCGGCAACTCGCGAGTTCCTTGATCAGCGCCACCGCGGGGGAATTCTTGATGGAGTGCGTGTTCTCCTTATAGGTCACGCCAAGAATGCCGATGACGGGCTCGCCGACTCGCGATAGGACGCGTTCATGAAGTTGCCGCAACGGCCAATCCCGTCGATGCCGGCTGTTGCGCAGCCACGCGGAGATCAGCCCCGCTTCAGTGCCATGGGCGTCGGACAGGCGTTGTACCGTGGCAAGATCGCGCTCGAGATTGCCGCCGGCGATGCCGAGGCCTGGCGTAAGATAGGCATAGGGACCGATGCGGCGGTCGAGCTTCAACGCCGGAGCGATTTCCGACCAGTCGCCGCCGATTCGTTCGCACAATTCCGCCAATGTGTTGCCGACCGTGACCGAGGCAACGAGACAGCAATTGATCGAGATCTTCGCCAGTTCCGCGCTTTCGTAGCGCATGGGCAGGATTGGGCAGCCGAATGCATCGAGCACGGCGCGGAAGCGTGGATTGAGCGGAGCCGCCGGGTCGGCGCAGCCGACAATGGTCCGCTCGGGCTTCGTTGCCCGCTCGACCGCCTGGCCGAAGACCAGAGTCTCGACTTGATAGTAAAGGCGTTGGGGCGGCAGGACCCCGAGCGCGCGAGCGTAGCCCGGCGGCACTTGCGAGAGCACAACCATGACCGCATCGGGTTTCATCGCGGCTGCAACGTCGTGGATCAATGCCGTCAAGCCCGAGACGTCGCTCGTACCCTGGTCGTCAGTCGGCACATCCGGCGCGACATATACGACATCACAGTTTCTTAGATCAGCCCGTGCGTCAGTGAAACGTTGTCGCACTGCGTTGCCGCGGATCAGCTCGTCGAGACCAGGCTCGAGCACCGGCCAATCCTGTTGCACCAGGCGGCGGATAACCGCGGGATCGGGGTCGAAGCACACGACGTCAAAGCCGCGCCCGGCAACGGCCGCCGCCGAGACGAGCCCGAGGTGGGTCATGCCGGCAAAACCAACGACCGGCGGCTTCATCGCGCACCTCTTGGGGCTACCGCCTCCGCGCTCAAACGTTGCAGCACGCGATGGAGCCAGAGATCGTTCGCCAGGTCGGTCTTCGCCCCCGAGCAGCACAGGCTCTTGAAGTGCGTGTATTCAAGGGCCCAGGTCGGATCGTCTTGCACGAGGGTGCTGGTCTCCTCCGGAGGACGACCACTCGGCAGGACCCGCGTGCGTTTGGTGAACAGCGAGGGGCCCCACTTACAAAGGGACTGAATATGCGCCGAACCGCGCTCGGCGAGGATGTCGCAGGTGAAATGGTTGCGCCACATCAGCAGCGTCATCTCCAATTCGATCCGCGGCAGCGACTCTTCGCGATGGATGACGACGTGATCCGCCGCGCGATTCTCGAAGCCGTGAACGCCAACGAACTGGAACTTGTCTTCGATGTCCCCGAACCAGAATCGGCAGGTGTCAAGGAGATGAGAGCCAAGGTCAGGCAGAACACCGGCGCCCTGATCGCGCCAGGCGGAATCGCGCACGAGACGCGCCGTGCCGTTACCGTAGAACATCCGGCAGGAATAGATCGCACCGAGCTCGCCGCTGGCGATGAGGTCACGCATGCGCACGAAGTGCGGCTCGAAGCGGTGATTGTAGGCGGTATAGCAGACGACGCCATTGCGGCGCGCGAGCGCCTCGAGTCGGGCGATTTCGCTTTCGTTTTTTGCCCATAATGGCTTCTCGACCAGCACGTGCTTACCATTGGCGAGGCAGTAAGTGAGGATGTCGATCTTGGGCTCGTCAGGGATGCAGGCTAGGACGGCGTCGTAATCCGCGAGCGGAACGTCCGTGATCGTCCGGTAGCGCGCATCCTCGTTGACCGGATCGACAGCCTCGACAAAGTCGCCGCCGGCGATCCGGCGACGCTTGTGACCTTGAACTCCGAGACCCGCAACCACGACCCGCATCGGTGAAGCGCTCAAGCGGGAGCCATCTGCCGCTCGATGACATCGATCTTCGAGCGCAGATCGTCGGCCGTCACCGGGATATTGCCGTCGCATTCGCATTCGACGGCCGCGGCCATCGTGCCGAGGATCGTCGCAATACCAGGATCGCGGACGGAGAGCATCGCGAGCGTTGCATAGGCTAGTAGCGCATCGCCCGCGCCAACCGCATCAACCAGTCGATCCACGAAACTGTCGATGACGAAGAAACTGTCGAGCGATTCATGGTCGGAATTGCAGCACGCGAGCACGCCGCGCTCGCCGAGCTTGAGGATGAGAAGCCTGCAACGCGACGAATCATACAGGTTCGAGGCAAGCGGACGAATACCGGAATCCTGGTCGCCGAGGGCAAAACGAGCCTCACGCTCGTTGGGCGTGATCAGATCAAAGCCCTGAAAGTCGGTGATGTTGCCCCAGCGGCTGGCGACTTGGCTGTCCGCGACCCGGAAGCAGCCGTGGGGCAGCGCCTGCACCAGTTCGGGGATGGTGCGGCGGTTGAAAAGACCGTGGCGGAAATCCGAGAACACCACCGCATCGGTCGGCACTTTCCTTACCGCCTGGGTGATCTCTTCGAGGGTCTGGTCGGAGATCGAACGGTTGTCGAGCGTGTCCACCTTCAGAAGCCGGTAGCCCCCGACGACGATCGCATTTTTGTTGACTGTCGGCCGAGAACGATCGATCGCCGCATGCACTTCGATGTCGGCTTCCTTGAGGTCGTCGATGACAAAGTCCCGGTAGCTGTCATCGCCGAGTACAGTCGAAAACGTCACCCGGCCACCGGCCGCCGCAAGATGCTTGGCCACGATCGCAGCCCCGCCAACATAGTCGACCTTGCGCTCGAACAGCACGCTCATGGTCGGCGTCTTGGTCTGGCCGCCGATCATCGCACAATGGGTATAGCTGTCGACGATCGTGTCGCCGACGACATGGACGCGGCATCCCGTCATCGCGTCGAGCGTCTGCCGCAGCTTGCCGAACGTGATGCCGTTTCGCTCCATGACAATCTGGAGCTTTTCGAGCTTGATCGACGGCGGCGCGAGATCGATGAGGTTCGAGGACGAATATACGATGTCGCCGGGCGTGAAGATGATCTCGCCGCCATAGGACTGGAGGACTTCAGCCTCCTCCGCGGTCTTAACCGGCATGCCGCTTGCCGTGTATTCGAAACCCTTGGCGAAGTAGTCGGGCTGGATGACGCGTATGTTCTCGATCGGCTTGGCGTTCTTGTCGATGACGACGTAGTCGACGACCTCGAAGGCCGCCAGATTCACCGCGCGCAGGTCCTGCGGCACGTGCGGCCGGTGCGTTCCCTTGGTGATGTGATGGTCCGCCGTGATGCTGGCGATCAGGAGGTCGGCCTTGCTCCTGGCGTACAGCAGATGGCGCACATGGCCGGGATGGACCACGTCGAACACGCCATGGCACATGATCACGCGCTTCTTGCGCGGACGCGGGCCGATGATGTCGCGTAATTCTTCCGCCGATTTGATCTTGTGGCGATAGCGGTCAAGCAGTTCCAGCATGAAAAGGCCTCAGGCGCTCTGCTTGCCAAGGTACTGAAACCAGGTCTTGGTCGCCTCTGCAATGCGGTCGGGGTCCCACAACGGGGCGTCTCGCCAGCGGTCGATGTCGACCAGCATCCGGCGCACGCCATCCTCGAAGGGGACGGCCGGCTTCCACCCCAGCTGCGAGACGATCTTGGAGATGTTCGCGAACGTGCAGTCGGGCTCGCCGGGACGTTTAGGCACGTACACCACATCGCCGCCGAGAAGCTCGATCAGCCGGTTGACCGACTGCGGATTGCCGGCCCCGACATTGAAGCGCTCGCCGCTGATCGGCGTTCGGGCAGCGGCCAGAAATGCCTGAGCCACGTCGGTCACGTAGATGAAATCGCGGCGCTGGGTACCGTCGCCCACCACGGTGTACGGCTTGCCCGCAAGTTTCTGCCGAAAGAATACGCCGAAGACCGCGCCATAGACCCCGGTCGTGCGCACGCGCGGCCCATAGGCATTGAAGATGCAGACCGAGTTGACCGGCAGCCCATACACCCGGTGCCAATGAAACGCCGCCTGTTCGCCCTGATATTTGGAGAGCGCATACGGATATTGCGGGTCGATAGGATGGTCTTCGCCCGTCGGCACGGCGGCGAGCCCGTAGCAGGACGACGAAGCCGCATAAACGAATTTCTCGACCCGGGCCTGGCGCGCGCATTCGAGAACCCGCACGGTGCCCTGTACGTTGGTGTCCATGTACTGCGTCGGCTGCTCGATCGAGGGCACGATGTCGCCGATGCCGGCGAAATGGAAGACGCATTTCGCATCGGCAAAGATCGGGGAGTTCGGCTCGAGCTGCCGGATATCCTGCCAGTAACAGGCGAGATCGGGATTTCCCTTGAGATGATCGAGATTGCTGCGATGACCGCCGACCAGATTGTCGATGACGCGGACCGCGAAGCCCGCGCCGAGCAGTGCATCGACCATGTGGCTGCCGATGAAACCGGCTCCGCCGGTAACGACTGCAACGGGCTTGCCGCTGCTCATGCCGCCTTGAGCCGCTTCAGCAGACGGACATTGTAATAACGGTCGTCTTCCATGCTGTTAGGCAACTTCCTGGCGAGAAACGCCTGGCAGAGTTCGCGCACCGCATCCTCGATGGTGTGCTGCGGCTTGTAGCCGAGCACGCGCTTTATCTTGTCCGAGTTGATATGATACGAGCGCACATCGTCGGTCGGTGTGGTGACGATATCGACCGCCTTGCGGTCGGGCATCTCCTCGCCCACCACGCGCCGCACCAGCTCCGCGATCTCCATCAGTGATAGATTCTGGTAACCGACGTTGAAGATCTCGTTCTGTACCTTGTCCGCGGGCACGGTGAGGAAGAGCTGAACCGCGTCGCAGTAGTCCTGGATGTGCAGGTTCGGGCGCAGCTGAGAGCCGCCGAACACGGTGATCTTGCCGGCATTGATCGCGTGGTTGGTCAGGATATTGACCGAGAGATCGAGCCGTTGCCGGGGCGAGTAGCCGCACACCGTTGCGGGACGGAAGATCACGCCGGTGAAGCTCGCGTCCGTATGCTTCTGCAGGAGCGGCTCGCACATGCCTTTGTATTTGTTGTAGAGCGTGAGCGGAACGAGCGGATGATCCTCGGTGACGTCGGGGTTGTCGGAAACGCCATAGACCGAGCTCGAGGAAGCGTAGACGAAGCGCTTCACTCCTGCCTTCTTGGCTGCCACCACCAGCGGCTCGAAGGCATTGAGATTGATCGAGGTGGACAGATCCTCGTCGAGCTCGAAGCTGGCGTCGTTCGAGATGCAGGCGAGATTAACCACGGCGTCATGGCCCGCCACCGCCGCCGCGAATTTGGCGGCATCGCGGATATCTCCGTCGATGATGCGCAGGTTCGGGTTGTCTCTCGGCAGGAATTGGTTGCCGAAGAACATGATGTCGAAAACCGTCACCTTGTAACCGCGCGCAAGCAGTTGCGGCACGAGACGCGCGCCGCAATAGCCCGCACCGCCCGTGACCAGCACCTTGTCGAAAAGCCGTTCCATGTTCACCCCTCTCCTTCATTCCGCCGCGAAGCGGGTCGTCTTGATCTGATAGGCGGCAGCCGCCGCATCGCGATAGAAGAGCTGCACCGTCTCGCGGGAATATTCGGCGAGATCCTTGTCGATGAGATCGAGCTTGCCGAGGAACTCGTTCGGCACCGTGATGATATCGCAGCCACTCTCCTCGGCATGGAAGATGTTCAAGAGTTCCCGGGTACTTGCCCACAGCAGTTCCGCTTTCGGGCGCGAGCCGAGAATTTGTTTGCAGGCCAGCATGTGCGGAATCGGGTCGATACCGGTATCGGCAATGCGTCCGGCGAAAACCGAGACGATCGCCGGCGTCCCCGGATCGAGTGCATCGGCAACGGCGCGGACTTGTTCGAGCGTGAAGATCGCGGTCACGTTGAGCACCACGCCCTCGGACGACAGCGCGCGCAGCAATTCGCTGGCGGACTGTCCCTTGGTATTGGTGACGGGAATTTTCACATTCACGTTCGGCGCCCATGCCGCGATCGCGCGCGCTTGCTCGGCCATGCTCGCGAAGTCGTCGGCAAAGACCTCGAACGACACCGGCCGGTCCGGAATCGCGGCCAGAACCTTGCGCGCGAAGGCCTCGTAATCGTTGACCCCGGCCTTGCGCATCAAAGTCGGATTGGTCGTGAACCCCTTGATCACGGGATTCTTCGCCATTTTAACGATGCCCTCGTAGTCGGCGCCGTCTGCGAAAATCTTGACCTTGAGATCGGTGATCCGGCTCATGGTCTCTCCTGTGCGGTTTGAGCTGTTTCGATGATGACGTTGGCGGCTTCCATGATCGAATGCACCACATAGTCGGGAGCATCAGGCGCAGGCTCGTCATAGCCGAGATCGATGAAGACGGTGGCGCAGCCGGCCGCGCGGCCTGCTTCGACATCGCTGCTGCGGTCACCCACCATGAAGCTCTTATTCAGGTTAACGCTGAGTTCCGCGGCCGCCTCCAGGATCATGCCCGGCTTCGGCTTGCGGCAGTTGCAACCGTCGGCCTGCCGATGAAAACAGACCTTGACCGCATCGACAGGCAATTCGCGCGTCATGGTTTCGTGCATAGCGTCCACTTCCGACCGGGCGATCAAGCCATTTCCCACGTCCGGCTGGTTCGTGACTACCGCCAAGAGGAAGCCCGCTCCCTTCAGCCTTTGCAGACTGGCCGCGGCTTGAGGGTAAAACCTGAAATCCGCCAGCCGCTTAGGGGCGAAGCTGCGGCGGTCGCGGAATTCAGGAACGACGATTACCCCATCCCGATCAAGAAATACGGCCGGCCTCAGCCCGTCGGCACGGCTTACCATTTCGTCCGCCTGCGCTGCAAGGCCGGATGGCTGACGAGGCAATGCCAGACGACGGCCTGGAAGGCCTCCGACAGGGGGGTGACCCAACTCGGATTGACTGTGGGAATCAGGACGACCACATCGCCGTGCTTGGCGGTATAGCCGCTATCTCGCCCTACGATCCCGAACACTTTGGCCGACCGCGCCTTGGCGAGATCGATCGCCTTGACGATGTTTGCGCTGATATTCCGCTCGGCATCGCCGCCGCCGACCGAATAGACCAGGATTGCGTCCTTCTCGTTGAGTTGGCTGATTTCAAGCCAGCCCGCGAAGACGGTATCCCAGCCCTCGTCGTTGGTGCGGGCGGTGAGTTCCGAGACATTGTCGACAGGGCTATAGGTCTCGATCCCGCAGAGCTTGCGAAAATCGTTGACGGCGTGACTACAGTTGGCCGCGCTGCCGCCGACGCCGATCAGGAACAGGCGCCCTTTGCGATCCCGCAGATGGTCGAGCTCGGATGCCAGGTCCTCGATCGAAGCGAATGAAATATCGTGACAAATCTGCGCCGCCGCAGCGAAGAAGCTTTCCGCGTGGTTCATACGCCCAACCGCCTCTAATTACGTGAGATTCGGGCACTCTTGCCACATCCGGCATGCCATTTGAAGTGCCTCATAGACTGAAACCGGAAGTTGTCAATCACACAGCAGTCTTTAGAGACGCGTAAAGGCCAGCGTATCGCTGGACCGCATGGGTCATGGCAAAATTGTCCACAATGCGCGCACGGGCCTTCGCCCTGCGGTCGCTCCGTGCTGCCGCTGGTTCCCGCGCCAGCGTGCGAATGGCCGCAGCCAGCGCGCGGGGATTTTCCGGCGGCACCACGAGGCCGGTATCACCAAGGATAAGCTTCGCATCGCCGACGTCAGTCGCGATTGCCGGGAGGCCGCACGCCATTCCCTCGGCAAGCGCATTCGAGAAGCCTTCACCGAAGCCCGAGCTTGATACCGTAAAATCCGCGGCTGCGAACAGGCGGGCGACGTCCTGGCGGCGGCCGAGGCGCAAGACGTTGGCCGCGGCCGGAAGATTTTCCGTTCCGGCACCGACCAGCAACGCAAACAAATCCGGCAGCTCCATCATCGCCGCGAGGAAGCTGCCATGGTCCTTCATCGGGTCGACGCGTGCCACGTGAGCGAGCACCATTGCATTCTCCGGGATGCCGAGCTCGGTGCGCACGGCCTGGCGCACGGCCGGGTCGGGTCTGAACTCATCGATATCGACGCCGTTGGCGACGACCTCCGCGCGCCGCGGGCGATAACCCAGAGCCAGATGCGACTTGAGCCCGGCAGCCGAGTTGGCCGTCACGAGATCCGGCGATCCCGACAGCAGGGTGCAGGCCTTTACCACCAGGCGCAGCCCGCGGCCGTAGTGCCGCAGGTCCATGTCCGAGCATCGGATGCTCCAAACGAGCCGCGTCTGTTTGCGCCGCCCCGACATGACGAGCGCAACCAGCGCCGCGAGATCGCCGTGATACATCCAGCCCTGGACGATGTCGGGTCGGCTATCGGCGATGAGCTTAGCAAGCTTGACCAGTCCCGCTGCGGCACCGCCGACCCTGTCAAATTGCAGCTCGACGACCGTGACCCCTCCTGCCACCAGGCGATCAATGTGTCCCTCTGCCGGAAGAAGACTTACGAGGGTGATCTCGTCGGCCACCCCCGGCTGCGCCGTGGCCAGGCGGGTCAACATCGCTTCGGCACCGCCACCCCGAAGACCCGCCGTCACATAGACGATCTTGCGCGGTCGCTGGGTCACGCCCACCTCGCGCGCCACGCCTGCAGCATCAGGACGGTCCACAGCGGGTATTGCCAGTTGCGGCTGCCCTCGAGATGTTCCTGCCAGGCCCGGCGCACCGGCTCGACGCGCACAAACCCGTCGGATGCGAGCCGCGCGGGCGCCAGCAAAGACTCGGCCCATTCCCGCAACGGACCACGCAGCCAGGCATCGATCGGCACGCCAAACCCCATCTTCGGCCGGTCGATCAGTGACCTCGGGACATAGCGGTCGAGGACTTGTCGAAGCAACCATTTGCTGCGTCCGCCGCGCAGCTTAAATTCAAGCGGCAAGCTCCAGGAGTAAGCCACGACCCGATGGTCGAGTAGCGGCACGCGACCCTCGAGGCCTACCGCCATCGTCGCCCGGTCGACTTTCGTCAGGATGTCGTCCGGCAGATAGGTGACCATATCGAGGAACTGCATGCGCGCGACGAGATCAGGGAAATCCTGCGCGATGGTCGGATCCCACAGCGGCCCGCGCGGCTCGCGGCCGGCCGCGGCGACCTCGTCGGGACGCTCCCATTGGCTCACAAGGCGGCGGTAGATCGCATCCGGTTGCGGATTGTCGAGCAGGGTAGTGATCTTGTGCAGCTTGTCGCCAGGCAGCGCCGGACGCCAGGCGGCGGGCACGAATCCGAACAATCGATTCCAAGTCTGCGGTGCCAGCGCACGCAAGGCCGCCGCCGAGGCGCCGCGCAACGGGCGCGGCACCAGATTCACTGCGCGCGCGAGCCGCTCGGCCCACACATAGCGGTTGTAGCCCGCGAACAACTCATCGCCTCCGTCGCCCGACAATGCCACCGTGACGTGCTTTCGAGTCAATTCGGAGACGAGGTACGTCGGAATCTGCGAGGGATCGGCGAACGGCTCATCGAACCAGTCGGCGAGGTGCGGAACGACGTCGAGTGCGTGTCGCGGCTCGACGTAGAATTCGGTGTGATCAGTACCGAGATGGGCGGCCACCTGCTTGGCGCAGTGCGCTTCATCATAGCCGCTCTCGTGGAAGCCGATGGAAAATGTCTTCACCGGTCGGGTGCTTTGCGCCTGCATCAACGCCACGACCGTGGAGGAATCGATCCCGCCCGACAGAAACGCGCCGAGCGGCACGTCGGCAATCATCCGCAGATTGACGGAATCGCGAAGCAGCGCGTCGAGTCGATCGGTAGCCTCCCGCGCGTCGGGCGCGGGATCGTTGCGCCGCTGGCCGGCGACGGCGATGCCACGCAAGTCCCAGAAGCACTTCGGCGACGCTATCGAGCCTTCCCGCAGCGTCAGGATGTGACCGGGGGCAAGTTTCTCGGCTTCGCGGTAAATCGTGCGCGGCTGCGCGATATAGGCATGGCGCAGATAACCGACGACGGCATCCGCATCGATCGTCGGTTTCCAATGCGGAGTTGGACGAAAGGCCTTTAGCTGCGAGGCGAAGAGAACACGCTCCGGCGTCGCCGCGTAGTAGAGCGGCTTGATGCCCAGGCGGTCGCGCGCCAGGGTCAGGCTTCGCGTGTTTCGGTCCCACAACGCGAAGGCAAACATGCCGATCGCACGCTCGATCGCGGCTTCGACGCCCCAAAGCGCGCAGGCTTCCAGCAGCACCTCGGTATCGGAGTCGCTGCGCATTGGATGCCCGGCGGCTTGCAGCTCGCGGCGGATGTCGCGGTAATTGTAGATCTCGCCATTGAAGGTGATGACGAATCGCCGATCGGCCGAATGCATCGGCTGCGCGCCGCCGGGACTGAGATCGATGATGGCGAGCCTCCGCTGGCCAAGCGCCACGCCGCCTTCGGCCTCGACCCAGACTTCACCGGCGTCCGGCCCGCGATGCCGCACCGTCTCGATCATGGCATCGCCGATGGTTCGCAAGGCGTCAGCCGACGTCGCCGCCCGCCAATCCACCATCCCGGCAATGCCGCACATTCCCTGACTCCAGGATATCGCTCGCGCCTGCCCGCGCTTGGGGAGCTTGTGCCGAAGCTTTCGACGTTAGTCGAGGCCGATGGCCGCCGGGCAACCCATCCTGCGCGATCGTCTCATTTTTCCGATTTGCGCAGTCTACCATCTGCCCCGCCGCAACCCCGTCTGGATATAGGCCCACAGGGTCGGATGGGACCACAGCCGGGACGGCATATCGACCCGTTGCGGCCGCAAGGTGCCGGCGATGGCATCGCGCGCTGACCGTTCGAGCAACGGCAGGGCGCTAGCCAATTGGAGGTAGGGATAGGTGGAATAATTGTCCGTTGCGCTCGTTGCTGGGCGAGCCTGATAAAGCACGGCACCGGTGTCAATGCCTTCATCGACGAGATGGACGGTGACGCCGAAATTGTCGTCATCTCCTACCGCTTTCGCCCAATAGCCCCCATGGACGCCACGATATTTCGGCGTCACGCCGGCATGGTAGTTGATGAATGGGGCATCGACTGAACGCAGGACGTCGCCGGCGATGATACGGGTGCCTATCACGAGAATCGCGCGCGGCTGCAGTTGCTGCAGATGGTGGATGCATTCAGGTGAATTGACCGATCGCACTCGGATGATTTGCCTGTCATCGGGCCAACGCGCGTCGAGGTCCGCCTCGCGGACGATCTCGGCGATGCGCGATCTCGATCGCCTCTGTTGGATTCGCTGAAACAGCATGAAAGCGAGCTGGCCGCCGACGTGGACGAACCCCAATCGCCTGATCCGCCGGCGCAAGAGTAGCGATCGTGAAACGGGAGTCTCGACAATCACTGTCAAGGCAGGGAAGCGGGCAGCGAGATATCGTGCGGCGACGCGGCCGGACTCGCCTTCACTGGTGAGCAGCACCACTTTCTCCGCGGGCATTGAGCACCTCGTCGGCGACCGCCGCCATCGTCATCGAGCGCATGCCATAGCGGTCTTGCAGGATGCGAAAATGATCCAGGATCTCGCGAAGAAATGCCAAATTTTCTTGTAAGTCGACCCCGAAATTATGCGGATGCCACCATAGATGAAAAAGCCTTCGGCGACGCGCCGCCGTTTCCATAGCTGAGGTGATGCGCCACAGGCGCAGGCGCTCCAGCGCCGCATTCCTGCTCACGGGTCGCAGGAAACGGCTCGCTGGAACATCGACCATGCCGCCGACGAGCGCCGGCTCCCGGTCGTGGGCACCCGCAAGCGGCAAGTAGCTGTCGGCCAACCGGCATCCCCGTACGAGTAAATTCTGCTCGCGATCGCGCCGGGCTCGGTGAAACCAGACGCGCTCGTTACCGCGGAAGGCGCGCAGGCCGAATTCGCGGCTGACCGCCACATGGGCGGGACTGACCTGGTTGCGTGGAAACACGATACTTGCAAGGTTGACCCCGAGATGAGCCGCGGCGGCACGCGCCGCTTCGAGATCGGCGCGAAAGGCCTCGGCACTGCCGCCTTCCTCCAAGCAATAGAAATGCGAGAAGGTATGGGTGCCGATCTCCTGGGCGGGGTAGCCCAGAATTCGCCGGATGAGGGAGAGGCCATAGTAGTAGGGGTCGCGCTCTTCGTCTGCGCCGACCTCGGCAAAATAGTGGTAGGACGAGGTTCGCGGGTTGGCATAATCCGGTTTGCGCGCTGGAAGGGCCGAGAGCATCGCCTCGTTCGTCCCGAAAAACAGAAGTCCGACGGTCGCCCAGGTGCAAGCGATGTCCCGCTCGGCATAGAGGTCGAGCAAAGCGGGTATGACGTCGCGCACCCCGCGGACGTTGGCACCGTAATCCGCAATCGTGCGCTTGTCGCGAACGCCCCATAGGAGTTCGAAATCCAGCGAAATGACGAACGTGCCATATTGCACTGCGCGGCTCCTCGCGGCGGCACTAAAGGAAACAATAGGTCGGCATCAAACGAGCGAGCAAGTGCCTCTCCCTGGAAGGGCATTTCCGCTCCGAGAGGGCTCAAGCGGACGTGTTGTCCGTTGCTCCGCGGAGCGCTTACCTTTCGCTGGGCAGATGACGGTTACCGCCGACATTGCGTCGATAGGGGGTTGACCGCCCTCGCGGGCGCATTGCGAATGTGTGCGCAGCGCGGCCACCGGGAAGGCCAAAGCTGCTGGGACCGGAGCCGGCATGAAGGTGCTCTTCCTCGTACGCGATCTGGCCGTCGGCGGTAGTCAGCGGCAGCTCGCCGTGCTGGCGTCCGGTCTCGCGCGCCACGGGCATGATGTGGCGGTAGCCGTGCTGTACACGGGAGGAGCGCTGGAAGGATTGCTTGGCGACAGCGGCGTGCGCCTCCTTTCCATCGGCAAGTCGAGCCGTTGGCACGTGGTGGCACCGCTCGTGCGATTGCGTGGGCTTTTTCTGAGCGAACGTCCCGACCTGATCTACGCCTTCCTCCCGATGCAGACGACGCTGGCGGCGCTGCTGCTGCCGGCGGGGCTCCAGACGCAACTGGTGTTCGGCCTGCGCGCCGGCGGCATGCAGCTGCGCCACTATGATGCGTTGAACGCCCTCACCTACCGGTCGGAGGCATGGCTCTCGCGGCGCGCCGATCTCATCATCGCCAATGCACGCGCCGTGCGCGCTGATGCGATCGCGCGCGGCCTGCCGGCCGATCGGATCGCGGTCGTGCCGAACGGCATCGATACCGATTTGATGCGGCCGGATGCGGCGGCGGGACGTGCGTTGCGCCATACCTGGGGACTTTCGGACGAAACCTTCGTCATCGGCTGCGTGGCCCGGCTCGATCCGATGAAAGATCATGCCAACTTCCTCAACGCCGCCGCGCGGCTTGCACGAGAAGACTCCAGCGTGCGTTTTGTGTGCGTCGGGCATGGACCAGCCGCCTACCGCGACGAACTCATGAGGCTGGCGACCTCGCTCGGACTGGCAGGCCGCGTGCTATGGACGGGCGAGGTCGCCGACATGAAGGGGGCTTACAACGCCTTCGACGTCGCCACCCTCGCGTCGGCCTTCGGCGAAGGGTTTCCTAACGTCGTAGGCGAGGCGATGGCCTGCGGCATTCCGGTCGCGGCAACGGATGTAGGGGATGTGCGTTCAATCGCGGGGGCATCGGGCGAAGTGGTGCCGCCCAAGAACCCCGATCTGCTATGCGCCGCGTGGCGGTCCCTGCGACAGCGCTTGGTCCACGACCCGGGCCTGCACGAGAATGTCCGCAGCGCCATTGTCGCTGATTACGGCATCGCAGCGATGGTGCGCAGGAGCGAAGATATTCTCACTCAACTCACAACCGGGCGGCCCGCACAACAGATCGCGCGCGAGTTCGGCTGAGCAGCATCGAAGCGTCACGCGCTCCGTCGTGGCACCGGCACAAGCCTGAAGAGGTGACAAGAACTACCGAGCACGCGTGCCAGACGCTCACGCTTGGCAAGCCCAAGGCGCAACCCCAAAAGCACTTCCCCGGTATAGAACAGCCCCATGGGCTCGTCACCGACGACGGCAAAGCCGTTGTCGTGGAAATTCCGCCGCCACCAACGAGGATGGAACAGCCACAGCTCGGCGACGACGTTGCCACGCTCACCGTGCCGTCGGGGGAGGCAGAGGCCGATCGTGTGTCGAGCGGTCCGGTACCAGGCCTCCCGTAATCGCTGCAGTTCGGCTGCGCGCGGCGCTGCTCGCGGAAAAAGCCGCGGTAGCGACGAAACGGAAAACGAGATCGCCTCGAGGTAGGATGCCAGCGTCGTCCAGAGCCGCCAAGTATGGGTTGGAAGCACGTGGAGACAGCTGCCGCCCGGCGCCAGCACGCGGCGCATCTCGACATGCATCTGCGAGAGATCCGCAACGTGCTCCAGCACGTTCGACGAGAACACCACGTCGATGCTGGCATCTGGCAACGGGATCGTCCGACCATCGTAATCGGTGATGGGGAAGACGCGCTGCATGGCATAGTTCGAGTCGGCGACCTCAATCGCGGTGACCGCGAAGCCGCGGCGCTGGAGCTCCAGGGCCTGCTTGCCCGTCCCGGCTCCCAGGTCGAGAATGCGCGCCCCAGGCGGAAGGAATGGGACAATCTTGTCGATTTCCGCAAGCCGGATGGCATCGAGGTGATCGAGAGATAACACGGCGGACACCGGCTGGAACAAGATGGATTGGCAAGGTAATCGCACGGCCCCAGCATTGCTAGCCTGAGCGCTGGTGGGCGTGCGGGGGGCAACTGATGTACGCGCCGTTGCCGAGTGCTATCGTGCGGATGATGGTGCCGGGCGAACAGCAGCAATGATCGAGCAAGCCATTGGGCGTTTCTTGGTCCTCGGACCAGTCGCGCTTCTCGCTCTTGTCCTCAGTTTGGCACTGATGGTCCTGCTGCAGCCATGGCTTGCACGCTATGCGATGGCGCGGCCGAACGCGCGCTCGTCCCATCACCAGCCGACGCCGCAGGGTGGCGGGATATCCGTGGTGGTTGCAACCTTCGTGGTCGCCTGGGGTGCCGTGGCGGCATCACCGGCGTTACTGCAGAATGAAAGCGGCCAATTCCTGGGGCTGACCGCCACAGCCGCGCTGTTGGCCGTGGTGGGCGCGATGGACGATATGCGCTCTTTGTCTGCTGCAATGCGGCTGGCCATACAGTGTATCGCCGTCGGCGCCCTGATCGCCACGCTTCCGAATCAACTGCAAGTCCTGCCGCAAGTACCCTGGTGGCTCGAACGCGCCGGCCTTTTTGTCGGCGGGGTGTGGCTGGTCAACCTCGTCAATTTCATGGACGGGATCGACTGGATGACCGTAGCCGAACTCGTGCCGATGACCGGTGCAATCGTCCTGCTCGGTCTGGCCGGTACGCTTGCACTATGGCCGTCCGTGGTCGCGGCCGCGCTTCTCGGCGCGATCCTCGGCTTCGCACCCTTCAACAAGCCGGTCGCCCGTGTGTTTCTTGGCGACGTGGGCAGCCTGCCGATCGGTCTCGTGCTCGGCTGGCTCCTGCTGCGGCTTGCCGCGCACGGTCATTTGGCGGCGGCGATTATCCTTCCGCTCTATTATTTCGCCGATGCAACGATCACGCTCATCCGCCGCGTCGCCAGGCGCGAGCCGTTCTGGCAGGCCCATCGCCAGCATTTCTATCAGCGCGCCACCGAAAATGGTTTCGCCGTTCCCGCCATTGTTCGACGCGTCGTTCTGGTCAATGTCGCGCTGGCGGCGTTGGCGGCCGTCACGATCGCGGTGCCGGGCACCGCCGTATCGCTGGCAGCGCTGGCAGCGGCTATCGCGGTCGTCGCTTGGTTGCTCTTAACGTTCGCGCGCGCCAAGCGGTGAAGGCTCAGGCCGCTTCCCCGCGGAAATCAGGCACCGCATCGTGCAGGACGCCGAAGATCACGGAGCGGTCCTCGCGCGAGAGACCCTGCTCCAACGCTGCAAGCCAGCCGCGCATCGCCTCAAGCGGGGGACTGACCGGCTTGGCGGCGACGATGCCTTCGATGCCGACCGGCGCCGTAGGCTCCTCGCGCGCGAACAAGATTTCGTGCAAGCGCTCTCCGGGCCTGATGCCGGTGAAGGTGATATCGATGTCGCGGCCGGGCTCGAGCCCGGAGAGTCGGATCATCCGCTCGGCAAGATCGACGATTTTCACCGGCTGGCCCATATTGAGGACGTAGACCGCAACGCCCGCATGCCCTGCCCCAAGGGCGTGACTTGCAGCAGTGACGACGAGGTCGCAAGCTTCCCGGATGGTCATGAAGTAGCGCACCATGTCGGGGTGCGTCACCGTGAGCGGCCCGCCAGCCTCGATCTGGGCCTTGAACTTCGGCACCACTGAGCCGTTGGAGGCGAGTACGTTGCCGAAGCGCACCGCGATCAATCGCATCGCCCGCTTCTGCCCATCGCTCCGGCGAGCCAGATCGTTGTCAAGCGCCTGGCAATACATCTCGGCAAAGCGCTTCGAGGCGCCGAGCACGGATACCGGCTCGATCGCCTTGTCGGTCGAGATCACCACCATGGCGCTGGCGCCGGCGGCGACAGCGCCGTCGGCGACATTGACCGAACCGAAGACGTTGGTCTTGACCCCCTCCCCCCAGTCGCGCTCCAGCAGCGGCACATGCTTGAGCGCCGCGGCGTGGAACACGATATCGGGGCGAAAGTCATTCATCAGCCGGAAGATGCGGGTGCGATCGCGCACATCAGCGAGGCGGCCTTCAATCTTCGCCGGCGACGATTTGGTCGCGAGCATCTCCAGTACCGCGTGCAGAGCAGGCTCCGAGTTCTCAATCACCAGCAGGCGGCCGACGCCGAAGGTCACGATGCGGTCGCAGATTTCCGCACCGATGGATCCGCCGCCGCCGGTCACGATGATGGATTTGTTCCGCACGAAGCCTTCGAGACGCCCGTAGTCGATCTTCACCCGCGGGCGCAGCAGTAGATCCTCGACGTCGACCGGTGCGAGCCGCAGCGCTTCGCCGCCTTCGTCGAGCGCGGGCAGCCGGCTGGTGACCAGCCCTAGGCGCCGTGCCCGCATCAGTATCGTTTCCGGCTTCGCCTCCGGCGCGAGCGCGCTCGGCGTGAGCACGAGCCTTTTCACATTGGTGCCGCGACCACCGAGATCGGCGACGACGCTCTCGATGTCATCGGGGTCGCCGAGCACGGAAATGCCGCGTATGGCTTGGCCGCGATCCGACGACGAGGGCGACAGGATGCCCACGGGGCGCATTTTAGTGACCGCGCCGCTCTCGATCGCGCGCAGCAGCACATCGGCGTCGGCGGTGCGCCCAACCACCAGCATCGGCGTCGAACCGGCCTCCTTGGCGCGCTGCAGGGTGCGGGTGTAGCGGAAATAGCGGTAAGTGATGCGCGGACCGGACAGAAATGCGATCTGCAGCACCCAGTACAGAAGGATCGTGATCTTGCCGAAGAAAAACGTACCGTAGAAATTGGGAGCCAGCAGAACGTAGTCGAGCGCCAGCAGCGTCACCGCCAGCACGGTCGCGGCGCGCACGATGTTGAAGAGGTCAGGCAGCGAGGTGAAGCGCCACTTCGCCTTGTAGAGGCCGGAAAGGACGTAAACGAGACCGGAATAGACGAGGAAAGCGGGCAGCAAGATTACCAGGAGACGCCAACGCTGGGTGAGCCCGGCCTCCTCGAACCGAATGAAAAAGCTCGCGATCACCGCCGCCGCCGTGGCGAGCAGATCGTGCGCCAGAATGAGCCACATCCGCGGCGTGAAGGTCGAAAGGCGAATCATCGTCCCGATATCGCCGCCCAACGCGGCATCAAAGGCCATCAATACCGGCGTTTGAGCGCACGCGCTACCTCTCGCGGGCCCGAACCAAGCGGTCTGACACCAATCAATAGCCGTATTCTGAATCTTATGGTCAAGTGCGGCAGCAGGATCCGCCGAGCAGTGCCCCTGAGGTAACCCGACGCCCCACTTGGAAATCAAGGCCTTCCGCCCGCCCGGGCCGGAAGCAATCTAGATCGCGAGCGATCCGAAGAACAAAGCGATCAGCAATAGGAATAGAACTGCGGTGCGTGCGTATGTATTAGCGGTTGCTGTGGCCTTGAGCGGCTGCTCGGGCAGCGAGATCGTTCAGAACTTGGCGCCCGCTTCCGCGCCGGAGTTGGCGCAGCCAAACTATCGCCGCATCGTCGCCGAAAATATCAAAGTGATTTTCCCAGCCCAGACCTCGCTCGGCGATGTGGAGATTTCCGGCGTGCGGCTGGTCGATCACCTCACAGGCCCCGCCTGGGTGACGTGCGTCAAGCTCGACGCGCGCGGAACCCCGCAGCACTACGCGGTTTTCATTCAGGGAGATAAGGTCATCGACTGGCGCGGCGGCATCGTGATCGACCAGTGCCACAAAGAGACCTACACACCGCTCGAGACTGCCACTGCGGCGAAGAAACCCGGCACGTGAGCGGCATGCTCGCCTTACATGGACGCGTGTTCGGCTAGGCGTCCCAGCGCCTGATCGACCGCGATCAAGACCGCACCGGCCGAGAGTTCGTCGAGGCAGCGGCTATAGCTGTCGAGATGGCCTTCGCAACCGAGCTTCTCGCACGGCAGACAGGGCTGCGGGTTCTGCACCACCCAGACATTGCCGCGGCGCTGGATCGTGCCGGCGTGATCCCAGGGCTCAGCGAGGCCACCGACGGGCCAAGGACCGATCAGCCGCGGGCTCGTGGGCCCGTAAAGAGCAATGGTCGGGCAGCCACTGCCGGCGGCCAGGTGGGTCATGGACGTATCGGGTCCGATATAGACCGCGGCGCCCCGCAGGAGCGCTGTCAGCCCTGCCCAATCGAGGCGCCCGCGCTCGCGGACGACCGGCGGGTCGGCGGGTCCCCAGAGGCTGTCGACATAGGCGCGCTCGGCGGGGTCACGTCCTTCGGTCGCGACGACCGCAAGCCCGCGCTGGGCAAGCCCGTGGGCAAGACCGCGCCAGCCGAGGTCGTTCCAGCGCTTGTAGCGATAGAACGGGTTGGCATGCACCACGGCGTAGGGCCCCGGCGGGGCGACCTCCGCGGCCGATGAACCCTGCGGACAGACGATGTCAGGCGCGTGATCGAGACCGAGCGCGCTCGCGAGCGCCAGAAGCTCGGTCACCCGGTGGCGGTCCGGCTCGGCTGCAACCGGAATGTGATGTGCATGACGCTTCCACCACGCTCCGGTTTCGCGCTCATGCGGTATCAGCCCAACCCGTCGGTGCCCCGCCACGACCGCGTAGAAGGTCGGCCGGTCGCCGGCCTGCGTGGTCACAGCGAGATCGTAGCGCCGCCACAGGCGGCGAACCAAAGCGAGCGTTTCCCCGGCCGAGGGCCGCTCCGGGATGGTGATCACATTGTCGATGTCCGGATTGCCCTTGAGGATGCGCTCGCTGCCGCGGAATACGAGGACCTCGAGCCTGGCCTGGGGAAAACCTCGCCGGATGGTGCGCACAAGCGGCGTGGTGAGCAGCACGTCACCGAGGCGCCGTAACGTAACGACCAGGATGCGCGGGCGCTCGGGCAGATCAATGCTCGTCATGGTGCCATTCGGCGGCGCGGACCCATCCGGTCAGCCGCTTTGGTCGGGGTCTTCGCGCTGGAACGACTTATAGGACTTCTCTTCGACGAGACGCGAACCCGATTCGACGTTGATAGCTTTCTTCAGCCGGGCGCGTTCGTCGTTGAATCGATAGACGGCACGCGCGAGCTCGATGAAATGATCGCCAAAATCGCCGCGGGCATCGCATTCGCGGATCGCATCCTCGACGTCCCACAGCTTTGCGTTCACCCGCTTGAGCTCGGCGCCGAGCGCGTCCAGCCGCGCGCGATCGACGTTACCAAGGCGCACGGCTCGCAAGGCGCCGAGCTCATTGGCGATGTTCGCAAGCTGGTTCGCATTCTTGATGCGCTCTGACTTTATTTCGAGGATCACGATCTTATCGATCAATTCGCCGATCGAGATCGGCACGAGAATATCTTGTGGGATATTCGCATGCGCGCTCATCGCTTGACCCCGGCCTCTGTCGCCGCGCGGCGCAGCACCACCCCGCCAGCGAGACCGACGCCGAATACGTAGAGCCAGCCTTGACCGAAGTCGAACAAATGCGAATTGAACAATGACGACACGATGTTATAGGTCACGAGGATGAGCCCGAACCAAGCGACCAGCGTGCCATCGCGAAACAGCGCGAGGTGGGCGATCCACATCGAGATCAGCACGACGGCGCCGAGGACGCCGAGCTGGACGGCCACCGTCAGGATCTGACTGTGCGGGTTGGTCGTTATCAGCGACGGGATAGTCTCGACGGTCGCATCGCGCCGAAACAGCTCCGGAATCATTCCTGTTCCATGCCCCACAACCGGTGCTTCGGCGATCAAGGCAAGCGATTTCTTCCAATATTCGAGTCGCAACCCGACCGGGGTGTCAACGTCGCTGGCGCCATAGGTCTGCACCTGCTGCACCGCCATCGACACGCGCGCGCGCAGATAAGGCGAGGACGCCCACACCGCACCGGCCAGCATGCCGCCGACCAGGCAGGCGCCGATGGCGCCTTTCCAGCCGAATTGCCGCACCCCGAACAGCACGGCCATCACCGCCATCACCACGAGGGTGGTGCGCGCCGTTGCCACATAGCCGATATTGGCAATGAACGCCGCCGCCAGAACGAGGAGCATCAGGGCGAGACGCGTGCGCGTGCGCCACAGGTCGGCGGCTTGCCCGAACAGCCCGAACGCGCAAATCGCAAAGATCGCGCTCTGCAGGATGTAGTTCTTAACCGGCACGCCCAGCTCCCGGCCGCGCCATGACAGCCCAGGCGTGAGCACCAGCGCCCACGAGACGACCAGCAGCACCACGGATGAAGCGAGAAAGCCCATGATCACCCAATTCGCGTGCGGGGAGCGGCGGAACTGCGCGAGCAGCAGGGGAATGAGAAGCAACTTGTGAAATCCGCTCAGCCCCGCGATGCGTTCGCTCCAGCTGACGTCCGCCCAAAGCATGCCGACCACACCGAGCGCCCATAGCAGGACCGGCAGGCCGCCGGCCGCCGACAAGAGTTCACGCCGCGCCGAGGCGATATCGAGTGTCGGAACGACCGCAATGATCCAGAGCACGATCAGGATACTGGTCGCAGAGGTGGACCACGGCAGCGATACCGCGACCGCCGCCGCGAGGCCGTCGGCGATCTGGCCGAGCCGGGGCGCCTGAATGGCCGCAATCATGGCGTTCGATTCAAGATTGCGCTGGGGCATGGTGGTCGTTTTCGCGGTCATTTTCACCTGCGTTGGCGGCTGCGCACAACGCCGATAGGCCGCGTTGCGCGCGCGTGTGGTCGCTACGCAGTACGGCGTCGAGCCGCGCATCGTTGGCGGCCAATTGCGCACGGTCGGCCTGGCCGTGCCACAGATGAATGACGCCGGTCGCAAAGCGCCCATCCTTGCGGCGCAGCCCGCAATGCAGCAGGCGAACCAGCAAATCGGAGTCCTCGCGGCCCCAGCCGCTGAAACTGGCGTCAAAGCCGTCGACCCGATCGAGATCGGAGCGCCAGACCGCAAGATTGCAGGAACGCGCGCCTCGCCAGTGTCGAGCCTGGAGCTTGCGCAGGGGTCCCAGCGGCACCCGCAGCACGCCCGCAAGCCGATTGACGCCGCCGCGCATGCGATGCGCCAGCCACCGGGAAAGGCTCCATGCCTCCGGGTGCAATCCATCGCGCAGCACCGCAGCGCTCAGTGCCGGAGACAGGAGTACGCGGTTGCCGGTGACGAACCATCCCGGCTCGGCCAGTTTGCGATGGGTCGCAATGAAGTCCATCGGCGCGATGCAATCGCCGTCGAGAAAGATGCAATAGTCGCCCCGGGACGTCAGCAGGGCGCGGTTGCGGATTTCGGCGGCGCGAAACCCGCAATTCATCTGCCACACATGACCGAGCGAAACGCCGAGCCGGGGCCGCCAGCACTCCACCAAGGCCGCGGTCCCGGGGCCGGACCCGTCATCCGCGATCACGACTTCGAAGCCGCGGTCGCTTTGGCGCGACAGTGCGGCCAAGACCGCATCGAGCGCATCCTCGCGATCGTAAGTCGTGATGATGACGGAGATGAGATCAGGCACGTCGCTGCCGCTCCGGACTTTCATTCTGCATGCCTTGCGACGCTGTGATAGCGTGCGCCGCGCCGCGGCTCAACAACGAGGAAATATGCACCGAATATCGGCCTACATCCTCGCTTTCAACGAGGCCGAAAAGATCGCGGACGCGGTGTCGAGCGTGCTGTGGGCCGACGAGATCGTGGTAGCAGATTCCGGCAGTACCGACCGCACGGCTGAGATCGCGCAAGGCCTGGGAGCGCGGATCGTACAGATTCCTTTCCATGGATTCGGCGACCTGCGTAATCGCGCCATTGCAGAATGCCGGCACGAGTGGATATTCAGCCTTGATTCCGACGAGCGCTGCACGCCTGAGGTCCGCGACGAGATTCTTTCGATCCTGTCATCCACGCCCGCGCACGATGCGTATCTCGTGCCACGCCGCAATTATATGATGGGACGCTGGATCAAAGGCTCGGGGTGGTATCCGAATTTTCGCCAGCCGCAGCTCTTCCGCAAGGGTGCGATGCGCTACGACAACGATCCCGTCCATGAAGGCTACGAGCTCTTGACGCAACGGCCGCTCGGACGATTGCAAAGCGCCATCTGGCAGATCCCGTTTCGCAACCTCGCGGAAGTCATCAGCAAGATGAACCGCTATTCCTCGCTCGGCGTGCGAAAGCTCACGGGAAAGCGCGTGTCGATGGCGGGCGCGGTCGGGCACGGAGTATGGGCATTTCTCAAGCACTACCTGCTCAAGCACGGCTATCGCGACGGGTGGGCGGGTTTCGTCATCGCGCTGGGAAATTTCGAAGGCACATTTTACCGCTACGCCAAACGCTACGAGGACATGAAAGCATGGGCGCCGCCGGCGAGCCCCCCGTTGCGGCGGCCGGATGCGTCCCCCGCGGCACCCGCGAGACCTGCGCAGATAGCGGATAGAGAATAACGGCAGCATCTCCTGCGATACGTGCGTCACCAGCCGCGGTTCACCCGATCGTTCGCTCCCGCAGGCGCCGGCGCAAGGCTCGCGACCCGTTGCGTGCGATGCGGAACGGCAGCGCGAGATAGTACTTGCGAATGATGTTCCAGCGCTCGCGCAGGTCGATGGCGACCGGCACATCAAGCGGAACATACCAGCCGTTGTTTTCGAAGCGGCGGATCAGGCGATAGCCGGCGCCTTTCAAGAATCGGTGCTTATCAAGGCTGCCGACGTGATCTTCGAGCAAAATGAGGCTCGGACGCCAGCGGGCGATATCGAACCCGCTGAGCACCTCAAGCTCGTGACCTTCGACGTCGACCGACAGAAAATCGAACCGCGTTGGCGCGCCGGCTTCGATCAAGATTTCGTCGAGGGTCTTGATCGGCACTTCGATGGTCCGTTCGGGTTGCGCTCCCGGAGCCATCCGATCGCGATCGAGCGACGACAATGCGCCCGCGACGTGAAGACGCATCAGCCGGCCGGCGTTTCGCGGCGATGAGCAGGCGACGGCGACCACCTTGGCGGAGCGTTCGCGGCGCAGATCATCGGCAAGGTCGGGCTGCGGCTCGATGAGAATGCCGGTCCAGCCGAGCCGCTCGAGGTGCCAGGTCTGCGATTCCTGCCGCGGTCGGTTGGCCCCAACCTCGACGAAGAAGCCGGATCGCGCGCCTTTGAAAAACGCCCGCACGAGCCCCTGCTCGCGTCCCTCGCGCACGATCATGCGTACAGCCATTCTCCCCGCGGTCTACCAGTGTCCTCCGATTCCGAAGTTCGCATCATTGTGCGGCACCCTCGTTTGCGAACTTTGGAATCGGAGGACACTAGCAACTCATTGATCTAGTGTGGCTTTGGTTCAGAAGTCCGCATTTTGAACTCGCCGCAAGAATGTTGCGGACTTCTGAACCGCCACACTAGTCTCTAATTCGATTGCGGCCCACGCGATTGACGGACAATTCTGGTGGTGCTGAAGCCGGGCACGAGATCGATGAGGATCACCTGGCCGCCGTCCTCTTCGACCAGCGCATGGCCCACGACCTCCTCGCGCCGGTAATCGCCGCCTTTAGCCAGGATCTTCGGGCGCACGCGACGGATCAATTCGAGCGGCGTGTCCTGATCGAAGATGACGACAAGGTCGACCGCCTGGAGCGCCGCCAGCACCTCGGCGCGCGCATAGGCCTGCTGCACCGGCCTCCCGTCGCCCTTCAATCGCCGTACGGACGCATCGCTGTTGAGACCAACGATGAGACGGTCGCACTTGGCGCGCGTCTCCGACAGCAGCTTGATGTGCCCGGGATGGAGGAGATCGAAGCAGCCGTTGGTGAAGCCGATGCGCAAGCCCCGCCACTCGGCGAGTCGCTCGTCGAGCACCGACCAATCGAAGACGATCTTTTCTTCGGGCGCGAGCGAGGCAGCGGGCAGAATCCGCGAGCGCAGCTCCGCTGCCGAGACCGTGGCGGTGCCCCGCTTGCCGACCACGACGGCCGCGGCCGCGTTGGCTGCGCGCACGGCGGTCTCATAGCCGACTTCGGTCGCGAGCATCACCGCCAGGGTGGCAACCACGGTGTCCCCCGCACCCGACGTATCCCTCACCTTGACCGGATAAGCGGGCACGTGCACCGCCGCGCCTTCGCTCGGCACCAGGATCAAACCGGCGTCGCTGAGCGAAACCACGACCGCGTCGGTGCCGAGCAGACGATTCAATTCCGATGCTGCCGCGATCACGTCATCGTCGGTTTCCGCGCGGCGGCGCGTTGCGTCCGAGAGCTCCTTGCGGTTCGGCTTGATGACTGTCGCGCCGCGATAGATCGAATAGTCGGCCGCCTTGGGGTCGACGATGATCGGGATGCCCGCGCGTTTCGCCGCGTCGATGATTTCCCGGATGGCACGCGGCGTCAGCGCGCCTTTGGCATAGTCGGACAACACGACGCTCGCCGCCCGCGGCAACGCCGCCAGCGCACGATCAATCAGAGCCTTCTCGGTCCGGGCGTTGAGCACTTCCGCCAATTCCCAGTCCGCGCGGAGCAGATGGGTCGAATGATGCTCGGAGACGAAACGGACCTTGCGCGTGGTCGGGCGCGCCGGGTCGACCACGAGATGGGGCTCGATCAGGGGCTCGGCGGCAAGGGCCCGCATCAGCGTGCGGCTGGCTTCATCCTCGCCGACGACACCGATGAAAACGCAGCGGGCGCCAAGGCCAGCGATGTTGCGCGCGACGTTGCCCGCGCCGCCGACGGTGAGATCATTGCGTGTCACTGCCAGAATCGGAGCCGGTGCTTCGGGCGAAATGCGCGAGACTTCGCCGTAGACGAAATCGTCAAGCATCAAGTCTCCGATGCAGACGATGGTCTGCTCGGAAACGAGCTTGATCACTTCTTCGAAGTCGAACATCGCGCGATCGCTGGACTACTGCCGGGCCATGCCGTCACCGGTATCGGTCGGGCTGGTTCAGGAACGTGATATACCGATTCACCCCCTCCTCGAGCGCGGTGAAGTCGGCGTTGTAGCCTGCCTTGCGCAGGTTTTCGACCTTCGCTTGGGTGAAATATTGGTACTGATCGCGGATCGCCGGCGGCATGTCGACATATTCGATGTCCGGCGCGCGCCCGAGTGTGCGGAACATGGCCGAGATCAGGTCGCGGAAGCTTCGCGCCTTACCGGTGCCGACGTTGAAGATGCCAGACACCGAGGGCGTGTCGAGGAGCCAGCGCAGGACCGCGACCGCGTCATCGACATAGATGAAGTCGCGCTTCTGCTCGCCGTCGCCGATGCCGTCGCGGTGGGACTTGAACAGGCGCACCTTTTTGCCGTCCTTCGCTTCCTCGAAGCGCTTACCGACCAGGCTGATCATTTCGCCCTTGTGATACTCGTTCGGGCCGAACACATTGAAGAACTTCAGGCCCGCCCATTGCGGCGGAAGCTTCACGCCCTTGGCGACACGATCCACGATCGCGAGATCGAACAGATGTTTGCTGAAGCCGTAGAGATTCATCGGCCTCAGCCGCTGCAACGCCGCCGGCGACCACTCGTCATCGAAGCCCTGGGCGCCGTCGCCATAGGTC
>JGI12053J15887_10000034_pt1 | contig 35200 bp, 32 predicted proteins | sample MedBloCAOM1_O3_FD_15887 | JGI IMG/M metagenome (IMG submission 15887)
GCGGTTGGACCAACGACAGCAAACGCCGCGGAACGTGCGGGTTTTTTTGTGGACTATCAGGCTCAAACGCACAGCGGAGCAGCCCTCGCGAATGAATTGGGAGAGAAGCTGCGGGGACAGAGTGTCTTTTTACCGCGAAGCGACCGCGCCAATCCGGATTTGCCGCAGCTTTTGAGAAATTATGGCGCGGAAGTGATCGAGGTTGTCGCGTACAGGACCGTTACGCCGGTTAATCTCGACGAGGTGAAAATCGCGGCGATCGTGAATGGGGAAGTCGAGGCGATTTTATTTTTTAGTCCCACGGCGGTGGAGCACTTCGTTGGAATTCTGGGCAACGAGAAACTGCGTGAATTGCAAAAGCGCTTGGCGATTACCGCCGTCGGCCCTATAACCGCGAACGCGTTGCACCAATCAGGCGTGGATAGCTTGCTGGTGGCCGAGGATACTACTGCGGGCGCGGTCATTGCGGTATTGGAGAAACATTTTGCAGCCAGACCGAAAGCCTCGGTCGCCGGAGCAGTTCAGGAATGAGCTTCCCGACGCACCGGGGGCGGCGATTACGCCGCAATGAAGGTTTGCGCGGACTGGTTCGCGAAACGCGATTAAGCGTTGCGGGATTGATCTATCCGATGTTTGTGTGTCCTGGGCAGAAGGTGCGGCAGGAAGTCAGCTCCATGCCTGGCGTGTTTCAGCAATCAGCCGATCAGATTGTCGAAGAATGCCGCGAAGTCGAGTCGCTGGGGATTCCGGGAGTAATTCTGTTTGGGCTGCCAGAGAAAAAGGACCCTCGGGGCATTAGCTCGATTGCCGCGGATGGCGTGGTGCAGCGTGCCATAGAGGCGATTCGCAAGGCCAGACTGAAATTGCTGGTAATCACCGATGTTTGCCTGTGTGAATACACGGACCACGGGCATTGCGGAGTAATCGAAGACGGTGAAGTGGCCAATGATGCCACGTTGGATATTCTTGCCGAGCAGGCCGTCTCGCACGCCCGAGCAGGGGCGGATATTGTGGCTCCTTCCGACATGATGGACGGACGCGTGGGCGTCATTCGCGAAGCACTCGACGAACATAAATTCGAAAATATTTCGATCCTGGCGTATGCGGCGAAATATTCCTCCGGATTTTACGGGCCTTTTCGCGAGGCAGCGCAGTCGACACCGCAGTTTGGCGACCGCCGCGGTTACCAGATGGATCCAGCAAACGCGCGTGAAGCATTGAGAGAGGTCGAGATGGATCTGGATGAGGGCGCCGACATGGTGATGGTCAAGCCGGCGCTGCCGTATCTGGATATCATCAGGCGCGTACGGGATGAGTTCGATGTGCCGGTCGCGGCGTATAACGTGAGCGGAGAGTACTCAATGGTGAAGGCTGCGGTAGAAAAAGGCTGGCTGGACGAGCAGCGCGTGGTGAGGGAAATATTGACTGGCATTCAACGCGCCGGGGCAGAAATTATTCTGACTTATCACGCCAAGGATGCGGCGCGGTGGCTGCGCGCGTGAACATCCGCCGGGCACAACAATGAACCCCTCACAATCTCAGGTTAGGCGAAAGCGCGAGGGTAAGCGCTCGCGTGAGATTTTCAAGCGCGCGGAACAAGTATTGGTCGGCGGCGTGAATAGCCCGGTGCGCGCGTTTCGTTCTGTCGGCGGGGAACCATTCATCGTCGATCATGGGCGTGGACAATTTCTCTACGACGCCGATGGCAATGAGCTGCTCGATTATGTGTGCTCCTGGGGCGCGATGTTATTGGGGCACGCACATCCGGCGGTGACCGCGGCAATTTCCAAGCAGGCAGAGCGCGGCACAAGCTTTGGCGCCACCACGGAGCTGGAGGTGGAACTGGCCACGCTGATCACCAGCGCCGTTCCGTTCATCGAGAAGATGCGGTTCGTTTCGAGCGGCACGGAAGCCACCATGAGCGCATTGCGGCTGGCGCGCGGAGTGACCAAGAGAGACCTGCTGGTTAAGTTTGAGGGCAATTATCACGGACACTCGGACAGTTTTCTTTCGCAATCGGGATCGGGTCTTGCAACTCTGGGAATCGCCGAATGTCCCGGGGTTCCGGAGGCGCTGGCGGCGTTGACGTTAAATGCGCCGTACAACGATTTAAACGCGGTGGAACGGCTGTTTGCACAGCACAACAACAAGATCGCGGCGATTATCGTTGAGCCGGTGGCCGCGAATATGGGCGTGGTGCTACCGGAACCTGGATTCCTAGCGGGTTTGCGGGAAATTTCGCGCAGGAATGGCGCGTTGCTGATCGTGGATGAGGTCATCACCGGGTTTCGTCTGCACAACGGGGCGGCGCAGCAGCTCCTAGGAATAGAGGCGGACCTCACGACATTTGGGAAAATTATTGGCGGGGGTGTGCCGGTGGCGGCGTACGGCGGGCGCGCGGAACTGATGAACAATGTTGCGCCGCTTGGTCCGGTATATCAGGCGGGAACATTAGCTGGGAATCCCTTGGCGATGAGCGCCGGAATCGCGACGCTGAAACAATTGGCCGCACCGGGTTTCTATGAAGCAATTGAGAAACGTGCGCGACGGCTTGCTGATGGGCTACGAGACGCAGCGGAGAAGGCCGGAGTGGCAGCACAGGTGAACGCGATCGGCTCACTGACTACGATGTTTTTCGCTCCAGAACCGGTTCGCAATTACAGCGATGCGAAAAAATCGGACACGAGACGGTACGGCGAATTTTTTCGAAACATGCTGGAGCAGGGTGTCTTTCTGGCTCCATCGCAATACGAGGCGGCATTTGTCTCCGCAGCGCATAGCGACGCGGACATTGACCGCACGCTGGCAGCAGCAAGCGAGTCGTTGAAGGGTTTACTAAACAGGGAGAATTATTGAAATGGCCGAAGGCTTTGAATTACCCGAAACAGGAGAAGAGCACGGCAACAATCCGCTGGTGCTCCCTGTCTCGCTGACAATTTCTATTTTGGCAGTGCTGGTGGCGGCGGTGACTTTGCTGGGACATCGAGCGCACACCGAAGAGCTGCTGCTGCAGTCTCAAGCCACCGATCAATGGTCTTTTTACCAAGCAAAGAACATACGTTTACATGAAATGCAGGCCATGGTGGATTTGCTGGGGACGATCACGCCGGTGGACAAGGAAAAGAACGCCGCCTTACGTGAAAAATATGTAAAAGAAGTGGAGCGCTACAACGGCGACAAGGAAAGCATCAGCGAAAAAGCCAAGGAGCTGGAAAAAGAGCGCGATGCTGTCAGCCGCCGGGCAGACCGGTTTGATGGCGGTGAGGCGCTGCTGGAAATCGGGCTAGTGATCTGCTCGATTACTCTTTTGACCAAGCGTAAAGCGTTCTGGATAGCAGGGCTACTGGTGGCAACCGTGGGGCTCGTTTTCGCCGCTACAGGATTTTTAGTACATTTACAATAAATCGGCTAGGCCTTGGCAGGCGGTAGTTCGCCGCGCAGTCGAACGACTTCTTCCATCAAGTTTTTCAAGCGCTCCACCACTTCCTGATGGCGAATATCATCGGTAGCGGGTTTCTTGCCGATAAAGGTCAAGTTTCCGCCTGGCTCAAGAATACATTTCTGCACATCGTTCAACGATTCAAACCCTTGCTTGCGCGCGGCTGCTTCCAATTGTGTCGGGCTGATCAGCTCTTTCTTGAGTCGATCTAGGCGGACAGCGCCATTTTCGATGAGCACGTCGGCATGACCTTCCACGAGTTGATCGATCCGCTTGTGCCCATAGAGAAAGCGAACCACCAGATAATTTACGGCCAATAAAGAGGTGGCGCCGATTATTCCGCCGCTGACGCTGTTATCGTCGCCGATGATGGCGTTCTGCACGGTATTGGAAAGCGTCAGCAGCACGACCAAATCGAAGGGATTCAGCTGTACAAGTTCACGTTTGCCCGAGAGGCGCAGGCTGATAACCAGAAAAGCGTATACAAAAATTGGCCGAAGAATCTTTTCGGCCAACGGCAGGCCAAGAACAAACATATCCTTCCAGATGTCATGCATTTCTCGTGCTCCTCCGGATTCTAAAAATTCAGACCGCTATGATTACTCATCTCCGGTCGGGGACGCTACGGCTACGAANGTGCGCGCCTGTACTTCAGTACAGTCATCGATTCGATGAGGATGGACTAATGTGTCGCAGCATTGCGGAGAATANGGTCTATCATCAAAGAAGTGTGTTTGCGTGTCCCGCTTTTTTGCGACCTCCTGTTAAGGCGAGAAAATACACCGTTAACGAGACTTTATGTCACCGCTGACATCTCCGGATCTCGCCGTGGTCAACACCAAGGGGCAACTCCCGGCTTTATTGGAATGCGTACGTGAGCTGTTGGCAGTATTCGACGCCGATGGCACGATACTTTTCGTCAATCCCGCGTTGCACAATATCCTTGGCCATACCCCTCTCGAGATAGTCGGCAAACCTGTGGCCGAACTAATCCATGAAGACGACTTTGATTTATTTCTTGCGACGCTCCGGCGCTTGAGCGCAGACCTCGAGACCATTGTGAATGTACGGTGCCGGCTGCGCAGCGCCGAAGGTGTTTGGCGCTGGTTTGACGCGGAAGCGCGCCGCAATCCAGGCAATGATGAGGGTGGAATCGCCGTCAGTCTGTTGGACATCACTGATTTGCAGCGCATGGAAGCCGAGCGTCAGGTGATCATCGAAGTGGTCCATGCCCTGAATGAAACGTCTAACCTCGACCAACTGCTGCAACACATTCACCAGTCGCTAAAAAAAGTGTTGTATGCGGAGAATTGTTTCATCGCGTTGCACGATGCCGATAAGGATTCGTTTCATTTTCCGTTCTTCGTGGATCGCTTCGACGTGGCGCCGCCGCCGCAGAAAGTAGGTAGAAGCTGCACAGCTTTCGTGTTTCGCACCGGGCGGGCGATGTTGATACCGCAGCCGGAATTCGATCGCTTGGCGGAAAGTGGGGAGGTGGAATTGGTAGGCTCGCCATCGCCCGCGTGGTTGGGTGTGCCACTGAAAACACCGACGGCGACGATCGGCGTTCTGGTAGTGCAGCATTACGAAAATCAAAACGCTTACGACGTCCGTGATCTGGAGTTTCTAGATTCCGTAGGCGGGCACATTGCCCTAGCCATTGAGCGGCGCGGCGCGGAAGACGCGCTGCGGCAAAGCGAATCCACCTTCAGGCTGCTTTTTTCGCACAATCCGTTGCCAACGTGGGTATTTGATTGCGAGACCTTCAAATTTATTCAGGTGAATGACGCTGCGGTCCGCCAGTACGGTTACTCAGCAGAAGAATTCGAGCGCTTGACGGTTTTCGATATACGGCCTCCTGAAGAACACGCCGCGTTGCGCCAGCATCAGAAGGACTGGGACACCCCAGGGGAGTATCACGGGGTATTTAAGCATCGCAAGAAAGACGGCAAGATTTTCGAAGTGGATATCATTTCTCACCCTCTGGAATACGGCGGACGCAAAGTGCGCATGGTGGTGGCACAGGACATCAGTGAACGGCAGGCTCTGGAAGAGCAGCTGCGACAGGCGCAAAAAATGGAGGCTGTCGGCCGGTTGGCGGGCGGCGTAGCTCACGACTTTAACAATTTATTGATGGTCATCAAAGGTCACACGGAACTATTGCTCAACGTAGTTCCGGTCCCAGCGCAAACGTTGAAAAAAATAGAACAAATAGACCGCGCCGCCGATCGTGCCGCGGCGTTGACGCGCCAACTTCTGGCCTTCAGCCGCATGCAAGTTTTGCAGCCGCGGGTGATGAACGTAAACGGAGTGGTCGAAGAAATGGGTAAGTTGTTGCCGCGCCTCATTGGAGAAGATATCGAGTTGATCCTGAGAACCAGTCCGGACCTGGGAGTTATCCGCGCGGACGCCAGCCAAATGGAGCAGATCATCATGAATCTGGCGGTGAATGCGCGCGACGCCATGCCCTCCGGTGGCAAGCTGGTGATTGAAACGTCGAACGCCGATCTGGATCGCGCGTACAGCGCGGTGCACCCGCTGGTCCAGCCCGGCCGTTACGTGCTGTTGGCGGTGTCGGACACTGGGACGGGAATGGACGCGGAGACACAAGCGCGAATCTTTGAGCCGTTTTTCACCACCAAGGGCCAAGGAAAGGGAACTGGGTTAGGGCTCTCGACGGTTTACGGTGTTGTGAAGCAAAGCGGCGGCTATGTGTGGGTGTACAGCGAGATCGGTAAGGGAACGTCTTTTAAGATTTATCTGCCGCGCGTTGATCAGCCGGAAGACCAAGCATCTCCGGCGCTTTCATCGGAAGCACCTTGCGGTGCAGGGACGATTCTACTTGCCGAGGACGAACAGGAAGTTCGCGAGGTCGCGCGGGAATTCCTGGAATCTGGCGGATACACAGTTCTGGAGGCTCGTGATGGAGCCGATGCATTACGCCTTGCGGATCAACACGCAGGGGTGATCGACTTGCTGGTCACCGACATGGTCATGCCCGGAATGACGGGTCAGGAATTAGCCACGCGCGTACAGGAAAAGCGCAAAGGCCTACAGGTAATCTTCATGTCGGGTTACAGCGAATATGCCGCGGTGGAAGCCGCGCATTCCGATCCTAAGTTGCGACTGCTTACGAAGCCCTTTAGCCGCGCCGTGATTTTGCGCGCGGTCAGGGATATGTTGAAGGGTTCGCGGGTAAATTAAATTATTTGCGAGCCGAGCGGTATCACTAAGCCTAAGATAACCTCTAGAAAGCAACCTACCTCGGATTTATTCCCAAGCAAGATTAGTGTGCGTTGATAAGTGTGTGGATTTGCTTTTCGAGTGCTTGATTATATTCACGCTCAAGCTGCAATTCGGTTTGCACTTTTTTCACCAGCAACTCCAGGCGAGCGACCTCCGCGCGGAGCATGACGAACTCTCGCGGAGATGGCGCCGTGGAAGATTGCTGATTTGTTTGCGAAACTGACGGCTGTTGCACGGGCGGCTGCGGCGCGTTTTGATTGTGGGCTTGCTGAACGCTGTTGGGCGCAAAAGGCGGCAACAGTGGTGTAAAGGCTTCCGCAAGTGCTCGCGGCCAGGCCGGCTCACTGCTTGTCCCCGGTGCTGCGGAAGTCGGAGCGGTGGACACGGGAGGCGGCGCAACCACCGGCGGCGGAGGAGCGAACAAATTCTGTAGCGCGCTTGAATTCCCGCGTTCGCGCGTCGCTTGCGTTCCGGCTGGTTCCTTGGGAGAAAGCAAAGTTCTTACGCGCCCAATGAGTTCCTGTGGCTGGAATGGTTTGCGAATCAGTTCGTCGGCGTGCACGGCGACTGCTTTGTCGGCGACGCTCTTGTTCACTACGCCGGACATCAACACAACCGGTATGCCGCCAAACTCGGGATGCTGTTTGATCTGACTGCAAACCGCGTAGCCATCCTGGTTGGGCATGATTACGTCGGTAATCACCACATCGGGACGGTTTTGTTCGAATTGCGCTAAGGCGGAAGCAGCGTCGGCGCAGGTGATGACATTAATATTCTCGCGGCGGAAGGCGATCTTGATGACTTCGCGCATGGTGGCGCTATCATCGATGAAATAAACCGTGGGTGCGCGCTTCACGGCAACTTCGCCGGCCGGCGTCATGATGAGCGCTTCGCTCATGGTGCGTTCCTATCCGCCATGTCGTGCATCCCCTCATCAAATTCGCGCATGGCATCGAGCATCAGGTCGGTAGCGGTGCGCAGCACGGTACGCTGCAGAGAAGTCGTACCGTAGACAAATTTGTAGACGCCGTCGCCGCCTTGGACGCTCTTAAGAATGTGAATCACCGCTTCGTCGCCGAAGTAGTTGCCGCTTTCCGCGTGAGTTATTTCTCCGCCATCAAAAAACATCAAGGCGTCGATCTCTCCCGCATTGATGTGCAGAGCGCCGGTCTGGCGGGCCTGGCCGAGCATTTGCATCACACCGGGAAGGTCATGATGAGCCAGACTTCCGCTGAGGCTGGTATTGGACTGGTCGAGCATTTGCGTGGGATGAAAGCCTTCGGCCTTGCTGATGATGATTTGTTTCACATGCGCAGCGATTGCGGCTGGCGGGCGGTGCCTGTCAATATAGTCGTCGCATCCAGCCTGAAAAGATTCCAGCAGGGCGCGCTGGCTGCCGTCGCCGATAGCAATGATCGGGAGAGCGGCGTTCTTGGGATCGGCGTGAACAATATTGGCGATTTCAAGAGCACCCATTTCGCGCATGTTGGTGGCACATAGAATCGCTGCCGGCGCGTCGTATTCCAAGGTCGTTAAGGCAAAGGCTGCCTGAGTGGCCGAAATCACTTCGAAGCCCTCTTTCCGCAGCGCATCTCCTACGCGCTTTGAAAAGTAAACATTGCTGTCAATGAGCAGAATCTTGGCAGGGCGGCTGGTCATTATGTCGCAGCCTCCTGCATTTCAAGTGGCACGCATACTGCAGGTGCGGAACCGGGGCCAGGCGTGAGCGCGTCGATATTCAAAACTTCAATGACGTTGCCGGCGTAGGAAATCCAACCTGCCACGTACGGAGCGTCAGCTTCCGTTGCGGGAGACATTTCGGTTGCGATCAATTCGCATTCCCCGGTGACAGGCAGCGCGACCCATTCGGATTTTTCTCCATAGTTGCGCACGGCGATCAGGTAAAAACGGCGAGTCAGAAGATTCTTGCCGATTAGTTTCTCGGATACGTCACAGACGGGAACGATGCGGCCGCGACGAAGGATTACACCTTCCACGCGTTCGGTGCGGTGGGGAAAGCGAAAGACGCGGCTGGGTGCGACCAGCTCAGCGATTTGACTGGCGATCATGGCAAAGCGCCGGTCTCCCAGCCGCAGCAGCACGAAGGACTGCGAACCCAGATCATTACGTGGGTTCATGGATCGATCCTATGGAGCTGGCGGCGGTCTTCGCGCCGGAGGCCGCGGGAGTCTGGGAGAGCTCGAGTAACGCAATTTCTTCAGAGGTCAAAAAACCTTCGGGATTCACGACCGGGACAACATTTTGATCCAATGCCGTGATTCCGCGATACCAATTGCGTTCTTCGTTGCAGAATGCCTGCGGAAGAGCCTGGAGTCGCGTCATGGTGGTCATTTTTTCTATGCCGTCGATGAGCAAGGCTGTGCGCGTGCGGCGAAGCACGAATACCAAAAGCCCGGAGGTCACCGGCAATCCAAAATGTAAAGCTCCATTCACCACGAAAAGAGATTTGTCGCCGCGACGTACAATGTGGCGCACTTTTTTCAAACCCGGAGCGCTGATTTCCGCGGCTGAACCGGCCAGGCTGTCCACGCTGCGAACTTCCTGGACGGACCCTGAGGACACGGCAAAGAGTTGGCCACTGACGCGGAACAGAATAATTTGCTCCGTGCGCAGTGCCGGGGATTTGCTGGGAGCTGGAAATTGCATCAGCGCACTCCCACGGGAGCGATGCGGGCGATCGCCAAAACCTGCTTCTCGATGGCGGGATAAATGTCGTCGATGCCCAGGACTTGGCTGACCGCGCCGGCCTTAATTGCTTCCGCAGGCATGCCAAAAATTACTGAGGTGGCTTCATCCTGAGCCAAAACCATTCCACCGGCGGATTTAATGGCACTGGCACCAGCAGACCCGTCGTTTCCCATGCCGGTTAGGATTACGCCGATGCTCAATGGCCCGGCAAATGCCGCGACGCTTTCCATGGTGATATCAATGTTCGGAAGATAACCTTTGATGCGGCCGCTGCTGCCATCGAGTTGAATACGGCCTGTGGGCATAATGCGCAAATGCTGACCACCGGGGCAAATGTAAAATGTTCCGGGAGTCAGGGTTTCATTGTTTTCGGCTTCTTTGACGCGCACGCCGGTGAATTCGGACAATTGGGTGGCGTATTGTGTCGTGAAGGCCGCCGGCATGTGTTGCACCAGAATTACGGCCGCGGGAAAATCTCGCGTGAAGCCGGGAGCCAAACGCATCACGGTGGCGGGCCCGCCCGTGGACGCTGCGAGAACCACGACCGGAAAGCGTTGATCAGGTGATGATGCAGCCGGCCTGCTCGCGGGCGCTGGGGGTGGCGCACTGGTTCGGGCGTCGGCATTTCTAATTCCGGACGCGACTCGTGAGGCGCTGCGCACGACTCGCACTTTTGCAGCGAGGCGTACCTTGCGCAGTAAATCTTCGCGGACACTGTGCATATCCAGGTCAATGCCACTGGAAGGCTTGGCAACAAATTCTATGGCGCCGAGTTCCAGGGCACGCAATGTGCTGGCCGCTCCTTGACGTGATTCGGAACTGACCACTACGATGGGCCGTGGATTGGTGGTCATAATCTCGGCGGTAGCCTGCAAGCCGTCCATGACCGGCATGTTGATGTCCATGGTGATGACATCTGGCTTCAATGATTCCGACAGCCGCACAGCTTCTCGACCATCTTTGGCGTGCCCGACCACCTGCACGTTTTCGTCGGTAACTAAAATGGTTTCCAATACTTTTCGCATGAACGCCGAATCGTCCACGATCAACACGCGAATTTTCTTGAGAGCGGTGGCGACCATGTCGTTTAGCTAACCGGAACGAGGTGCCGTTCCGCCTCCCTGCCCATAAGTTGTTCCACCGCGGCAAGCAGTTGATCTTCTTGAACCGGCTTGGTTAGAAAAGCAGAGGCGCCTTCTTTCATGGCGCGATCTCGATGCTTGGCTCCGGCGCGGGAAGTGACCACCATCACAGGAATCCGGCGGGTGCTGGCGTTCTGGCGCAGCTGCACCATCAGCTCGTAACCGGTCATGCGCGGCATTTCCAGGTCGGTGATGACCAAGTGGCAGCCGTGTTGAGTGACCAGCTCGGCTGCTTCGAGTCCATCCGCGGCTAGTTTCACTACGTAGCCATTCTTTTCCAACATGCGTCCGACAAACTTGCGCACGCTGATGGAATCGTCGGCCACCACGATGAGGCGCTCGTGGGTAACGCGATCGATGGCTTCGGCGGGAATGGTGCCGTGAGCCACGGCTGCGGAGCCCGGCGCAAATATGCGCGCGGCGCTCGCCGAGGCTTGCAACGTGCGGCGCTCGGTCGGGTCGGTGGCCACCATGCGGTTCAAATCAAGCAAGAGGATCAGGCTGCCGTCGGGAGCGATTGTGGTTCCCGGGAAGAGTTTGACGCGCCGTAAATATTCGCCGAGGTTTTTGATAACGATTTCGTCTTTGCCGATGACTTCTTCAACCACCAAACCGATCTGCCGATTCCCGGTGTTGGCTACCACCATGTGGAAATAGCCGTTGATGGCTTCCAGTGGCGGCAGTCCGAGATAACCGTCGAGGCGCACAACTTCAGTGACCACATCGCGAACCTTGGTGAGCAACTTGCCGCCAACATTTTCGATCTCGTCGGAGCGCAGGCGCCGAATTTCCTCGACTACAGCTAAGGGCAAGGCAAAGCTGGTGGCGCCGCATCGCACGAATAACGCGGGGGAAATGATCAACGTCAGTGGAACTTTGAGAGTAAAGCTGGTGCCCACTCCAGTCGTGCTTTGAATATCGATTTCGCCGTTGAGCGTGTTGAGATTGGCGCGCACGACGTCCAGGCCGACGCCGCGCCCTGCAAGCTCAGTCTTGACGGGAGCAGTTGAGAATCCAGGATGAAATAACATTTCGCGGAGATCGCGTTCGGTAAGGCGATCGGCTGTTTCCGGCGAGACCAAGCCGCGCTCGATGGCGCTATGCCGCACGCGGTCATAGTTGATGCCGCGACCATCATCCTGCACTTCGATGTAGATGTGATTTCCGCGGTGATAGGCGCGCAAGCTGACTTTGCCAAGTTGCGGCTTCCCGGCGGCGATACGATCCTCGGTGGATTCGATGCCGTGTGCGACAGAGTTGCGCACCAGGTGAACCAACGGATCAGAAATTTGCTGGATGATGCTGTTGTCCAATTCCGTTTCGCTACCACCTAAATCGAGTTCCACCTGTTTATCGGCGGACTTCGCGGCGTCGCGAACGGCGCGCGACAGGCGTGAATACAATGTGCCGATGGGTACCATGCGCGCGGCGGTAAATTCGTCTTGCAAATGGTGCGCCAGCTTAGTGAACTCGTCGATGTCGCCTTCGACGCGACCGATGTAGCCCTGCAGTTGCGAGAGCACTTCGTTCACGTCAGCGGAGATTTCGGCCATGGAACGCGACAAAATATTGAAGTCGTCGTAGCGATCCATTTCCAGTTCGCTGAAATCGGACCAGAAAGAGGTATCCCCGGCCGCCGCGCTAGTGAGCCGTTGCGAAGTTGTATTGGTATTCCAGTCTGCGGATTTGGCCTGCGAACTGACGCGGTTGAATTCGTATTTTTCCTGGAATTCGGAAACTTTGCCTTGCAGGCGTTCTTTGGAGAAGTTCAGGGTATCGATCAGCTTTTCAAGTTCCGACACGCGCCCGACCATGCGGGTGCGATTGATGACCAGCTCACCGACAGTGTTCATCATGCGATCGAGACGATCCAACGCGATGCGCACGGATTTGACGGCTGCGGTGGGGCCCGCCGGAAACTTCGTGGCAAGTTGGGCTTTTAGTTCGGGCTTGATTTCTGCCAGAGCCAGATGTGGCTGGGCCAATGGCGTGGCAAGATTCGCGGGCAGCGCTAATTCCGATTCTTCGGGGTCCAACGGCGCGAATTCCGCGATACGACCGAGTAGGGAATCGACACCCGCGCGTGTTTCGAGCTCATCGGTCCACTGTTTGTGCAGCGTTTTCTTTAGCACGTCGATGGATTCCAGGCAAACATCGACAACCATCGGAGAGGGTTCGATTTCTCCGTCGCGCAAACGGCCGATAAGATCTTCAACGCGATGGGCAATGGCGCCGAGTCGTCTCAAGCCCACCTGGGCGGCCGAGCCTTTCAGGGTGTGGATAGCGCGGAAAAGCTTGTTAATTTCTTCGGGATTATTGTTGCCCTCCAGCGAAATCAAACAGTCGCTGACGATTTGCAGATGCTCTTCAGCTTCCGGCTGGAAAAATTCCAGAATCTCGTTGGGGACATCATCGTCGGGCGGCAAGAGATCAAAGTAGGAACCGGTCGCGGAGGCGGTGGTCACCGCTTTCGTGGCCGGGACGGACGGAATATCAGCTTGCGCCGGTGAGGTGTAAGTGGTTTTCGACGCTGCCTCCGGAAATGCGAAGCTGTAACGCTCCTTGAAGGCGTGGATTTCGTCGATCGTTTCAGAGCCTCTATCACTGATTTCCAGCAGGTCCGTTTCAAGCAAGGAAATCGCATCGGATAGAAATTCCGCCAGCGGGCCGTGAAGATCGTCGCCCAGCGGGGCGTTCATGGCGTATTGAAAGACGTGGGAAAGCTTGGAAGCGATTTCCGCGAAACCAGGAAATTCGTAACTCGCGGAGGTTCCTCCCAGAGTGTGCGCCGCAATGTACAAACGTTCGAGGTCTTCATGACGCGGACCAATTTCCTGCAACACGCCGACATACTCGCGCAGGTATTGCAAGTGCTCGGAAGCTTCCTGAAGGAATAGCTCCATGCCTTCGCGTTGCGGAGAGCTCACGAGCGTCCCTCCGTCGGCGGACCCGACTTTTGCGAGTCAGACTTTTGCAATTCTTCCGCCGTAGGTTTGCGGTACAGGATGCAATCATTCAAGACGATGGCCTGGAATTTTACGGGCATTTTGGAGATGGATTCCGAATGGCCCAGGAAGAGATAGCCGCCCGGCTCGAGGGTGTCGTAAAAATGCTGCACCAGCGAGCGACGGTGCTGTTCCGAGAAATAAATCAGAACGTTCATGCAAAAAATTACATCCATGCGCCCGACGTAAACGGCGGAAGCAAGATTCATTTGCGTGAAATTGATCATCTTGCGCAACCGCGGTTTGACCTGCTGCCCGTGTTTAACGGGGTTAAAGTGCGCGGCCAACTGAGCTTCGCTGACGGAGGAAATGTTGCGGCCCGAATAGCTGCCATTTTCGGCATGTTTAAGCGCCACGCGACTGACGTCTGTTGCAAGAATTTCCACATTCCAGGCGTCCGCGAATGACAAGGTATCCGCTATGGTGATAGCGATGGAGTAAGGCTCTTCGCCCGTGGAACAGCCGGCGCTCCAGATGCGCAGGGTGCGCGGATTCTTCCAGAACTTTTTTACATGCAATTCTGGCAAAGCGCGCTTTTGAAAGGCCTCATAAACGGCCGGGTAACGAAAGAACGTAGTCTCCTGAGTAAGCAGTCGCTCGAGAAGCGCCTCGTATTCCACATTGGTCTTGCGAGCGGCGCGCAAGAAATCGATGCCGCGTTCGAAGCCTCGGGCTTGCAGATGTTCACGCACACGGGTAACCAGGAATCGCTCGCGCGATTTGTCGAAACAAATGCCCGTACGCTCTTCAATCAGCATGCGGATCTCGCTCAACTCGTGCTCACTAAGTTCGAGCTCTGTTGTCTGGCGCTCGTTCGCGGCTTTCACGCTTGGTTATTCCGTTCGGCTCCGGCCCTTGCCAAAGCTAAAATCGTTGAGCAAATCGTGCACTACGTCGTTCAGGAAATGTTTACCGCGACGCTCCTACTGGAACGCGCTCAGATTCTTCCTGATGAGTGCCGCCGCCGTGCTTTGAAGAGGCGCGGAATTGCGCGAGACCCTCGTTCAACTGGTCGGACAGCTTTACAAGCTGGCTGACCGTGGCCACCGTTCCGCGCGTCCCTTGCGAAGTCTGGCGCGTAATGTTGGAGATGATCTGCATGGCGTGCGCAACGCCTTCCGTGCCGCGCACTTGTTGTTTGGAAGCCAATGAAATTTCCTGTACGAGTTCAGCAGATTGACGCACCACGTTGGAGATGGCATCGAGAGCGCGGCCGGCTTGATCGGCTAATGTTGCACCGCTTTCGACTTCCTTGGTGCCTTCTTCCATGACGACCACGGCTTCGTTGGTCTCGGCTTGAATAGCCTTGATGAGTGCGGCGATATCCTTGGTGGCGCTACGGCTGTGTTCCGCGAGCTTGCGAACTTCGTCGGCAACCACTGCGAATCCACGGCCGGCATCGCCTGCGCGTGCGGCTTCGATGGCGGCGTTCAAAGCCAACAGGTTGGTCTGCTCGGTGATGTCGTTGATGACGTTGATGATTTCAGAAATTTCCAACGAACGGTCGCCCAGCGATTTAATCTTCTTGGCAGTGGCTTGCACCGAGGAACGGATGCGTTGCATGCCTTCGAGAGTGTCGCGAACCGCACGGTTGCCTTGCTCGGCGGCATCCAAAGCGCGGCGCGCCGCTTCGGCGCTGGCTTCCGCGTTGTTGGAAACCTGTTTCATGGAGACGGTGAGTTCTTCCACGGCGCTCGAAGTGTTGGTTATTTCCTGGTCCTGTTGAGTCGCGCCGGCCTGCATCTGATCGGCCGCTACCAGAATGTTGTTGGAGCACGCGGTAACTTCCATGGCCGCTTTGCGGACACGCTCGAGAACCTTGGTGAAGTTGTCGAGCATGTAGTTCACGGAATCAGCAACATTGCCCAGCGCATCGTTGGTTACTTTGCCGCGCAGTGACAAATCCCCGCGCGCAACCTGATTGATGACCGTCAAGAGCTCGGTGATGCTGCGTTGCAATGCGTCGCTGGACTCCTGATTACTCGCGGCCTTCGAGACTTTGGCGACCGCGCGATTCAAATTGTCAGCGATGTAGCCTAGCTCGTTGGTGGACGTGACTTCCGCGCGCGCCTTGGGATCCCCGACAGCCAAGCGTTCGGAAAATTTGGCCAACTCGTTGACGGGAGAGAGCAGTCCTCCACCAAGTCTCCACGCCAGGATGATGGTCACGAGCAGCGCGAGTCCTACGGCGACCGCCGCAGCACCGAGCGTTGCACTGGGCAAAGCCGCGAAGTCGAGGATAGACACGTTGCCGGATTGACGCCCAGCGTTATAGGCCAGTGCGATGACGGCGGCGAGCACGATGCCGTTCAGCACAACCAGCGTCCAGATGGTAGAACTCAGTCGCGATTTCATACTTCCTCCAAGATCGTTTTCACCGTGCCGTCAGCTATCGACGGATGATGCCGACAAAAGCTAAATACTTGGTCCGGGAAAAGCTTCCAACAACCTGCGTAAATCAATCACCAGTGCGAGGCGGTCATCGTGCCGCAGCATGCCGATGCAATACGGAACATTTTCAGGGGCCTGTTCCAGCACCTCGTCGCTGTTTACCGAATAAGTTCCGATGACTTCATCGGCGGCTATTCCGACGCGCAGAATCTCGTGATGACCGTCGGCAGGCAAAGAGGCAACCACCACATGGCGCGGCAAAAGACCAGGGCGGCGGCCTTCGGTCATGGCAATGTCGATCAAAGGCACGATGGTGCCGCGCAAATTAAAAATTCCGACCAGATAGGCGGGGCTCAGCGGCACTTTGGTTAGAATCGGCCAATCGAGTACTTCCTCAACGTCCAGAACGGGAAGGCACAAACGTTCACGGCCGCTGCGAAACACGCAGTATTGCGACTGCGGCCGGCGCTCTTCCATCGGACCGAGAGCTTCCAGCAAACTGCCGGTGCTTTCGTCAGCCGCTAGCGGCTCAAGGTGAAGAAAAGGGTTCATCGCGCTTTAGTAAATCTCCACAAAAATTGTCATGCGAACCGCTTCACCGCTCGTAGCAATTCCTCGGACGTAAAAGGCTTGGTGACATAGCCGTCGGCGCCTTGCTGTTCGCCCCAGAATTTGTCGCTGGCGGTGTCGCGAGAAGTAACCAGAATGACGGGGATCGTTTTGTACTGGTCGTGTCCTTTCAACTCGCGGCAAACCTGGAAACCGTTTTTCCCGGGCATGACCACGTCCAGCAGAATGAGATTGGGTTGTTCGAAGGCGATGGTTTCTTCCACACGCAGGGAGTCGTGCAGATCGACAAGGTGGTAACCTTCGCGTTCCAATACCCCGTGCATAAGCCGGACTTCCGCCGGTGAATCGTCGACAATGAGCACTTTTTTCTGCACCGCTAAAATCTCCCGGACTTATCCAGGAAACAAAGGTGCACGCCAGCGGCCAGCTTTAGGGGTGGTCAAGGGAATGTTACGTATCGAGTAAAAGACCGATAAAACAAGGAGTTACGGCGAGTGGCGCGTCACTCAAGGTCTGGTCGGCGCAGGGATGTTGGTCGCTTCCGTCTCAGCTTGAGAAGCATTCTCAGCCTCGCGCATCTCGCTGGCAAGCGATGAGAATCGCAGCATGATTTCGTTCATACGCATGGCCATGCTGTGGATGGTCCTGATCTGCGCCAGGGATTGGGAGGAAAGCTGGCCGGGTTCCAGCAACAACAATTCGGCATTGCCGATCATGGAAGTCAGAGCGTTATTCACGCTGTGTTTCATGTCCGTCATGTAACGTCCGAGAGTAGCCAGGCGCTGACATTTAGCGGCTTCGCGTTCTGCCTGTTTGGCAAACCCCAGGGCCTCCACTCGGCGCAATGTTTCGCCCGCCAGCAGCAATAATGTATGTGTCCAGTCTTCCCGCTGCTGCACGTGAAGGACTCGAGGGTAGAGAACGCGCAATTCGTCCGACTCGCGGGCATCGGCGGGAATGCAGAGAATGACAGCTGCTTGGTGATCGAGCGAACGAAGAACCTCGTGATGTTTTCGACCGCTGATTGGGCCGACCACGATGAGGTCGTGCGCCGTTGCGTCGTAATTGCGCCAAAGCTTGCTATTCAAAACGGTGATGTCGGGTGATTTGCGTTGCGCCTGCCAACATCCGGCCACTATTCTTGCGAATTCGGTTTCATCAGTCAGAATTAAGACGCTGGCGTTCGGCAAAGGACAATCCATCCCAGAAGTATTCACCCGCAAGAGCCGGGGAAAATATGTTGCACACTACAATTTTTCTGCTTCATCCAGCGCGGACAATAGCCGCTTGGCGCTAATTCCGAGGTTGACCGCAGCCTCGGTATCTTTTGCTTGCTTGGCAATATCCACGCGGTCCTGAAGCCGGGAAGCTTCCACGCGTCCAACGGCGAGGGCCTTATCCAGAGCAAAAGTGTGGCCTTTTTCTTTGGCATTGGTAGTGGCAGTGGAAACCATCGCTCGCGCAGCCACAGCGCGGCGCAGGTCTTCCGCGGCGACGCCGGTTTCACTCACGAATGCAGCCACTTCCCAAGATGACAACAGGATGCGCGTGTCGCCGAGTTTTACGGTGCTCATCGAGCGGCCGTGCGATGGCGGTGTGGCGATCAATTGCTCCCAGATCTTCTCCATGCAGGCCTCGAAGTCCAAGGCTGGGGGTGGTTGGTTTTTCGGCGCAGCCTCATTCTTTTGCCAAATTTCAGCGGCGATCTCGTTACGGCGCGGGAAGGGTAGCGGCGCAAGCTCGGTGTCCATTTTTTTCTGAGATTCAAGGCTGAATCCTTTAGCCGAGTCGATAACCAGCCGATCGGAGATTTTTCCGGCGCTCTTTTCCAGCGCATTTTCCACGTCGGCGCGCAGCCCAAGCAACTTCTCAAAAGCCTGGTTGACGGATCGCTCGGTATATTCTTTTTGAAAGGGTTGTTTCCATTCGTCGGCAAGTTTCTTAACTTTGCTTAGGGGTTCGGCCGCGGACAAACCGGTATTGCGGCAATCGATGACGCGGACATCGGAAGACTCCAGCTTAACTATGCCAGCGCGAGTAGCGATCAGGTCAGCATGCATCAGCTCAATGAGCGTACGGCGCAAGATAAAATTAAAACGAATAAAAGCCAGCAGGGCCGAGGAATCGTAGAACATTCCGCCGGCTGCTTCTTTGACCCTGCGGCCCTGCTCGATGAAATTGGTTTTCAGGACTTCGCGCAGGCTTCGAAAGCCGTGTAGCGATTGGATCATGACTTCCAAAGGTTCACACCACGTNAGAGTCGCAGGCGCTACTTCGCCGAGAATCGGCTTCATGACCTCGGCGACGTCCAGGGGCTCAATGCGTTTGTGATAGATCTTGGCCGGCGCGCAGAGGGCAAAGTATTGCACCAGAAGAAAGTCGATTTTGTCGCGGTCGAAGGTGGTCTTGGTTGGTTTGCGCAGGTGCCGTTCGATGAGCGATTTCAAGCTGTTCTCGCTGGCGTTCATGGTGGTCATCTGCAAAAGATGACGCAATTGGTAGACGATGACACGCTGATCCATGGAATCCAGCCAGTTCAGGACTTGGGTGGAGAGTTCTGGATCCGGAGTTTCCGGCAGCTTTCGCTGCAAGATGGGAATTGCAATACCCAGCTGTTTAGCCAAGGCTAAGTAAATCGGGAAAACGGAGACCGTCTCGGCCCACTGGCTCTGGCTGGACTGGGCAGTTCCGGGCGTCGAAGGTGAAGTCAGATTGGTCATGAGTGGATCATCCAAGAGTTGGGACCGCGTAAAAATTTAACGGCCACGGCTTTTTGCCCGCCATGATATTGCACGGCAACCACGGTGGCGTCCGCGGTATCAGCTTTGCGGCTTCCTTCCAAGCGGACTTTGTCGTCGAATTCCAGTGGCAAGCTGGAAACCAGGATGGCATGCTCCAAGCCCGCAAATTCCACCACGCTAGCTTCCCGCAGACGGGTTGTCCCGCCGCGCAGCGCGGTTACCTGCACCGGCAAGCGAACGGCGGTGACTCCGGGAAAAAATCGCGCCAACTGCTGTGTGCAGCTTTGCTGGTCCGCGATAAGCGTGGGTTCGTCAAACTGTCTCACGTGGCCTCGCCGGTCCTCGACTGCAACGTCAGATTCTCGCGCAGGCTGCGAGACGCAGGCACACGAAGAATCCCCACGGAAGAGAAGCACGCCTGGCACCAAAAGAAATGGCGGTAGGTTTCAGCGAATCATTAAGAATCAATGGCAGTTAAGATTTAGAAGGACACGGCGATCGGGCTCACTCGTCTCAGGCTGAAACAAATCTGTCTCAGCCTCGCGTTTGTGGGCTCTGGTAACCGTGCGATTAGTGAGACACCGTTTGAGGCTCTTCAACGTGAGATTCGGGCTTAACGGCAATGTTGTAGCGTTTGAGTTTGCGATACAGGGTCGCCCTACTGATACCTAGCATTTTGCCTGCGAGCGCTTTGTCCCCGTTGGCTTGTTCAAAGACGCGAAGAATCGTCATGCGCTCCATTTCCGCTAAAGCGGTGGTGGAAAGGGAACCCGCATCCTGTGACAGAGCGGTGCCGGAGTCGGATTGTTCGGTTCGAATGGACGGGGGAAGATCGGCCACGTCGATGGTCTGGCGATCCCCCAGAGTGACGGCGCGGGCCACGCAATTTTCCAGTTCCCGAACATTGCCGGGCCAATCGTAATGGAGCAGGCTTTTCATTGCCGCGGCGGTTACCTGGATATTCGCGCCGTGCGCATAGCGATCCAGGAAATGATGCACCAGCATGGGAATGTCGGAACGTCGTTCGCGCAGCGCGGGGATGTGCACGGTGACGACGTTCAAGCGGAAATATAAGTCCTTGCGAAACGTTCCATTCCGATAAGCGGCTTCCAGATCGCGATTGGTAGCCGCGATTACGCGTACGTCGACATTCACCTTCTCGTTGCTGCCCACCGGGCGCACTTCTTTTTCCTGGAGTACGCGCAGCAGCTTGGCCTGCATCTCCAAAGGTAGTTCGCCAATTTCATCCAGAAAAATCGTGCCCCCGTTGGCGGCCTGAAAGAGGCCCGCTTTGGTTTTCATCGCGCCTGTGAAAGCGCCTTTTTCGTAGCCGAATAGCTCGCTTTCCATCAAAGTGGGCACCAGCGAACCGCAATCCACGGCCACAAAAGCGGTCTGCGCCAGGGCCCCGCGAAAATGAATGGCACGGGCTACGAGTTCCTTTCCGGTACCGCTCTCGCCAGACACCAACACAGGCGTGCGGGTATCCTTGAGCCGTGAAATCATTCGCAGCACATCTTGAATGTTGGCGGACGTGCCGATGATGCCATCGAGGTTCTCTTCGGTGTCGACGCGCTCGCGAAGGAATTGGTTTTCGGTGACCAGGCGAACTTTTTCGGCCATGCGTTGCAGCAACATGCGCATCTTTTCAACGCGAAAAGGCTTCTCGATGTAGTCGTAAGCTCCCAGCTTCATGGCGTCCACGGCTGATTCGATGGAACCGTGGCCGGTCATGATGGCAACTTCAGTGCGCGGCAACATGGCTTTGGTCTGTTTAAGGAGCGCCACCCCGGTTTGAGTGGGCAACTTCAAATCAGTAAGCACCAGGTCGGGTGTGTCGGCTTCCAGGCGCGGCAGCGCGGCTTCCGCACTTTCCGCTTCGGTACACGAAAAACCCAGTGCCGTGCCGATAGTCATGCATAGCCGTCGAATACTTTGCTCGTCATCTACAACTAACAAACGTGTTTTGAGATCGTCGCTCATGGTTTCCCGAAGGTTTTCTCCACTACAGACATTAACTGCTGAACACGGAAAGGCTTTTCGATGCACGGCGTGCCGCTCTGGGCCAAGAGAGTTTGTGTCTCGCTATTGGCGGTATCTCCGCTGATCAAAATAATGCGCGTGCGAAGCTCCGGGCGGTTTTTCTGAATCCAGGCGTGGACTTCCGCGCCGTTTACCTTTCCAGGCATGCGAATGTCGGAAATTACGCCCGCGAACTTGCCGGCAGAAAGTCGCTTCAAACCTTCGCTGCCGGATCCAGCGTTGACCACCGAATAGCCCCTGCGCTCCAGCGCCGCACGCAGAAATGCAATGACCGAAGGCTCGTCCTCAATTAACAGAATCGGACCGCCGGTCCACATGGTGGATTGCAAGCTCATCGACCGGCCTCTTTCGCAGAGACTGTGGGAGCCGCCGATTCAGTGTCCGCCAACGGAATGCGGACCATAAATGTGCTGCCGGACTCAGCGTCGTTGTTCCAGCATTGAATTTCGCCACCGTGAGCGCGGACAATGCCGTAGCAAATGCTTAGGCCCAAGCCTGTTCCTTTACCGGCATGTTTGGTGGTGTAAAACGGATCGAATATGCGCTGCGGATCGACGATGCCAGCGCCGTTGTCGGTAATGTTCACTTCGATGCCGTGATGGTGATGACACGTTCGAATGGTGATCCGCCCACGCTCGCTGGATTCCTGGACGGCATCGTAGGCGTTATTCAAAATATTCAAAAAAACCTGCTGCAATTGCTGCGCGTCTCCCAGTGCCGGAGGCAGCGCTTCATCGAATTCTTCCAGTACTTCCACGCCATGACTGGCGAAATCATAACTGCGCAGCTTGATGGTCTGTCGCAGCACATTGTTCACATTCACAAGCTCGCGCTGAACCGGGCGCTGGCGCGCAAAACTCAGCAGATCCTGCACAATATCCTTGGTGCGTTGCGTCTCCTGCAAAATAATCTGCAAATCTTCGCGAGCGGAGGCCGGCACTTCGGGATTTTCAAGTAGCAAATCCGTAAATCCTAGAATTGCCGCCAGCGGGTTATTCACTTCGTGAGCCACTCCGGAAACGAGGCGACCGATAGTAGCCATTTTTTCGCTGTGGGCCAGCTTGGCCTGCAGCAAGGTCGCATCGGTTATGTCAGTCATCACCACTACGACGCTGTTTACCGTTTTTAGTTCGTCGCGCATGGGGCTCAGGCTGATGGAAAAATGTCCCATGGAACTATCGCTGCGGCGCACACGAAGCTCGATGTTTTCGACTTGCTGGCCATGCGCGGTGGTATCGAGCGCGTCCTCAAAATCCTGACGGTGGCCGGGCTCAATCCAGTCCACCAACCGGTGCCCAATAAGATCGCTTTCCTGATAGCCCATTTCATAGCACCGGCGGTTCGCATAACTGATGAGCCCGGCAGTATCGAGCACCAGGATCATGCTTTGCGTAGTGTTCAAAATCTTCTGATTAAAATCGCGCTCGCGTTGCAACTGCGATTGAAATGTTCTTTGTTCGGTGACGTCCAGCATCAAGCCGCGAATCTGCACAATGCGGTCGCTGGCATCGCGCACGGCGGTGATGTTTTGCAGGGTGTGAAGAAGTGTGCCGTCTTTGCGCCGCAGGGTCTCCTCATAATTTCGCAAAACACCATATTGAGCTAGCTTCGAGAGAAAGCGCTCGCGGGCCGCGGGCGCAGGATATAGATGAGGGCCCACATCGGAGCGCAGCAACTCATCTCGTGATGCGTAACCGAGCATGCGCACCATGGCGTCGTTTACGTCCATAAACCGCCCATCCGGCGTCGCGAAGAACAACCCTTCCTGGATGCTATCGAAAAGCTCGCGGTAGCGGCGCTCGGCCTCGCGCCGGTCGGTAATGTCCTTGAGCACGTGGATGGTGCGAACGTCATCGTCGGTAAGGCCGGGGGTTCGAGAGGTGGAAATCAAAAAACTGCGGTGTCCCGAGACGGCGACGTATTCTTCGCGGGCTTGTTTGGTATCCCGGCAAAATGGGCAGGGCAGGTCGCTACCAGCTTCCGCGATTTGCCGCAAGCTGGCCATCGCTTCACCGACCAGCGCGACCGGTGGCACGCCCAGATGCGACGACAAAGAGCGATTGGTGCGAACGATTCTCCAGCTGGGATCATGAACCACGATGTAATCGCTGATGGCGTCAATATCCTCGACCCATTGGCGCTTGGATCGTTCCAGTTGTGAAAACCTGCGAAAGTTCTCGAGCGAAAGCGCTGCGTGGCTGGCCAGCGCCTGCAGCACGCGGCGCTCATCGGCAGTAAACGGCGCTTTCTTGCGAATGAGGCACAGCGTTCCCAGACGTTCGCCATCACTGGCGGCAATGGAGACAAAGGCCACGGTAGGGCGATTGGTCTCGCTGGCTGTATAACTGGTGGCGTCGGCTGGAAAGTCGCGAAATTCGAGGCCCAGACGTGGTTCGCTGGCAGCGGAAACCAACCATCCGCGGCCTTCGTGCGAGAAGAGCGGTTTAGCTTGCGGAGTTTCGTAAAAATCGGTTTCGCGACCCCGAAAAACCAGCACCGCACCCCAAGCGGCATTCAACATACGCGCCGAACGTAGCGCAAAACGGTGCAGAAAATCCGGCAGTTGACGCGACTGTGCGGCATCGACGGCAAGCTCCATGAGCTCATCGGCGTGACGCGCCGAGGACAAATCGACGGTGTCAACCTTGCCTGCGCGGCGCGCAGGGCGACTTACGAATTTAGACTTCGTTCCACGCATGGGGTCAGGGGGATTGCGTGCGTCTCAAATTGATCATTCCCAAGCACCACCAAGCTAACGGGGAGTCTCAATGTGAGTCAACCATTCTGGCAGGGGGTGTTTCTAGAATCGTCACTGCAAAGGCGGGCGCGTAGCTCAAAGCGTCTCAGCCTGAGACCTCAGTCACAAGTCACCTGCGTGTTGAGACGATTTCTCGTTGTGAAGAAAAAACCGTTCACCATATGCCTCCAGATAACCTCACAGTTCTCTATCACTTGAGGGAAAAATCTCGTTTCGGCGCCAGTCCCCCCCAGCTCTCAATCCGTGGCCCTGCACGTGCCTTTCTCTTCGCGGGGTTATCTCCAAATACGGGATGGGTATTCAATGACACCGGGCCAATGGAAAAAACTGATGGTAACAGCAAGCGCCCTCACTATCTTCAGCGGAGCAGCACTATCGGCGCAGAACGGCACCACCGATGAAAGCAAGCGAAAGGTGAAAACCAAAGTTGCTCCGGCTTATCCGGAATTAGCAAAACGGATGAGCGTTGGCGGCAAGGTAAAAATCGAAGTCGTGATTACGCCGGACGGCCATGTTCGGAGCACAAAAGTTGTCGGGGGACACCCGCTGCTGGCGCAGGCCTGCCAGGACGCGGTGAAGGAATGGAAGTTTTTGCCCGCACCAGAGGAGAGCACGCAGGTAGTTGAATTTAATTTTGTGGCCGCAGGAACCTAAGGCGAAAAATATCGCGCCGCAGCCGAAAACTTAGTTAAGAGCGCATTCGGCGGAGTAACCGGAGGGGTTGGGTAATGAAGATCGGGAAGAAACTATACGTGGGATTCGGCGCGGTGCTGGCCGTTCTGGTGTTGCTGTTCGTCGTCAATCTCTTCGCTGGATTACGTGAGCGTTCGGCGCGCCTGGACGCCTCTGCGGCTCTCGAAAACGTTCGCACCATTGAAGCGGTGCGTTACCAGATCATGCTGAATCGCCTGAACCTCAATAATTATCTTTTGAGCGGCGACCCCCGCGATGAAGAAAAAGTGAATAAAGGTCTGGTAGACATCGCCGACGCCATCAAGCGTGGGGAAGCGCAGGGAGGGGCCGACAACCTGAAGTCCGCGCTCACGCAGGTGGAAAGCACCGAAGCGGGCTGGGCCGACAACTTTGCGAAACCTCTGCTGGCCAAGCGTCACCAGGTGGATGCCGGTGACGCCACCGTCTCAGACCTCCAGATTTTCTATCTGCAGAAGGATCCCAGTTCCTGGCTCACGAAATCGTCCGTGGTTTTGGATCGTACTAACGACGACATCAGCAAATCGCTGGACGAAACTTCCAAGTCCGCTGCGGTGGCCAGCTCCGCAAGCACCGCAGCTACTGCAGGCGGCACGTTCTTCGCGATGTTGTTGGGATTGCTGATCGCCTACTACACCGCGAAATCCATTACTGATCCGCTGACGCATTTGATTACCGTGGCCAGAGAAATTGCCGATTCCGGTGACCTCAATCAAAACATCGACATTCATCGCACCGACGAGATTGGGGCCCTGGCTACCACCTTTAACAACATGGTGGCGTACCTGAAAGAAATGGCCAGCGTGTCAATGGCCGTGGCCGAAGGGGACTTGACCATTGAAGTTGCGCCACGTTCGAAGCGCGACACGTTGGGCAATGCTTTCTCGCGCATGTCGCATGGGCTTCAGGATCTGGTGCGCACCACGCGAGATTCCGCGGGACAAGTTTCTGCCGGTTCGAATCAAGTGGCAGGGGCTGCCGACGAGTCCGCGAAGGTCAGCGTGCAAGCTTCTTCGGCGATTGAAGAAGTTACCAGCACGATGCACGAAATGAGCATCAATGTGCAGAACGTGGTGAAAAATACGCAGGTGCAGGCGTCCAGCGTTGCGGAGACTTCTGCGTCCATCGATCAGATGGTGACCTCCATCCAGCGGGTGGCCGATACCGCGAAAGTGCTTCTGGATATCGCCAACCGTTCCCGCGAAGAGGTTGTTACCGGCATTCAAACCATGGAGAAGGCCACCGACGGACTGAACCGCACTAATCACGCAATTCAATCGTCTGCGGAGATCATCAATATTTTGGGCCACCGTGCCGATGACATCGGGAAAATCATCGAAGTCATCGACGACCTCGCGGAACAAACTAACTTGCTGGCTCTAAACGCAGCCATTGAAGCAGCGCGTGCCGGAGAACACGGTCTGGGTTTCGCCGTGGTAGCAGACGAAGTTCGAAAGTTGGCGGAAAAATCCACGCAATCCACCAAGGAAATCGCCGACCTGATTCAAAGTATTCAGCGTGAAGCGCGCCAGGCCGTCGAAAACATGGAGCGCAGCACGCGCATCGTGGAGGAAGGTCTAAGTCTGGGCAACGATCTTGGCGCGGCGTTGCACAAAATCGAGAATGTGGTCACCGAGGTTTATAAATTCTCCCAGGAAATTGGCGCAGCCACGAACGAACAGTCTGTTGGCTCGTCACAAATCGCCAAGGCCACCAGCCGGCTGACGGAGATCACCCAGGAAATCAATTCCGCGGTGGAAGAACAAGCTTCAGGCGCCCAAGCGGTCGTTCGCGCCATGGATAAAATGCGCGAACTGGTGCAGCAGTCCGCATCCAGCTCAACGGAGCTATCCGCAGCCGCCGAGCAGATGCTCAAACTCTCGCGCAACTTACTCGACAGTATGGATCGTTTTGTTTTGGATCGTTCTGTGCACACCAAGGGACGCCGGAGCGAAACGCCAGGAGCGCGACGCGCCGGGGAATCCTCGCGGGGTTCGGAAGATTTCGAATACGCCGAATTGGCTCGTCCCTAAAGCGCCGGAGACCACGGGATGGAAAAAGATCTACAGGTCGTAGGATTTCGCATCGGTAACGAAACGTACGGAGTTCGTATCTCCGCGGTGCGTGAAATCGTGCGCGTTCCTGAAATTACCGCGGTACCGAGCGCGCCGGACATTATTGAAGGAGTCATTAACCTGCGGGGAAAAATTATTCCGGTGATGGACCTGCGCAAAAGATTCGGGCAGGTGTACACAGTTGCAGATAAGAAAAATCGGATTCTGGTAGTGGAGATCGATAACAAACTGATCGGGCTGATCGTCAACGCGGCATCTGAAGTTCTAAAAATTCCGCCCGCGGACATCGAGCCGCCGGGTTCGGTTTTTGCCGATGGCGAGTCGGGATATGTGACGGGAGTGGGGAAATTGAAGGGGCGTTTGATCATTTTGCTGGACATAACGAAGTTGATGTACCGACGCGACTTGCGAAGCCTTGAAGCAGCTGCCGAATCGCTGGCGATGTCGTCGAAGTAGTTTAGTAGTCGAAGCACGAAGGCGTTTAGGAAAGGCTGCATAGCCGAAAATGGGAACGATCGCCGCGCCACCGGTCCAACTTACGGAACCTGAATTGAAACTGCTGCAAACCCTGGTGTATCAGGAATGCGGCATGTTTTTCGATGAACGCCGCTCGCACTTCCTGAAAGACCGCCTGCAACGACGCCTGAAAGTTTGCCAGCTCGATTCCTTCTATTCTTATTACCGCCTGTTAACGAGCCGCGAAGGACGTCCGGAACTAGCACTGCTGCTTGAAAATCTTACCGTCAACGAAACGAGTTTTTTTCGCAACCGGCCGCAACTTGATTTGCTGCAAAAATCCGTGCTTGAAGAGATTCTTCGCCGCAAGCAGGAACGCCGCGATTTTCATATTCGTGTGTGGAGCGCAGGATGCAGCGCCGGCCAGGAACCATACTCGGTGGCTATTCTGATCGCTGATGCCCTGGCTTATTACTATCTGCGGAATCCGCTGCCTTTCGAGATGCCTACACCAAAGCCGCTGATTCCGCCTCCGTGGAAATTGGAAGTTGTGGCTTCGGATATCAGCTACGCAAGTCTGCGCACTGGTCAGGAAGGCAAATACACCGAGCCACAGATGGAGCCCGTCGACTACACCTGCCGGCTGCGCTATTTCGAAAAAGTTGGAGACAAGTACGCAGTCAAACAGCAATTGAAAGACCTGGTGCAGTTCGACTTTCACAACTTGAAAACCGAATTTCTTCCACGTCGCAACGACATCATTTTGTGCCGCAACGTAATGATCTATTTCGATGAAGCAGAACAGAAACGGCTCATCGACAAGTTCTGGAATTGCCTTAATCCGGGCGGCTATCTGTTTGTGGGGCACGCCGAAAGTCTATTTGGCCTGACGCAAAAATTTAAGATGGTGCACGAAAATAACGGCACCGCGTACCTGCGCCTGGAGCCCCGCACATGAGCCGGCAGCCTGAAGATCGCGGGGCTGAACTGCGCGCGCTTTTTTTCGAAAGCGCTTATGAATTGCTACAAGCCCTTAATGAGGGCGGACTGCAACTGGAAACGCACCCGAACGACGAAGAAGTTCTTCGCGGAGTTCGCCGCGCGGTCCACACCTTGAAGGGTGATGCTGCCGCTTGCGGTTTTGCCCAATTGAGCGAGCTGGCTCATGCATTGGAAGAGGTACTAACGCCCGAGGTGGTGCTCTCGCGGGGAGCCGGGATTGCAGAGGTCGTGTTGTCCGCCGCCGACATCTTCGGCGCCATGCTATTTGCTTACGAGCGTAGTTCCGAGCCACCTTCCGGAATGCACCTGCAAAAGATGATTCGAGACTTACTGGAGGGTCCTTCGAAAAAAGATCTGAGCGCGCACGAGCCCCATGGAGCTGACTCGAAAATTGCAGCGAAGTTCGCCTGGACCGAATATGAGCAGCTGATGATCTCGGAGGCGGTGCACCGCGGCGAGTCGGTTTATAACCTGGCGTTGCGTGTGGATCCAAAGAGCTTGATGCGCGCGGCGGCGTTTCAATTGATTCGCAATGTGCTCCATGGAAGCGGAACCGTCATTGCGCTGCGGCCGGAAGACAACATAGCCGCAGCCACCGTAGAAGTCGTCGAAGCCGCACTGGCCACGAACCTCACGGTGGAAACGATGGCACAACGCTGCCGGATTCCTGCGATCGTATCAGACGTGCGCATCGAGCGCGCGGCCACGGCGGAAACCGCCGAGCATGAATTGTTGGGTGAGCTCCTGGAAGTTCAGGCGAATCTCGCCCATGCCGAGCATCCCGACGACCCATCTCTCGGAGCCGGAAATGCGATTGGCACCGCGGTAACGGCGATAATGGAAACATCCTTGCGAGTCGACGCTGCAAGAATCGACGCAGTGATGAATCTGGTCGGTGAGCTGATTATCGGAAGATCGATGCTCAATCGCACGCTGGCCGAATTCGAGAAGAATCACGCCCGCGACCCCGTGAGAACGAAACTGGCGGACGCGATGGCCTTTCAAACGCGAGTTCTGGATGAATTGCACAAATGTGTGCTGAAGATTCGCATGGTTCCGGTCGAGCAACTGTTTCGGCGCTTTCCGCGGGTGGTGCGAGACGTCGCGAAACAGTGCGGCAAGGACGTAGCACTGCAAGTTGCCGGGCAGAATACCGATCTCGACAAGGGCATTCTCGATTCGCTGGCCGAGCCTTTAATGCATCTGGTCCGCAATGCTGTTGATCACGGCATCGATCCAGTCGATGAACGGGTGGCCGCTGGCAAACCTGCGCGTGGAACCGTTTTTCTGAATGCTTTTCACCAGGGTGCGCAAGTGGTCATCGAAGTACGCGACGATGGCCGGGGCATGGATACGAACAAGTTACGCGAGCAGGCCGTGGACAAGGCAATCCTTAAGCAGGACGAAGCGAAACGTCTTACCGAGCAGGAAGCTTTGAATCTGATTTTCGAGCCGGGGTTCAGCACTGCAACAGCGGTTACAGAAGTGTCCGGCCGCGGCGTTGGTATGGATGTGGTGCGCTCGGCTATGGGCAAGCTCAAAGGCACCGTGCACGTGAGCACGCAACTGGGCAAGGGAACAACCATTCAGCTGCGCGCGCCGTTGACGCTGGCCAGCATTCAGACCTTGTTGTTTCGCGTTGGCGGGCGGCTGTTTGCTGTTCCATTGTCTTCTGTGGTGGAAATCACACGCATTCGCGAAGATGAGATTCACACGGTGGATCAGCGGGAAATTTTGCGCCTTCGTGACCAGCTGCTGACACTTGTTCGGTTAAATCGCCTGGATCACATACACGCTGTGGCTGCTTCGCCGAGTTTGCCAGCAAAGAAAACCAGATTCGTAATCGTGATTGGCGCCGCGGAAAAGCGTTTTGGCCTGCTCGTTGATTCTTTGGTGGGCGAGGAAGAATTGGTAATTAAAGCCCTGCCCAGCGATATTGTGTCCAGCGATCTGGTAAGCGGCGCGTCGATATTGGGCGATGGCACCGTCGTGCTGATTTTGAACGTGCCCGCAGTGGTATCTCGATTCTCAAAGGCCCTTCCCATGGAAGCAATCGCATGAGCGAGCGAATTAAAGTTCTGGTCGTCGACGACTCCGCGTTGATGCGCAAGCTCATTCCGGCAATTTTGACCCGGGATGCGGCCATCGAAGTGGTGGGCACCGCTATGGACGGAGCGTTCGCGCTCAAAAAAATCGAAGAGCTGCGCCCTGACGTGGTTACCCTGGACCTGGAAATGCCGCGCATGGATGGTATGGAAACGCTGCGGCTGATCATGAAGAGCGCGCCGGTGCCGGTGATTTTATTCAGCACGCATTCCAAAGAGGGGGCCTACTCAACATTTAAAGCTTTAGCATTGGGCGCAGTCGATTTCGTCGCCAAGCCGCAGGACGCGGCCATCGGCCATTTGGACGCCATCGCCGACCAGCTTATAGAGAAAATCAAAGTTGCCAAACGTGCTTCAGCTCATCGCCTGCCGCAAGCGGTGATCATGGAATCGCCAGTGGGTTTGAAAAAAAAGCCCGGGCTCGCGGTGTCACCCAATCGCATCATCGCTATTGGTATTTCCACTGGCGGGCCGAACGCGTTGCAGTTCATGCTTTCGCAGCTGCCCGCGGATTTTCCGTCCTCCATTTTAATCGTGCAGCATATGCCGGAAGGATTCACGGAGATGTTCGCGCGGCGTTTGGACGAATGCTCGGCGTTGGACGTTCACGAAGCACGCTCCGGTGATCTTCTTTTGGCAGGACGCGTACTTTTGTGTCCGGGAAATCGCCACATGATGGTTCGCCGCATGCCTCGGGGAGACATGGTGGTCTTGAACGATGCAGCACCGGTGAACGGTCATCGGCCTTCCGTGGATGTGCTGTTTCATTCCGTGGCGCAGGAGTTTGGCCTTACTAGCGTCGGGGTGTTGATGACAGGAATGGGCGACGACGGAGCTGCAGGGCTGGGGGCCATCAAGGCTGCCGGCGGAATGACCATCGCGCAAAGCGAAGAAAGCTGTGTAGTGAGCGGCATGCCGCGGGCCGCAATTGCCAAAGGTTACGCCAACAGGATTGTACCGCTCGATGGATTGGCTACGTATTTGTCGAGCCAGTACGGCACGGAAAAAACGAATTCAGAAAAAAAGGAAAAAGATAAGCTGGAAAAAGCCGAGACCATTTCCGTTTCTCATCGGAACTGACACGGTCCCGGCTCAAGGAGACTCTTATGGCACAATTCGCCGCCCTTCATCGCAAAGATAATAAATCCGTCCGCTACCTGGTGGTAGACGACTCTGTATTCGCGCGCAAGAATCTCATCAAGATGATTGAGACTTTCGGCGGCGAAGTGGCTGGCGAGGCTGGCGATGGCCTGACGGCCATCGCGGAGTTCAACCGAACCAAGCCGGATATCGTGTTGATGGACATCACCATGCCGCAGATGGAAGGCATCGAAGCGGTGGAGCGCATCGTTCGGCAGCACAGCGACGCACGCATCGTCATGGTTTCCTCTGTCGGTTACCAGGAAAATATCCTCGCCGCTCTGCAAAAAGGCGCCAAACATTTCGTACAGAAGCCGGTAAAACCAGAGGTGCTGTACGAAATCCTGCGTTACGTATTGAGTGATGACCCGGCTGCGGCTGGCGCGCCCACAGTACTGGCGGGAGAACACGCATGAGAATGGAATTGATTCAACCTTTCATCAATGCGGCGGATGCGGTATTTTCCGATTTGCTTCAATCATCCGCGAAAATACTCGACCTCACCATGGATGAAGATACGTATCGCCGCAAGGGTGTGGCTGCACTGATTGCCATCAAAGGCGACATCGAAGGCCGAGTAATCCTCGATCTGTCGCCGGAAGTGGCCGTAAAAGTAGCCAGCCATCTGGCTGGAACCGAGCTTCCCGCGAGCGAGCAATTGGTGCGCGAGACCGTTTGCGAGCTGGCGAATATGGTTATCGGAAATTCAGTGACGCTGCTGAATGATCAAGGGTTTCGCTTCAAGGTGTTTCCACCAGAGATTCATGCCAACGAAACCGGCCTTTCCAGCACTGTCGATACCGAAGCAATGGTGCTTGGATTGGAAACACCGTGCGGGGAAGTTTATCTGAATATTGCGATGCACTACCTGCATCGCCGCCGTCGCGAACGGGAATCCGCCGCCGTGCTGGACTAACTATTTTTTCTGTGGAAGCGCCAATTTCCTGCCTAGGCTCAATGAGTCGCAGCGCAATTTATTTAATTTTTAACTGAGATATCAAATCGTTCAATGCGCTTACCCGGACAACGATTTTACGTATGCCGCTCCATGTTTGAAAAGCCCCGCACCGGGCAGCGCCACTGAAAATACGATTCGAACGGGCACAAAAATGGCGCCGCTGCCGGGAGTAAACGGTACGGCGACCTCCATTCGCGAACCTTCCGCATATTGATTACGGCTGCGGAAACTAAGTCCACCTTTGGATAAGTCCTCACACACCGCAATTTCTTCGTCAAAGCCTCGCCGGCGAATGCATGCCAGCACACGGGCCTTAACGCGAGCGCGTTTCCGCCGCGGAATAACGTGTTGATCGATGTTTGCGACGTAACCTTCCACGGTCGGCGCGGGCATTTCGGATTGCGCTTCAATCCAGATGGACGGGGCTACGCACTGGCTGCAAACGCGGGCAACGCACTTGCGCATCTCAAAGGATTTAAGTTCCAACGGGTTTAAGTACACAACTTCGCGGCGCTCGCAAAAACTGCACTCCATCAACAAACGCGCGATAGCTTCGTCAGCTTTATTGAGGGCAGGAAATTGAATGTCCCAGAAATCCGCACGGGGCTCCAAAATTTGGAACGCGTAAAGGAAGCCTTCGGGATCCTGGTCAATTTCAGCTACCACGCGCGCCCTTGCGGATTTCCAGACGTCACCATCCTGCTGACGGCGCAGCGTCAGTTCCTGGCCGGCGGCCAGTCTCTCCGTGAGCCTCAAAACGCCACCGTTCTTGCTTACCAGCATGGTTGTGGCGGTGCGCTTGAACGTAGTTCCGTTGCTCCCGAACCACGATGCCTCCACGGGCATTCGGAAATTTACACGATCACTTTGTCGCAGCCCATCCGAGCGCATGTGTAGTTTTCGCCTGAGACAGAGAAGTACCAAGGCAGGATAGCATCGGGTTTTGTGCTCATACCGTCTGGCTCTTGGAAGCTTTGTCGTAGCGGCTAATAACGCCAATTCATGGGTACAAAAGGCGGCCGACACGGCGCGCTATTAGCTTTTTCGCAAATATAAGTCAGGAAATTCCTCGATAGCCCGCGGTTCAAGAGACAATTTATGTAAGCGAGGGAGATTCAGGGGTTGTGTTGTCGCGCAGACCTCATACGACTGTGAGTAATGTAATCTTCATGCAAGAACCATCGTCAACTGGCCCGTGGCGCTCGATCGCAGTGCGCGACCGGCGATATTCCATTCGCTATCCTTTTGCCGCCGACGCTGAATTACTTGATCTCGAAAGTGGCACGACCGTTAGCGGCGTAACCTCCGATCTTTCCATCGCCGGCGCATTTATTTGCGCTAGCAAGACTTTCAAAGTGGGATGCCGGATTCGCGCAACTCTGACGCGCAAAGATCAAGTCGTCGAAGCCCTGGCGGTAGTTCGTGTTTTCAAACCGCGTATCGGCATGGGCATCGAATTCCTTGACGTGGAAGCGCCCTACGATCAAACATTGTTTCGTTGGATTGAGCAGCTCCGCCGCAAGTAACTCCGGTAACTCCGCCGAAAAAGAAAAATCATCCGCCATTGTCGCGGTGGTTTCCTTACTGGAGACCATAAATTTACAATCAGTGAAGCTATGGCCGGGTGTCGAGCGGATGCTTACTTTGTTCGTAAAATTCGTTTTGCAACCGCAGGCTTTGATCGTCGGCTTGGACAGCACGAATGGCTGCGGCAATGGCATTAATCCACGCGTTCATTTCAAATTCACCGAGTTCCCTGGTGGCTAGGGCGCCTTCGCCAGAGTAGTGATTGGGAAAGCGCGCGTACCACCAGATGCCGGTGTAAACATCTTTCGGCAGGTTGAGCCGTTTCTGATCGGCGCCCGATTCACTGGTAGCGCGATCGAGATGCACAAGGTCAGGATGAGAAATCATCATGGTGGACGTTTCCGATTGCCCGGCGTGCATGTCCAACGCGTCTTTCTTTTGCGGTCCACCCTTGGGTTCGTCACGCCCCCATTGGACGTACACAACGTAGTCATGCGGTTTTTCCAGCTGGGATTGCGCAAAGAAAGGCAACAGGCTTTCGTTTCCGCCATGACCGTTTGCGATCAGGATTTTCTTACAGCCGTTGCGCGCCATCTCGTCGGTAGTTTCCTGCAGCAGTTTTAATTGCAGCTCTCTGCTGTAGGCGATGGTTCCGGGTTCATGTTTGGCTTCAAAAATCTGGCCAAAGTAATATTCCGGAAACACCACTGCATATTCCTTTTCTGCGGCATGCAGCGCCGCATAGCGCACATTCAACAAGTCTGTACCTAAGGGAAGGTGCGGTCCGTGTTTTTCCAGGATGCCAAAGGGCAGAAGGCAAGTGCCCTTGGATTGCTCGACGGCCCGTCTGAAATCAGCGGCACTCAACTCTTCCCATTTGGCGGAGAGCTTCGTTTGTGCATGTGCGCCGTGCGCTCCCGCCAGCAAAGTTACAAGCACTGCGGTTAAAGCTTGTTTCATATCCCCTCCAGAAGAAAGGCATTCTAATGCGCGCACGGGCAGCGCGCACATTAAATCGATTAGCTGCGTTTACCAGGAACTGCGATTTTATCTGTTCTTTTGCTGGTACCGTTCCGGGGCGCGTTCTCTTTTGGCACTCTGCACCGTCTGTTCGTTGCTAAAAATTGTGCCGCGGCCAATAACTCCTCGCTTTACAGACTCCGATATTCCGTTAAAGCTTTG
>JGI12053J15887_10000035_pt1 | contig 35166 bp, 30 predicted proteins | sample MedBloCAOM1_O3_FD_15887 | JGI IMG/M metagenome (IMG submission 15887)
GCCGGAAACCATCGAGCTCGTGCGCGAGGTGGTGCGCGCGACCAGTCCGCGCGGCTTCATGCACGGGGTCAAGCTCGGCCTGGTTGACGGCTACGCCCCGGAGGAAGTCGCCCCGAAACTGAATTTCCCGGTGCTCATGATCTCCGGCCGCGAGGACCGGGTGAACCCGATCGACAAGAACGCGGCGGTGCTGATCAAGCAGTTGCCGCAAGGCAAGCTTGAAATCCTCGAAGATGCCGGACATCTGCCGGAGGTCGAGAAGCCTGATGTCGTCAACAAGATGTTGCGAGACTTTTTCGGCTGAGAGCAACGGGACATTTCGGCGTCCGGCGAATTGATCCAGGCGAATAGGAGCGTTGCCGGTGAGCGTTGAATTTCTGGTTACCTCGTTGATTGTGATCGTGTCACCCGGCACCGGGGTTCTCTACACATTGGCGACCGGCCTCTCGCGGGGTTCCCGCGCGAGCGTTGTGGCCGCGTTCGGTTGCACGATCGGTATCGTACCGCACATGGCGGCCGCGATCATGGGACTGGCGGCGCTCCTGCACACCAGTGCGCTCGCCTTCGAGACCTTCAAATACCTCGGCGTCGCCTACCTGCTGTATATGGCTTGGAACACGCTGCGCGAGCGCGGCACCTTGCGGGTGGAGAAGGAAGTCGGGACCCGTTCGTCGGCGCAGGTGACCGTCATGGCGATCCTGATCAACATCCTCAATCCGAAGCTGTCGATTTTCTTCCTGGCGTTCCTGCCGCAGTTCGTGAGCGTGGACGAGTCCAACCCGCTCGCGCGCATGCTCCTGTTGAGCGCCGTGTTCATGCTGATGACGTTCGTGGTCTTCGTTGGCTACGGGCTGTTCGCAGCGTCAATCCGCGATCACGTGATCTCGCGCCCGCGGGTGTTGACCTGGATGCGCCGGACCTTCGCCGCGGCGTTCGTCGCGCTCGGCGCCAGGCTGGCCTTCGCCGATCGCTGAACGGATCGATTGAATTCCACGTCGGACATCATGCAAGTCGGAAATGCCCGACTTGCATGGGCTCGGGGGCGAGTGGCTACGGTAGATAGACCGGATTGGGCCGTTCGTTGAGCTCGATCGACGTGCCCCACGGATCCGTGATGAACGCAAGCGCGCCGCCGTTGTCGGTCGGCGTGTAGGGGCGGTCCATTTTGATGCCGGCGGCTTCGAGCTTCTTGATGAACCCCTGCAGGTCCTTGACATCGAAGCCGATGTGGTCGAGCACCCGGCCCTTGGTGGGGGCGGCGGGCGTAGCGGTCTTGGCGAACCGCAACTGCACCCCGGGAACGTCCGCGACCGGGGCCTGGTTGCGCAGGCTCGGCTTGGCGCCGAACGTCTTCACGTACCAGGCCTGGCTCTCGGGGATCGCGGCTTCCGGCAGGAAGAAATGGACGTGCTCGTGCCGGATCGGAACGTTCTGCTGCTTATCCTCCAGAATTTCGATCTTCAGGCCGTCCGGCGTAGTGACATAGGCCTGATCCGTCCTGTTGTTGTTGCCCGGTTGCACCGGCACGCCCGCGGCCTTCCACCTGGCGACGGAGTCCTGGACGTTCTGCACGATGAAGCCGACATGATTCACCACCGAGCCGTCGGTGCCCGCGGACGGTGGCGATCCCGCATCACGCAGATTCAGCATCACGACCACGCCGGGGAACCGCACGATGTCGAACACGCCAGCCTTGATGTGCGTGCCACCCATGCCGACGAAGATCTTCTTGTTGGCCTCCACATCGACCGAGTTGAGATGCCAGTGGCCCATGGTCACGCCCGTGTCGTTGGGCGCGTAGGGTTGCGCCCAGGCCGTTCCCATCGCCAGGTTCGACACGAGCCATAGAGCTGAAATCAATTGCTTCATTGTCGCCTCCCTTCGTGCTTGCCTTCGCCGTTGATCCGGCGATTGGCGTGAACGCTAGCACTCGGCCGGGGTGCGCGGAAGTTGGGGCTTGCGAGTTCCGCAGGGAGCGAAGATGCAGGGCGCAACAGCGGCGCGCCCCGCCGTTCGGCGAGCGCTAGGCGCAGCAGTCCCGCGGCGTCGCCCGCCCTTCGTATTCGTCATGGCGACGGACGAAATCCATGATCGTGGTTTCGTTGCGGCCCTTCGGCGCGCGATCGAGGATCATCAAGGTGCCGATCAGCTCCTCCGGGCCGCGCGCGTAGCTGGAATAGGTGTGAAAGATGTCGCCGGCCTCGTTCTTGTAGAAAGCGCTGAGCCCCGGCAGCTCGTCGGTGGCGTCAGCGGACTTCGTTTCCTCGAAGTTGTAGAAGACCTGCCCGCTCGTGAGATCGTCGCGGGTGAAGGACACGTGGTAGTCGTAGTTGAAATCGTTGCCGAAGGCCGAGACCCAGGGAAAGTGCCAGCCCATGCGGCGCTTGTAGGCCTCGATCTTGACCAGCGGCGCGCGCGACGCCGCGATCATCGTGACGTCGTGATGTTCGAGATGCGGCAGCGCGCCGTCGATATGGTCAGCAAGAAAGGAGCAGCCGGGGCAGCCTGCGGCCCAGTCGGGACCGAACATGAAATGATAGACCATCAGCTGGCTGCGGCCATCGAACAATTCGGCCAGGGTCTTCTTTCCCTTGGGCGTGTCGAAAACATATGACGTCTCGACCTTCACCCATGGCAGCGCCAGGCGCTCGGCATTGACCCTATCGCGCAGCCGGGTCGCTTCCTTCTCCTTGACGAGGAGCGCTCTGCGCGCGGCAAGCCATTGCTCCTGGGACACGACGGGCCGCGGCATGACCGGATTGTTCAGCATGTGGTTCCTCCTTGCAGTTCCACTGAGCGTCCCTTGACATGATACGTTGATATCAACATTATGCAGTTCATGTCAAAGGCCGAGAACGTCGCCTACGAAACCACGCTCCGGGTTCGCGACACGTGCCTTTGCCTCCATGTCCAGCAGGCGGCGCGGGCGCTGGCGCGCCGTTTCGACGAGGTCCTTCGCCCGCTCGGCCTGACCAACGGGCAGTTCTCGCTCATGATGTCGCTGAATCGTCCGAAGCCGGCGGGCATCGCCTCGGTGGCGTCGCTGCTCGCCATGGATCGCACCACGCTGACCGCCGCGCTCAAGCCGTTGGAACGCCGCGGTCTGGTCGCGGTGACCGCCGATCCCGGGGACAAGCGTGGTCGTCTGATGACGTTGACGCCAGCGGGACGGCGCCTGCTGGCGCGCGCCACGCCGATCTGGGAGCGCACCCATGCGGAGGTCGAAGGCGTGCTCCCGGATGGCGATCCTGATCTTCTCCGCAGCAACCTGCGCGCTCTGTCGTCCTTGGCCGGCGCCCGGCAAACCCGAGGTCCTGGCCGGGCCGCATGAGCGACGTCGTGCCGAGCTAGTCCGTTCGTCCGCGCAGCGCCGACCGTGCACGGCTCACGTCGTCAGCTGAAACAGGCGCCGCCGCTGCGTCTCCTGCGTTGCGGATATAGGTCACCACCGCCGCGACCTGTGCATCGTCGAGTTGCCAGCCGAACGACGGCATTCCCGGCGCGGTGGGCTCGGCCGCCGTCGCGACGCTGCGCGCACCGCGAAGAACGACGCGGATCAATGTGGCCGGATCGCTCGAGCGAACCAGCGAGGAGTCGACAAGCGACGGAAAGAGTTGCGGCACGCCCTTGCCATCCAAGGCATGGCAGGCCGAACATTGGTCGCGATAGATCGCCTGTCCGGCGACCATGAACGGATCGTTCGCGCCGACCGGCGTGGGATTGTCCTCCCGCCCCGGCAGTGACTTCAGGTAAGCCGCGATCGCGGCGAGGTCGCTGTCGGTCATCTGCGACGTCGAATCCGCGATCATCTCGGCCATAGGACCGGTCGCCGCCGTCATGCGGTTATGGCCGGTCTTCAGGTAGGCCGTGATGTCACCCGCGGACCAGCGGCCGAGGCCGGTCCTGGCATCGTTGGTGATGTCGGGCGCGAACCAGCCCTGCAGGTTCGCACCGCGCAGATATTCGCTGGTCTTGTCGCCGCCCAGGAACGACTTCGGTGTGTGGCAGGCACCGCAATGCGCGGGCCCTTGCACTAGGTAGGCGCCCCGGTTCCATTCGGCCGACCGTTGCGGATCGGGCGTGAATTCTCCCGCCGTGAAATAGAGCGCATCCCAGACCCGCATCGCGGCACGGATATTGAACGGGAAGGGCAGCGTGTTCGCGACCACCTGGTTTTGCACCGGCGCGACGGTCTTGAGGTAGGCGCGGATCGCCAGCACGTCGGCGCGCGACATCTTNGTGTAGGCCGTGTACGGCATGGCGGGATAGAGTCGCGCGCCGTTGGGACGAATTCCCCGGCGAACGGCGTCGTCAAACTCGTCATCGGTCCACGCGCCGATGCCGGTGTCGCGATCCGGCGTGATGTTCGGCGCGACGATGTTTCCGAACGGCGTTTCGATGGCGCGGCCGCCGGCAAACGGCTTGCCCGTATCGGGAATGGTATGACAGGCGGCGCAATCGGCCGCGATCGCGAGATAGCGGCCGTTTTGAATTTGTCCGAACGCCTGGCTGTCGGGGCTGTCCGCGACAACCGATTGCAGCGCAACGAGCAGCGGCACGAAGGCGGCCGTCGCGCCGAGCGCAATCGATGGGGCTCGCTTACGCATCGACCAGCGGCCCGGGGTTCTTGAGATACTGATTGCGGATCGCCGCGGCCGACCAATAGGCCAGCGCGCACACGGTCCCAGTGGGATTGTAGCCGGGATTCTGCGGAAAGGCGCTCGCGCCCATCACGAAAAGATTCGGGACGTCCCAGCTCTGCAGATAGCGATTGATCGCGCTCGTCGTAGGATCGGCGCCCATGATGGCGCCGCCGCACACATGCGTGGTCTGGTAGTCCGTGATGTCATAGGGGGCCTTGCGATACTCCTTCGAGACCTCGCGGGCGCCCATCGCTTTGATGATTTCGGCAAACCGGTCGGTCAGGAAGGCGTTCTGCTTGATCTCATTGTCGTGAAAATCGACGGTCATGCGCATCAGCGGACGGCCGAAGCGGTCGCGATAGGTCGGGTCGAGGTCGAGATAGATGTCGCGGTAGCTGTAGAAGCTGCCGTGTACTCCCGTGCCGGGCTTCACCGTGCTGAGATAGTTGTCGCGCACCGCGGTCTTCCAGGCTGCGCCCCATTTCGGCGTCCCGGGCGGGACCGGCGTGGTCTGGATCGGACGGCCGTTGGTCTGCACCTGGCCCATGTAGCCGCCGCCGACGAAGCCGTGCGGGCCGTGATCGAAATTGTCGCCGTTGAACTCGTCGATGCACATTCCGATCGAACCGGAGGCGATGAAGGGATTGAAGTTGAACTTCTTGTTGTCGAAGAATCCCAGCGCGTCCGAAATGGTCTGGTGCGTGAAGTTGCGGCCGATCACTCCTCTATTGGCGACGGGATCGTACGGTTGTCCGATTTTCGACAGCAGCAGAAGCTGTACATTGAAAACCGTAAACGCCGACAGGATCACGAGATCAGCCGGTTGCTCCCATTCCTCCCCCGAGGTATCGACGAAGGTGACGCCGGTAGCGCGCTTGCCCGAGCGGTCGGTGTTGATGCGCGTCACCTCTGAATTGTCCCGCACGGCGAAGTTCGACTTGCGGATCAGGACAGGGAGGATCGTCGTCTGCGGACTGGCCTTGGAATAGTTGCCGCACCCGAACCACTCGCAGAAGCCACAATAGGTGCACGGCCCCAGGCGAATGCCGAGTGGATTGGTGTAGGCCTTCGACATGTTTCCCGACGGCTGTGGAAACGGCTTGTAGCCGAGCTCACGCGCCGCCTTCGCGAACAGCGTGTAGCTGAACGGTTGCGCCTGCGCGGGGTTGGGATAGGGCCGCGAGCGCGGTCCTTCGAACGGATTGCCGCCCTCCTGGATCTGGCCGCGCAGGTTGCCCGCCGTCCCCGACGTGCCGCAGAGATATTCGAACGCGTCGTAGTGCGGCTCCAGCTCGTCGTAGGTGACGCCCCAGTCCTGAATGGTCATGTCATCCGGTAGGAATGCCGCGCCGTAGCGCTGGGTCAAATGCGTCTTCACCACGAAATCGGACGGCAGGAAGCGCCAGGTTTCCGCGTTCCAGTGCACGCCGCCACCGCCGACGCCGTTCGGCGGCATGAAAGCGCCCCAGCTGCGGATCGGCAGCGCTGTCTGATCCATCTTGTTGCGGAACGTGAATGTCGTCTGTTCGGGCCGCAGGAACAGCTCGTGCCGAATGCGATAGCGCAGCTCGTCCTGCACATAGGTCGGCGGATATTCCGTGGGCGCGTCGCGCCACGGACCACGCTCGATTGCGATAACGTCGAGCCCTTCGTCGGTGAGCTCATTGGCAATGATCGATCCGGTCCAGCCGAGACCGATGATGACAATGTCCTTCTTTGGAAGCTTGCGCGCCATGAGGTCTCCTCAACGGCTTTTCGGCGTCCAATCCACTCGGCCCGCGATGCTGACGGGCGGAAGCGGAAAGCGCTCGTTGTGACGGTTGACCCAGTCGAGATAGTTGTAGCGCGCGCCCGGGTACCCGATCATCCGCCACGCGACCATGTCGCGGTTGCCGCCATAGATCGGATCGGCAAAGAAACCCTCCTTCACGTCATTGATCGTCTGCTCGAAAAACGCCTTTCCGTCGGCGCCCTCGAGCTTCACGCTGTCGTTCTCGAGACCACTGAGAACACCGTCCTTGTCGCTGTCGCTGAGCTCCGCGAAGGCTTTGCCGGCATAGTTCGAGCGACAATAGCGGTCGAGCGCCGCCAAGCCCTCGCGATATTTCTGCGCCGGCCCGGCCTCGGACTGCGATCCCTGCTGCTTGGTTCCCATCATGAAGGGTGGGCTGTTGTAGAGGCCCTCCTTCCGGCCATAGGGACCGGCCATTTGGCGGTCGATGTAGACGGCGCATCCGGAGTCTTTTCCGCCCGGCGTATCCGGCTCCGAGGGAATGATGCGGTCCGCGATGGCTTCGACCGCACGGCCCTCGGCGCCGGTGAAGAAAAGCCAAGGGCCCGGCTTTACCGGAATCGGCGGATTTCCCGCGTTTGGTTCCCAGGGAAGATGATCAAGGATGACCGCGGCGCGGCTCGGCACCCCCCCGAGCAAGGAAAGTGCGGTACCAGCCAACAAGTCCCGACGACTGAAGCGCATGGCGATCCCCCAAAACCGACTTCGCTCAAGGAAACTACAAATGCTCTAGAAAAGTTCGCAAAAAAGCAGAATAGGGTAATTGTTCTTATCTCTCAATGTTCACTTCGGCCCAGATGACGTCCTTCCGCGATGTTCGATAGGCCCTTCCCAGCGGCGCCGGATGCCTCCAGTATTTGAGGATGGAGGCTTTGCCCGTCTGCGCCGGCGGGCGCAGGTAAAGATCCAATCAACAGCGGTCGATCAGAGCCGCGCAGCAAGAATCCGAGGGAGAGCGCAATGCTCAAGGCGAAGTATCGCGACCGATTGCTTGCAATCGGCGTCGCTCTAGCGGCCGTCATGGGATCGGTCTTCGGCGCGGCCGCGGACGTCTTTCCGTCCCGCCCGATCACGATCGTCGTGCCCTATGCCGCGGGCGGCCTGTTCGATTCGATTGGGCGCGCGCTGGCCGAATCCATGCGGGTCGCGCTGTCGCAATCGGTCGTGATCGAAAACGTCGGCGGCGCGGGCGGCAGCATCGCGCTCGGACGCGTCGCGCGCGCGGCGGCGGATGGTTACACCATCAGCGTCGGATCCGGCGATCAGTTCGTCGTCAATGCCGCGATCTATCCGCTGCAGTACGACGTGGTGCAGGATTTCGAGCCGGTCAGCCTGCTGATGAACGGCCCCAACCTCATCATCAGCAAGAACGAGATCCCGGCGAAGAATCTCAAGGAGCTGGTCGCGTGGCTGAAGGCGAACCACGCCAATGTTGCGCAGGGTCACAACGGCGCCGGCGGTTCGCTGCACCTCTGCGGCGTCGAGCTGCAGCGCGTCACCGGCGCAAGCTGGCCGTTCGTTCCCTATCGCGGCGCCGCCCCGGCCCTGCAGGACGTGATCGGCGGCCGCATTGACGTCATGTGCACGTCGCCGGCGAGTTCGTTGGAAATGGTGCGTAACGGTCTCGTGCGAGGCTATGCCATCACCGGCAATACCCGTCTGGCCACCGCGCCGGATATCCCGACGGTGGATGAGGCCGGATTCCCGGGCTTTCATATTTCGGTCTGGGGCGGGCTGTTCGCGCCGAAGGGGACGCCCAAGGACGTGATTGCCAAGCTCAATGCTGCCGCCGTCCATGCGCTGGCCGACCCCGCTGTGCGTGCGCGACTGGTCGCGCTCGGGCAGGAAATCTTCCCGCGCGACCGGCAAACGCCCGAAGCGCTGGGCGCGCTGCAAAAAGCCGAGATCGCGAGGTGGTGGCCGATCATCAAGGCGGCGAACATCAAGGCGGATTGAGCTTCACTATCGTCCAGATCCGGGATTGCCGCTCGATCAGCGGACCTCCAGTGCGCCGATCCGGCCATCGCCGGAGAAACCGAAGCGGTAGGTCAATTTCGCCGGACTGCCGTCGAAAGTGCCGGAGACCTTCACAACGACGATCGTCCGCCCGGCCGCCTGCGCGCATTCGAGCGGTTCTGCCGTGATGCGATACTTTGCGCTCGTCTCCTCTTTCCAGGCGCGGACCGCGTCCGTGCCGATGATGTCGCGTCCTTCGTCACGAACGGTGGCATCCGGCGCGAAGCAGGCAACCATCTCGTCGATGTCGTGCGCGTTCTGCGCCTCGAAATAGCGATCAAGAATGTCTGGCAGCTCGGGCTTCATCGACGTCTCTCCATTGGCCGCTGTGGTCGACGTCATGTGCTGCTATACTGATCTGATGGCAAGAACCCACAAAAAAGTAAGCTACTCACCTACCGGTAAGCTTGAAGACGTCACGCCCGACATGGCAGCGAGCGGAGTCGAGAGCGCGTTCCGTGTTCTGGAAGGGCGGTGGAAGATGGTGATCGTCTTCCATCTCTTCGCGCGCGACATCCTGCGCTTTTCTGAGCTGGAGAAAGCCATTCCCGCCGCTTCCCCGAAGATGCTGACCCAGCAGCTGCGCGAACTGGAGCGCGACGGCGTGGTCAGCCGCACCGTCTACCCGCAGGTGCCGCCCAAGGTCGAGTACTGTCTGACCGATTGGGGAAAGGCGATGTGCCCGGCGCTCGACGTCCTGCTCGAATGGGCCGCGTTACGACCGAAGCTTTGGCCGCGGGGTCGGTCCGACAGCTGACGCAGCACAAGTGACCGCCGCGGGGAAGACGTGCTGTTCCCAGCGTGGAATTTCGCTCGCCAGCTACGAATCACGGCTGCGGGAATTCGCAGGTGTCGTCAATGCGCGTTTCGCTTCCGAAGGCAGGACGTGGATACGCCGCACGTCGCGCGGCGATGAAGGCAATCGCGCGCCAACCACGGCAACAACGGTCAAGTTACCCTGGGGCGGAATGGGTACGGTCGATGCAACGTCGACCGTCTCTGCGGCGCCAGAGCGCGAACCGCGTCGGCATCGGACGATCTCCACGCAAGAGTTTCGGAGTGGTCGAGCCGCCGAGTTCCGAACAGAAGGTGGTCATCATCACCGGTGCGTCGCACGGCATCGGTGCTCACCTGGTGAAGGGCTTCCGCGCCATCGGCTACCGCGTCGTCGCTACCTCCCGCTCGATCGGCACCAGCGATGTTGCCGCTGATCCTGCGGTGCTGGCGATCGACGGCGATATCGCCTCTCCCAACACTGCCGAGCGCGTCGTCGGCGCGGCCATCGAGCGCTATGGACGCATCGACACGCTGGTGAACAATGCCGGCGTCTTCATTCCCAAGCCGTTCGTCGACTATTTGCAAGCCGACTTCGCGGCGGCGACCGCGGCGAACCTCGCAGGATTTTTCCACATCTCGCAGAGGGCAGCGTCTCGCATGCTGCAGGCCGGCTCCGGCCATATCGTCAACATCACCGCCGCGATCTCGGAGCAACCGGTGGCATCGCTTCCCTCGGCGCTGGCCGCCCTGACCAAAGGCGGCCTCAACGCCGTCACGCGCGCGCTCGGGATCGAATATGCCGGGCAGGGGATTCGGGTGAATGCCGTTTCGCCCGGCGTGATCGAGACGCCGATGCATGCGCCCGCGATGCACGCCTTCCTCGCCGGTCTGCAGCCCATGGGCCGCATGGGCGGGACGCAGGACGTCGTCGACGCCGTGCTCTATCTCGAACGGGCGCCATTCGTGACTGGCGAGATCCTGCACGTCGACGGCGGCGCTCACGCCGGCCGCTGGTGAGCAGAGAGATGTGGCCTGATCGCCGCCTGACCGACCTGCTCGAGATCGAGCATCCGCTCGTGCTGGCGCCGATGGCGGGGTTCGGCACCGTCGAACTGGCCGCCGCGGTCTGTGCCGCCGGCGGCCTGGGCTCGATCGGTTGCGGGCCCGTGCCGCCACCGTCAGCGGCGAAGACGATCGCAGAGTTGCGGGCGCTGACGAACAAGCCGATCAACGTCAACTTCTTCTGTCACGCGCCGGCAAAAGCCGATGCCGGCCGCGAGCGGTCCTGGCTTGATCGGCTGTCACCCTACTATCGCGCGCTGGGGATCGAGGCGGAGCCGCCGCCGTCCCGCCTCGACCTTCCGCCGTTCGGCGACGACATGTGCAAGGTGGTCGAGGACGCCAGGCCGGACGTGGTGAGTTTCCATTTCGGCTTGCCCGCGCCGGCATTGCTGGCCCGGATCAAGGCGGCGGGTTGCCGCGTCATGTCGTCGGCGACCACGGTGGCGGAGGCGCGCTGGCTGGAAGCGCGTGGCGTCGATGTGGTCATCGCCCAGGGCTATGAGGCCGGAGGGCATCGCGGGATGTTCCTCGCGTCCGACCTGGATGCCGCGATCGCCTCGCAGTCGGGTGCGATGGCGCTGGTGCCGCAGATCGTCGATGCCGTCAGCATCCCGGTCGTTGCCGCCGGCGGGATCGCCGACGGTCGCGGCATTGCCGCTGCGTTTGCGCTCGGCGCGTGCGGAACGCAGATCGGGACCGCCTACCTGCTCTGTCCGGAAGCAGCGACACCGCCGTTGCATCGCGACGCCTTGCGGCAGGCGGACGCCGACGCAACCGTGCTCACCAATGTGTTCACCGGCCGGCCCGCGCGCGTGCTGCCGAACCGGCTGCCCCGCGAGCTCGGTCCGATGACCGATGCCGCGCCCGACTTCCCGCTGCCGCTGGGCGCAACGGCGCCGTTGCGCGCCAAGGCGGAGCAGCAGGGCGACGGCGAGTTCACGCCGCTGTGGTCGGGGCAGGCCGCCTCGCTGGCGCGCGAGATGCCGGCGCAGGCGCTAACGCTGGCACTGGCGCAGGAAGCGGTCGCGCGGTTCAAGCAGATGACCGGTTGATGCATCTCCCTTGCCGCGGCGGAGCGGATTGAGAATAATCTCCGCATCGGCAGATGGGAGGCATCGCGATGCCAGGATTTGCGCGTGCGCATCGGAGCCTTCCCGCGACGGCGGGCGCCATGCTGGCGAGCGCGCTGCTCGCGACCGCGGCCGTCGCGCAGTCCTATCCCACCGCGCCGGTCAGGGTGATCGTGCCGTTCGGCGCCGGCGGCGCCACCGATGTGCTGGCACGCGTGTTCATCGACCATCTGCAGCAGCGCCTCGGCCAGACGTTCACCGCCGAGAACCGGGGAGGGGCGGGCGGCCAGATCGCCGCCACGGCGTTCGCCCGCGCTCCCGCCGACGGCTACACGCTGATGTTCACGACCGCCGCGCCGATCACGATCGCACCGCTCCTGAGCGACAAGGTGCAGTACGACCCGCGCAAGGACTTCGTCCCGGTCGCACTGGTCGCGGTCCAGCCGGTCTGGCTGACGGTCAGCGCCGGCTCGCCGTTCAAGACGCTGGCCGACGTCGTCGCGCACGCCAGGGACAATCCAGGAAAAGTCACCTACGGAACCTCGGGCGTCGGCACCGAGCTGCATCTCGCCGCCGAGGCGATCGCCCGCTCGGCCGGAATCCAGATGGTGCACGTGCCGTTCCGCGGCGGCGCCGAAGTGGTCACCGCGCTCATGGGACATCAGGTCGACCTCGCAGCACTCAGCACCGCATCGATCGCGAACCCGGTGCGGCAAGGCACCTTGCGTGCGCTCGCGGTCACGTCGCCGCAGCGGCTGCCTGACTTTCCCGACGTGCCGAGCATCGCCGAGCTCGGCCATCCCGCCGCCACCATGCTGCCGTGGTGGGGCATGATGGCGCCCGCGGGCACGCCGCCCGCCATCGTCGCCCGGCTCACGCAGGAGCTGCAGGCGGCCACCATGGACGACGGCGTGCGCGAGCGGTTGAAGGCGACCTTCGTGCAGATCGAATTCGCGGGGCCGCAGGAGTTCGCGCGCCGTCTCGATGCCGAGCGCGCGCAATATGGCGACATCATCCGCGCGGCCAAGATTAGGCAGGATTAGATCAGACCGTTGCTTCAGGGGGAAGCATGCGAACGAGAGCCGCGATTGCGACGGTGCTGCTCGCGGTGATGTGCGCGCCGGGGAGAGGATCGCTCGCGACGGCAGAGGCCAACATGCTCCCACCGCCAGGCTTCCATCACCTGCACCTGAACTCGGTCGATCCCGCCGCCGCGATCGACTTCTATACCAGGCAGTTCGCGAGCACCTCGGCGTCGAGCTGGGGTGGCCTGCCGGCGCTCGCATCGCCGAACAACGTCCTGCTGCTGTTCAGCAAGGTCGCGACGCCGCCGGCAACCACACCGCAGTCGGCGATCTGGCATTTCGGCTGGCACGTTACCGACGTGCGCAAGTCGCTCGGCACCTACAAGAGCCGGCCGGACGTCAAGCTCCTCCCGCTCTACACCACGGACGAAGGCAGCTCCGTTCCGATCAGCAGCGATACCTGGCCGCCCACCGGCAGCGTGCTGGGATTGACCAGGGCGGAGATCGCCGACGCCAGGGCCAAAGGCGTCACGCCGAAGGGCGGCAGCGGCTTCGCGTATCTGCAAGGTCCCGACGGCGCCATCGTGGAGTATCAGGGCAACCAGCCGGTCGAGCGCATGAACCACGTGCACATGTGGCAGGAGCAACCGTTCTGTGCGCAGCTCTGGTATCGCAAGCACCTCAACGCGTCGCTGGTGCCGGGACGCGCCCCCGCGTCGCCGCGGACAGAGGAAAACTGCAAGGTGGAACGCGGACCCGACCGCACCTGGCCCGCGCTCGTGCCGGAGGGCATGTTCCGCACGCCCACCGCCGCCGTCGTGTTCGGCGATGTCATGCTGACCTGGTACATGCGTCAGGGCGAGGTGCCGCTCGCGGAAACGCGCGGACAATTGTACGACCACATCGCGTTCAGCGTCGGCGATCTCGACGCCTGGATCGCCAAGCTGCGCGCCGAAGGGGTTACCTTCCTGCGCGAGCCCTACGCGCTCGGCGACACTCGCGCCGTGATGATCGAAGGCCCGGGCCGGGAAGCGCTCGAGCTGGTCGAGAGCAAATAAGCCGCGCATTCCCCGATCTCGTGCCCGGTTTCGAGATCGACCGGATCAGTCACGTCGGTCACGTCAGTTCATGATCGCTCTTCACGGGGGACCGGAATTCAATTCGCCATGGCGTGCGTCGCATAAGCGCCGGGAGCGGGCATGCCGAGCGCTGGGAATGGACAACGGGCGTTGGCGCCCGGCGCTCGACCTCGACAGGAGATTGGCCTACATTTTACCGGGTGAGCGGGAATGATGGGCACGGGGGGCTCTGGCACATCATTGGCGTGGCGAAAACATGATATTGCCGACGGAGCCCATCGGAAGCATTCCGAGACCGGTCGCATTGATCGAAGGAATCCGATCCTTCGAAGAGGGGCGTAGTTCACAACGGGAGCTGGACGCGCTTTATGATTCCGCCACCCGCGATACCATCCAACGTTTTGAAGCGACCGGATCGCCGGTGATTACGGACGGAGAGCAGCGCAAGCAGAGCTTTGCAACCTATTCGATCCACGGGTTGAAGAATGTCTCGCCGAACGGCGTCCCGATCTTGTTCGCCGATGGGCACATCCGAAATTTCCCTCGGCTCGTTGATGGGCCGTTTCGTTATAAGACCCCCGCCGATGTGTACCTGGAGATAGCCCAGCGGCACGCAAACGTGCCGGTCAAGCAGGCGGTTGTCTCGGCCTCTGCGCTAAGCCTGTTGTATCCGCAAAGCGGGATCCCCGGCTATTCACGACAAGATTATCTCGACGCCCTGCTGCTCGAGCAGGAGGGAGAGATTCGCCGCTGTTTGCAGATAGGCGCGCATGTCGTTCAGATCGATTTCACCGAAGGCCGGCTTTCGATCAAGCTGGATCCGACGCGGCGGCTCCTGGAGAGTTTTATCGACCTGAACAGTCTGATGATCGAACGGTTTTCCGCCGACGAACGCAAGCGGATCGGCGTCCACAGCTGTCCCGGCGCTGACCGGGGCTCGCGTCACAGCGCGGAGGTTGACTACGCTGAACTGCTGCCGAGCCTGTTCCGGCTGCGGGCAGGAAATTTTTATCTGCAGTTGGCCAGCGAGCCTAACCGCAAGCGGGTGCTGAAAATAATCCGGGAGCATTCCAAGGATGAACAACGGATTTTCGTAGGCGTGACTGACCCGCTCGATCCTCGTGTGGAGACTCCAGATGAGATCAGGGACCGCGTGCTTGAGGCTGCCGAATACATTCCGCTCAATCGACTGGGCACCACGGACGATTGCGGATTTGCTCCGTTTGGTGACGACACGTCGCGCTCGCGCGAAGTAGCGTTCGCGAAGATTCAGTCTCGCGTCGTGGGGACGGCGTTGGCCGCCAGGACACTTGGCGTCCACTAGCGCCAGCTTTCGGAAGACACCTGGGATGACCGAAAGAACCAGGCAGGCGGATCCGAGCGCTATCCGGCTCAGCCGGCGGCTGAAGACCTTTTTTCGCTGCAGCCGGGAGTTCTTTCAAGCCCAAGGCGAACAGGAGTTGTTGCAGTCCATTTGCGAGATTCTTGTGACCGGCGATGACCTCCGCTTGGCATGGGTCGGCTATTCCGAGAACGATTTCGAAAAAAACATCCGGCCGGTCGCGAAGGCCGGATACGGTCTCGATTTCCTGGAGCAGGTCAAGATTTCCTGGGGGGAGGGCGAAAGAGCACAGGATCCCGCCGGAATCGCCGTTCGGACAAGCACGCCTTATCGAATCAATGATCTCCAGGCTGATCCAAAGGATTCTCCATGGCGCTCCGCGGCGGTGGCACAAGGATTTGCCTCGTGTGTCGCGCTTCCATTGGTCGCGCATCACAAACAGCTGGGCGCTGTAGACCTTCAGGGCGCTCTGAGCCTTTATGCGGCGAACCCCGAGGCGTTCGATGACAGCGCGATCGAATATTATGCGGAGCTGGCGGCGTGCCTCACGCGTGCAGTGACAATGCTCCGTGGCGATCTGGCGGGAGGCCTCGCATACGACCTGACGGCACTGCGTGCAGCAGAGGAGCGCAGGCGCGCCGAAGATGCGCTGCGCTCGTCACGGATCGAGCTGGCGCGCGCCATGCAGATGACGGCGATGGGCCAGATGGCAGCTTCAATCGCCCACGAGATCAACCAGCCCTTGGCGGCAATCGTCGCGAATGGGAATGCCGGCTTGAACTGGCTGGCGAGAGCGACACCCGACCTCGATGAGGCGCGTGAAGCATTGAAGTGCATCGTCAATGACGGCCATCTTGCGGGTGAGGTGATTGGTGGCATCCGCTCGATGTTCAAGAAGGATGGCCAGGCGGAGGCTCCGCAGGATGTCAACGAACTCGTTCGTGAAGCCCTTGCCCTGTTGCGCGGCGAAATTCAGGGTCAACAAGTCTCGATACGAAGCGAGCTCGCCGAAGAGCTTCCACGAGTTCCGGCCAATCGTGTCCAGTTGCAGCAGGTCATCGTGAACCTGATCATGAATGCCGTTGACGCAATGAGCGCCGTGGCGGATCGCGAACGGATTCTGCGGGTGACAACCGAAATACATGGATTCAGTCACGTGTTGATCACGGTGGAAGACTCCGGAACCGGGATCGATCCGAAAAATATCAATCGCATCTTCGAAGCGTTCTTCACGACCAAATCCCATGGCATGGGCATGGGGCTGTCGATCTGCCGGTCGATCATCGAAAGTCATGGCGGGCGCCTGTGGGCGTCTCCCGGTCAGCCCCATGGGTCGATCTTTCACGTATTGTTGCCGACCGGTGCTTCGGTGCGGAACGATGAAAATGGAAATGACCGCGCGCCGTGATCATCGAAGGCCCGGGCCGCGCAGCGCTCGAACTGATCGACACACGGCCGTGTTCAACCGCCTTGTCAGCAAATGTGAATAGAACTCTTTTCAGGGGCAGTTTTGCAGCCCGTAGCGCGCTCCGCTGGCACGCGGACTTTCGCCTTCCGGCCTGACCGGATTCAAACCGCAGCCCGGAAGATTCCCGCGCCCGGTGTGAGCACGTTGTTCGGATCGAACTGTTTCTTGGCGGCGGCGAAACGTTGCCAGGTCTCCCGCCCGTAATGCTCCCGCCACTGCTCTTGCGACAGAACGGGAGCGTAGGGCGGATAGACCTTGCCGCCTGTGGCCAGCAGCTGCGTCACCAGCGTCTGGTTTGCAGCAAGCATGGCTTGCGGGTCGTGCATGGTGTCGGCGGACGTCCTGCGCTGCAGCCGCACGCCGAAGCTCAAATCTGCCGCAGGCATTTTCTGCAGCGGCTGAGTGCAACGCGCCGTGATCATGGGAAACACCTCGATCAGCCAGATGCCTGTGAATGCCTCGGGGGTCGCCAGGATATGCGTCACCAACGGCGCGACCGATGTTTCGGGCAGCATGAAGGCAAGCGAAGGATTCTTCGCGCCGCGCTTGACCGCGGCGATGCTCGCCGTCTGCGAGACCGTGCGCCGATCCAGATACTCCCAATACGGGAGGCGAACGGGAGGCGCCTGCGAGATGTGTCGCAGTCCATCCATCCACGGTGGCGATCTGTCCGCATCGTCTCCGTCCGCGAAGAAGCTTCCGCCGATCAATTGAAAACGCACCTGTCCTGCCGGCTCTTTCACGATCCGGCTGGTCAACGGGCCAAGGCCTTCGGCCGTCGCCAGTCGGCCCTGGTCGGAAACAAGGGTCTGCAGATCGGGATAGTTCAACGTGCGCAACACGACCTGTCCGGGTGCTCGCAGCAAACGAAGGCGCGCGCCGACGATGATCCCGCATTGGCCGAGGCCGGCGAGCATCATGCGGAAAAGCTCGTCGTTGCGTTCCAGCGAGCACGTCACGTGATCGCCCGTTGCCGTGACCACGTCGAGTTCGCTCACATGATCGACTTGGCAGCCTTCCCGATAACTGGTCTCTCCGATCCCGCCGACGCTCAGCGTTCCGCCGACCGACAGCATCAGCGCATCGACCATGACCGGCGGCGTGCGACTGCGGGCAAGAGCAACCCTTGCCACTTCGCCCCAGAGCGCCCCGGGCTGGGCATCGAGCAAGTCGTCGCCCTGCGGGCGGACCGCGTTCAACGTGCTCGAATCCATGATGATGCCGCCTTCGACCTGGGCCTGACCGTAGAGGGAATGGCCTTGGCCGCGCATCGCAATCTTGCGGCCCGTCTTGTTCGCATAGGCGACGATGCGGACAATATCGTCGACCGACCGCGGCCTGATAACCGCGACGGGTACGCGGCGGACGCCGCTGCCGAAATCTACGCCGGCGACGTTGCGGGCGGCTTCATCGAACAGCACGTCGCCATCGAATTTCGGCAGATCGCCAAGGGGTTGGGCTGCCGCGTTCCGAGCCCAGGGAGCTTGCAGCGATCCCGCGCCGGCGAGCAAAGCCGCTCCGGCGAGCTTCGCAAACGAGCGGCGGGTGCCTTGCATGACGTCCTCCACGCTCAGCACGACGACTATCTACCGCGGCGCGGACCGCGCGTTGCATCCAAGAGCAGACGAATTCGCGGCCGTGCGGGCGCTTCGCATTCGTGCCAGGAGCGATCATACCGCCAGAGCATGATTCCGAAAAGTTGCAGATTTTTCGGATAAGATCATGTGCGCGACGATATCGAAGCCCTGCGAGCCCGCTGCCGCAATCTGAATCGGCCGCGCCACCGGCAACGCTGTCGACCGGACTTCCGCGATTTCGTGCAGCTGCGAATTGGATTGCGACGCAAGCCGGCGCGTGGCCGCGGCGCTCGAGCAGCCCATGAGCTTCGTCCGCCCTTCATGACCGTAGGTCACGGACGTGCCGGAGCGATCTATCCCTGTCGGCCGATCGAAATCACAGCCTCGTCGGTCCGCTTGCCGTCGATGTCCCAGAATTTCTGGAAGTCCGGACCGTCGAGATATTCGAGCTCCTGGCCGATATTGACGAGCGTGGTCTTGAATTGATCCGATTGCACCGCTTGGCCGATGGCGGCGCGCAACGTCGTCACGATCGCCGGCGGCGTGCCTTTCGGCGCGAATATCCCGACCCACAGATAGTATTCGACGTCGTAGCCGAGCTCCTTGAGCGTCGGCACGTCGGGCAACTGCTTCGAGCGCGTTGCGCTGAAAATGGCAAGCGGGCGCAGCTTGCCGGCTTTGATGTGGACCAGCGTGGCCGACACCGATTGCGTCGTGACCTGGGCATTATTGCCGAGGATGGCGACGATGGCGGGGCCGCCGCCATTGGTCGGGAGATGACGCAGCTTCAACGGGCCGGTCGCCTTCTCCAGATACGCCAGCGGCAGATGGGTCGCGCCATAGAGGCCGCCTGAACTGAAGACGAGTGTGTCGGGCCGCGCCTTGGCACCCTCGACGAACTCCTTCAGCGTCTTGTAAGGCTGCTGGTCGTTGACGAGGAGCAGGACCGGGTCCGCGACCAGGCGCGCGAGCGGAATGAAGTCGGCGCGGGTGGTTTTGGCCGGACGGCCAAACAGCTTGTCGACCTCGGCGTAACCGGAGATCCCGGTGTTGTGCGACAGCAACGTGTAGCCGTCGGGCTTGGCGGAGGCGACGAACTGTGCGCCGACCTGTCCGGCGGCGCCGGCCTTGGCCTCGACCACGACCGGCTGCTTGAGGACCGGCTCCATCGCCGCGGCCAGCGGTCGCGTCACCAGATCGTTGATGCCGCCGGGAGGAAACGCGTTGATGATGGTGATGGCATGCGAGGGAAACGCCTCTTGCGCGAATGCCGGTCCGGCCGCGAGCGCGGTCGCGGCAGTCCCAATGACGAAACGACGGCGATCCATGTATTGCCTCCTTGAACCGGGATTTTCCGGATGACTCCCAAATTCGACGGGAGTATTCGCGCATGTACGGCTTTCCTGCAAGGCAGACGGATACCTCGGTTCAGGGTCAAGCCGGAAAGGCTCGCCAAGAGCGCATCTCGGCCGTGGTTTATCCGAAAGCCGACATGGTGCATGAGTTTACGTAAGCCGTGGCCTGTGCTCTATTGCCGCGCACCCGCCTCATCAGAAAAGGTAAACTGTCACCGAGATGCCGGCCACCGAACACAAAGCAGATCGATTCCACGGTCGTGACGCTCCTGACGGATATTCTGAATCTCCCGCTGTTCGCATAGATCGATAGTCCGAGGTTCTTGAGGAATGCACCTTGCTGCAGTCTCGATCGTGCGGAGCGAGTGCGATATTGTAGAGTCATTCGTTCGGCACAACGCGGCATTTTTCGATCGTCTTTACATTCTTGACCATCGCAGCACGGATACGACTCCAGACATCCTCCGCAAACTGGCGGACGACGGATTGCCGTTGGTGTTGAGCCGCGAAGGCTATGGTATCTTCTATCAAGGTCCGAGTATGACGGAGCTCATCAAGCGCGCGTTTGATGATCATCCCTGGGACTTCATAATTCCGTTGGACATTGACGAATTTCTTCGCATTCCTGACCGAGCGGGGTTGGAAGCGGTACTTGCAGATTTGGACCCGGCCAGCATCGGTTTATCGGAGGTCATAAATTATATTCCCACCGAGAGCGATGACTTGAACGAGATGGATGTGCTGCGCCGGATTGTGCATCGCGCCAAGACGACTCCGGATACCAGCTGCAAAATAGGCAAGGTCATCATTCCCGGCGCAGTGATCAAGCAGCCGGGCTTTTCGCTCAATGAAGGCCATCATGGAGTTTGCATCAACGGCAAGCCGGTTCCAGAACGCCGGGTCGAGGGGCTTAGCCTTGCTCACTTTCCCGTCCGCTCCATCAATCAGTTCATCCTGCGGACCATCCTGTGCCGCCTCGCCTGGTCTTCGCGGTCGGATTACAATCCAAGCTGGGGTTGGCATTACGGAACGTTTTTCAGGCGGCTCAAGATCAAGCCTACGATCTCGGCTGCCGACCTCACCGAAGCTGCCTTATTGTACGTCGATATTTATACCGACTCGGGACAAACGCCACATGAGAAAGCGCTGGTGCACGACCCGGTGGCACCGATCTACGACCAACTGCGTTTCACAAAGCCCGACGATATGGCGGTCCTGCCGCCGATCCTGGACATGATGGAATTTGTCGTTGACGAGCTTCGTGCCGCGCGCATGGCATCGGCTGGATACGCGGTGCCTGTTGCTTTGGAAGCGCAAACGTCTGCGCATGCAATCGGCAATCGGGTGGAAGAGCGCGCGATCACGAACGGAAGCCGCTCTCCCCAGCATACCTTCCAGTCTTTCTGGCATGGCGAGGCACTCTCCCCTTATGAGCTGTTCTGTCTGAAATCCTTCATCGACTGCGGATACGCCGTCGACCTCTACACCTATGATGTGAACCTTGTTGTCCCGGCGGGAGTGCGGGTCTGCGACGCCGCCGAACTTGTCAGTCCGGACGAGGTCTTCGTTTATCAGGCGGAAGGCTTTGGAAAGGGGTCGCCGTCGGCATTTTCAAACTATTTCAGGTACAAGCTTCTCGTTGAAAAGGGCGGTTGGTGGATCGATACCGACGTCGTGTGCCTCACTGACTGCATTCCCGTCGTCGACGAATTTTTCGCTCGGCAGGACACGGACTTCGTCGCTTGCGGGACCATGTATTTCGAGCCGCGCCACCCGATCATGCTGCGATGTCTGGAGCAGGCGATGAAGCTTGGCCGCACGGTCAAATGGGGTGATACCGGACCTCGCTTGCTGACACGGGTGCTGGAAGAGTTCGGCTCGCTCGATCGGGCCGTTCCAGCTTCGGTCTGCTATCCCATTCATTACAGCCAGGCATTGGATGTCCTGCGCCCGGCAAAAACAGCCGTCTTGGCGCCCCGGATCGAAACGTCTCTGTTTCTTCATGTCTGGAATTCCATGCTCGTTCATCGCGGCGTTCAGAAAACCTGTCTTCCCCCGAAAGGATCGCTGCTGCGGAGGTGGACAGACAAGCACCCGGTCGACGGATGGACAGGGGAATATGACGAACGGACTTTGGAGCATAGTCTCAATCTGAAAGCAGTGGTCAACGCATACGCTGAACAGAAGACCCAACTGGGAGCCGCTCTTGAATTGGAAATTTCGGAGAGTGAACGTTTGAAAGCCGAGTTCAAGGCACAGGCCGAGGAGAAAACCAGATTGCAGACCGCCCTTGAGCTGCAGGTTGTAGGAAACGAACGGCTGCTTGCGCAGCTTGATGCCATCCTGGCTTCGGTGAGCTGGCGGCTCACAGCGCCATTGCGCGCCGGACGCCGGCGTTTCCCCGTGCTGCGGTTTCTCGGCCGACGCAGATGATGCCGTCGACAGCGATCCGGTTGACAGCGACATTGAGCCCGCATCTCAGGGGCTAATTCCAATCACAGCGGCGCCGGAGCGCGCAGGCCCCTTCCGCAACAAGGCTCACCGCGAGCACATCGTTTCCGCTGCACATCCGAGAGCAGACGAGTTCGTGCTCGCGCTTCGCATTCGTGCCCGCAGCGGGCCTCGCCTGTCAGCCGGAAGGAACGGCCCTCATCGCGCGATCGCTTCTACTCGCGGCGGAATTCGTAGGCCTGTCCATCTTCAAACGACAGGCGCAGCAGACCGAGCTTGCCTTCCTTGTCGATCTGCAGCTGCACGAAGCCTCCGGGCCGCGGGCCCATATTCTCCGCCACGGCGGTGAACGGGCCGCGCGCTACGACCCGGACCGTGAACACATCGCCATCCCAGGGTTCAAGCTTGAGCTGCGAGCCGAGACCCTGCAGCTCCAGCACCAGCGCATCGCCATCCACCCGCAGCGCAGCCTTGCCGAAGCTCGGGTTGACGAAATTGCCGGCGAGCGGCGCGAGCGGGGGAAACGGCCGCGGGTTCGCCGGCTTCGCGAACTGCTTGTCCGCGGCCTCGAACTTCGCGGTCGCGGCCTTGAGCGTATTGGCGACATGATCGACCACGGGATTGTTGAGGAGCCGGTCGAACGCCCACGCGGCGACCGCATCCGGGAAGCCCACTTGCTCCGCGTTGGTCAGGATGACGATGCCGACATCCCGGTCGAGCTGCATGCCGATATACGCGCCGAAGCCGTAGGTGCCGCCGTTGTGCCAGACGACGCTGCCGTTCGGCGTCAGCGAGACGACCCAGCCCATGGCGTAGAACACCTTGTCGGTGGCCCCCACCCGCGCGCTGCGCGTGACCGCGAGGTTCTCGGGCGAGACGATGCGGCGCCCCTCGAAGCTGCCGTTCCCGAGCTGCAGGCGGACCCAGCGGGCCGCGTCCTCGACGGTGGAGTTGATGTTGCCGGCGCCGCCGAAACCGTAGGGAAAGAGCGGCGTGAACGGGACAGCGATCGTGCCGGTCGGCGTCCAGCGGTGACCGTCCGCGTGGTTGGCGGCGGCCGCGATCGCTTCAGCGGTGTAGGAGCTGTCCTTCATGCCGAGCGGGCCGAGCAATTCCCGGCCGAGCACGGCGTTCCAATCCGACTGGCCCTCCGCCTTCGCGACTATTTTTCCTGCCCAGAGATGCGTGATGTTGGTGTAGGCGAAGGTGGAGCGGAAGCTCGACACCGGCTCGACATGGCGGAGCGAGCGCATCATCGTGGTCGCGTCGCCGCCGAGGATTCCCACCATGTCGTTGGCGTAGGGCGGCAGGCTCGAGCGCTGCGCGAGCAGGTCGAACATCCGGAATTCGCGCGTCACCCAGGGGTCCTTGAGCGCAAAGTCCGGATCGAGATCGACCACGCGGTCGTCCCAGTGAAACTTGCCGCGGTCGACCGCGATGGCCATGGTCGTGGCCAGGAAGCCCTTGGCGGCGGAGCCGATCTGGAACACGGTCTGGGGATCGACCGCCGCGCCGCCGCTCTTGCCGCGCACGCCGAAGCCCTTGGCATAGATGAGGCGGTCGCCGGTGACGATGCCGATTGCCAGGCCGGGCACGTCGAAGGCCTTCATCCCGCTCTGAAGATACGCTTCGAGCTCGGGGATCAGCGCCTTGACGCGCGCCTCCATCGGCGTCGCGGACCGTTCCTCTGCCTGCGTCACATCGGACACGCACACGCTAAGCACCGCGGCCATCAGCAGCGGAAACACAACGACCTTGGCATGGCGGAAAGCTCCCGGCATCGCCGCCGAACCTGCCGGCGCGCCGGCCTTCCTCTGGCTTGATGCGATCATCATTGATGGCAGTGCTCCCCCTTGCTGGACACGACGCTTGCGCGTTCATAGCACAAAGGGCTCGGATTTCTTGCCCATGGCAATGGTGGTCGATCAGGGTGTCCGCCTGCGACAACCTGAGGCGATGAGCGATGTCCGCATCGCTTCAGCTTCACCCCGAAGAACAGACCTCAGCCGACGAAGCTTCTACGTCCGCTTCGTGCACAGAAACGGGACCTTCAGTTTCGATGACAGCAGACAACACGTCCGGGTCAGCCGCCCGCAGGGTTGGGGTCGCGCCAAGCTCGCTCGAACGGCAGCCGCCAGGCATGGGGGGCGACCAACTGATGGACCGATTTCGGCCCCCACGCGCCGGGGGGATAAAGTCGAACCGGCGGCGGAGCCTCGAGCAGGGGCATCGAGACCTCCCAAAGCCGTTCGATACCCTCGGCGGTCGTAAACAGGGTACGGTCGCCGCGCATCGCGTCGAGGATCAGGCGCTCATAGGCTTCGAGCACATCGCTGATCATGCCCGTTTCATGCATGGCGAACTGCAGGCTCAGCTTGTCCAGCCGCATGCCCGGGCCGGGCCGTTTGCCGTAGAAGGACAGCGACATCTTCGATGCGTCTGCCAGATCGAATGTCAAATGGTCCGGGCCTTGCGCACCAACGCCCGACCCCGCGGGGAACATGCTCTTGGGCGGTTCCCGGAAGGCAATGGAGATGATCCGTTGGCCCTCCGCGAGCCGCTTGCCGGTGCGGAGGAAGAACGGCACGCCGGCCCAGCGCCAATTGTCGATCGAGCATTTCAACGCGATGAAGGTCTCGGTATCGGATTCCGGATCGACGCCGTCCTCGGATCGATATCCCGTATATTGCCCCCGGACGACGTCCTTCGGGTCGATCGGCAGCATGCTGCGAAAGACCTTGTTCTTTTCCTCGCTGATGGGCCCCGGCTCCAAGGCCGTCGGCGGCTCCATCGCCATGAATGCGAGAATCTGGAACAGGTGGGTCACCACCATGTCGCGATACGCTCCGGTCGCCTCGTAGAAGGCGGCACGGTTGCCGAGCCCGAGCGTCTCCGGAACGTCGATCTGCACATGATCGATGAAGTTGCGGTTCCAGATCGGCTCGAACAAACCGTTGGCGAAGCGGAATGCGAGGATGTTTTGCGCCGGCTCCTTGCCCAGGAAGTGGTCGATCCGGAAGATTTGATCTTCCGAAAAGACCTCGTGCAGCTTGGCATTCAGCGCGACGGCACTCGCCAGATCCGTGCCGAACGGCTTCTCCATGATGATCCGGGACCGCTCGACGAGGTCTGCTTCGGCCAACAGGCGTACGGCCGACAATGCGGCATTGGGCGGCACGCTGAGATAGTGCACACGGCGACTCTCCTTGCCCAGTTTCAGCTCCGCCGCTTCCACCGCCGCCTTGAGGGCGTGCGCGCCCGCGCCGATCGGCACATAGTCCAGCGTCTCGGCAAAGGCGGTCCAGTCCGCCTCCTTCACCTTTCGACTGGAGAATTGATCGAGCGCCTCGCGCGCGATCTTGCGGAAGCCATCGGCGTCGATCTGGTCCAGCGAGACGCCGACGATCCGGCAACCGGGGATGAAGCCCGCGCTCGACAGGTAGAACAGGCCGGGCAACAGCTTGCGTCGAGACAGGTCGCCGGTGGCGCCCACAAGGACGACAACCTGCGCATGCTTGGGGCCAACCCCAGGAGGAATCTTTGACACCCTTACCCATCCCGTCGTCGTGATGCCCGCAACGAGCAGCTGAGCAACTTTAGCGCATATTCATTCTGGAATGCCGGCGACAGCGTGCAAGATTTTTCGGCGGGCCGAGCCGCCTTTTTGTGCGGGCCGCGCATTCAGCGGTCGGCATGTCTTCGACCTCATGCGTTGTCATGCGCGGGCTTGAGCCGCGCATCCATCTCCTTGGCAAGGGAATCTGCGCAAAAGACGCGACAGGCGTATGGCAAGGAATCGATGGAGCCGCGGGTGACACCCGTGGCGTGAAACGCCGATTCTAACCCATGCAGCCCTGTTGTTCATCACGATTGAGGCTCGATCAAACGATCAAGCGTGATCGGGAATTTGCGCACGCGGACTCCGGTCGCATGCCAGACTGCATTCGCCACCGCGCCGGCGGTGCCGGTAATTCCGATTTCACCCACGCCCTTGATGCCCAGCGCATTCACGTGCGGGTCGCGTTCCTCAACAAGGATCGCTTCGAGCGAGGGCACATCGGCGTTCACGGGAATGTGGTACTCGCCCAGATTGGGGTTCATCGGCCGGCCGGACCGCGGATCCATGACGGCGTGCTCATGCAGCGCGAACGACACGCCCCAGATCATGCCGCCATAGAGCTGGCTGCGCGCCATGCGGGGATTGATGATCCGTCCTGCAGCGAACGCGCCGACCACCCGGGTCGCGCGCATCTGGCCGAGATCGGGATCGACCTTGACCTCGGCGAACACGGCCCCATGCGCATGCATGGCGTAGGTCGATTGCGCGGCCGCATCGGCCGCGCTCGTTCCCTGACCTTCGATCTCCGCGAGTCCGGCGCGGGCGAGGATATCCGCGTAGCTCTCGCTGCGGCTCTCGTCGTCGCGACGGAACAGGCGGCCGTCGCGCGCGATCACGCCGGCATTGCCGGCGCCGAACAGCGGCGAGCGATCGTCGTTGGTCGCGAGATCGGCAAGGCGCGCGATCGCGTCGGCGCCGGCGTTGTGAATCGCCATGCCGGCGGTCGCGGTGTGGGCCGAGCCGCCTGCGATACCGGCATCCGGAAGGTCTGACGTCCCGGATCTGAACTCGACCTGGTCGATGTCGAGCCCGAGGCCATCCGCCGCGATCTGCGCCAGTGCGGTCCAGGCGCCCTGACCCATGTCGTGCGCCCCGATCTCCATGACGCCGCTGCCATCTCGACGCAGCACCGCCTTGGCCTGGGCCTGGAACATGAGCGCCGGAAACGTTGCCGTGCCCACGCCCCAGCCGACGAGCAATCCGTCATTGTCACGCAGCTGCCGGGGTGCGAGCGGGCGGCGCTTCCAGCCGAAACGCTCGGCGCCTTGCGTGTAGCAGTCGCGTAACGCCTTTGAGGAGAACGGCTTGCCGGAGATCGGCTCGACCTCGGCGTAGTTCTTGAGCCGGAACGCCAGCGGGTCCATCCCGCAGGCCTGCGCCATCTCGTCGATGGCACTTTCGAGCGCAATCGAGCCTGTTGCCTCTCCCGGTGCGCGCATGAAGAGCGGCGTTCCGGTGTCGACCCGAACGGCTTCATGCGACGTGGCGATGGCCGGGCTTGCATAAAGCGTATGCGAGATGTCGGACGCCGGCTCGAAGAAGTCGTCGAAGGTGCTCGACGTCGTCTTGGTGTGATGATCGAGCGCGGTCAGGTTGCCATCGCCGTCGGTGCCCATGCGCAGGGTCTGCCGCGTCGGAGCCCGGTGTCCCACCGGGCCGTACATCTGCTCCCGGCGCAGCACCAGCTTGACCGGCTTTCGGACCACGCGGGCGGCGATGATGCCGAGCACCTGTGGTCCCGAGATCAGGCCCTTGGAGCCGAAGCCGCCGCCAAGAAACGGACTGCGGATGTGGATCTTGTCGGGCGAGATCCCGAACAGTCCGGCGAGGCGGCCTTGCGCCATGGCAAGGCCCTGGCTCGGCGTATCGATCGAGAGCGCATCGCCGTCCCACGCCGCCACGATCGCATGCGGCTCCATCGCGTTGTGATACTGGGATGCGGTCTCATATGTGGCCTCGATCCGCTTCGACGCGGCGGCGAGACCGGCTTTGACATCACCGCGATGCACTTCCGGGGGATTTCCGACGCCGACGCCCGGCGGCACGAAGCTCTCGGCTGCATCGAGCCCGACCCGCGCCGGCTCGGTGTCGTAGCGCGGCGCCAGCAGCGCGGCGCCTTCCGTCGCAGCCTCGAGCGTTTCCGCGACCACGACGGCGATCGGTTGGTTGGCGTAACGCACCCGGTCGCTTTGCAGCAGGTCGAGCCGGAACATGAAGGGATTGGTCTTTTCGTCCGGATCCTGGGCGAGCGCTGGCCGGTTGGCCGGCGTGATCACCTCGACCACGCCCGGATGCGCTTTCGCGGCTTTAATGTCGAGAAAAGCGACGCGGCCGCGTGCGATGCTGCTCACCGCCAGAACCGCGAAGAGCATCCCGGGCGGATGCTGGTCGGCGGCGTAGCGGGCGCTACCCGTGACTTTGAGGACTCCATCACGGCGGGTGAGGGGCTGACCGATGTTGGAACCGTGCCGAACATGCGCGGGCGCCTGGGTGAGTGCGATCTCAGGCATGGATGACATCTCCGGAAACGGATGCGAAGGGGGATGCCGGCAGCGCGGGCACACGCTTCGGCGTGCCGGCTGTGGCGAGGGTGAGGGCGCGCACCACGATCCGTCGCGCGAGCTCGATCTTGAAGCTGTTGTCGCCGGAGGGTTTCGCCTGCGCGAGCGCCGCCTCGGCGGCGCGAGCGAACACCGCGGCATTCGCGCGCGCGCCGCCCAGGATCCGTTCCGCTTCACGCGCCCGCCATGGCTTCATCGCGACGCCGCCGAGCGCGAGGCGCGCCTCCACGATCGTGTCATGCTCGACGCGCAACGCGGCTGCAGCCGATACGACCGCGAACGCATACGACGTGCGTTCGCGAATCTTCAGGTAACGGGCATGGGCCGCGAACTTAAGCGCGTCCGCCGGCAGGCGCACCGCGACAATCATCTCGCCCGGCTCGAGCACGCTCTCGCGCTCCGGCGCGTTGCCGGGCAACCGGTGAAACATGTCGAGCAGGATTTCCCGCCGCCCGGTTTTGCCTTCGATCTCGACGATGGCGTCGAGCGCGACCAGCGGTACGCAGAAATCGGATGGGTGGGTCGCGATGCAACTCTCGCTCCATCCCATGACGGCGTGCAGTCTGTTGTCTCCGCCGCGGGCGTCGCAGCCCGCACCGGGCGCGCGCTTGTTGCAGGCACTTGCGACGTCGTAGAAATAAGCGCAGCGCGTCCGCTGCAAGAGATTGCCGCCGACCGTGGCGGCGTTCCGCAGTTGCGCCGACGCTCCGGACAGCAGCGCCTCGGCGACCGCAGGAAACCGTCGCGCAAACGTCCGGTCTTGTGCGAGGTCGGCGTTGCGCACCAGCGCGCCGATCCGCACGCCGCCGTCGGAAAGGTTTTCGATTTGGTCGAGGTCCGGAAGGTGGCTGATGTCTACAAGTCGGCTCGGGCGGGTAACGCCGCCTTTCATCAGGTCGAGAAGGTTGGTGCCGGCGGCGAGATACGCGGCGCCCGGCGCCGAAGCGGCGGCAACGGCGTCTTGCACCGTGGCCGGCCGTACATAGTCGAAGGTATTCATGCGACCTCCCGTCGACCTGCAGCGCCGAGCGCCTTTTGCGCCTTCAGCACCGCCTCGGTGATTCCCAGATAAGCGCCGCAGCGGCAGAGATTCCCGCTCATGCCTTCACGCACGCGCTCCGGATCGTCGCCGGCCTGCGCCTCCTGGATCAGACCGATCGCACTCATGATCTGGCCGGGCGTACAGAACCCGCACTGCAGGCCGTCGTGGGCGAGAAACGCCTCTTGCACCGGATGCAGGCGATCACCCTGCGCCACGCCTTCGATCGTCAGGACGTCGGCGCCGTCGTGACTGATCGCGAGCGCAAGGCACGAATTGATTCGCCGTCCGTCGACGATGACCGTGCAGGCGCCGCACTGCCCCCGGTCACAGCCCTTCTTTGTTCCAGTCAGATGCAGGCGTTCGCGAAGAAGATCCAGCAGCGTGACTCGAGGGTCATCAAGCGCGATCGTTCTCTTCACGCCGTTGACAGTCAGTGTCGTTGAGATGCTCATGCAGTGCTCCGAAACAGCGATGGTTGAAGAAGACCGTCGGCTGGGGGCTCTTGTCCCTTCAGCTTCCACGGCATCGCCAGGCGATCGGATCGCCGATCAAGGGCCTGGATGAATCCCGTTCGCGACGGCGGACGCTCGGCTTCGTCGCCGTTTGCTCGACGCGGGTGTTATGTGTCAGCGTGTCTAAACCTGATATACGGAGGATACCTCCGCTTTTCAAGGTCTTCGAATCATTCGAAGGAGCACTAAATCCAAAGCCACACAAAATCATATAGTTGCTAGTGTCCCCTTGGTTCCGGCGTTCGTACGAGCACGTGCTGCAAACCGGGACACTAGCGAGGTTCGACCTCTGGCATGAGGCAGTTGGAGAAAAGCACGCGAAAGCCGCGCGTCGATGCCGTTCGCAATCGTGAGCGTGTCCTCGAGGCGGCGAAGGCGGTTTTCAGCGCCGGCGGTGCGGACGCCAGCCTCGAAGCCGTCGCGCGCGCCGCCGGCGTGGGCATCGGCACCCTCTACCGGCATTTCCCCACGCGCGAAGCCCTGTTCGAGGCGGTGTACCGGCGCGAGGTGCAGCAGCTTGCCGATCTGGCCGACGAGTTGAAGCAGGAGGCGCAGCCGGTCGAGGCGCTGCGTCGTTGGCTGCGCTCGAATGTGAGGTTCGTTGCCACAAAAAAGGGCATGTCGGCGGCGCTCGCGCTTGCCGCCGACAAGCACTCGGAGCTGTTCTCCCATTCGTTCGATCTGCTGACCCGAGCGGTCGGCGCCCTGCTGGACCGCGCGATCGCGAGCCGTGAAATCCGCGACGACATCAGCCCGGAGGACGTCCTGCGTGCCCTCGTGGGCATGTGCTACATGCACGATCAGCCTGGCTGGCAGGCCAGCGTTCTGCGGCTTGTCGATGTCTTCGTCGACGGACTGCGCATCCAACCCGATAGACCCCGCTCCAAAACGAAGCAGAGAAAATCGAAGTGATGATAACGGCTCTAGGTGGATGACCGCGGTTAAGGGTGTCGTTCCATTCCGATTTCCAGTTCGACTTCAGCCATTATCGATCGAGCTCTCGCGGACATGCCCTTTCTGTTCACAAGTGTTAGCTGCCTGGGGTGATCTGACGCGAGACGAACTGGGCCATCTCCAGATCGTCGCCGGCACCTCGCGTGCTGAGGCCTTTCACGACGCCCACCCGATCTTGCACTTCGCGGTTTTGGCTCATCTTCCACTTGCCTTCGAGCCGCGTGATGGCAAAGCGGAAACCTACGATGCCCCGCAACATGACCTGTATGTAATTGTCAGGCGCATCTGACGGCATCCACGGTTTGGCTTCGTTCCTCTCCTGCTGCGCAGTAAGCTCGGTGACGTGTCGGAGCAGCCAGTCTTTTTCCTTCATCACTTCGGGACGACCATATGCGTGCACGGCCGCAAAGTTCCAGGTCGGCACGACCTTTCCGTGTAGCGCTTTGGAGGGATACCAGTTGGGTGTAATGTAGCCTTCGGGTCCTTGAAAGATCATCAGCGCCTCGCTGCCCACAGCAAGATCAATCCAATGCGGATTGGCACGCGCAAGATGGCATTCGATGACGCCGTATGGCCCGTCGTCCTTGAGGACGGTCGGTAAGTGACTGGCATAGAGACCAGCCGCGCCAGCGGATACGAGTGTCGCAAAAGGTCTAACACGCATCAGCGCGTGCATCTCCGGTATATCTTCGACACGAGAATCATCGGGCTGGTACATGACGATCACCGTAAGCTGGTCGGCCCTAAAAGTAGACCGCTCTCTCCCAAGCGTGCCGCACTCGGATAGCATACGACCTGATGGTCGCCGGCGGTACAGTCTGTTTTGAGTCATTGCAGAAGGGCTCATCGCGAGCCCATCTTTTCGGCATTAAATTCGGGAGCGGTCGTCGCGGTGTGGGGACAAGTCGCGTTCGTGCCAACAGCGGACCAGGAGCGTGGACGGCGCTCCATAGGCGCCGCAGCGCTTGTGCCGGCGCCCGATGATGGCCGCAAAGCAGGCGCCTTGGCTTTATCTCGCCGCCCATAAAGTGGCGGTGTCCAAATCGCGGGATCCCGGGCGTCATTGTGCCGGCGGAGCACGGCGCCCGCCCATGATCCATGAACCAGGATGCAAGACGGAGACCACACATGCAATACATGCTGATACTTTATGTGAACGAGGCCGGCTGGGAAAAGCTGACCAAGACCGAGCAGGAACAGGGCGTGGCGGCCTACACCGCCTACACGCAGGCGCTGACCAAGGCGGGCGTGCTCAAGGGCAGCCAGCGCCTGCAGCCGAGCCCGGCGGCGACGACGGTGCGCCTCGCCAACGGCAAGCCGCAGGTGCTCGACGGCCCCTATGCCGACTCCAAGGAGCAGCTCGGCGGCTACTTCGCCATCGATGTGCCCGATCTCGATGCCGCGCTGGCGTGGGCCTCGCGCTGCCCGACCGCGGGCCACGGCGTGGTCGAGGTGCGTCCGTTCTGGCCGCCCGAGCAACGCATGGGGTGAACGCATGAGCGTCCTGGAAGGCGACGCGCAGGCGCGCGACACGGCGGACGCGGTCGCGCGAAGGAGCTACGGCAAGCTCGTCGCCTTTCTCGCCGCCCGCACCCGCGACGTGGCGCAGGCCGAAGACGCGCTGTCGGCGGCGTTCGCCGCGGCGCTGGCGGACTGGCCGCGCAGCGGCTGTCCGGCCAACCCGGAAGCGTGGCTGCTCACCGTCGCCCGCCGCAAGATGATCGACGTGGTCCGCCACCGGCGCAGCGGCGAGATCGCCACCGCGCAGGTGCAGCTCCTCTCCGAGGGGCTGCACGCGGCGGAGGCGGCCGACATCCCGGACCAGCGTCTCGTGTTGATGTTCGCCTGCGCGCATCCCGCGGTCGAGGCCGGCATCCGCGCGCCGTTGATCCTGCAGGTGGTGCTGGGGCTCGACGCCAAGGCCATCGCCTCGGCGTTCCTCACCTCGCCGGCGGCCATGGGCAAGCGGCTGGTGCGCGCCAAGGACAAGATCCGCCAGGCCGCCATTCCATTCGTCGTCCCCGAGCGCGCGGAGCTTCGCGGCCGGCTCGACACCGTCCTCGACGCCATCTACGCCGCCTTCGGCGAAGGCTGGACCGACCCCGGCGGCACCGATGTCGCCCGCCGCGATCTCACCGACGAAGCCATGTTCCTGGCGAGGCTCGTGACCGAGCTGCTGCCGCAGGAACCGGAGGCGCTGGGCCTGCTTGCGCTGATGCTGCACGCACACGCCCGCCGTCGCGCAAGGCGCACCGCGGATGGCGATTACGTGCCGTTGGCCGAGCAGGATCCGGCGCTGTGGGATGCGCAGATGATCGCCGCGGCCGAGGCGCTGCTGCTGCGCGCCGGCGCGCTCGGCGCCATCGGCCGCTATCAGCTCGAAGGCGCGCTGCAGTCCGCGCACGTGCACCGTTGCCGCACCGGGCACGTCAACTGGGCGGAGGTGGTCAAGCTCTACGACGCGCTCAACGCGCTCGCCGGCACGCCCGTGGTCGCGATCAACCGCGCGCTGGCCATCGCGGAGCTCGACGGCGCCGAGGCCGCGCTCGCGGCGATGCCGGAAGTCGCCGAAGATGCGCGGCTCGCCGAATACCAGCCCTACTGGGCCGCGCGCGCGGAGCTTCTGGCGCGGACCGGCGCAAACGGCGACGCCCGCCGCGCCTATGAGATTGCGATCGGGCTCGAGCGCGACGGCGCGGTCCGCCGCTTTTTGCAGCGGCGGCAGGCGGCGCTGGCGGATTGATCATCGTCGGCGGTTCCGGAAGCCCGTGTGAGCCGTAGGGCGCAACAGCCGAGCGTATTGCGCCGCCGACGTGGCCGCGTTCTCGGTCCGTCGGGGAGGGCGGGGTGACGGACGGGTCCACCGCGACGCTGCTGCACAAGCGGCCCACTCGCGATCCCTCTTCCCCTAACCTCGGACCAGCGGAGGGTCGCTCGCCGCCCAAGGATCAACAGACGCCCACATTGCGCGACAATGAAGAAGGGCCTTAGCGAAGCGTAGTCGAGAGCGCGCGGAAATAATTTGCCGGGACGTGATCTCGCACCATTCGTGGCAAAAGTCCTGCCAAGCGGTCCAGCGGCCGTGGCCCGATGGCACGAATTAATCGGAAAGCCGTGAGAGCGCGGAAGTCGGCAAGCCCGCTTTGAAGGACGCTTTCGACAACATTTGGTCCGTTTTCATCGCGCGCGCGCATCTCTGTTTGGGCGTCAAAACGGCTATCCGTCGCACACTGAATCAAGCGTCCGACATGAAGGAACTGGTTACTCAGCGTGGGCGGAACGGTTGCAACGACGTCCGTCCCGTGAACGAGGCGGAACGTGGTGTCGCCGAGTCGCGGTGTATAGCTGTTGAAGAAGGCGGTGCCGCCCACCCGCGGACTGCCGAAGGTGTAAACGGCCGTCGCTGGGGCGTTTAATTCGCGCATTGCGTGCTCCGCCGCAATGATCGCCAGTGCCCCGCCCAGGCTATGCCCGGTGAAAAACAGGGCTTGTTCGGGAGGCGGACGGTTTGCAAGCGCCGTTCGAATTTCGGGCCACACCGTTTTGACGGCGGCCTGGAAACCGCTATGGAGTTCGCTCACCGACGGCGGATCAATGGTGAAGTCGGTTATCCAGTCCTCGATCTTGAGCGGATCGGTGCCGGCAAACGCAACAATCGTGGCGCCGCGTCCTCCGGCAACCACGGCGCAGGCGCTGTGCGGAGGAAGACCGGTAATGGGATCGTTGCTGGCGAATGCACGCATCGTCAGATGCCAGGCGCTCAGGATATTTTCGACTTTGGATCTGTTCGCCGTCTCATACGCAAGCTGCGACATCCACATCATGGCCTGGGTATTGCCCAAGCTGAATGTCGAATTTGCCGCGAAGCCGTCTAGTGCAATATCGGGATATGCGTCTCGGCTTAGCTCGACCAGGAAGCTCACTGGACAACCTCCTTTGTTCAGCCTGGGAGATAGTGCAGAGCTCGGATACTTGCGTGAGGAAGAAGCGCGCCTAGGCATGGTTAGGGATTGCGGCAAAGTGACCATGCGGCGTACAAATACATAGACCGAAATGAGCGGATTTCGCTCAGAAGCAAAGCGTGGTCACGACGTTTCCGCGTTTGTCCTTGATCACGTAGGGACATTCCGCGCGCTTGAGCGCGGCCTTTGCTTCTTCATTGCCGAGCGCCGCGGCTTTCTCGTAATATGCTTTGGCGGCGTTTGCATCCTGCGGTCCGCCGCGCCCGCTTTGCGCGAATGCGCCCGCCCGTTCCAGTGCCCCGGGATGACCCTGCGCCGCCGCCTTTTCAAATAACGCGCGCGCGGCAACATCGTCCTGCGGCCCGCCAGTGCCGTCCGCGGTCATCAATCCGAGCTGGTACTGCGCTTCCGCCGAATTCGCCTCCGCCGCTTTCGCAAGCAAGGCTCTCGCCTTGACGGGATCCGACGGTGCGCCAGGCTTGGCGGGATCCGATGGTGCGCCGCCGCTGCTCGGGAGCGCCGCGAGATTGGTGGCGCCGCGGGGATTGCCCCCGGCGGCGGCGCGCTCGAACAGCTTGCGCGCCTGCGCTTCGTCCTTGGCAACGCCGGCCCCGGTCGCGAGCAGCACGCCGAGCTCGACCATGGCCGACGTGCTCCCCTTGTCGGCCGCCCGGCGATAGGCACCCACGGCGTCCGGCATCTGTTGATTGGCGGCGTAGGCGCGACCAAGCTGGTAAAGCGCCCGGCGTGATGCCGCCGACGCGACCTTGCAGAATTTGATCGCTGTTGCGATATCGGACGGCACGATATCGGCAGCGCCCTTGACGTCCGCCGGCTTGTCCGGATCGCTGGGATCGGC
>JGI12053J15887_10000036_pt1 | contig 35099 bp, 28 predicted proteins | sample MedBloCAOM1_O3_FD_15887 | JGI IMG/M metagenome (IMG submission 15887)
GGCCCGCAGTCGGCTGGCGCCAATCCGGGGCCGGCCTGCTACGGTAACGGCAACAAGCAGGCCACCAACACCGATGCCAATGTGGTGTTGGGCCGGCTCGGCACCAGCCTTGCCGGCGGCAAGATCATGCTTGATCCCACACTTGCTGCGCAAGCGGTGGACGACAGCGTTGCCAAGCCCTTCGGCCTGACACGCGAGGCTGCGGCCGACGCCATCATCCGGGTCACCAACGCCAACATGTCGGATGCGGTCCGCCTGATCTCGATCAGCCGCGGCTATGATCCGCGCGATTTCGCACTGGTCGCCTTTGGCGGAGCCGGGGCTCTGCATGGCGTGGCAATTGCGAAAGACCTCGCCATTCCCGCCGTGATCGTGCCGCCGAATCCGGGCGTCACCTCGGCACTCGGCTGCCTGCTCGTGGATATCCAGCATGATTTTTCCGAGAGCTACCTTGCCGGCGCCGACAGCGCCGATCCAGCGGCGATCGAAGCCGAATTCGGACGGCTGGAAAAAGAAGCGCTGGAGCGCCTCGCGCATGAGGGCGTCGCCTCCGCCGACATCGTGCTGCAGCGAACGATCGACATGATGTATCAGGGCCAGTGGCGCTCTTTGGCCGTGGCCGCGCCCAACCCGATCGAGGCCATGGCCGAGTTGATCGAAGCGTTCCACCGCCAACACGAGCGCGAATATAATTTCCGCCGCGACGAGGCGCCGGTGGGCGTGTTCCGCCTCAACCTCAAGGCGATCGGCGTGGTGCCGAAGGCCGAACTGGCCGCGCATGAACCCACCGGCTTGATACCCCAGCCGAAGAGCCGCCGCCCGGTCTGGTTCGATGACGGCGTCGCGCTCGACACACCCGTTTATGAACGCTTCGACCTTCCCGCGGGCTTCAAGCTGGAAGGACCAGCCGTGGTCGAGCAGGTCGACTCCACCGTGGTGATCCCGCCGGGAACCAGCGCCGAAGTCGACAAATATCTCAATATCGTCATCCGCGTGAAGGATTGACCCAGATGATCTCCAAACCCACCCTAGATCCCGTCACCTTCGAGGTGCTGAAGAACTCCTTCATCACCAGCGTTGACCAGATGGGCGAACAGATCCTGCGGACCTGCTATTCTTTCGTCATCTACAACCGCGATTTTTCCAACGCCCTGCACGATGCCGACGGCAATTCGGCGGCCCAGGGCAATCAGGACATCGCTGTCCATGTCGGCACGCTGCATTTCACCTGCAAGGATGTGATGCGCGCCTTTGAAGGCGACATGCATCCGGGCGACGTCTATGCCATCAACGATCCCTATGCGGGCGGTACCCATTTCTCCGATGTACGCCTAATCCGCCCGATCTTCTCCGACGGCAAGATCATCGCCTTCAGCCAGTCGAACGGCCATTGGTCGGATGTCGGCGGCAGCGTACCGGGCTCGTTCGACGTCTCGGCGCACGACATGTTCCGCGAAGGGCTGCGCATCACGCCGGTCCGCCTGTTCGACAAAGGGCGTTTCTGCAGGGACGTCGCCCATCTCATCGCCTCCAACACGCGCGACCCGGACTCGATCATCGGCGATATCCATGCGCAGGCGCAAGCGACCCTGGTCTGCGAGCGAGAAATCCTGCGCCTGGTCGACAAATATGGTCAGCACACCGTCACCACAGGACTGTCGGAGGTGCAGGACTATGTCGAGCGCGCCATGCGCCAGCGCATCGCCGCCCTGCCGGATGGAGAATGGGAAACCCAGGACTTCATCGATCGCGATCCCACCGGCAAGGAAGGGCTGATTCCGATCAAGGTCAAGGTGACCATCAAGGGCGACAAGGTGATCTACGATTTCACCGGCAGCCATCCGACCATCGGCTCGATCTACAATTCCGCCTTTGGTGCAACTTTCTCGGCTGTCGCCGCCGGCATGAAGACCTTCTTCCCGGATCTGCCGCTCAACAGCGGCTTCTACCGGGTCTTCGAGATCATTGCGCCCGAAGGCAGCATCGTTGATGCCAAGTGGCCGGTCGCCGTCACCGGATTCCTGATGCCGTTCGAAAAAATCATGAATGCCATCTACGAGATCTGGTCGAAAATCCTGCCGCATCGCGCCCTCGCCTGCGCCTTCAACCTGGAATATCTGCTGACAGGAGGCCTTGACGGAAGGCGAGCCGAAAAGCCGATCTTCATGTTCTATGACTGGCTGCCCGGCGGCTGGGGCGGACGCAACGGCAAGGACGGCAGCAACGTTACCACCGCCTGTTTCGGCACCGGCCTGATGGCCCAGCCCGTCGAAGGGCAGGAGCGCGCCAACCCGATCCTCACCACCGAATTCGAGATCCTGACCGACTCTGCCGGCCCCGGAAAATGGCGCGGCGGCGTCGGCGCGCGCAAGACGTCGTTGATGCTCAAGGCGGAAAAGACGGTCATCTCCTACATCTGCGACCGCGAGCGGGCCGTGGTCTGGGGCATCGAAGGCGGCTTGCCGTCGATTCCGCACGGCCTCACCCTGCAACGCGCAGGGAACGACAAGGCGGAATGGCTGGGCGCCACCTTCTCCGACGTGCCGATCGGCGAAGGCGACATCTTCAGCCGTCCGACCGCAGGCGGAGGTGGTTTCGGTGACCCACTGGACCGCGATCCCGCGCTCGTCCTCCAGGATGTGATCGACGACTATGTTTCAATCGAGCGGGCCGCAATGGATTACGGCGTCGTCATCAGGGCCATCGACCCAGAGATCTGCGAATACGAGATCGACGAGGCCGCGACTAAGGCGGCCCGTGAAACCATCGCCCGTCTGCGCAAGGGTTGGCTCGCGACGCCCGCGGAACAGGTCGCGGCAGCCTATCGCGCCGGTACAATCGATAGGCTCGATGTGGTGCGCCGCTATGCCGTGGTGCTGGATTGGAAAGACGGCACCCTGCTTCCGACCTCCACCGAGCAATTCCGCGAAATGTTCCGCAAGCGCTCCGCAAACAAATGGACAGAACGCAGGGATGCCGACTCCGCCGAGATTGGGTCTTTGGCATCATGAGAGACAGCCGCCTCCCGCCCCGCTGCGGCCCGGAGATCGGCGGCTTTCCCGTCCCGGTCCGGTTTCGCGAAACCGCGCCCATCCGGCATTGCAGGGCATCACCATTGTTCAATTCCGGGATTCGAAAACTGGCTTCGGCACCCAAAATTCGCCCACTCTGCTTAGACTTTGTGCGCCGCGATGCACAAAATCTTTGCGACCAACTGATTGACTTAACTGGAGTTTTTTATAGCCTGTCCACAGTATTCCAGACTGAGAGTTTGGTTCGAGCGAGGTCCTGGCTAAGCGCTCGAGGTGATCTAGGAACTGTCGGAAAGGTGCGGTCCGTGGCTCTTTCAACGAAAAATTTTACTGCGCAACGCCTGATCGTGACGCCCAGCCTGTCCGATGAGGTCCGCAATATTCTTCTGGAGTCGCTGACCTCGGGCCATTTGCGGCCTGGCAGCCGCATCAACGAAGCGGAGCTCGCCCGCGTGCTGGGTATCAGCCGCAATCCGATCCGCGAGGCCGTCGCGGGACTGGCGCAGCGCGGCTTTCTGGTCTCGGCACCCCGCCGGGGTCATTTCATGCGGCGGTTTTCGCCACGGGATGTGAACGATGTGTTCTCGTTCCGCATCTGCGTGGAATCCTTCGCCATCCGGCAGGCGTTGCCGGTGATGACGCAACGCGACCACAAGGGTCTGCGGAACATTGTCGAGCGGATGATCACCGCGGCGCGGGCCGGACGACTGACGGATTTGCGCCAGGAAGATATCGCCCTTCACCGGCGCATCTGCGAATTGTCGCGAAACCGCCAGACGCTGCACGCCCATGAAAGCATCGACACGGAAGTGCAGATGCTGATCGCTTCTGTCGACCTCGCCCATGAAACGCCGATGGAGGCAGCGCTGGCTCATATGCCGATCGTGGAGGCAATGGCAACCGGTGACGTCGCCGGGTCCATCGGCGCCATGGAACACCATCTGAAGATCACGTGGGCGCGTGTCCTGGAGGTTTACGATGATGCCGGCCTCGACAATGGCAGGACGCCGCGCAAGCTTGCCAAATCAGCGGGCCGTAGCGGTTTGCACCTTCATACTTCCGATGCGTTGTTAAGTTGAACACCGTCGCAGGATTGCGCACATGAAATTCGCTCAAAACAGAATGTACATCGAGAGCTATAACAAATGTCCGAATTGCGGAATTCTCATCTACGAGAAGCCCGCGAACTCAGGCGTCAGTGCGGTCATCTCGGCGGGAAAGACCTATTGTTCCAGCTGGTGCGTGAAATGGGAAGAACAGCGCAGCAAGAAGCGGAAGGCGGAAGTTTCCGCCTGATGGTCTAGCAATCGGCCCGGTCGGCCACGCATTGCCTTGGTGAAAACGAATACCGGACGCGGCGTGCATCGTCACTTTCGCGAACGGGAAGTTATGCCCGGCCATCTGGCGCGGGAGTTCGAACTTGTCCACCATGCAGGCCGCAATCATGCGCCTGCTGCTTTTAGCAGGAGGGTATCTTGAAAGCGAAACTTCTTATTGGAGCGTTACTGGGCGGAGCCATCACTTTCGGGGCAGCTCACAAGGCCTTTGCCGATAATGGCATCACCATCGGTATGGCGGTCGCCTTCTCAGGCTGGATGGAGGCCTATGACGGCGAGGCCACCAAGATGGCGCAGCTCTGGGTCGACCAGACCAATGCCATGGGTGGCCTTCTCGGCAAGAGGATCAAAGTCATCTCGGGCGACACCAAGACAGACCGTGTCGAGGGTGCCAAGGTCGGCAAGGATCTCATCGATCAGGGCGCGAACTTGCTGCTGGTTTCGGCCGACTATGATTATGGCGCGCCAGCCGCGTTGCAGGCCCAGAAGGCCGGCGTGATTTCCACCTTCCTCGGTGCTTCCGACCCCAAGGCCGGTGTGCTCGGGGTCGGTCCATTCTCCTTCACGGCCAACAATGCCGGCCAGCTCGAAGGCGCCATCATGGGCGATTGGGGCCATGAGAAGAAGGGTTTCCGCAAGGGCTACATGCTGCTCGACGAGACCATCGAGTATAACAAGTCGGTTTGTGCAGGCTATGAATGGATTTTCCCCAACAAGGGCGGCACCATCGTCGGCAGGGACACCTTCAAGGGTCTCGATCCGACCATCAGTTCGCAGATCACCCGCCTGAGCGATGCGATCCGCACCGGCGGGGTCGACAATATCATGCTGTGCTCGACCAATCCGGGCGCGGCCAGTTCGGTGCGTCAGCTGCGCGCTGCCGGCATCAATCTGCCGATCATGAGCGCCACGGCCATGGACGGCACCTACTGGCTCAACTCCACGCCCGGGCTGAAGGATTTCTACCTGCCGATCCAGGCCCTGACGGTGAACGATACACGGCCGGCGGTGAATGAACTGACCGCTGCCTTCGCCAAGAAATTCGGCAAGCCGCCGACGACCCAATATGCTTATCCGATCTATGCCTTCCTCGACATGTGGTCGAAGGCGGTGACCGAAGCCGGAACCACGGACGCCACGAAGGTGGTGGCGCTCCTCAACAAGAGCGACAAGACCCCGACCATTCTTGGGCCGCGCACTTTCACGTCCAAGCTGCATGTTCAGACCAGCATGCCGATGATCGTCGTCTCCTATGCCAACGACAAGGAAACGCCGGTGGAGGAATGGAGCATCAAGGACACCATTCCCGACGCGGTGCTCTATCGCCTCAAGAAGTGAGATCTTTCGTTCCCTCGCCGGCCGGGACCAACCGGCCGGCTCTCCCGATCACGGAACCGGTGCGATGATCCAGCCGTATGTCGAACCGCCTGCTCCCGGTGTCGACCGCAGCGTCACCAACGCCTCGGTGCTCGCCGCGGACAAGCTTTCTGTCCGCTTCCAGGGTCTGGCGGCGATCGCGGATGTGAGCCTCGCGGTGCAGCGTCACGAAGTGTTCGGCCTCATCGGCCCGAATGGCGCCGGCAAGACCACGCTCGTCAACTGCCTCACTGGATTCCAGAAGCCCTCCGAGGGCCGCATCACGCTCGGCGGCACCGACACGGCAGGCTGGCCGGCCTCGCAGTTCCGCGAGCGTGGCGTCGCCCGCACCTTCCAGGCCGGCCGCTTGTTCAAGGACATGACGGTTGCCGAGAATGTCGAGGTTACCGCCACCGGCCTCGGCTTGGGGCTGCGCCATGCGCGCGAACATGCCAGGGCGATGCTGGCCTGGATCGGCCTCGCCGACAAATCGCACTGGCATGCCGGCACGCTCGCCTATACCGACCAGCGCCGGCTCGGCATTGCCCGCGCCCTCGTCCTGTCCCCCGCCTTCATCCTGCTCGATGAGCCGGCCGCCGGAATGTCCGATGCCGAATGCGAGGATCTGATGGTATTGGTCGCTTCGATCCCGCAGATCTTCACCTGCGGCGTCTTGCTGATCGAACATAATATGCGGGTGGTCATGGGCATCAGCCAGCGCATCCATGTGCTCGACGGCGGGCGTACCATTTCCGAGGGCACCCCCGACGAAGTCCAGCGCCACGAAGCCGTTCTCACCGCCTATCTGGGCATGGAGGCGTGATGGGCATGCTGGTCGAAGTCGATGATATCCATGTGCGCTACGGCGATCTTGTCGCCTTGCGTGGCATTTCGCTCAAGGTCGAGGAGAGCGAGGTCGTCTGCATCATCGGCCCGAACGGGGCCGGCAAGTCGACCACGCTGGCGGCCATCGCAGGCGGCGTGACGCCTCATGCCGGCACCATTCGGGTCGGCGGCCAGAGCATTCTCGGGCAACGGCCGGAGCAGGTCGCGCGGCTGGGCTTATCGCTGGTACCGGAAGGCCGTCATATCTTCGGCACGCTGACGGTCGAGGAGAACCTTCGCATCGGGGGTTACATCCAACGCGACCGGGCTGCCGCCAAGGCGGACTTCGACCGATTGCTGGAACTCTTTCCGCGTCTTGCCGAGCGATTGCGTTTTCCTGCCGGGCGCCTGTCCGGCGGCGAACAGCAGATGCTGGCTGTGGCGAGAGCAGTCATGACGCGCCCCCGCCTGCTTCTGGTCGACGAGCCTTCGCTCGGCCTGGCGCCGAAGATCATCGATCAGATTTATGAGATCCTGCTCGACTTGCGCCAGCGTGTGAAGCTGACTCTGCTCATCAACGAACAGAGCTCCACCCGAATTCTCAAGCACGCCGACCGGCTCTACGTGCTGCGTGGCGGTCGCATGCAGTTGGAAGGCCGCGCCGCCGACCTTCAGGACGGCGAGGCGATCCGGCATGCCTATTTCGGATTTGACGAAGGTCAGGCCGCACGCATGGAGACCACGGCATGATCCAGCTTCTGCAGAACCTCATCGACGCGATCAGCCTGGGCAGCATCTATGCGCTGGTGGCACTCGGCATCGGCCTGCTTTTCGGCATCCTGCGGCTGATCAATTTCGCCCACGGCGACTTCATCACCATCGGCAGCTACGCACTGATCGTGCCGTCGGCCGATGTGACGGCCAGGCTTTTGATCGGCGCCTGGGCCTGGCCGGTGATGATCCCGACCATCTGCCTGATCGTCGTAATCGTGGCGCTGCTGACCGACGCGCTGGCGTTCCGGCCGCTGCGGCGCGCCTCCTCTCCCACCTTGATGATCGCCTCCTTCGCGGTGAGCTACATCATCCAACACGGCGTGCTGATGGCCTATGGCTCACGCCCCAAGGCGGTGGACCTGTGGAGCGGTGCCAACACCCAGGTCCTGATCGGCGACTTGCGCGTGCCCATGCTGCAGCTCATCACGCTGGCGGTCACGCTGGTGCTGATGCTGGCGATTTCACTTTTCCTGAAGAAGACCTCCTACGGCGTACAGATGCGGGCCGCGGCGGAGGATTTCCGCATGGCGCAATATCTGGGCGTGCGCGGTAATGTGGTGATCGGCATTGCCTTTGCGATCAGCGGTATCCTGGCCGCCGCGGTTTCGCTGCTCTACACGACGCAGTCCGGGTCGCTCAGCTACACGATGGGGGTGCCGCTTGCCCTCTTCGCCTTTGTGGCCGTGGTCGTCGGCGGCATGGGCAGCCTGGTTGGGGCCGTGGTCGGCGGCTTCACGATCGGCTTCATCGTCACGATGCTGCAGGCCTATCTGCCGCCGGATCTGCGCGCCTTCCGCGACGCCTTCGCCTTCGCTTTCGTGATCCTCGTGCTGCTGGTGCGGCCGGCCGGGCTGGTGCCGGCCCGCAGCACCTTCGAGCGCGTCTGAAACGAGGAAGAGCCATGCGCCGCAGCTTCGCCCGCCATCAGACACCGTTCTTACTGATCGCAGTTCTCGGCCTGATCGCCCTAGCGAGCGCTCTGAGCGATAACGACAGCGTGCGGGTGACGCTGACGGAAATGTTCATCCGCGTCACCGTCGTGATCGGGCTTTACGTCTTCATCGGCAATTCAGGCATCATCTCCTTCGGCCAAATCGGCTTCATGTGCATCGGCGCCTACGCCGCAGCCTGGGCAACGGCTGATCCCTCCTTCAAGCAGATCATGCTGTCGGGTCTGCCGGCCTTCCTGCAGGATAATCAATATCCCTTCCTCGTCGCCATGGCCGGATCCCTGGTGTTGCCTGCGGCGGTTGCGCTGTGCCTCGGCGCGGCCATCATGCGGCTGTCCGGTACGGCGGCGTCGATCGCGACCTTCGCTTTCCTGATCATCGTCAACAGCGTCTATTCCAACTGGGATTCGGTGACTGCCGGTGTCAGTTCCATCATCGGCATTCCAACGGTGGCAGGGCCATGGACGACCTATATCTTCGCCGTCCTCGCTGTCCTGGCGGCCTATCTGTTCCAGATTTCGCGCTTCGGCCTGATGTTGCGCGCCACGCGCGATGATGAAGTCGCAGCCCGCGCCTCCGCCGTGAAGATCCTGCGCATGCGTCTGGCCGCCTTCGTGCTCAGCGCGGCGATCGTCGGTGCCGGCGGCGGGCTTTACGCCCAATTCCTCGGCATCCTGACGGTCGATCCGTTCTACCTCGATCTGTCCTTCATTACGATCGCGATGCTCGTGGTCGGTGGCATGTTCAGCCTCACCGGCGCAGTGACCGGCGTTGTCGTTGTCACGGCGATTGTGGAATTGCTGCGCCTGCTGGAACGCGGCGTGCCGGCCGGCAGCATCACCTTTGCGTTGCCGCAGGGCAGCCAGGAAATCGGCCTCGGTATCGTCATGGCCCTCATCCTAATCTTCCGCCCCTCTGGACTGAGCAAGGGCCGCGAATTCGCCCCCTTCCCTGCGAAGCCCGCGGAGGTCGCTTCCTCGCCTGCGAGATTGCCGCTGGCCGGCGAGCCCGAGAGAGCAACGAGGTAATCATCATGACGCAGGCCTCCGCCCCCCAAGCCGCCGGCACGGCCTATCTCGACGGGCGCTATATGCCGGTGGCGGAAGCCGCGATCCCGATCACCGATTGGGGTTATCGCCGCTCAGATGTCACTTACGACGTGGTGGGCGTCTGGCAGGGTAATTTTTTTCGGCTGGACGATCACATCAGGCGTTTCCGAGCCTCCATGAATGCGTTCCGCCTCCAGCCGCGCGAAACCGACGAGGACATCAAGGTCATCCTGCATCGCTGCGTGGCGCTCAGCGGCCTGCGCGATGCCTATGTGGCGATGGACTGCCTGCGCGGGCGCCCGCCCGCCGGCGCGCCTTATCATCCCGCCTATGCCCGCAACTACATCGCCGCCTTCGCCGTGCCCTGGATTTCGCTGCTGCCGCCGGACGTGATGGCTCGCGGCGCACATCTCGTCGTGGCGGAAACGGTCCGCATATCCTCCAAATCGGTCGATCCGACCGCAAAGAATTTCCATTGGGCCGATCTGACACGCGGCCAGTTCGAGGCCCATGACCGCGACGCCGATTTCTGCGTCCTGCTGGCCGAGGACGGTATCGTGACCGAAGGCCCTGGCTTCAACGTCTTCGTCGTCTCGGACGGGCGGATCGCGACGCCGGTCAGCGGCGTTCTGGAAGGCATCACCCGCCGCTCGGTGATCGAGCTTTGCGGCGATCTCGGCCTGCCCATTGAAGTGCGGCCGGTGCCGGTCGCGGAACTACGCGATGCCGACGAGATCTTCCTGTCGACCACAGCCGGCGGCGTCATGCCGGCGGCGCGCATCGATGGCCGCATCATGAGCAATGACCGGCCCGGCCCGATTTCACTTCAGGTGCATGACGCCTTCTGGTCGCGCCGCGCCGAAGGTTGGCACGCCACGCCTGTCGATTATGCCGCCGCCGAGACAGCGGCCGCGTCCTGAACAAGGACAGCGAGCTCCCGATACACAAGCATACGAGAGGAAAACCGGCCATGGGCTACAGACTGGGCATCGATATTGGAGGCACCTTCACCGACTTCGTCGCTTATGATGAATCCAACCAGGCCCTCAAGGCCTGGAAGAATCTGTCCACTCCGCATGATCCGATCGAAGGTATCATGACCGGACTGCGCTCCTTCGGGGAGATCGATGACATTGGCGGCATCCGCCTCGGCACGACGGTGGCGACCAATGCCCTTTTGGAAGGCAAGGGCGCGCGCGTCGCCTATGTGACGACGCAGGGCTTTCGCGACGTCCCCTTCATTGGACGCGGCAATCGCCGGCATCACTACGACCTTGCCTGGGTGAAGCCCAAGCCCTTCGTCAAGCGGCGCGATGCCTTCGAGATCGACGAGCGAATCGGCCCCTCGGGCGACGTGATCAAGGCGCTGGACGAGGTAGAGGTTGCGGCCCTGGCTGACAAGTTCGCAGCCGAGGGAGAGATCGAAGCCGTCGCGGTCGTGCTGCTGCATTCCTATCTGACACCGGCCCATGAGCAACGGATCAAGGCGATCTTCAAGGAGAAGTTGCCGGGCGTGCCGGTTTCGATCTCCTATGAGGTTCTGCCGAAATGGAAGGAGCATTTTCGCTCCTCCACCACCATCTGCGATGCGTTCATCAAGCCGGTGGTGACCAGACAACTCGGCTCCATGCGGCGCGAACTCGATGAGCAAGGCGTAAAGGCGCAGGTGGTGGTCATGCGCTCCAATGGCGGCGAGATGAGCCTCGACGCAGCCGTGGAAGCTCCGATCCAGATCGCAGTCTCCGGTCCCACCGGCGGCGTCATCGCCGCCAAGCGCACGGCGGAACTGTTGGGCCTGCCCAATCTCGTCACGCTCGACATGGGTGGAACCTCCACGGATGTTTCGACCGTAGTCAACGGCAGGGAGAAATTCACCACCGATTTCGAGATCGAATGGGGACGTCCGATCCAGATCCCGATGATCGATATTCGCAGCATCGGTGCCGGGGGTGGTTCGATCGCGCGTATCGACGCCGGCGGTATGCTGGTCGTCGGACCGGAAAGCGCCGGCGCCCATCCTGGACCGGCCTGTTACGGCCGCGGCGGCACGATGCCAACCGTTACCGACGCCAATGTCGTGCTCGGCCGCATCAGCGCCGCCAATTTCCTTGGCGGGTCGATGAGCCTCGATGCGTTAGCGGCGCGCAAGGCGATCGAGCCGATCGCCGAGGCGCTCGGCTATAGCATCGAACAGGCCGCGCTCGCCATTGTGCGCATCGCCAACAACAGCATGGTGGGCGCGCTTCACACGGTACTGACCGAGCAAGGATTGGACCCGCGTGATTTCGTGCTTGTCGCCTTCGGCGGCGCCGGCCCTCCGCATATCAGCGATCTGATGACGGAGGCCTCGATTTCCAGAGGCCTGGTGCCGAACTTTCCGGGTCAGTTCTCGGCCTTCGGCTTCACGATGGCCGATGCCCGCGTCGACCGCTACCGCACGGTGCAGCTCAATTCGCGCTTCTTCGATCGCAACCGCGCCGCATCGGCCATGGCCGCGTTGGTGAAAGAATGCAGGGCCGAACTCGCCGCCCAAGGGCATCATAATGTCGCCGTCACCCGCAGCGTCGAGATGCGCTATCTCGGCCAGAACTACGAGCTAGAGATCCCGGTCGAGGCTGAAGCCTTCAGCGATGAGGAGATCGCGGCCATGCTCGAGACCTTCCACAACCAGCATGAGGCACGGTTCGGCTTCCGCCTCGCCGATAACATGGAAATCGTCAATTTCCTTGTCACCGGTACGGCGCGCACCGGCGAGCTCCAGTTTCCGCTCCTCGCCGAGGCAACCAGTCCGGCCGAGCCTGTCTCCCGCCGCCCGGTCTGGTTCGGCGAAGGCTGGATCGATACGCCGGTCCATGCCCGCCAGGCTCTGCGGGCAGGCCATGCCATCCAGGGTCCGGCGCTGGTCGAGGAGAATGCCTCGGTGACGGTGCTCGATCCAGACAAGTCCTTGACGGTCGATCGCTACGGCAACCTCATGATCTCGGCCTGACACGCCCGGAAGGAATTTTGACATGGACATGGTATCCCTGAACATCGTTGGCGGCATCCTGGTCTCGATCTGCCGGGACATGGGCGTCACGCTGATGCGCACCTCCTATTCGACGATCTTTTCAGAATCGCTCGATTTTACCTGCGGCCTGGCGTTGCCCTCGGGCGAGTTGGTGGCCACCGGCGATTTTTGCCCGTCGATGATCGGCGGCATGCCGCTCTTGCTGCGATCCTGCGTACAGGAAATCTCATTGAACGATCTGGAAGAGGGAGACGTCATCCTCCACAACGATCCCTATCGCGGCGGCCTCCATACGCCCGAACATACGTTCTTCAAGCCTGTCTTCGTCGACGGCTCGCTGCTCGGCTTCGCCGTCGCCATCGGCCATGTCTGTGAAGTTGGCGGCATGGCGCCCGCGGGCTTCGCGGGCGAAGCGACGGAAGTGTTTCATGAAGGCCTGCGCGTGCCGCCGGTGAAGATCAAGCGCGCCGGCAAGGATGTCGACGACATCTGGCGCCTGCTGCTCGCGAATGTGCGCACGCCCCGCTACAACTACGGCGACTTCCGAGCCCTGATCGCCGCCATCGACCTCGGTGAACGGCGCATGGCCGATCTTGCCCGCAAACACGGCGTCGCCGCATTCCACGAGAACGTGACGGCTCTCATGGACTATTCGGAGCGCCGCATGCGGGCGGAAATCGAGAAGATCCCGGACGGGTGCTATGTTTTCGAGGACTGCATGGAAGATGACGGCATCGAGGACAAGGTCTACACCATTCGCGCAGAGGTGACGGTGGATGGGAGCGATATCATCGTCGACTATCACGGTTCGTCCCGGCAGGCGAAGGGACCGATCAACGGCACGCTCGGGGTCGCCCATGGCGCGGCGTACAACGCGGTACTGCAACTGACCGACTCCACCATTCCCAAGAATTCAGGCTGTTTCCGTCCGATCCGTGTGCTCGCGGAACCCGGAACGGTGGTGAACGTCAACTTCCCCGGTCCCTCGGTGGGCGGCAACACCGAAACTCATTGCCGTATCGCCAATGTCGTGATGGGCGCACTGGCGCCAGGCCTGAAGCAACGCTCCGCCGCCACGGACGGCGCCAGCCACAGCAATTTCCTGTTCGGCGGCACCGACAACGCAACCGGCGAGTTCTTCTGCTGTTACGATCTCACCCCGGTGGGCTGGGGCGGCCGCAGCTTTGCCGACGGCAATGATGCCGTCGGCGGCATCAACGGCAATTGTCCCCATATTCCCGTCGAGGTCTTCGAGTATCGGTTTCCTTGGCATGTCGAGGAATTCAGGCTGGTCGACGGCTCCGGGGGCCCCGGAATCCATCGCGGCGGGCTCTCGCTCTCCAAGACCGTGCGTTGCACCGATACCGAGATGACCTTCTCCTACATGAGCGATCGCCAGAAGGTCAGCCCATGGGGCATTCACGGCGGCCACGAAGGCGGGCGGGCGGAACTCTTCATCAAGCGCGCGCGCAGCGACCAATGGCTGACGATTACCCAGGCCTTCAATAAGGTCTCTCCGAGCAAATTCGCCAATGTGCCGATCCAGCCCGGCGACAGGATCAAGATCACCTCGCCGGCCGGCGGAGGCTGGGGGCCGCCGGAAGACCGCGATCCCGCTTTGGTGAAGGAAGACCTGCTCGACGGCTTCATCACGCCGGAGCAGGCCCGCACGGTCTACGCTGCCAAATAGCATTGATCTCTCGGCGGCGCCCAGGACGATCCCGCCCACCTTCATCTTTCAATGAAAGTCAAAGTCATGGATGTTCTGCCCAACTCTTTGCACGCGCGCGATATCGCCTACCAGATTCACCCCTACACCAATGCGCGCAAGCACGAGCGCACGGGACCGATCGTGATCGAGCGCGGCTCGGGCATCTATGTCTATGACGACCAGGGCCGCGAATATATTGAGGCTCTGGCAGGATTGTGGAGCGTCGCCGTCGGCTTCGGCGAGAACCGGCTGGTGGAAGCGGCGGCACGGCAGATGGCCAAGCTTCCCTACTACCACACCTTCTCCCACAAATCGCACGAGCCTTCGATCGAACTGGCCGAGAAACTGGTGAAGATGTCGCCAGCCGGGCTAGACCACGTGTTCTTCACCAATTCCGGGTCTGAAGCCAATGACACGGTGATCAAGTTCGTCTGGTACTACAACAACGCCATGGGGCGCGAACGAAAGAAGAAATTCATCGCCCGCAATGGCGGCTATCATGGCATCACGGTCGCCGCGGGTAGCTTGACCGGCCTTCAGGTGAACCAGCGCGGCTTCGATCTGCCGTTGCCCTTCGTCACACACGTCACCTGTCCGCACCATTATCGCTTTGCGCTGGAAGGGGAAACGGAAGAAGCGTTTGCCGATCGCCTCGCCGCCGAACTGGAAGCGACGATCCTGGCGGAAGGGCCGGAAACGGTGGCAGCCTTCATCGGCGAACCAGTCATGGGAGCCGGTGGCGTGCTGGTGCCGCCGCGAACGTATTGGGAGAAGGTGCAGGCGGTTTGCCGTCGCTACGATATCCTGGTGGTGGCGGATGAGGTGATCAACGGCTTTGGCCGCGTCGGCACGCTATTCGCCTGCGAGCATTTCGGCATCCGCCCCGATATCCTGGTCGTCTCCAAGCAAATTACCTCGTCCTACCAGCCCTTGGCGGCGGTCATCATCAGCGATGCAATCTATCAGGGTATCGCCGACCAGAGCGAGCGGCTCGGTACCTTTGGCCACGGCTTCACCGGCAGCGGCCATCCGGTGGCGACAGCCGTGGGGCTCGAGAATCTCGCCATCATCGAAGAACGCAACCTGGTCGCCAATGCCGCCAAGGTCGGAGCCCATCTGCAGACGAGGCTTCGCGAATTTGCGGATCACCCGCTAGTGGGCGAAGTGCGCGGTGTCGGTCTCATCGCAGCGGTGGAACTGGTAGCCGACAAGGCCAGCAAGGCAAAGTTCGACCCTCCCGGCAAGGCTGGCCTCTATCTCTTCGAAAAGGCGCACGAGCACGGCCTTATTATCCGTTCCATCCAGGATACCATCGCCTTCTGCCCGCCGCTCATCATCACTGAAGCGCAGGTGGACGAGATCGTTGCGCGTTTCGGACGTACGTTGAACGAGACGCGGGCCTGGGTCGAAGCCGGCATGCCGGCCGACATCAGATGAGCTCCGACATCCGTTTGCGCACCCGATGAGTTCTGCGAATCTATCGATCTTCGCAGATACCTGCAGGCCGCAACGGTGGGCGCCGCCGTACCGGCGGCGATGAAGTGATCGGCGAGCGGTTCCGGTCTATCTAGACGCCGGAGGTCCGGCCCGAAGGATCTTGGGGCCTGCTTGCGCCAAAACCGCCCGCGCTTCGCGCGGTGGCCTGCCAAAATGAGATTTGAAATGTCGGCTGAATTGAGCCTGGTCGCCAAAGCCCCACCGATATGCAATCTCAGCTACGGTCTCACCGTGCCTCGCATTTTTTAGATCCTCATGAGCCGCTTCCAACCTCAAGACCCGTATCCAACGCCCGACAGTCGTGTCGCTGCCATGGAAGAGCTGGTGCAGGTAGCGGCGCGATATGCCGTTAGCGGAAGCGATCTTCTCCATCGTCATTGCATGATTGGCCAGGTTTTTTCGTATGTATCGCTCAACGCGCGCCAAATGGCCGAGTCGTACCGAGCTCATTCCGCTACCGAGGGCGCGTTCGTCGTCCTCGATCGCGAGGCAAAGAAGATCCATGAGGCAGCGTCCGAGGCCTTCCCTGGTAACGGCCGCGCTCAATTGCTCCGTTCTTCCGGGTATTGCACGGGCCGTGTCGAGGAATAATGCGCCGACGCCACGGCTGGCGTCATAGGTGTAGTTCGCGTAGCGATCAAGCGTTCGAATTCGGTTCTTCAACATCCGGGTCGGCACCTTCAGAACCCAGAGATTGTTGTCGTGGGCATGCGAGAATTGATAGGGAAGATCGCCTCTTTGGATAAAAAAGCCGTTCTTCCTGCAATACAGATCGCAGTTGCCCTGACTGAACCTGGCATCTGATTCCGTGGCGAAGGTGATCAGCAGATCATCCGTTGCTCGGCCCCGCAGGTGATGTTTTTCGCGGTCGTAGCAGACCGGCCCGGACTGAAACCGCGAAAGCGAGATTTGCCCCAAATCCCAGTTTTCGACGGTGCCGTGGAATCGTTCCGGTGCAGAGAACGAAGCGCTCAACGGAAAGAATATCTCCGACACGAATTTTGACCAGCCAAGGCTGCGGTCTTCGGGGGCAATGCGATCAACGCTGAATTTTGCCATGTTCGCCTCACGGGTTGAGACAACCTCGTGCTGGTCTCAGGAATATTCTCCACCGAATGAGCGCACAAAAGCAAGTTCGCATCTTGAGCAGCCATAAGCATGTCGGACACTGTAGGCATCCGACAGCGGTTGAAATTGCACAACTATCGAGCAGGACGTGGCGCCAAAAGTCGCGGCATGCTCGACAGACAGCCATCGAGCTGCATGATCGGCCAGAGCATCAGATGCGGACGCCGCTTGTTAGCGGATGTCGCCACGGCACCCCATGAAACGGTGTCCGCGCGGTCGATGCCTTGAATAAGGCGACCGCGGTTACCTGCAACTTCAACGCGCCGACGAGAGGTCTGTATTCAAGCGCGGTCTGCCGTCACGCTCGATTGCGTTCGGGAGCTTTAGGCGGCTTTGACAATCGCCGCGTATTTATCTCGGACGAGAGGAAGTACTTTCTCGCCGAAACGCTGAATGTCCGGCACGAAGTCGATGAACGTCATCAACATTCCACCGATCCCCGTGTCGCGCTCGAGGGTCGCGATAAGGTCAGCGACTTTTTCATAGGAACCGTGGAGCACGGGAAAGCCCATGAAGGCGAGGTTTCCCTCTTCGATCGGGGCCGAAAGTCCGTCCAGGAAGTGTTTGCTCGTTCCGTCCGGATTGGTATCCATCGAGGCGCTGCGCGCGATGTTCGAAAGGGCTTCTTGATCCGCGCCGCGGACGATCGCTTGTGCCTTTTCGAGGGCCAATGCGTCGGTCTCTTCGGCGATCACAGTGACCAGCGCCAAGGTCCCGACGTTGCGGCCAACCTTGCGCGACTCCTCGATGACCGGTTGAGCGATCCGGCGTAGCTTCTCGCGGCCACCGAACACGAAGTTGAATTCGGCATGATGCGCGGTGAATACCTGACCGCGCGGCGACTGTCCGGCGCACACGATTGGAATTTCGCGTCCTGGCATAGGATAGCAAGTGCAGTCTTCAAGATGGAAGAACTCGCCATCGAATGTCGTGCGCCCTTCGCGCCAGAGTGCACGCATCACTTTGATGTACTCTTCAGTGTAGGCGTAGCGTCGGTCATGATAGTCGTCGCCAGGCCACAGACCCATCTGTTGGTATTCGGGACGGTTCCAGCCTGTGACGATATTCACCCCGGCGCGCCCCTTGCTTATATCATTGAAGGTGGCGATTTGACGCGCGGCTACCGCTGGATGGATACCGAGCACGGGTACGGTTGCATAGAGTTCTATCGTGCTGGTTTCAGCCGCGAGGCCGCAGGCCAGCGTTATGGAATCGAGGCATGAATCCCAATAGCCCGATGTCCCGCCGAAACCTCGGTACTTGATCATCGACAGGATGAAGTCCAACCCGATCCGCTCGCACTCCTTCGTAATATCCAGGCAATGCTGGTACGTGGGAATGTATTGCGGGCTGGAGTTCGAAACGATGTAGCCGTTTTGGCCGTTTGGTAGAAACACTCCGAGCTTCATGGCTCCCTCGCAGGTCAGCGGCGTTTGATCGGAGTTCCCCTCAAAGGAAATCCTCCTGGGACGCTGCCACACCGTCTTTCAATTGACAAAGAACTTTGTCTCGCTGTGCGCAGGGCAGCAAAAGTTTGTGCCCTTTTCGCCAAGTGCCGGAATAAGGACCCATGCTCTTCTTCACTTGGGATCCTGATTCCGGGAGGGCCTGGGCTGTTCGTTTGCGCGCAAGTTTATAATCGAGGGTCGGGATTTCAACCGGCACAGATGTTTGCAGCGGTTCCTTGGAGAATGTAGCTCAAAGTTTCGGGCAACCTTGGAACAAAAAAGTCTCTAGAGCTACGGACCAACATGGACGCATTCATCTGCATCACCTGCGGTACTCAATTCGCGCCTTCGCAGAAGCCGCCGGAGCTATGCCCTATTTGTACTGAAGAGCGCCAGTATGTACCGCCGAGCGGTCAGGCGTGGATTACACTGTCTAAGCTGTCGAAGAGCCATATGCTGAGCATTCGTGACGAGACTGGTATCCTTGGCTTGGGCATCAGCCCGAACTTCGGCATCGGACAGCGAGCTCTTCTGGTTCAAACCCCTCACGGCAACGTGCTCTGGGATTGTATTAGTCTCGTGAACGACACGACCGTGAGGCTCGTAAATGGCCTCGGCGGCCTGCATGCGATTGCGATTTCGCACCCCCACTACTACACGACGATGGTCGAATGGAGCCGCGCATTCGGAGGCATTCCGGTCTATGTTCACGCTGCGGACCGTGACTGGGTCATGCGGCCCGATCCTGCGGTCGAATTGTGGGAGGGCGATCTATATGAAATTGTTCCGGGATTAAACTTGATCCGGTGTGGGGGCCACTTCGAGGGTGGGACGGTCTTGCATTGGGCGAAGGGCTCGAACGGTAAAGGCGCCCTGCTGACGGGCGATATCCTGCAGGTGACCGCCGACAGGAAGCATCTCGCATTCATGCGCAGTTATCCCAATTTCATCCCGCTAGGTGGCCGAACTGTCCAGAAAATCGCCGACCGCATTGCGCCTTGGCAGTTCGACGTAATCTACGGGGCTTTCTGGAATCTTGTCATTTCAGAAGGGGCCAAACAGGCTTTCGATAGATCCGTCCATCGGCACATTCATTGGCTCGGGCAGGACTTGGCCTGAGCCGCCAGCGGAAACTCGTCGATCAAACCGAGGATACGCGAACTTGATCGAGATGGTGCAGTAACGAGGCGAGCCTTTCAGCATTAATTTGCAGTTTGGCGAGTGACCGCGTCAGTCGTTCAGGACCACGAAGGCTCTCACCGGCGAACCCGAACCGCCCTTGAATTTCAGAGGGACGCCAAAGAATTGGAACTCCTTCTTATCCAGGAGTTCTTCAAGATTGACCAGCCACTCCCAGTGCGAGATCCCAAGATCCCGGCAAAGCCGATGCTGCGCGAAGATGTTATCGGTCGGCTTGTCCGTTGAAGGCCCCTCGACGCCGTGCATCCGCGAGCCGCGAACGTGCAGCCAGCGCGTGGCTTCGACGGTCAGCAGCGGATTCTTCCAGACGCTATCGATCGAGGGGTAATTTCGTTTGTGAAAGCCTGTGCAGAGAAGCACGATGTGGCCATTCACTTTTACGCCGCACTTGGCTTCGGCCCTCCCCATATCCTCGGCGGTAATCTCGCCGAGATCGGGAATATGCTGCAGATCGAAGCACACGGCCTTCCCCATGAACAGATCCAGCGGCATCTCGTCCACGGACTTGCCGCCGGGACTGACATGCCGGAAAGCGTCGACATGGGTGCCGACGTGATCGACCATACCGATGAAGTTGGTTTGAAACGTCATGGCGTCGCCCGGCACGCCGAGATTGTGCGCTTTCGCGCTCTCATGACTCATGTGGACCGTGTACACCGGGCGCTGAAACAACTTATGCGCCGGCATGTTGTCTTCGATGAGAAGCGAGAGATCGATGATGCGGGACATGAAATTCCACCTTCGTCGGTTCTGGTTCACAAGATTGCAGACGCATCGACCGTTTGTTGGTTGAAAAGCGACCGGCGCCCTGCGGCTTTGACGCCGCAGGGCACATCGATGTTTCTGACGAGGCCTCAGCCCCGCATCGAAGCTCGCAACGCCTCCGTTGCGGTCGCATCGAGCGCCCAGGCAAAGCCATCGTCCGCGGATTTCAATACGACGCCATAGGCTTTGCGCGCATGCTCAAGCGTGATGAAATCGTCTAGCACATCCTCAAGCACCTGCTGCGCAGGGCGCTCTAGTGGATCGCCGTAGCCGCCTCCCGATGGCGAGAAGTAGCAAGCGACGTCGCCCTCGCTCACGCGCAATCCCGAGAACTTCGCGGGATATTGAGCAACGTCGTGTGGCGTCTTGTTATTATAAATCTCGTACTTGCCGCCGACGCCTGGCTTGCCGCCGAATACGCCCCACGGTGCATCGTCATGCCTGTCGGACTCGTGGGTAATGAAGCCGGGCGTCAAGAAGCGCTGCGACTTGACGACGCCTTGCCCGCCCCGGAACTTGCCCGCCCCCGGCATGACATCGTCGCGCAGTTCGTAGCGATCGCAGATCAGCGGCAAGTGCATGCCGAGATCTTCCAGCGGATTGTTGCGCGTGTTGCGCATAAGTTCTTCCACCGTATCGGGGCCATCCGATTTCGGACGGCCGCCCATCGCCGCCTCGTTCACCTCCAGGAAGACCCAGTACTCGCCGTTCGCGCGAACGCCGGAGAACGCCGCGAACGAAAGCGTAGCCGCATTGCCGGCGGTGCATCGGTCAGGAAGAACCGGGGACAGCGCCTTGATGATAAGGTCGACGACGCGTTGGATCTGGCAAAAGCGCGCTTCTGCCGCGACCGGTGCGATCGGATTGAAGATCGAACCGAGCGGAGCGGTGACCTTGACCGGACGGAACGAGCCCTCATTCTGCGGGATATGCTCCTCATGCGTATAGGTGTCGAGCAACAGCGCACGGAAAGCGAAATAGCACGCGACCTTGGTCGAGCCCTCGAAAGGAACGTTGAAGGCAGTCGGTGATTGTGCCGCAGAACCCGTGAGATCGACCTCCACGCCGTTGCCGCGCTTCTTCACCGTCACCTTGACCGGCAGATGCTTGCCGCGATTTCTTCCGTCGTCGTCGAGGAACCCTTCCGCAGTGTAGTCGCCATCGGGAATCTTGGCGATCTCACGGCGCAACATACCTTCGGTGTAATCCATCAGCTGCCGCGTTGTCTGAAATACGGTTTCTTTGCCGTAAGTGGCGAGCAACTCCTGGAACCGCTTGACGCCCAATTCGGCTGAGGCGATCTGCGCCTCGAGGTCGCCCATCACCAAGTTGGGTACGCGGGTGTTGTCCCTGATGTAGCGCCACAGGCTCTCGCTACGTTTTCCCTCTTCGTAGAGCTTGGTGCCGTTGAACAACATGCCTTCCGCGAACATGTCGGGCACGTCGATGATCAGTCCGGGCGTTGCGGCCCCGATATCGACGTGATGCGCTGTATTCGCAGCGAAGCCGACGAGTTCGTTCTCGAAAAACACCGGCATCACCACCGCAATGTCAGGCGAATGGCTGGCTCCGTAATACGGGTGATTGTGAATTACGCAGTCGCCCGGCTTCCAGGCGCTCAGCGGGATCGACTTCTCGATGCCGCGCAGATAACCGGGAAGCGAGCCGATGTGCATGGGCGTCGAATCCGACTCGCACAGCGTGTTGAAGTCACAATCGAAAAGGCCAGCGCCTAGATCCTGGCTTTCGCGAATGATCGAAGAATAGGACATCCGATAAAGGACATTGCCCATCTGTTCGGCGATCGAATGCAACGCACCGCCGATGACCTGCAGTGTGATGGGATCGATTGCTCCTGTTGTGCCCTGCGTCATTGTCATTACCTCCCTCAATCTACGCGCGCTATGCGCATATCGCCGTGCGAAAGAATGCTGGCGGAATAACCCGGCGGCACCAACGTCGTGGAATTATGCTGCACAATCAGCGCAGGGCCGCTGACGGCATCGTCGGCGAGCAGCTTCGCGCGATCGTAACGAGGCGTCGGAACCGCTTTTCCGTCGTCGAACACGGTGTTGCGAGTGTAGAGCTCGGCAGCCTTCGGATTGGTCCGGCCGCCATGGGGCAATTCCGGCAACTTCAGCGTCTCGGTCGCGGCGGACCCCACCACGCGCAGGGTGATGATTTCGACCAGTTGATCCTCGAACGCATGGCCATAGGCCTGCTTGTGCGCATCGAAGAAGCTCTTGATGACCGAATGGACGTTACTTTCGTTGAGCGGCCCGTCCGGCATCGCGGCGCGCAGTTCAAAGCCCTGCCCGACATAGCGGCACTCGGCGACGGCCGTGAAGCGGTGCATATCGGCAGGCACGCCGTCCGAGATCAATTGTTCGCGGGCTTCCGCCTTCAAATCCGCAATGATCGTGTTCACCAGCTCAAATTCGGCCGTGCCGGCCTGGTTTGCGATGACAAGTACCGACCGCGTGTACTCGTATTGAAGTTCCGTCAAAAGCAGACCCATGGCCGCGGTGATGCCGGGATGCAGAGGTGAGATCGCATCCTTGGCGCGGATCAACTCCGCCAAAGCGATCGCGTGCAGCGGGCCGGCGCCGCCAAAGCCCATCAGCGTGAAATTGCGCGGATCGATCCCTTTGGCGACCGAGTTTGCGTTGATGGCAAGCGCCATATTGTTGTTCACAACCCGCAGAATTCCGAGCGCGGCGTCCGTGACGGAGAGGTTGAGAGGCTTGGCGACGTATTGCTCGACCGCCGCGTAGGCCAGCGAAGGATCGATTTTCAGATCGCCGCCGAGAAAATGCTCGGGATCGAGCCGACCCAGTACAACTTGCGCATCGGTTACCGCGGGTTCCTTGCCGCCCTTGCCGTAACATGCCGGCCCCGGAGAAGCGCCGGCCGATCGCGGACCGACGCGGAACGCGCCGCCTGGATCGAGATGCGCGATAGAACCGCCACCCGCTCCGATGGCGTCAATGTCGATCATCGGCACGAGTACGGGAAGATGGGCGACCTCGGTGTCGCGAGGATTCTTGATCCTCAGTTCGCCGTTTTGGATCACCGAGATGTCGGCCGATGTCCCGCCAACGTCGATGGTGATCACGTTCTTGGTGTTGCTCGATTCGCCTGTCCAACGCCCACCAATGACGCCGCCCGCCGGTCCGGAAAGCAGCAGACCTACAGGTCGCCGCGAGGAATTCTCGACCGTGGAGATACCGCCGTTCGACTGCATGATGCGCACTTTGCTCGTGATGCCGTTTTCGCGAAGGCGACCTTCAAGCCGCTGGAGATAGAGCGCAGTGGTCGGGCCGATATAGGCGTTCATCGCCGTCGTGGAGAACCGCTCGTATTCCCGCATGACGTTCACCACCTCATGCGAACAGCAAACGAACACGTCCGGAATCACGCGCTTCACAATATCGCGAGCCTGCGCCTCGTGCTCGTTGTTGAGAAAGGAGAACAAAAAGCAGATTACAATGGCCTTGAGGTCGCGCTTCTTGAAAAGTTTCGCCGCAGCTTCAACCTGATCGAGCGCGAGCGGAACCTCGACCTCCCCGGTCGGCGGGCGCAGTCGCTCGTCCACGACCAATCGATTGCGGCGTTTGACCAGCGGCTTCGACTGCCATGGCACATCGAATTGCAGCGAGAAATTATGCGGTCGCTTGTGACGCGCCATATGCATGATGTCGCGAAATCCGCGCGTGGTTATCATGCCCACATCGGCGCCCTTGCGCTCGATCACCATATTTGTCGCCACGGTGGTGCCGTGCAACACAATGTCGATGTCTCCCGGCGGTACTCCCGCGATCTTGCATACTTCCACCACGCCCTGGACGACGCCGATAGATTGATCCGCCGGGGTCGACGATACTTTGTGTACGAAAATTTTCTGACTCGCGCCGACGGTCGTCTGCTCCAAGACAATGTCCGTAAACGTGCCCCCAACATCAACGCCCACACGTATCATGATCTTTTTCCCTCATTCATTGCTTCGGCCCGCCCGGCGGGCGCTGCGCGGCAATTACCAGTTAGTTGTCCAATTCGGATCATCGATCGCAATCGGATATGCGAGCGCATAATCCAGCGGCGGACGAATGACGTATTTGCGGTCGAACTCGGCCCAAGGATAAGGGGCCCCCGAACGCACGATGTAGGGCCAATCGGGTTGAGCGAAAATCGGCCGTCCAACCGCGACGATGTCCGCCGCGCCGTTGGTCAGCGCCATCTCGGCCTGTCGCCCATCGGCGATTCCGCCATTCGTAATTAAAGGAAGCCCTGAGGCCTCGCGTAGCGCGACGGGCATCGACATCGTCGAGTTCGGGTCGCGATTCTCGAGATAATTGAAGCTCGACCAATGCAGGGCGTTCGCCGCCGAGCCCTTTAAAACCTTGCCGATCTGTTGGGCGTAGGCTACGCCGCCTGGCCACGCTCCCATGAAATCGTCGACGCCGTCCTGCGACAGGCGCAAACTGATGATCTTGCCGGGACCTATCGCCTTGCGGACAACCTCGCATGTCAGCGTGGCGATGCGAATGTTGTTTTCTGGGCTGCCACCGAATTCGTCGGTCCGCAGGTTCGTCTTGGGATGAATGAACTGATAGAGCAGATATCCATTCGCCCCGTGGATCTCGACTCCGTCAAATCCCGCTTCCATAGCTCGCCGGGCGCCGGCGGCGAAGCCGTCGGCAACCTGACGGATCTCGGATGTCGTGAGCGCGCGCGCCGGACCGAAAGTGACCTTCGGCCAATCTCCCTCGATATTCCGAATTTTCTTTTCATCGTCGGTATCGGTATAGAGCGTCCAGCCTTCGCTTTTCGTCGCACTGGCGCTCACCGGCTGCTCGCCTTTGGCTAAGCACCGGGGATCCGTGACGCGGCCGCCATGCATGAGCTGCAGGATGATGACGGCGCCGTGCTTGTGGACGGCATCCGTGACTTTACGCCAACCCGCCACATGCTTGGCGTTGGCGATTCCTGGTTGTGAGAGATAGGCGCGGCACCCCAATCGATCCTCTTCATAGGTCCCCTCGGTAATGATCAGGCTGCAGCCGCCCCGCGCGCGCCGTGCATAATAGGCCGCCATCTCGTCCGTGGGCGTTCCATCGGGCTCCGCCATCTGCCGCGTTAGCGGCGCCATGGCGATGCGGTTGTTCAGCGTGTAGCCCGCCAGCTTCGTCGGAGAGAAAAGCCGTGGAAAGACCTCGGACATCGTCAAATCTCCATGATGCGGATGATCCGGTCGAGCGAGACAATTTGTTCCATCGAGGACATGGCAGCGTTCCCTCGCTAATGGGTGATGAGCGTCGCGACGTCTTTTTTCCAGGCGAGCAGCACTTCCTCACCATCCTGGAATCGACCGGCGTATTTGTCCGCATGACCCTCGACGATGATTGGCTCGGCGGCGCCAACGATGATGACGAGTTGGACGATATGTCCGACCTGTTGGATCGATTCGACGGTTCCGCTGACGGGTTTGCCGCCATAGATTTCGGCGAAATAGTTTACTGGCGTCGAGGCAGGCAGAATGTCGATCGCTTCCGCGGGCACCGCAAGGCTTGCCTTCGTTCCGGCGCGAGGTATCGTCCTGTTGGGTATGCCGGCAAGTTCGCCGAAGGCCGTGTCCAGGCGGCAGCCGTTTGCATCAGCCGAAATGACCTTTCCGCTTATCAGCGCATTGCGCCCGATGAATTTCGCCACGAACAAGCTCCGAGGGCGGGTGTAGAGCTCGTAAGGGGCGCTGACCTGTTCGATACGGCCGGCGTTCATGACGACGATCCGGTCCGACAGGGCAAGCGCCTCGGACTGGGCATGGGTGACGAACACGAACGTCACGCCCAAATGGCGCTGAAGCAGCTTAAGCTCATTCTGGATGCTCTTGCGCAAGTTAGCGTCGAGCGCGCCCAGCGGCTCATCGAGAAGCAGGATATCCGGCTCGACAACCAAGGCGCGAGCGAGCGCGATGCGTTGCTTTTGCCCGCCCGACAATCGCTCCGGCTTGATGTCGCCGACGTCGGTCAAACCGAGTTTTTCGAGAATGCGCTCCACCATGGCGTCGCGTGCGGCGCTGGGCATCTTCTTGACGTCGAGGCCGAAGCCAACATTTGCGCGCACGGTCATGTGCGGAAACAGCGCGTAATTCTGAAAGATCATCGCCGTTGGCCGGCGCTCCGGCGGCACATTATTGATCCGATTGCCACGAATGAAAATGTCGCCCGTCGAGATCGTCTCAAATCCCGCGATCATCCGCAGCGTGGTGGTCTTGCCGCAGCCCGACGGTCCGAGAAACGCGATGAACTCGCCTTTCGAAACCTCGAGATTGAAGTCGATGACCGCGGGCGTCTCGTTGTCAAAGACTTTTCCGACGTGGGCGAGTTGCAGATCGATGGTCACGCGTCAGTTCCAAACACTGTCATATCATTGGTTCGCTGTCCCGCGCCCGAAGGCGCGGGAGACTCGCTTGTGAGAAACGGAAGGTTCGAAACCGCCAATCCAATCAGGCGCTGAGGAATTCGTCCCACTTCTTCATCAGGTAGTCGTATTCATCCGGCCATTGATGCCAGTACGCGACCGTCGAGGCGCGCTGCTCAAGCGAGCCGCCGTCTCGCAAATCGCCTTCCTTGATGCCGCGCTCCGGCGCGCCCTTCCAGGGCTTGCCCTCGTACCAGAAGGCGTATTTGTCGGGCGCCATAACGTTCTTGATGTTGGTTGAGGGCGAATAGTAGCCCTGTTCGGACACGATGACCGCCGGCGGGCCGGAAAGCCAATAATCGGCGTAGGCGATAACGGCGTCCTTGTTCGGCGTGCCCGTGATCGGGGATACGCCGATCGACCAGGCGCGGTAACCCTCCTTGGGAACCGCGTAGGTGCACTGCTTGCCCTGAGCCTTCACGGCCATAACGGCCGGTTGCCAAGCGTCAGCTATGATCATTTCGCCCGATGCGAGCAGGTTGACGAGTTCACCGAAGTCGCCCCAGAGCGCGCGGAACTGCCCATTCTTCTTCTTGGAGATGAGGAACTTGGAGGCCTCGTCGATCGCCTTCTTGTCCGGATTGCCGGGATTGGGGACCTGTAGCAAGCCCAACGAGTTCATCGCCAGCACGGCCTGGCCGAACGCGATCAGCGGATCGACGTTCAGACCCGTCTTGCCTTTGAACTTGTCGTCAAAGATGGCCGTCCAGCTGCTGGCTTCTTCTTTCGAAACGAGATCCGGCCGATAACCGATCGAGTCGTAATTATAGACCGTCGGCACCATCCAGAGTGCGGTCTGCTTGTCATCCGTCCAGATTTGACCCGCGATTTGCTGTCCCTTGCCCCATTTCGGGTTCGGTTTGGTGAAGGTGTCGCGAATATTGCCCCAGCTCTTCAGAGCTGGGATCGGAATGGACTCGATCTTGTTGGTCGCGATAACTGCCGGCAAGCGCTCGCCGATCGTTTCCCAGCAATCATAGGCGGTCGAGCCCGACAGGAGTTCGGTCTGCACGTCCGGGAAAATCGCTCCCTTGCCGGAGACGGCCTTTACGCCAGACTTGGCCTTGAAGTCAGCGAGGATGCGTTCCTGAACCGTGACCGAAAGACCTACGGTGCGCAATTCCTGGTCGGCAAGATTCGCCGCGAAGGCCTGCTGGGCTCCGAAAGGAGTTCCAAACGATGTAAGGGCGACGCCGCCCGCCGTTCCCTTCATGAAAGTTCTGCGCGAGACTGGATAACTAGACATTTGCACTTCTCCCTTGCTGTCGCTTCGTCACGTATTCACGTCGAAGGCGCGATCGCTTCAGTACCGTCCCACCAACAATCCGCCGTCCACCACCACCACCTGCCCTGTCATGTATCGAGCAGCGTTGGATGCAAGAAACAGAATGACGTCGGCGATCTCTTCCGGCTCGCCGATCCGGCCCATCGGAATGAACTCGCCCGCCTTCTCGGCGCCGACGGGTCCCAACGAATGCTCCTCGGACAGCAGTTGCGCCGTGCGAATGTATCCGGGCGCAACGCCATTGACCCGCACGCCGTCCTTGGCGAGCTCAACCGCCAGTCCCCGGACAAGTCCAACTACGCCGGCCTTGGCGGATGAATAGTGCACATGTTCGTCCCACCCGTAGGCGACGCCCATGATTGACGACAGACAGACGATGGCCCCCTTCCGGCGTCTTCTCATGCCGGCAAGAGCCGGCCTGACCACGCGAAAGATGCCTTTCAAGTCTATGTCGAGGGTGTGATCCCATTTGTCGTCGGTTAGCGCGGCGACCGGCGTCTTGTGCGCGATGCCCGCGTTCGCGACAATGACGTCGATGCCGCCATGCTTCTGTTCAACGGCCGCGACGAGCGCGTCCGCGTCAGTCGTCGAGCGCACGTCGAGTTTATGAAACTCCGCTGTCCCGCCGGTATCGGAGATCTCGGCGACAACAGCGCGACCTTCCTTTTCAAGAACATCGGTCACGATGACTTTATAGCCGGCCCTGGCGAAAGCCTTGGCCGTCGCGCGACCGATGCCGATGCCGGCGCCTGTTATTAGGACTATCTCGCTCACAGCATTACATCTCCGGAATTGGGCCCGATCGTCTGCCCGACAAACAGGCTTGCCTGATCCGAACACAGAAAGGCGATCGCCGCCGCGACCTCTTCTGGCTCGCCAAATCGTCCAAGCGGGAGTTCCGCCGCCTTGGCCTTTAGCCACTCCGGCGAGAGCGCTCGAACAAGCGGCGTATTGATTGGGCCGGGCGCGACCGCGTTGACCCGAACGCCCTGTGCGCTCACTTCGCGCGCGAGCGATTTGGTAAGGCCGATAATGGCGGCCTTGGCGGCGCTATAGTGAACGAGCTCGACGCCGCCGATCTGCCCAAGTTGCGAAGCCGTGTAAACGATCACGCCGGCGTTGCGGGCGAGCATGGCCGGCAGCACGGCGCGGGTCATCAAGAAAGCGCCGCGGACATGCACGGCGAGCATCCGATCGAAATCCTCAGGCGTTAGTTCGGTGAACCGGGCCTGATGCACATGGCCGGCATTGCTGATCAAGTGAGTGGGATCGCCAAAAGCATTTCGGCAAGCCGCCGCAATCGAAGAGACATCGTCTTCAAGGGAGACATCGCCGCCTATGGCGATAGCCTCCCCGCCATTGCTCCGAATTTGCGCGGCGACGCTTTCGGCCTGATCAAGGAGAATGTCGTTCACTGTCACCCGATAGCCGTCGCTGGCCAACCGCATCGCGACGGCGCGGCCGATGCCCGAACCCGATCCGGTGACGATCGCCGTTTTCATCCTATCGCCTCTTGAATTGCCATGCGTTTCGCTCGCCGCACGCTGAGCGTCATGAGAACTGCGTAGACCGCGAGCAGCGAGAACGAAAACAGAGTGGTGAGTACGCCAAAGGCGAACACGTTCGGATGGATCTCGACCGAGAACGTCGCGTAAATCGCAAGAGGCAGCGTTTGCTCGCGGCCAGAAGAGAACAGCGTTCGCGAGAACTCGTCATAAGACAGCGTGAATGCGAACAGCATCGCCGAGAGAACGCCGGGAAATATCAGCGGAAACGTTACCTTCCGGAACGTCGTGATGGGCGAGACGCCGAGCGACCAAGCGGCCTCCTCGACGGAGGCGTCGAACCGGTTGAAGATCGCGAGCATAACGAGAAATGCAAACGGCAGCGTGTAGACGACATGCGTCGCAAAAGCCGTGCTCCACCAATGTCGCTCAATCCCGGTAGTCGTCGCGACCAGCGCCGAACCCAAGCCGACGAGAACCCCGGGCACGATCATGCCCAGCACGATCAAATAGAAGCCTATGGTTTTTCCCGGGAAATTCTTCCTGAACGCTTGCGCGGCCATAACGCCGAGCACGGTAGAGGTAATCATGGTCATGCCAGCAAGCGCAAGCGAGCGGAACAGCGCTACCCCGATGGGAAGCGGGGCCACGCGAGAGGGCGGCGTAAGGCCAAAAATGTCCCGGTACCAGAAGACCGACCATTGGGTGATCGGGAATTGCGGCCCGCCTTCCGGCCCCTGCTGGAACGAAAGTATGCCGAGCACGATGAAAGGCCCATAGAGAAACAGCAGGAATAGTCCCAAGTAGACGGCCAGGACGGGCTTGAGGATGCGCGACTCCATCGCTTCTAAAGCTCCTTCTTTAGATCGACGATGCGTAGAAGCCCCGCGATTACGAGACCCATGATCACCGTGAGGATGACTCCGACCACCGACGCGAGCGCCCATTTCAACGAACCGACTTGCGTCACGACGATATTGCCGAGCAGGTTCACCTTGCGGCCTGATAGGGCGGCGCTGGTGGCGAATTCACCGAGCACCATTACGCTTACAAACATTGCGCCAACGACGACGCCCGGCAGGCTCAGCGGAAAGATGATCTTGCGTAAAATCCGCCAGAAATCCGCGCCTAGATCTCGCGCAGCCTCAATGATATTGGGGTCGATTCGCCCCAGCATGAACGCGATGGGTCCGACCATGAACACCACGTAGATCTGGGTCATGCCGATCACCACCGAAAGCTCAGTGAACAGCAGGGCCTCGATGGGCTGATGAACGATCCCGAACTTCATCAGAATGATGTTGATGGCTCCCTCTTTTCCCAGCATAGGCCGCCACGCGATCACGCGTATCAAGAATGACGTCCAGAAGGGGATGACGCACAGAACCAAAAGCGCTGTCTGCAAGGTCTTGTTCTTGACAAAAAGGCCCACAAACAAGGCGGTCGGATAGCCAAGGACGAAAGTGGTGATCAGAACGATCAGCCAGATCCGTATCGTGGTCCATAACGAATTGATGTAGGTGGCGGAGCCGAAAAATGTCTGCCAGCTATCGAGCGTCAGCTTCGGCTCTATCTTGAAGGTCGACTGGGTCCAGAACGAGACATAGATGATCATCGCCAAGGGAAGGACGAGGAATAAAGCCATCCAGATCACGGCTGGCGCGATCAGCAGATAGGAGCGCAACGCGCCGCTTCTGGCAGGATCGGGCCGTTCTGTTTTACTGACGGCGGCTTCGATAGAAGTCATGTCGACCACTCAACCAAAAACTATGCCATCTTCTGGCGTCCAAGTAAGATCGTAGGCCTCGCCCTCGGTGAACGTCGATGGCGGGCCATTGCTAAGATGGTGCTCGACTTCCACGACTTTGCCGTCGTTCGTTTCGAAGAAATGCATGATCGCCGCGCCGAGGTACTCGCTGGCGACATAGTTGACTCTGAGTGCCGGCGCCGCCGAGACGGAGCCCGTCTGTTTGGCGATCAGCCGATCGTAGCGGACGGCATAGGCCGGCTTCGCACTCGCCGTGCGAACGCCGAAGGCGAACCGCCCGTAGGCGCTCGCAAAAAACTCTCCGTCGAGGGCGCCATCAAACACATTGTATCGATTCAGAAAGCGGGCGACGTTCGGGGTGGCCGGACGGTTGTAAACTTCGTCGGGCTTCCCAAACTGCCCGATGCGGCCCTGGTCCAGAACGATCACGCGATCGCCCATCGCCAAGGCCTCCGTTTCGCTGCCGGTCACATGCAGGAATGGAATGCCAAGCTGCTCACGGATGTGCCGAAGCTCCGCGCGCATGCGCAATCGCAGATTGGCGTCGAGCGCGCCCAAAGGTTCGTCGAGAAGAACCAATTTCGGTCGCATGACCAAGGTGCGGGCCAACGCGACGCGCTGCTTCTGGCCACCCGATATCTGACCGACGCCGCGCTCTTCGAGGCCCGTCAGCCCCACCATTGCAATCCCCTGCAGCACGCGAGACCGCACTTCGTCTTCCGCCAGCCGCATGGCCCCGTTTCGGAGGCCAAATGCGACGTTGTCCCTAACGGAGAGATGAGGAAACAGCGCGAAGTTCTGAAACACGAATCCGATGCCGCGCTCATGAATGTTCGCGCGTGTGATTTCCCGGCCGAACAAGAATATTTTTCCGGCGTCCGGGATTTCGAATCCGGCGATCGAACGGAGCAAAGTCGTCTTGCCAGATCCGCTCGGCCCTAAAAGCGCAACATACTCGCCGTGCTCGACGACGAACGTGACGTCGCCCAGAGCCACGTGACTACCGAACCTCTTTGTCAGGCCTTCCAGCCGCAAAATGGGTTCTTCGGACAAATCGATATGCCCTTCTTGGTTCGTCCTCGTGCCAATCCGCGCCGACGACGGATGATTTCGCCGGTCCAGTTTGAGCGGTTCGAAAGTGTCCAAGCTAGAAAAGCAAAAATGCTTAATGTATGCAACTAGTTTCGTATGAAGGCGCTCAAGGGGCTCTGGCCCCTGAAAGCTGCCTATTTACCGACCAATTACTTGGCGCGAAAACAATCACTCGCCAAAAAAATGACTAGTGCACGCAATATACGTTAATCGGACTCGCGCGGAGTGAGGTAGGACACGCCGACCTGCGCCTCGCCGATGACCGCGACGATCTTCAACCTCGCCAAGTTCTTCTCCGCCAAAGCGGTCAGATGATTGCGCAGGTAAATCGCCGCCGCGTCGATCGCGCGCGCTGCAATCAATTCGAACAGCATGAGATATTCGCTGACTGCAATTTCGTCCTCGGGCAGTCCCAGCTTGGTCAAAGCCCGTGAAGCCGCCGCGAGCGGCATCTGATTATGACGAATGAGATCGACGAGATGTTGGTTCGGTGCACGAAAGATGCAGAATTCCATGAGATAACGCTCAAGCTGCATCCAGTCGGCCGCGCCGTGTGTAGCCGGGTCGCGGATTCGCTCATGTTCCAGCAATTGAGCGATTTTCTCAAGGTCGATGCGATCGCCAGCCAGGCGAAGCGCTTCGGGCTCCAGGAGTTGTCGAACCTGGAAACGCTCTCGAGCCGACTGCGCCGTCAGGGGACCTACAATCCAGTGAAAACTCGGGGTCTTGGCTATTAGGCCGCGCTCATGCAATCGACCGAGCACGTCGCGGACAACGGTTCGGCTGACTCCATAATAGTCGCCCAGCTCCGACTCGATGATGCGAAATTCGCCAAAAATCAGACAGGCGGCGACGGCGGATTCCACTTCCTCGTAGACGACCTCCCAGAGACCTCGATTCTGGAGTGCGGCGTTAATTTCGTTGGGAATGCGCAGACCGAGCGTGCCGATGTCGCGTCGAACCGGCGCGACCGACGTTCCGGCGCGACCGACCAAATAGCCGCGCCCGCCAAAACGCCGAATAAGCTTTTCCTCCTCCAAGATTCGCAAGGCGGCCTGCACCGGCGCCCGGCTCGTTTTCATGAGGCCGGCGATCGGACCTTCCAACAGAACGAGGCCTGGTTGTAATCGCCCCGAAACAATATTGGACCTCAATGCGGCGGCGACAAGCTCGTAACGCTTCACGCTTTTCATCATCGCATTTTGCCGTTCACATCGGAGACGAAGCGGGTCCAGGCGCGAGTTGCATAATTGTGCTCGTCCATCACAGTGTTCCAAAGCGCTATGCGACGTGCACGCTCTAGATAGCTTCCGCCGGACCGTCTTGCGCCTCGCCGCACGATGATCGTCTCGCCATCGACGTCCAGGAGATCCTGGCTCGCCTCTTGGCCATCGTACCAGTAACTCCATTCCGCAGCGCTTAGGTGGTCCATGACCGCCGAGGGCACCGACATGTAATAGCCTCGCCGGGCCATCACCGCTCCTGCCCAGCCAGAAAGCCACCAATCCATGTATTCGCAAGCCATGCGAAGCATTGGCCCCGAGACATGCCGCGCTATGCTCAGCCCTCCATGCCAGGCCCGATAGCCCTCGGCCGGAACGGCTTCCTTCACGACGGCGGACGCGCTTCCCAACTCGTTGTAAGCCGGCGACCACATACTTTGGATCACCACATCGCCGCGCCGGAACAATTTGGCGGCTTGCTGGCCCGTGCGCCAGCAGCATCGAACGAAGCCTTCCTCACGTTTATCTTTCAAGAACTTAAAGAGAGCTCCAATCTCCGACGGGCTCATGTTGCCAATGTTTTCGAACCGCAAGACCCCCATGGCTTCGGCCGCGAGCGCCACATCGAAGAGGCCGATGGCGGGCTCGTCGACAAGCGCAAGCTTTCCCTGCGCTCGCGGATCGAACAGCATAGCCCAGCTCTCGCGCTCCTTGCCGTCGGTATTGAAAACCCGCGTATCATAACCGAAAGAATCGAAATTGTGCACGGTCGGCAACATCGCGATGTAACGCGTCTCCTCCGGCCCGAGCGTATGATCGGGTTGCACATAGAGCTTGTGCATCGGGGCGTCGCCAAAGCCCCTGTTGGCGTATTTACCGACGCCGCCCGACTTCGTCAGCGCGCTGACTTTGCTCCAGTTGCTTAACCAAGTGGTATCGATTGGCTGCAGAGCGCCCCAGAACCAGACGATCGCCAGATTATGAAAGCATTGATCATAGACGTCATAAGCCTCCGGATTGAGCGCCGCCTTGCGCTGGCAGTTCGGGAAGTCGAGCACTTCGAATTCGATATTGAACCCAAGGTCGACGATCGCTTTGAGTCGCACCGCCTCCAGCAAGGAAATGTCGGTGCCTAAGACGCGCAAAGTCCGTTGACGATGAATAGCCGGGGATGGCTGTTTTCGACTATTGCGGGCCATAACTCAGGTATTTTCCTCCGCGCGAGCGCCTGCCGAAAATGGGTATCGTGGGATAGTCGGAACATAGCACCCTGATTTGGCCTTGCGTGCAATATCAAAGCCAAGGCTCGAGCGTCAGATTGGCTTCTCTGTTTGGAGCGATCCCGCCAGGTGCTCTCTGGTATTTGAGCGGCAAAGGTCACTGGACCAGCGTCTCAGGTTGGACAAGCGTCACGACCTTCAAGATCGTCGGAAACCATCGATACATCCAGACGAAGAACCAGCGGTCGTTATTTGTGAGCCGAGCCCGGCCCTTTAGAAAAACAGCACATCATCCGATGCCTGTGTGTACCGAAAACTTAAGCTCGGGCGTAGTGGTGGTGAAGGCCGCCAAGGATGGCGTGTGATTTGATGCGTCCGATTCGCTGAATTTGGCGAGCGACCGGCGCATCCTTATCCAATGATCGATGGGTTCTCATATTGTCG